>Ga0334884_1006231_pt1 | contig 10873 bp, 7 predicted proteins | sample GraSluR1_MG_7_FD_207215 | JGI IMG/M metagenome (GOLD analysis project Ga0334884, IMG submission 207215) | Sludge microbial communities from methane-producing bioreactor in Wageningen University, Netherlands - Granular Sludge_12_05 R1 | ecosystem: Engineered > Bioreactor > Anaerobic > Unclassified...
CACCAACTTTCACTGTTTTAGGGGCTTACTTTTTAATTATGAGTCTTTTGCAAAATATTTGAATTGATTTTCAACAACTTAGCAACAATTAAAATTTATTTCATATTTTTATCGGACAATAGTGATATCTTATATGTAAAAACGGCTAAATTTAACACAAAAAGCAATTTATTTTATGATTTTGCTCTCTATTAGCCGCTTTCTTCATGCATAACATGGGTGAATGCCAAACTCTTTTTTATCTTCGTGAAAAAAAAATTATGAGCGACGACAATAAGATTATTTTCTCGATGGTGAGTGTAAACAAGACCTTTCCTCCATCGAAACAAGTATTAAAGGATATTTATCTGTCATTCTACTATGGAGCCAAAATAGGCGTTATTGGTCTGAATGGTTCGGGGAAATCATCATTATTGAAAATTATAGCCGGCGAAGACAAGTCTTTTCAGGGCGAGGTGGCGTTTTCGCCGGGCTACACTGTTGGGATTTTACATCAAGAGCCTGTTCTCGAGAATTCTAAGACGGTTAAGGAGATAGTGATGGAAGGGGTGCAAGAGCTTGCCGACATAATAAAAGAATACGACGAAGTAAATCTGCGTTTTTCGGAACCGCTGAGCGACGACGAAATGAACCGACTCATCGAACGACAGGGGGAACTCACCGAATTGATCGATCAGCACGATGGCTGGGAACTTGATTCTAAGCTCGAAAGAGCCATGGATGCATTGCGCTGTCCCGAAGCCGACACTCCTGTTGTGCATTTGTCGGGAGGCGAACGCCGTCGTGTGGCACTGTGCCGCTTGTTGCTGAAGCAGCCCGATGTGTTGCTGCTCGATGAACCCACCAACCACCTTGATGCCGAATCGGTGGAATGGCTCGAAATGCATCTGCAGCAATACAAGGGAACCGTGATAGCCGTTACGCACGACCGCTACTTTCTCGATAATGTAGCCGGCTGGATACTGGAACTCGACCGTGGAGAAGGAATTCCCTGGAAAGGGAATTATTCGTCGTGGCTCGAACAAAAATCTACACGCTTGGCACAAGAAGAAAAATCGGAAAGTAAACGACGAAAAACACTGGAGCGCGAATTAGAATGGGTGAGGATGGCTCCAAAAGCACGACACGCAAAAGCAAAATCGAGGCTGAATGCCTATGAAAAACTATTGAATACCGATGTTAAAGAGAAAGAAGAAAAACTCGAAATATTTATCCCTAACGGTCCGCGACTCGGAAACAGCGTTATTGATGCTAAAGCGGTGAGTAAAGCTTATGGCGATAAGCTGCTTTTCTACAACCTGAACTTTTCGCTTCCGCCCAATGGCATTGTAGGTGTGATTGGCCCTAATGGAGCCGGAAAAACAACACTTTTTCGATTGATAATGCAGCAGGAAAAACCCGATAACGGAACATTCGTTACAGGAGAAACAGTTGTATTGGCTTATGTTGATCAGCAACATAGCGACGTTGATCCCGAGAAAAGTGTTTTCGAAGTGATTTCGGGCGGACAAGAGCAGATGATGCTTGGTGGTAAACTTATCAATTCACGTGCTTATATTTCGCGTTTCAATTTCAGTGGTACCGATCAAAGTAAAAAAACAGGCGTGCTGTCGGGTGGCGAACGTAACCGCCTGCATCTGGCAATGACACTGAAATCGGAAGCCAATGTGCTGTTGCTCGATGAACCCACCAACGATATCGACATCAACACCCTGAGAGCATTAGAAGAAGGCCTCGATGCTTTTGCAGGATGTGCGGTGGTTATTTCTCACGACCGGTGGTTTCTCGACCGAATTTGTACGCATATTTTAGCATTTGAAGGAGACTCACAAGTCAGCTTTTTTGAAGGGAACTACAGCGAATACGAGGAAAACAGGCGAAAACGTTTGGGTAACGAAGCTCCCAAACGGATTAAGTACCGTAAATTGATGAAGGATTAGCCTTGCAGTGGTGTAATAACTGAAACAGGGCGAATGGCGTGTGATTTTTTTTGTTGAACATATGTAACTTTTCTTATTTTTACACGTTGTAAGTAAATAATTCGCATGAAATTGAAAACTTACTGTAAACTTTCTGCCGTAATTCTTGTAATTGCAGTGTTATGTTCGTGCAATTCGCAGATTAAAACAACCGAAAAGCTGGTAAAAGCCATGACTTCACGCTATGGCGGCAAATGGTTTAAACAAATCGCATTCGATCAAACCACCAGTTTCTTCGAAAACGGGAAAGTGATACGCACCGAAAGCTGGCACGAAATATACAAGTTCCCTTCTATGTTGTTTATTGCATACGACCACGAAGGAAGTGGCAGCGGGCAAATTTATCGCAACGATTCGGTTTATATTTTTAAAGATCATGAACTTGAAGCTTCTCAGTACATTATTCACGATTTGCTGGTGTTAAGTATGGATATCTATAATTTGTCGTTCGACAAGGCCATGCAACGAATTGGTCAACTCGATTACGACTCCGACAAATTCCACACGCGTATGTATGAGAACCGCAAGGTGTATGTGGTGGGTGCATCCGACGAAAACGACAAATCGAACCAGTTCTGGATTGATGCTGAGCATTTGTACTTTGTGAAAATGATTAAGAAACGCGATTACGGAGTGCAGGAGATTGAATTGCGCAATTATATCGAAATTGATAATAGTGGCTGGATTGAACAGGAAGTAGTGTTTAAACTCGATGGAGAGTTATATATGATAGAGAAATACTATAACATAAAAATACCCGAATCGGAAACTGATGAATCGATATTTTCTCCTTCGGTGTTTTCGTCGCAAGAAGTGTTGAAATCGATACTACGCTATATTGAATTCCCCGATATACACATATTCGACTATCAACGTCGCATTGTTGTTCTGTTTGATGATGTGCTTTCGGCAGTGAAAAAATAAAAGGTTTTTACCCGTAGGCAAAAACCTTTGTTGAGAAAAGAAAAGTATTATTATTCGAGACTTCCCACCACTTTTTCTACTTCTTCGAGTATTTCGCACGATTTTACCAGTGCCTTCATGGCGTTATGATCAGAATACAGTGGTCTGTCGATATCTAGAAAATCGACATGGCGACGTACCACTTCCCATGCTTTGGTGGTTCCTTTTCCAAAACTGGCAATTTCTTCTTTTCTAAAATCGAGGGCTTGTGCAGCAGCCATAAATTCAATGCCGAGGATACCATAGGCATTGTCGAGTATTTGCAGGTTTTTCAGCGCGGTGTTCATCCCCATCGAAACAAAATCTTCCTGGTCGGCAGCAGCCGGAATGCTTTGTATGGCAGCCGGAGCGCTAAGCAGTTTTTGCTCAACTATCTGCATGTCGGCGGTGTACTGACTAAGCATCAAGCCCGAAAACATCCCGGCACCTTTGGTAAGAAAAGCAGGTAAGCCTACACTTAGAGCAGGATTGTTCAGCCTGTTCATGCGGCGCTCGCTAAGCACCGATACCATAGTAATAACCATGCCGGCCATTTCCATGGGAACAGCAACAGGTGAACCCTGAAAATTGGCTCCCGAAAGTGCCAGTTCTTTATCGGGAAAAAAGATGGGGTTGTCGCCCACACCATTGAGTTCTATCTCTACCTGCGAACGGGCATAAGCCAGTGCATCATGTGCTGACCCTATTACCTGAGGGGTGGAACGCATCGAGTAGGCATCCTGTACCTTGCATTTTACTCGGCCTTCTTTTAGGTCGCCTCCCGAAACACATTTTTCGATGGCACGTGCCGAGCGAATGGCTCCTTTAAAACCGCGGACTTCGTGTAATAGTGCCGTATAGGGTTTCATATTGGCCTTAAGAGCTTCGAGCGACATGGCACAGGCTATTTCGGCCTGTTTTAGCCACCGCCCTGCATCATACAAAAACAGGGCACTCATGCCGGTTAAAACATTGCTGCCATTAATTGTGGCCAAACCGTCGCGGGCTTTAAGACCAGGCACCGCAATACCGGCACGACGCAAGGCTTCGCTGCCTTCGAGCAGTTGGCCTTCGAAAAACGCCTTACCTTCGCCCATCATCAGCAGGGCTATCTGCGACATAGGAGCGAGGTCGCCACATGCTCCCACAGAACCCTTTTCGCAAACATAAGGGGTTACGCCCTTATTGAGCATTTCGATGAGAGTCATTGTTATCTCGGGACGAACTCCCGAATTGCCGTGTGCATGCACATTCACACGACCCAACATGGCAGCCCTTATATGCTCCAGAGGAGCTGCTTCGCCAATGCCGGCAGCGTGGTTGTAAATCAGGTATTTCTGAAAATCTTGCACCTGCTCATCGTTGAGTACTACTTCCGAAAATTCGCCTATACCTGTGTTAACACCATACATTATTTCGTGCGCATCAATTTTTCGCTCAAGCATGGCCCTACATTTTTTCATACGTTCGAGAGCTTCATCGGCAAGAGCAACTTTTCGCCCCAAACGGGCAACTTCAACCACGTTCTCGATAGTTAAACCATAACCGGTTACAACAAGTGTTTGCATGTGTAATTATTTTTAGTTTCTACATTGTTTTCAGGCAATAAAAGTAATTTATTTTAGCGTAATGCCGAAAATATATCTTTACTTTTTTAGGTTAAAAAGCGATTTATTACCTCCTCTTGGTTCTGTCGATAATATGAAGCTTATGTTTTAAGCTATTGGCATTTCCCGTAGTATGTATTTGCAGTACTAAGTGCTTCCGTTTAAATATTTCGTTGTAATCGACCGATTGCCCTTTTAGTGCGTTTTTAATAATATTGCGTTCGATGTAGTTGAGCTTAGAAGGTTTTACCTGTAACAGACTTATCATGTGTACCTCACCCAATGCTTCGTACCTGCCCGTTGTTTGAATATTCCATTTATTGACGATGGATTTTGCCTCATTAATCAGAAATTGTGAATTGCGAATTTTGCAATCAATAACTGCATCTGCTACATGCAGATAATCCGATTCAATTAACGGGCGTATCATTCGTAGTGGCCCACTCAGAATGCGCTTGTGAATAAGCATACTGTCGGAGGCAATATATATAGAACCATTCATGCTGTGTTCAATCAGCTTTAAAGAATCGTTAAGAGAAGCATGCAAGTTGATTTTTCCCGATACATTTCCTTGAATTGTGCCTGGGTCTGCGGCGTTGTGTTCAAAATTTGCCTTACATGCAATCAAATCTACACTATCGGCACTATGCTGTATCGATAATTCGGCATCAAAAAAGCTATTGTTATTGTATTTTGAAAGAATCTGCAGCCATAGGTTCTTTGATGCTGCCGCATACTGTATGCTAACAGGCGAAAACACGGCACCGCCATAGAACAAGCTGTCGGCCCCTATACATATTTCGATGCTGTAGCTTTGCAAATACGGTAAACCGAAATGAATTGGGCCTTCGCTGCTCGGCGAAATCATACCCAAACTGTTGGTGCCCGAGGGTGTCTCGATAGTAAGCTTCGATACATTCAAGCTTGTTTTCAGGTTTCCGGGTATTAATCTGGCAATGTTGGCAGGTGTTATTTCCAAATTGAATGCTGCCAGTTGCGATGCATTTTTAGTTAGAATAAAATGATAGGCCTCACGGTTTGGACTTAAACTAAAACTACCGTTTTTAATGCTATAGGTATTGCCGCCGGTAGTGCGATGCAATTCAACTGCCGATGCATGAATATTGCATTGGTTTTTGCCGCTATTTGCGCCTGACAGACTACCGCCGAACACATTATGAGTTGCCGTAAACACTGAATTCAGACAATCCAGGTCGAAACTGCCCGATGCATTGTAGCTGCCCCATTCGGGTTTACCTGCTTGTGTGTTCGCCGAAAACCACAGCCGATTTGTAGCTGAAGCGATATTAATGCTGTCGTTTTTGCTGCAGCAGAAAAGGCCGTCGATGGTTTCATACTTGTGGTTAATGGAACAAAATGCCGATATGCAATTCCCATTTAACTTATTGTTAATAAGTACGTTGTCGGCTGTAATATTAAGTAATACATCAGGTATTTCCTGCTGCGACGGTTTTTTCGTAAGTCTAAGTTCAGCCTGACATTTTCCCGAAAAACCGAGATGCGAAATATCGGTATTGGTGCCGGCCAGCACAATGGCTAAATCGTGTACCGGGATGTCGTGTGTTTTCAGATGGAACATATATTCCGATAAATCGTTCGAAAATTGAATTTCAACATCCGATTGCATGCCGGCAATGTTTAGGTCTCCCGTTATAGTTTGAGAAATGCTGTCGCGAATGTGATGGGCTTTAAGTATTATCGATTCAATATGATTGTTGCCTGTAGTGTTTTCGAAATGGATGCTTGCTGCCGAAAGATTGTAATCGATTGTTGTTACATTGTTTGAGTTGCTGGCTGTAAGCATGTTAAACGAGCAATTGCTGATGCTGTATCTGATTTTTTGTTGGCGATCTTCTATATAAATGCCAATGTTTTCGAGACTGATTTTATGAATGCTGAATTCACTGTTGTTTTCGCTGCTCACACCCGGTTGTTGGCTATTGACCCAGTTTTTGTTGCCTTGTTCGTCGGTAATGATGAATATTTTGGCATTTCGCACCAGTAATTCCTCGAGTTTGATTGAAGCCAGGTTGAAGCCCTTATTCTCGGCAATGCGCAACGAGAAGCTTTCGATCGAAAGCATTTTTTCGTTTGCAAAATTGCCTTTTCCTGTTATAAGAAGGTTTTCGACAACAATTTCGCCGCTAAACCACTTGATGTCGAGGTTCTGTATTGTTACTATGGCATCGAGGTTGAGTGCGAGCTCTTTCTGCAGTTGTTTACGGAGATATTGTTCCAAAAGAGGAGGCCCTAAAAGAATTATGAGAACAATGAGCGAAAACACTATCAGAAAAAAATACAACCAGGCTTTTTTGCGACGTGTCATATATATTTATCTAAATAGGAATAAGAGCCATTAGTACATCAAATGCAGTTTGTCTTTGTTTCTCCATCCGGCTTTGTAGCTATAGTCGGTGAAATATATTTTGATGTCGGCACGATAATCGTAATCGGTAAAATACACTTTTTTATCCGCCTGATAGTCGTACTTAGTAAAAAACCACCTGCCGTCGTTCTTCCCCGCCTGATAATCGTAATCAACCTTATACACAATCAAATCGGCCTGATAATCGTATTGAGTAACAAAAACTTTAACATCGGCCTGATAGTCGTATTGCACCGAATACACTTTTTGCGACTGCCCCGCAGCGGCAAGCCCGCATAGCATTAAAAAGAGCAATATTGTTTTCATCAGTACATTAAATGCTTTTTAGAACTGTTTCGCCATCCGGCATCACTCTTGTATTCCGAAAAATAAATCAGCAAATCGGCATCGCTTTTATAGTCGCAGAAGTAAACGGTTTTGTCGGCATCGCTTTTATATTCGCAAAAATACCATTTTCCATCGTTGCCTGTTGCGTCGCTCTTATAGCTGCATTTATACACTACCAGATCGGCGTCGCTTTTGTAGTCGCAAACGTACACTTTTACTTTTGCATCGCTTTTATATTGGCAACTAAACACTTTTTGTGCAAACATGGGCGTAGAAAAAACCAGTATGCTTGCAACGATAGAAATAAAAAGTTTTTTCATAACTTTAGGTTTTTAATTTTGTAAATATACAAAAAGAATTATCAAAAATTACGCCAATGGGAGAGCAAACAAAAATACTCACTGTAAAAGATAAATTTTACCAGCACGATACCGTTGACAATTATTATTTCGAGCGAACGGCATTTAACAAACTAATGCGTAAGCGTATATACAGGGTGCTTCTGATTTGCAGCCCTTACGATGCTTTTATTCTCGAAGAAGACGGGCGCATCGATTCGCAGCTTTTCAACGAGTATGTATCGCTCAATTTGCGTTTTCCTCCCGAAATCATTCAGGTTACAACTGCCGAAGAGGCCATCGATGTGCTTGAGCAGGAGAAAATTAATCTGGTAATTACCATGTTGAGTTTGGTTGACCGCGACCCATTCGACCTGTCGAAGGAAATCAAAGAAAAATACCCAAGCATTCCAATAGTTGTGCTAACTCCGTTTTCGCGGGAGGTAAATCAGCGTCTCGAGATGATAGAGGAGAAAATTTTCGATTATATTTTTTGCTGGCTGGGCGATGTAGGCATTTTGTTGGCAATTATCAAACTGCTCGAAGACAAGATGAATGTTGATTACGATGCAAAAATTGTTGGTGTTCAAACCATTATTTTAGTTGAAGACTCTTTCCGATATTACTCGAGTTATCTGCCGAATCTTTACAAAATGTTAATTACTCAAGCAAAAACCTATGTCTCAGAAGGTCTAAACGAACACGAGAAAAACGTGAGAATGCGAGGTCGCCCGAAATTGTTGATGGCAACCAATTATGAGCAGGCCATAGATTTATACGAGAAATACAAAGGTAATTTACTGGGTATCATTACCGATGTCAGATATCCCCGCAAGGGAAAACTCAACAGGGAGGCAGGGTTTCATCTATTGCGCAGAGTGCGCGAAGAAAACAGCTATTTGCCTGTAATAATACAATCGTCGGAGGCCGATAACGAGGAGAAAGCCCTTCGTCATGGCGCTATTTTCCTACACAAATACTCAAAAACCTTTTTGCTCGATTTAAAAAAGGTGATACTCGAAGAATTTGCATTTGGCGATTTCATTTTCAGGCATCCCGATACTGCTGAAATTATTGCACGTGTTTCGAACATCAAAGACTTGCAGGAGTGCATTATGCACATTCCCGATGAAGTAATACTCGACCGTGCCCGTATGCACTTTTTTTCTCGCTGGCTCAAGGCTCGGGCGCTGTTTAGCATTTCTCGCTTGTTCGAAGGAATAAATGCATCCGATTTTAAAACAGCCACCGAGCTTAAAATGTATGTGCACGACACCATTTCGTGGTATCGTTTCAATAGTGCACGCGGAGTGATTGCCAAGTTTTATCGCGACGACTACGACAAATATTTACTATTCACCCGATTGGGTGATGGCTCGCTGGGCGGTAAGGCCAGGGGCCTGGCGTTTATCGACAACCTGATATCGAGAAATAACCTGCGAAACAAATATCCAAACCTGCATATAACCATTCCTCGCACACTTGTTATTACAACCGAAGTTTTCGATCAGTTTATGGAAACCAATCAGTTGTATGAAATAGCCATGTCGAACCTAAGCGACGACGAAATACTTCACGCTTTTGTGGCTGCCAGTTTTCCGCAGGCTTTTGTGAAAGACTTGCGTAAATTTATTACAATTGTTAAAAACCCGCTAGCAGTGCGCTCGTCGAGTCTTCTCGAAGACAGCCATTATCAACCTTTTGCAGGAATCTATTCAACCTATATGATTCCTCATACACGTAGTATCGACCACGCACTTCGCATGCTTACCGATGCTATTAAGAGTGTGTATGCCTCGGTGTATTACAAAGAAAGCAAAGCCTATATGGCAGCCACCAAAAATGTTATCGACGAAGAAAAAATGGCTGTAGTGTTGCAGGAAGTTTGTGGTAAAAAGCACAACGATACATTTTATCCAGAAATATCGGGTGTAGCCCGCTCGATAAACTTTTATCCTATCGGCAAGGAAAAACCCGAGGAAGGAATCGTGAACCTTGCATTAGGACTTGGAAAATACATTGTTGATGGAGGCATGTCAATACGCTATTCTCCAAAACATCCCAAAAAGATACTGCAATTGAGCAGCCCCGAAATAGCGCTGAAAGAAACACAAAACTATTTTTTAGCACTCGACCTTAATGAAGATAGTTTTCAGATATCTACCAACGATGGCATCAATTTGCGAAAACTCGATTTGAATACAGCCGAAGAGCACGGCACTCTAACAAGTATTGCGTCAACCTACGATTACAACGACAATGTACTTATCGACGGAATTTATCCCGGCAAGAAAATCATCAGTTTTGCAAATATTCTGAAGTATAAAAACCTGCCTTTAAGCGAGGCCATATCCGATGTACTCGAAATCGGCCAAAAAGAAATGAGCAATCCGGTTGAAATTGAGTTTGCTGTGTCGTTCGATAATTTGTCGAAGGGGAAATCAATTTTGCACTTGTTGCAAATACGGCCCATTGTCGAAAACAAGGAAACCATTCCTGTTGATGTGAACAGTATTACCAAAGAAGCTACTCTGATATGCAGTCGCAGTGCTTTAGGCAACGGTGTTATCGAAGATGTTCACGATGTGATATATGTGCGATCAGAAAACTTTAATCCGGCTCATAATCCTTTGCTGGCAATAGAAATAGGTGCTCTTAATGAGCAGTTAGTGCGGATGAAACGAAATTATATACTTATAGGACCCGGCCGCTGGGGGTCGAGCGATCATTTTTTAGGTATCCCCGTAAAATGGTCGCAAATATCGGGAGTGCGTGTTTTGGTTGAAACATCGTTGCAAAACTATCAGGTTGACCCAAGTCAGGGCACTCACTTTTTTCAGAACCTGACCTCGTTTCGTGTAGGGTATTTTAATATTAACCCTTGCATGCAAGATGGCTACTACGATCTGTCGTTTCTCAACCGCCGCAAACCCGTGTACGAATCGGAACGGCTTAAGCTGATTCGCTTTGCACACCCCATGAAGATTTATATCGACGGAAAAAAGGGGGTAGGCGTGATTTTAAAACCCGAAAGGGTTTTGAGTTAAGCTATTGCTATCGTGTGAAATTATTCTATCCTGTCTTTAGAAAATAAAGAAAGTGGCCAAAAATCAGCCACTTCTTTTGTTAACTCACGGGTAAATGCTTATGGGTTAAGCTATATGGTGAAATTGAGTCCTATGCTGAAGATCTTATTCTCCTGACTTGTATTGTTGTAACTTTTTTGCTCTCCCAAAAAAGTTACCAAAAAAGGGAGCAACGAGCAAAAAATCA
>Ga0334884_1006236_pt1 | contig 10865 bp, 10 predicted proteins | sample GraSluR1_MG_7_FD_207215 | JGI IMG/M metagenome (GOLD analysis project Ga0334884, IMG submission 207215) | Sludge microbial communities from methane-producing bioreactor in Wageningen University, Netherlands - Granular Sludge_12_05 R1 | ecosystem: Engineered > Bioreactor > Anaerobic >...
TGATGGGATTGCACAGGCGCTCGTACGCCTCACGCGTGGGAGCCGCGACCGTCACGTAGAGATTCCAAGGAAGGACATCCATGGTTTCAAGCACGTGGGGATTCGTGCCGTTGGTAACAAGGAAGGTGGAAAACCCCGCCCGCTTGTATGCGGCGACAAGCTCCGATATCCGCGGGTAGCAGGTCGGTTCACCCGAAAGGGAGATGGCAACGTTGTTGGGGTCCTGGGCTTCCTTAAGCTTCACCGCGTCGGCGCGGTCGGCAACGCCCTGGTACCCTGAAAGCAGGATGCGCTGTGCCTCGATGGAGCCCGACACGATATCTTCAGGTTCATCGACGGTAGTGGGTACATCCTCGGTAAATCGCACCGGGCGCCAGCAAAAGAGGCATTTTTGTGTGCACCAGTTGACTGCCGGTGTCATCTGGAGACACCGGTGCGAAGATATGCCATAGAATTTCTGCTTGTAGCATACGCGTCCGCGCATGATGCTTTCCTTGAGCCAGTGGCAGAGCTTTACCGCCGAATGCTCGCCGACAAGCTGGTACCGTTGCTTGCGCAAAAGCGCCTTGGTCGATTCCTGCATGATATGTCACCCTGAAAGGAGTGCGGTGATGGTGTCAATAATCTGTGTGGCAGCCTTTTTAAAGTCGTTGACGCCCTTGGCTCCTGCCGCCGGCGCATGGCCGCCGCCCTCCCCGTCATACTCGAGACCGACGTCGTACATGATGCGGGACAGGTCTACACCCTTCTCCACGGCCCGCCGGGATGCACGTGCGATGATACGCCCCCCACGCTTCTCATTAACGATGACCACGACATCAGCCCCGGCGGAGAGGATGGTACGAGCCACGAGCGACTCAAAGGATCCGATGGCGGTGCGCACCACGAGGAAGTCTCCCGCCCGCAGGACCTTCATGCGCTGCATGGCCTTGAAGAGGGCCATCTTCTGTGATAGGTCGATCTCTTCGCGAAGAAGTGAATAGATCTCCTCAAAAACGATATCGTCGCCGAGCAGCTCCTGGATGACGGCAAAGGTGTCGCGCGTCGCATAGCGTAGGTGGCCCGTGTCGGAAAGGATACCGCACAGGAGCGCCTTTCGTACCGGCACCTCGGCATGGCGGCCGATAATATCCCAAACGATCTCCGCGGCCGACGTTGCACCTCGCCGGCAGGACACCCCTGCATCGAGGATGGAAACGGCATGATGGTCGACACAGCACAAACGTTCCCGGAGGGGAAGGAAGTCTTTGCATGCCCCGAGCTGCTCGGGCGTCGCCGTATCCACGGCGAGCACCGCGTCATAGGGCCCGTCATCACAGGGAAGCGTTGCCCCCAAGGCCCCAAGCATGGTTTTTGCAGGGCGGGATATGCCGTCGCTGCGAACCGAGATGGTGACGCAGGGAAAGGCACGCACAAGAGCGTACGCGCTTGCTACGGCATCAGGGTCAGCATTGCTGTGACAAAGAATCAAAAGATGCCGGCTCCCCTCAATGAAGAGCCGGATGTCCTGGACGTCGTCCATTTAGCTTCCCTTTGGAGCGGTGGGCGCGCCGGTACCAAGCATGTCCTGGATCTTTTTCTGGGATTCCTGGAGCTTTGCCCGAAGCCTTCCTTCCTGTCGCTCGAGTGTGGTCGTACGGAGGGTAAGCGTCTCCTGGCGCTCGGTAAGCTCGGCCACGACCGCCTCACGGTCCTTTTTGAAAAGAACACTGCCCGCGCTCTTGTAGACCTTCTCGTCGGTCACGCCTTTGAGTTCCTCCAAGGTGACCTCAATCTCCTTGAGCTCGGCGTTGGCAGCCTGCATCTGGCTCGCTATCATCTGGTACTGCTGTTCCAGCTGCTGGAACTGCGTAATCTCGTGTTGTACGTTCGGCGGAATTGATTGCACACTATCACCATCCGGACCTTTGCTGTAACGGTTTATAAATCTTTGTCACTTAGGTGTAGACCTCTGCACCGTCTTTTGTGACGATCATGGAATGCTCCGTCTGCGAAACGGAACCGCCGTCAACTTCCTTTAAGACGTTAAATGCATAGACACATGAAGAGCGCACAAGGTATTTGAGGGCGAACTCGGTCTTTCTACGGGTGTATACCTCTGAAAGCCAGCGCTGGGCAAAGGGAAGGGCAGGATACTCGCGGCGTATGGTGGCAAGCACCTGGCGTGCGAGCGGCAGGCGGACAGGTCGGTCGCCAAGGTACTTGAAGATAAGGCACCGCTCATCGTCGACCACTCTGCCGCCCCCATCCGTGGCAAAGGGCTCGATGGCAATGACCGCACCCTCCTCGAGGGGTGCGCCATGGCCCGTGTCAAAATTCGGTATGGACGGCGGCCCGTGCTGCACATACTGGTCAAGACCGTGTCCGGTGAGATTCTCAATAGGCTTGAGTCCGTACCCCCGGATGGTCTCATCTATGACCCTTCCTATCTCGTTGGTGCGTACGCCCGGACGGACCATGTCAATGGCGGCCATAAGGGCGTCCCTGCTTGCGTTGACAAGGTCGTCGTCGGGGCTGTCCACCCGCACCGTGTACGCCGTGTCGGCGATATAGCCGTCAACCTGGGCGCCAAGGTCGACCTTGACGTAGTCGCCCCGGTGAAAGACGCCGGTATCGTCGATGGTGGGCGTGTAGTGGGCGGTGACATTGTTGACGGAGATATTGACGGGAAATGCCCATGTTCCGCCGAGCTCGACAATGGATGATTCTATATGGCGCGCTAGGTCAACGTACGTTACCCCTTCGTGAAGTAAGGCACGTGAGGATTCCTTGACCTTTTTTGTTATCTCCCCTGCGTGGAGATACTTCTCATGCACATCAGGTGGCATCATGGCACCTACTCGGAAGGGATGGTATAAATCTTTATGTGTGGTATGGAACAAACAATTTAAGGGCTGCCCCCCCATGGGCACCATGAACACCTTTCCACCGAAGGAGGCCTATGTCACCATGGCCATGGACATGGGGGCACGCGACGCCCGTCTCATCGGGCCGGATGACGTGGTGCTTGACCCTCGCTGCTACCTCAAGTGCCGATTCGGATGCCCCGACTGGGGACGGCAGTGGACCTGCCCCTCTGCACCGGGCGCCATCACCATGCAGGAGTTTCAGCCGATGCTTGAGCGGTACAGCGCCATACTTCTCATACGCGCCGCCACCAAGGAGGACAATCAGCGCATCTCCTTTGGCATCGAGCGCCAAGCGTATCTAGATGGATACTATTTTGCCTTTTCTCTCTCCGACTGCTCGCTGTGCGACTCGTGCTCCTATCCTGGAGCCTGCAGTGCACCGGGGAAAGCGCGGCCAGCGATGCAGAGCGTCGGCATCGATGTCTTTGCCACGGCGCGCCGTCAAGATATGCCCATCGTCACCCTCGCCAAGAGCGAAGACGAACTCCAGAACTGGTATTCCCTCGTCCTCATAGAGTGATACCATGACACGAAAGCTCTATTGGGAAGACCCACACCTGACACGGTGCGAGGCACGGGTAATCGAACGGGTGCAGGATGGCGGCCGGGTGCGCATCGTCCTTGACGCGACGGTCTTTTACCCAGAATCAGGTGGGCAACCCGCCGATCGCGGCACCATCAATGGCATGCCTGTCGGTACCGTCATCATGGAAGGTGGCCGCATCGTCCACATCGTGGATGGTGACGTGCGGGAGGACACGGTGGTGTGTGCTGTCGACCCCCGTGTGCGCAGGGACCACATGCAGCAGCACACGGGACAGCACATCCTCTCCCAGGCAATACTGCGCCGGCTCGGGGCCGGGACCGAGTCCCTCCACATCGGCGCGGAGGTATCTACCATCGATATCCCTGTGAAGGTGCTTGACGAGGAAACGGTGCAGGCGCTGGAGGACGATGCTAATGAGGTGGTCTTCCGAGACGTCGCGGTGGAAACATACGAGGTAGCTGCCCTTGACGAGTCGTACCGGAAGCAGACTGACATACAGGGGCCTATACGCATCGTGTCCATCGCAGGATTCGACAAGACCCCCTGCGGAGGGACACACTGCGTGCGCACGGGGGAGGTAGGGCCCATACGCATCATCAACACCTTCAAAAAGGGTTCCCTGTGGCGGGTGGTCTTTGTCTGTGGCATGCGCGCCCTCGTGCATGCACGCAGGCAAGGGCGCGCCATGCACGCGCTTTCCGTGCTGCTCAACACACCCCCTGAAGAGGTGGTCAGCACGGTGGAAGGATTGGCAAGGGCCGTGCGCGAGCGTGAGCGGGAGCTTTCAGACACCCGCGACGAGCTGGCTACCTGCATCCTTGCAACGCTCGCGCCAACGGGGGATGGCACGGGCGTCCGGACCGTGGCATACGAGGCTCACGACGCAGACAGCGCACGCCGCCTCGCCCAGGCCACGCTTGTACGCGAGCACCTTGTCGGCATCTTCGGGGCACCAACGGACAAGGGTGCGACGGTCTTTGTCGCCGCATCCCCCGATAGTGGCGTGCATGCCGCCACCATTCTCCAGCCAGCGATGGAGGCCCTGGGCGGAAGGGGAGGCGGAAACGCCGGCATGGCGAGCGGCTCGGGTCCTGATGCAGGTGCGCTCAGGGACGCGCTTGAAGCATCGGTGCGCGCTGTGAAGGAAGAGGGATAGACATGGAACTGAGGGAACGGGCACTTCTCATCTCTTCGATGGCTCATGCGTACTGCCATGCCTGCATGCTGTCGGTGCCGCCCCTCGTTCTCCTCCTCAGGGACGAGTTTACCCTCTCGTTTGTCATGGTGTCGCTTATCATCACCTGCTCGGGGCTCCTGTTTGGTCTTGGTGCCATCCCGTTTGGGCGCCTGTCTGACCGTTACGGCCCTGTTGCCGTTAACATGGTGGGCATCGGCATCTCATGCGCCGCGTGCACCGGCATGTACCTCGCCCCATCGGCCCCCGCCATGGCTGCCTCGCTCCTTGCCCTCGGTGTGGGGGCAAGCACCTACCATCCTTCCGCCTTCACCCTCATCTCATGCTCATATGACTCGTGTGTCGGCCGTGCCTTTGGCATCAACGGCCTTATCGGCAGTGCCGGGCAGATAGGTGCACCGGTCCTTTCAGCCTTTGTAGCGTACACCGCGGGATGGCGACCGGTCTTTGGGGTACTCCTCGTCATCGGTGTGGCAATGCTGGCCATTCTTTCCACGGTGCGGCACCTTGACAAGGACGTCAGAAGGGAGCCGGCACCGGTTCGAACACGGCTGCGCCTTGACCGCGATATCGCGCTCCTCTTCGGCATTACCATGCTGGGAGGACTGGCTTACCGGGGCGTTACGACGATGCTGCCCTCGTATGCCACCATCATGTTTGGAAAAAACACGCTTGAAGCGGGAAGCATGGTCACCATCATGCTTGCTGCCGGCGGTGTATCACAGGTCGTAGCGGGGGAGATCCACGACCGCTTCGGAGCACGGCTCCCCCTTGCCGTAACGTGCATCGCCTCCCTGGCAAGCATAGGCATCGTCATGGCTGGGCCCTATCAGCTTTTCATCGGCGGACTTGTAGCGTTCGGATTCGCCTACTTTGCGGTCAACTTGTACACGAACGCGCTCATGGGACATCTCACACCCCCGGAACAACGAGGCATGTACTACGGCATCATGTTTTTTGCACGATTCGGGCTCGGGTTTCTTGCACCCTTTCTCATCGGTGCGGTCACCGAGGCGTATTCCATAGGGTATCTCTTCCATGTGGTGGGAGCCTTCCAGCTGGCCTACGTCCTCGTGGCGCTCGCCCTTCTGCGTTCGACACGTCAGGTGCCGTGACGCCAGGATGAAAGGTATGCTTCCTGTGCCTGTGTGAGCGTATCGATGGCAAGTGACTCGGCAGAGAGCTTCATGCGCGCTACCTCCATGTCGATGGCCTCCGGGACGGGGTACAGGCCGGGTTCAAGGGCTGTTGCCGCCAGGTACTCCGCGCATCGGAGCTGGAGGGCAAAGCTCATATCCATGATCTCTGCTGGATGCCCGTCGGCACAGGCAAGGTTCACCAGCCTGCCCTCGCCCAAGACGTGGATCCATCGGCTGCCAAGACGGAAGCTCTCGATGTTGGCGCGCGACTGCTTGCGCCCGTCTGCCATGGCAGCCAGCCGGCGCACGTTGACCTCGACATCGAAGTGGCCGGCATTGCACAGCACGGCGCCATCCTTCATAAGGGGGAAATGATCATGCGAGATGACGTCCGCGCAACCGGTAGCCGTCACAAAGAAATCGCCCTGTGGGGCGGCATCTGCCATAGGCATGACGGCAAATCCGTCCATGTGTGCCTCAATGGCCTTGACGGGGTCGACCTCCGTAACGATGACTCGCGCGCCCATGCCCTTCGCGCGCAAGGCGATGCCCTTGCCGCACCAACCGTATCCGGCGACGACGACTGTTTTTCCCGCGATGATGCGATTCGTCGTACGCATGATGCCATCCATGGTGGACTGGCCGGTCCCATACCGATTGTCAAAGAGGTGCTTGCATCGGGCGTCGTTGACAGCAATGGCGGGAAAGCGCAGGGAGGACTCGCGCGCCATGGCAGCAAGGCGCAGGACCCCTGTGGTTGTCTCCTCGCACAGGCCTCGGACGCCTGCAAGAAGCTCCGTGCGCTCGGTATGGAGGAGGTGGGCAAGGTCCCCGCCGTCATCAATGACCACATTCGGCCGTGTGTCAAGGACGGCATGCATGTTCTCATAGTACTCCTTTGCGTCGAGGCCATAGCGCGCATGAACCTCCACGCCCCGCGCTGATAACGCCGCGGCGACGTCGTCCTGCGTCGTGAGGGGATTGCTTCCGCACAGCGCCACCCTGGCGCCCCCTTCCTTAAGGACATAGGCGGTATACGCCGTCTTTGCCTCGAGATGCAGGCAGCATGCGACGTTCATTCCAGCAAAGGGGAGGGAGTCCCGGTACCGGGACAGGATCATGGCAACGACGGGCATGTGGGCGGCTGCCCATTCTATTTTTTGTTCTCCTGAATGTGCACTCGTACTCATGGTATCACGTCTTATGACAGGGCAGTGTTCACGTTAATATAATCACCGTAATGCAGCGCCAGAGGAGACAAAAAGCTTTTTAAACTGCAACGAAATTCTCTTTTGTGCATACGCCTCGGTGGCTTAGCATGGCATAGCGTTCGCTTGGTAAGCGAAAGGCCGCGGGTTCAAATCCCGCCCGAGGCTCCACATCTGTCCGATACAGAAAGATTTTTATGTATCCGGGCAAAGAGCAGCGGTGCGCGCCCCGATCGCCAAGCCTGGGAAGGCGCTAGACTGAAGATCTAGTATTTCGCCGGTTCAAATCCGGCTCGGGGCACCTCCTTCTCGCATTTTCTCACCATATGAAGCAATTCTTACCTGTTTCCGAGAGAAATTTTTATATATGCAAAAGAAAAGAGCTTAACGACGAATATGGCTTCAAAAGATTCAAAATTGCTCTTTGCGTTTATCATTGTGCTCATCTCAGCTTTACTCCCTCTGGTCTACGGGGGAACCTACGTAGATGCATACGTCGAGATTGCCCTCTTTCTCGCACCACTCCTTGGCTTTGTCATCGGGTACTACGTCATGCTGACCTATGCCGACGAGACGTTCAAGCACCTCATGCGCCCGCTTATCCTTGCCCTCATACTGTGGGCCATGGCTGAGTTTATGTGGAGCGTCCTGCACAGCCAGAACACTGAGGTGCACTTCCCCGTGGCTGCAGAGGCGTTGTACCTTCTTGGATTTCTGCTTTTCACCTATGCGCTCATTAAAGCGCTAAAACCCTACACTACATCCATCCCTGCAAAGCGGTACGTTGCCCCAGCCTGTATAAGTGCCGCACTGGGAATCGGCGTGGCCTGGTACCTGTTCTCGGTTCGGGGCGTGCCCCTGGGGGAAGACGCGGGTTACATCACGCTCCTGTACCTCTGCCTTGACGCCGTTATTCTGTTCCTCACCCTCGTCTTTGCCGTATCGAGCAACAGGGGGCGTGCAGAGCCATTCTGGTGGTACCTTGTGGCCTTTATCATCATCACGCTTGCCGCCGATGCCACGTACGGCATCGAGTCTGTAGATACAGAATACCTCCTCGGCGAGATGTCCAACTCCCTGTATATTCTGTCATATGGCATGCTCTTGCTCGCTTTTATCACCTTTAGCTCCAAAGAGGCATCAACGCTGAGACAGGTGGAGGAACGCTACTACACGCTGTTCAAACACAGCGGCGCCCCCACCATCATGGCCAACACGGACAACACCATCCTCCTTGCCAACGAACAGTTCGAGGAGCTCATGGGGTATGGCAAAGAGGACATCCTTGGAAAGATGAAGTGGCCAGACCTTGTGGATGCAAAGGACCGCAAGGGCATCCTCCTCATGCTCAATAGGATGCAGAACGTGGGAACGGGGAAACCACTCACCAGGGAGCTGATGATCCACAAGCGCACGGGCGAGACCATGTATGCAAGCGTCACCTTCAGCTTCATACCCGGCTCGGACCTGGTGGCAATCACCGTCTTTGACCTTACACAGAGGAAGAAGCTTGAGATGGAGCTCAAAAAGATTAACGAGGACCTTCAGAACTTCACGTTCACCGTCTCGCACGACCTCAAGGAGCCGCTGCGAAACATCTCCTCCCTTGCCACGTACCTCAAGCGGGACTACGAGGGCCAGCTTGACGAGATGGGTGTCGAGTTCCTCTCCATGCTCGTGACATCGGTGTCTACCATGTCCCAGCTTGTTGACGACCTTCTCACGCTTTCGCGCGTCGGCAGGAAAAACGTCGATTTCTCCTTCGTGGACCTTAACGCACTCATCGATGAGGTGCGCCAGGACATAGAAAAGATCATCACCGAACGCAACGCGAAAATCGTCTACCACGACCTTCCCAAGGCAATGGTGCAAAAGACATGGATGAAGCAGGTGTTCCAGAACCTCATCACCAATGCCATCAAGTTCAACAGGACGAACGAACCCACCGTGGAGATTGCCTGTGAAGACCACGACTTCTACTTTGAGTTCCGCGTCAAGGACAATGGCATCGGGATTCCGGCCGAGTATCACGACCGCATCTTCAAGCTCTTTGAACAGCTTCATCCCCGTGAGGAGTACGGGGGAACAGGAGCGGGTCTTGCCATTGTGAAAAAAATCATCAAGAAGCACCGCGGCGACATCTGGGTCGAGAGCGAGGAGGGTGTCGGCACGACATTTATCTTTACCATCGAGAAGTTCTTCATCGGTGAGGCCTGATGACGAAGCGGGGAGTGCTCATTATCGAGGACAACGTGACCGACGGGCTTGTCATCAAGCGCACGCTCTCCCGCCACATCTCGGAGGAGATCACGATTGCACGGGACGGCCTGCAGGCGCTCTCGTTTTTTTCCCAACATCTCAAGGGTGACGCAGACGTCGTGCTTCCCCGCCTCATAACGCTTGACCTCAACATGCCGAAGATGAACGGATTCGAGCTTCTCGAACGGATCAAGGAAAACGAGAACACCAAGGACATACCGATAATCATCCTTACCTCTTCTCAGCTACCCGACGAGATAAAGCGCGCCTACCGCCTGGGTGCGAACAGCTATGTCATCAAACCCACCGACCACGCCCAGTACGAACGCACCATCGAGAAGATATACGAATACTGGTTCGAGTTTTCACTCATACCACAGGAGTAGACTATCATGACTGAACAAAAGGAAGGACCCCGGGTGCTCTATGTCGAGGACAACAATGTCGACGTGCTAGTAATGAAGCGCGTATTCGAGGACCTCTTCCCCCAGGGGTATGAACTCGTGAGCACTCCCCTCGGTTCCACGGGGCTCTCAAAGATACGATCGGAATACTTTGATTTTGTCATTCTCGACTATAACCTGCCCCGCATGACCGGGCTTGAGATCCTTGAGGAAATGAAAAAGGGGGACATCAGCATTCCCGTCATCCTGGTTACGGGGCAAGGGGACGACGAGATAGCCGTCAAGGCGCTCAAGATGGGCGCATACGACTACCTTGTGAAGGGAAAGCTTGAGGAGAAAGAGTCCCGGCTCTCCATCCTCGAACTGTGGGACCTTGTTACCTATATGAAGCAGGACACAGGGGCTGACCTGCTCTCGTCCCTGACGCAGAAGCGCACCACCATCGATGTCATCGCCGATATCCTTCAGAACTCCCTCTATGGCATCGGCAAGACAACGCTTGTCTTTAAGTCCAACATGAACTTTAAGCGTATCGAAAAGTACCTTGTCTTCCTTATCACGAAGGGCTTTTTGCGCCATGACCAAAATGACAAGTACACAACGACTGAGGACGGAAAACGGCTTATCAAGGCCATCATGGACCTCAAGGCGCTTTTGAACAAATAGCTTACTGCATCCCGCCATCACAAAGTGTATATACGCTGACGCCATAGGGTAAAACGTGTACGTCCATATCCTGGCATGTGTCGACGGCTCGTATGACAGCGAGGTGGCCGCAAAATACGCCTTCGCACTCGCAGATGCTGCAGGCGCCCGTGTGTCCGTTCTCACGGTAAGGGGTGCACCGCTCCACGGCCCGGAAGCCTCGCTCGCGCGCCTTGCCCGCATTGCCGAACGGCAGGGCGTAGACGCTGCCTTCGTCGAGGAAGTGGGCGAACGCACCGAGGTGGTCCTCTCCGCTGCACGGCGCCTTGGCGCCGATGCCATCGTTGTGTCGAGCGGGGGAAAAGTCAAGCGATTCGGACGATTCTCCAACAATCTTGCCACAAAGCTGGTCATGCAGGCGGATGTCACCGTCTTTGTGGTTAAGTCGGTACGTGCCACGACAGCGGGGGGACATAGCCGCATCCTCTCACCCATACAGGACGTCTCCCTCTATCGTGAAGAACGCACGGAGGTCATGGCACTGCTCTACGCCATGTAC
>Ga0334884_1006238_pt1 | contig 10861 bp, 9 predicted proteins | sample GraSluR1_MG_7_FD_207215 | JGI IMG/M metagenome (GOLD analysis project Ga0334884, IMG submission 207215) | Sludge microbial communities from methane-producing bioreactor in Wageningen University, Netherlands - Granular Sludge_12_05 R1 | ecosystem: Engineered > Bioreactor > Anaerobic > Unclassified...
ATAGATGAGGGGGCTGAAGAACTGTCGTATGAACAGCATGGGTATCGTGGGGGGCGGCGACGTGGGAAGAACGTTGGGTCCAACACGCCCCCTGATGGCTACAGCGGCGTCCTCCGTAAGTCCCTCGGGAGAGGATGCAAGCGTATCATACACCTCCCCCTCCTGCATCGCATGCCAGGGCGTGCCGCTCACGTTGTCGCCGGTGGTCACCACCGTTACACCCTCTTTCCTGCGCGTGCCACCGCCTGGTGACCCTGCCAGGGGACGGTCACCGGCTGCGGAACGTCACCAGGCACCTGCCCCTGGCCGACCCTGCTGTCACGGGCGTTGTTGATGAGGCGCTCGAGCGCCTCGTATGCGCGAAGGGCATCGTTTTTCCTAAAGAGGAAGATAAACTCGGTAAACGTGGAGAAGATGTCGATGGCATTGAGCTTTTCCATGGTAATCGACTTGAGGAGCGAGTAGAAGTAACCGGGGACATTGAGGGTATGCTCGGGATACTTGCACGTGATAATGGTGACGTTTTCCACCACGGAGAGGGGGGCATGCTTCTTCGTGAAGGAGAGGAATCCCTCTAGGTGCTCGTGCTCGAGGACCACAGACAGCTCCTGGGTGGACTGGACCGTGAAAAACGTCTCGCCATACTCCCACATGACCCGCTCCGAATACTCGTCGATGCGCTTGATAAGCTCGAAGTTCTTGAGGTACGCGATGTTGGCAATGTCGTTTTTAAGGATAAGCTTCGTTTTCGCAATGGCATCGGTAAGATTTTGCACTTCTCCTGCCCCACCCTTGAAGTGGTAGCGCTGGATGGCCACGGAGACCGATTCCACAGACACCTGTTTTCCCATGCGCCGCTCCACTTCGGGAAGGATCCACCGTGCAAGGCCGTTGTAGTTAATAATGTTCCCCAGAAGGTAGTCCGCCATGAGGGGGAGACTGTCAATGATTTCGGTCACGACCTTTGCTACACTTTTTTCCTGTTCCATATGATACAACGCACCGGTTTTGATGTTTTTTATAGAACACTACATTAAAATAAAAATCTTTTCTTTTTTCAACCTCTAGTGGTGGTCACCATGAAGAAAATCATTGCAGTGATTCTCGTCCTCCTCGTTGCCACGCTCGCATCGGGCTGCATCGGCGGCGGCGACAACGACGATAACGTTTTGGTGGTGGGTACGGATGCGACCTACCCCCCCATGGAATACATTAACGACCAAGGCGCTTTTGAAGGGTTTGACATCGACTTCGCACGCGCCCTCGCTGAAGCTATGGGCATGGACGTCAAGTTCATCAACTCGGACTGGGCGGGCATCATCCCTTCCCTTAACGCGGGCAAGTTTGACATCATCATCTCATCGATGACCATTACAGAGGCGCGCATGGAAAGCGTCAATTTCTCCGACCCCTACTTCTATGCTGGACAGGTCATCATCGTAGGCATCGAAAACACCGACATCGACGGCGAGGATGACCTCGTGGGAAAGAAGGTTGGCGTGCAGCTCGGCACCACCGGCGACACCTACTGCACCGAAATGGACGGCGTTGATGTGCGCCGGTACAACAAGATAGGCGACGCTGTCATGGACCTTATCAACGGGAACATAGACGCCGTCGTATCCGACAACTCTGTCTGTCTTCCTTTCGTGGCCGACAACCCTGATGACCTCAAGGCGGTCGAGGGACTTCTCACCGTTGAGAGCTACGGCATCGCCCTCCCCAAGGGTGACACCGAGCTTCTCGAGAAGATAAACGAAGCGCTTGCCGGCATGCAGGCATCTGGCGCCTATGATGACGTATTTGCACAGTGGTTCGGTGGATGAACGGGGCCACAGGGGGGCCTACCGCCCCCATTTTCTTTTATAGGAGGCACCACAGATGAGTCTTGGATTCCGGCCAGACCTCCTCGTCGACATTTTGCCGGAGCTGCTACGAGGCGCACGGATAACACTTGAGCTTACCATCATCTCGGTGGCGTTGGGAACGCTCATAGGGCTTGTGGTCGGCGTATGCCGTGTCTCTCACCTTAAGATACTCAATGTTCCCGCCGCCCTCTATGTCGAGGTGCTTCGTGGCACGCCGCTCCTCGTACAGGTCATGATAGTCTACTATGGCTTGCCCGGTGTAGGCATCAATCTTGGGCAGATGCCATCGGGCATCCTGGCGCTCTCGCTTAACAGTGGGGCGTATGTGGCTGAGATCTTTAAGGCGGGAATCAAGTCCATTAAGAAGGGGCAGACAGAAGCATCGTTTTCCCTTGGCATGACCTATGGGCAGAACATGCGCTACGTCATCCTTCCCCAGGCGGTGCGTAACATCCTTCCCGCGCTTGGCAACGAGTTCATTGCCCTTATCAAAGACTCTTCGCTTGTGTCGGTCATTGCTATCGAGGAGCTTCTTAGGCGGGGTATGATTGTCTATTCGCGCACATACAATGCCTGGACACCGCTTCTCGGCGTGGCCATGCTCTACCTGTGCATGACCGTGCCGCTCTCGCGTGTTGTAGCCTACCTGGAACGGAGGTGGGAAATAAATGACTAACATGATTGACATCATAAACGTCAAGAAGAGCTTTGGGGACAACCATGTGCTCCGTGATGTCTCGCTCTCTGTGAGAAAAGGGGAGGTGCTCGTGATACTTGGGCCTTCCGGTTCGGGAAAGAGCACGCTCATACGTTGCATCAATCGTCTTGAGAGCATTGATGGCGGGACCATCATGGTAGAAGGGGAGGACATCTACAGCCCGACGAGCGACATCCACAAGCTCAGGACCAAGGTGGGCATGGTCTTCCAGCAGTTTAACCTGTTTCCCCACATGACCGTGCTCGACAATCTTACCCTTGCACCCACAAAGGTCAAGGGGGAGTCCAAGGAAGCGAGCGAGCGCACGGCGCTCGCCCTCCTGGAGAAGGTCGGCCTCAAGGACCGGGCAGGGGCATACCCCCATGAGCTTTCGGGGGGACAGCAGCAGCGCGTGGCCATTGCACGCTCGCTGGCAATGCATCCCGATATCATGCTCTTTGACGAGGTGACCTCTGCGCTTGACCCCGAGCTTGTCAAGGGTGTCTTGGAGATTATGAAGGACCTTGCCCAGGGCGGGATGACCATGCTGGTGGTCACGCATGAGATGGGGTTTGCCAAGGAGGTGGCCGACCGGGTCATCTTCATGGACGGAGGGTATATCATCGAGGAAAGCGCACCCAAGGATCTATTCGAAAATCCGCAAAATGAGCGCACGAAGGAATTCCTTGCCATGATCCTCTAAGCGGGCCCCTTCTGCAGGCCTTCGGGTCTGCCCCTTTTATTCACCTATCGGCGCAATTATTTTATGGGCATGGCTACGAGCATGAGCATGACCATTTCTCCGTATGAGCAGGAGGTACACGACCTGGGGCAGGTAGCTACCCTTCTTTACGAGACTGACCCGGCCGTATCCCGTATTCTTTTCGGGAAAAGCAAGGCGGACGCCGTGGAAAAGATTTCCCGTCTCATCCTAACAGGGGGAAACGATTACGGGAAGGAAACGCTTTATGTGTATGCGCTCCACGGTGTTGCACGGGGTGTCCTTGTGGCGTTTGATGCCAAAGAGCGGGCGGCCATGGACGATAGTGCCGCTTTCATGCGGGTCTCCCGGTGGGGGGACAAGCTGCGGCTTGCCACCCTGGGTCGTGCCCTTGAGGGCATGCTCACGAAGGAGATACCCTCAGATTGCCTTTACATAAGCAACGTCTGCGTTGACCCTGTTGTCAGGGGGCAGGGAATCGGGACGGCGCTTATTGAGTACGCCGCCGGCCTTGCCTATGAGCACGGGTGCTCGCGCCTTCTTCTCGATGTAAGCGGGAGTAACACCCGCGCCGCACGCCTGTACGAGCGGCTCGGGTTCACCAGGTATACGACACGCCGTTCCCTTCTCTTGTTCGGGGCGCAGGTGCACGGCATGGAAAAGCGCCTCGCCCCTTCCGGTCTCTGATGTAGGGCAATATCGTCATAACACCTGTCTGTTTCCTCGAGGTTCGGTAGCTGCAAAGGGTACACCTTCCTCTGGTATGGGGGTATGGGATTCCACCGCTTACCGCAATATTTATAAAGCTTTATGAATATTTTAACTAACATAAAGTTAAGGTTACTTCGGATAATGGTATTGAGGGGGTGAGCGCATGGTGGACGAAGATGTATTATTCAACCTTTTGGGAAACGAGACCAGGAGGCTTATCCTTAAGATGCTCGCTTCTGGCCCCTGCTATACCACGGAGATTGCCGACCGACTCAATGTAGGACAAAAGGCCATCAACGAGCATATGCGCCTTCTCCAAGAGGCGGGGCTTGTCGACCTCTTCACCCAGAAACAGAGCAGGGGGAGCCCCCGAAAATATTTTAGGATAAACAAGAGCGTGCGTCTTGAGTTTTTCGTCGGCCCCTACCGATTCGACACAAGCCTTGCCAATCTCATTGAAACGGATATGCCCGAAGTACTTGCCCTCTACCCCCATCTGCAGGACCTCGATGTCGAGATGCGAAAAACGGAACGCATAAAAGAGATCTCTCAGCTTGCCGTGCTCTATGCGTCGCTTGAGGACGAGCATGAGAAGGTTGTCCATGCAAAGGAATATATCGAGTTCAAGATGGATGAGGTGCGCACCAGATGCATCGACATCTGCGATGAGATAGGCCTTGGCCAGGACGAGAAAAGGGTAGTCATCGAGATTGTCTCGGCTGGCGGCACCGTTTCTGACAAGGAGCTCTCCACCCGGCTCAACGTTCCCGAAGAGGAGGTGAGCGCCTCACTGCGGTCACTTGAGAAAAAGGGCCTTCTGAAAGTCCGCTAATCCCTCTCTGCAGGCACCATTCATCCCTGTACGAAAAGAACAGATGGAAAAATCTTTATTAAGCACTCCTTTTTATCACCAGTATACGAAGATATGGTGTGCGCATGGACACAAAGACGCTTAAGGCCACGTTTAGGGAAAAGGCATCCAAGGATTATCGGAACTATTTTGCTGTCGACGTACTGGAGGAGCACGGATTCACCCGTCATCACTGCGCCAAATGCGGTAAGTACTTCTGGTCCATTGACGATCGCGAGGTGTGCGGAGACCCAGACTGCGAGGGAGGATATTCGTTTATCGGCTCGTCACCCGCACGGCGCATGGACTATATCGAATGCTGGGAACGATTTTCGAAAATGTTTTCCGACAGAGACTACGCCGTCATCCCCCGTTACCCCGTCGTGGCGCGCTGGCGTGACGACACCGACTTTGTCCAAGCCTCCATTTACGACTTCCAACCCCACGTGGTCTCTGGGTCTGTGGCACCTCCAGCCAATCCCCTGGTGGTACCGCAGTTCTGTCTCCGATTCAGCGACACCGACAACGTCGGCATCTCGGGACGTTCCCTGACAGGCTTTGTCATGATAGGACAGCACGCCTTCACTCCCAAGACGGCGTTTGACCAGGAAACGTATTTCAGGGACATTTACGCATGGCTCACCTCAGGCATGCAGATACCCACGCGCGACCTCGTTTTCCATGAGGATGGGTGGGCCGGGGGCGGCAACTTCGGGCCGTGCATGGAGTTTTTCTCCCGTGGCGTGGAGCTGGGCAACCAGGTCTACATTCTCTATGAGACGACGCCCTCAGGCGCGCGCGAGCTCGACCTCAAGGTGCTGGACATGGGGGCGGGCCAGGAGCGATTCACCTGGTTTTCCCAGGGAACGCCCTCCATTTACGACCCCGTGTTCCCCACCGTGCTCTCACATATCTATGACCATGCGTCACTTGACATCGACTTTGAGCTCTTCAATGCTTTTGCGCCCTATTCCGGTCGCCTCAATGTGGACGAGACGGAAGATATGGACCGAACGTGGGCGGATATCGCCGCAGCCATCGGTACGGATGTCCGGACGCTTCGTAGCGCCGTCCTCCCCCTAGCTGCATGCTATTCGGTGGCGGACCACGCACGTTCGCTCCTCTTTGCGCTTGCCGATGGCGCGCTTCCCTCAAACGTCGGGGGCGGGTACAACCTGCGCGTTCTTTTCAGGCGTGCGCAATACTTCCTCGATACGTATAAGATAGACACCACTCTCGATGAACTGTGTAGGGTACATGCCGCGTACCTTGCTAAGGAATTCCCGTTCAGCGACGAGGCACTGGACGATGTGGCACGCATTCTCTCTGTTGAGGGTGATAAGTACACCGCCACGAAGAGCAAGGCACGCTCCATTGTCAGGGCATCGCTTTCCAAGGGCGCCCTCACGCCTGAAAAGCTTATTGAGATGTACGATTCCCATGGGGTTACACCCGAGCTTGCCAAGGCGGAGGGGGAGGCCATGGGTGTCGTCGTAGACGTTCCTCAAGACTTTTACATCCAGGTTACCGAGCGCCATGAGGCGCAAAAACCCGTTGGGCACGCCAAGGAAACAAAGCAGTACGACGTACCTGATACAAAGCTCCTCTACTACGAATGTTTGCCGCAGGAATCTTTTGAGGCCACAGTCCTAGCCACGGATGGGCAGGGAGTCGTTCTTGACAAGACGCTCTTTTATCCTGAAGGCGGGGGCCAGGCCTATGACCTGGGCACGCTTGGCGGGTTGCCGGTGGCAGGCGTTCATAAGCACGGCACCGTTGTTGTGCACGATGTGCCGGGGCATGCGTTCTCCCCGGGCGACACGGTGGCAGGAATCATCGACAGGGGTCGGCGTGGCGCGCTTACCCGTCATCACACGGCGACGCACATCATCAACGCAGCAGCCCGCGCCGTCCTTGGCAATCACGTGTGGCAGGCAGGTGCCGAAAAGACGCCCGACAAGGCGCGCCTTGACATCACCCACTACAGCTCGCTTACCGATGAGGAGCTTGAGGAGATAGAGTACCGCTCAAACAGCTTCGTTCTTGACGCCATCCCGGTCACCACAACGTTCATGGGGCGCGACGAGGCCGAACTGCGCTACGGATTCCGTATCTATCAAGGGGGCGCCGTCCCCGGCAAGGTACTGCGTATCGTGTCCATAGGTGACCTCGATGTCGAGGCCTGTGGCGGTACCCACTGCTTCTCGACATCGGAGGTGGGTCCCATCAAGATCCTCCGTTCAGAGAAGATACAGGACGGTATCGTCAGGCTCGAATACGCCGCCGGCCTCCAGGCCATCCGTTCCATGCAGGAGGACGCACGCATCATACGGGACGCCGCATCGACATTCAGGGTGGACCGTGGGCAGCTTGTCTCCACGTGCGAACGATTCTTTTCTGAATGGAAACGCCGTGGGAAGGAGATAGAGGACCTCAAAAAGGAGGTATCCCTTGTCAAGCAGTCGACCCTCGATACGCGGTTCGAAGACCGTGACGGCGTGCCGACCCTTGTCGCCATGGTAGATGGCGACGCTGATGTCCTGCGTACAACGGCATTTTCACTGGCTGGCACCGATGGGGTGGTGGTGCTGTCCAATGGAACGCTCCTCGTGGTGGTCTGTGGTGAAGGTGCACAGGCGCGCGGCCTGCGGGCAACCGAGGTCATCCACTCCTATGGCAAGGGCGGAGGAAAGCCGGACTTCGCGCAGGGTGTCCTCACAGGTCCACTCGCGGAAACGGGGGTATAACCCCCTTGTGGGCATTGACGCGCATCCGCTCCAAAAGCGATGCCTCGAGAGGGGTCTTTGTACCGGCTACGCCCTCTCGTTCCTTTTCTAAGCGTTGCAGGATGGCGTCTATCTCTGCGTAGGTGCCGCCAAGCTCCCCCTCGTCGGTCTGACCGGGCCACAGGCGAGCGGACGGTGGCTTTTCACGTATTGTCCTTGGCACGTCAAGTGCCTTGGCCAGCTTGAAGACGTCGGTCTTCCAGACATCCCCAAGAGGGCAGAAGTCGGCTGCGCCGTCCCCCCATTTCGTGGAATACCCGAGGAGGCGTTCTGTCTTGTTCGAGGTGCCGGCGACGAGGCGGCGCTCTCTGTTAGCCGCAAGATAGAGGTATGTCATCCTGACCCGGGGCTTGATGTTGGCCATGCAGTACGTGTCGGTTGAGATATCGTCTGGATATCCCTTGACAATGGCCCGCACCGCTGGCGTTATGGGGACAAGGCGGCACGTAACGCCGAAGCAATCGCACACCGCCCTGCCATCGGCGGTGTCGGCGCTGCCTTCATCGGAAGCGTCTGGCATGAGGAGGCCGAGTGTCGGCACCACCGGTGCGCACAGGGCGCATACCACCGCGGAGTCGACACCCCCCGATATGCCGAGGACCACGCCTGTAGCATCAGCCGCGCGCACCCGCTCAACGATGTCCGCACGGATCGTCTCCACCGCCGTGTCGATGGCGCCCTTCATGGACTGACCCCGAAAAAGTTGCATCTGATGACGTCGATGTTATTGGGAAACACGGGACCGTGGCCGGGGTAGACGGTGTCGATGGTCAGGTCTGCAAGCCGTGCAAAGGAGCGCTCAAGGTCCTGGTAGTTCCCCGAGGGGAGGTCCATGCGCCCAACGCCGCTGGAAAACCACGTGTCGCCGCTTATGAGGCTCCTGCTTTCCTTTTCATAGAGGCAGATGCTTCCCTCGGTATGACCGGGAGTGTGAACGACCTCGAGTTCATGCTCGCCTGTCGTGATGACATCGCCCTCGCGCAGGCGGCGAGAGACGGGGAAACCTGCAAAAGAGCCGGCAAAGTGCCGGTATGCCGTTTTTTCGCTCCCCGTTTCTATGGCATCGGCGTCCATTTCGTGGGCGTGCGGTGATGGGTACGCCCCACACCCGCCTATATGGTCATAGTGGCAGTGGGTCACGATGACCTCGTCTATAGAGGCATGTGTTTCGTTGAGGAACCGTGCAAGGTACGGATTACCCGGCAGCCCCGGGTCGATAAGCACGGTGCGCTCACCTGTGACGAGGTAGGCGTTGGCATTGTAGTCACGTGACAGGATGGCGTGTATCATACCTGTAGATGCCGCGCCACCGTATAAAATGTTATCTCAAAGGAGAAAAGGGGATACCGGGCGTACGTGCCCGGTGACCTAGACAGTGGTGCCCTGCTCCATCATCTTCTTGATCCGTTCGACAAGATCTGCCTTCTTCTCGCCGCAAAAGGCGTGGTCAAAGACCTCCGCTATGTTGCTTGCGGTGTGGATGATGGCCTTGTCCTTATGCCGGGCATCGAGAAGCACATCCTCCCTGTTTGAAGCGGGGATGATTATTTCCTTGATACCTGCGTCAATTGCAGCTTCAATCTTTGCATTTACGCCGCCTATGGGCAGCACCTCTCCGCGTACGGACAGCGACCCGGTCATGGCGATATCCTGCCTGATGGGGATACCCATGAGCGCAGATATGACGGCGGTGGCGATGGTGACGGAAGCAGAGTCGCCCTCTACTCCCTCATAGGCCTGAAGGAACTGGACGTGGATGTCAAAGTTGGAGATGTCTTTTCCGATATATTTTTTCGCCAGGGCAGAGACGTTTTGGATCGACTCCTTGGCGATGTCGCCAAGCTTGCCTGCCGCAATGATTTTTCCCTCCGCCTTGCTGGCAGACGGGACCGCCTCTGCTTCGACGGTGGAGACGATGCCGCTGTCTCCCATGACGGCCAGGCCGTTGATTCGCCCCACGGCCTCGCCGGTATTACGGATAATCTGGTACTCGCGTTTGCGCTCGATGTACTTGTCGGCTATCTGGTGCTCGAGCGTCCTCGCCTTTTCCTTTCCCTCGAGGATATCCTCAAGTTCAACAAACTTCTTTCCCTGCTTGAAGGCGAGGTCCCCGGCGGTCCGGATGAGGCCGCCAAGCTCACGTATTTTCATGGTGATGTAGCCCTTCCTTCCGGCGCGGCGCACCGCCTCGTTCACAATCTCCTCTACGGCCTCGTAGGTGAAGTGTGGAATCTTCTTGTCCTTTGTCACTTCCTGGGCTACAACTTGGACAATCTTCCTGCGATTCTCGAGCGTGTCTTTCATGACGTCGTTCATATAAACCTCGTACCCGTACCCGCGGATTCTCGAACGTAGGGCGGGATGCATGTCCCGCACGGTCTCGAGATTGCCGGCAGCGACAAGCACGAAGTTGCAGGGGCATGCCTCGGTGCGCACCATGGCACCCGATGACATCTCGCTCTGGCCTGTGATGGAGTACTTCTTTTCCTGGAGCGCGGTGAGGATTGCCTGCTGCATTTTGATATGGAAGGTCGATATCTCGTCGATGAAGAGCACGCCATTGTGGGCCCGGTGTATCATACCCGCTTCCACACGCTCATGCGCCGGCGTGCCAAGGCCGCCCGACTGGAAGGGGTCGTGGCGGACATCGCCGAGCAGTGCCCCGGCATGCGCGCCCGTGCCGTCCACAAAGGGCGATATCCGTCGGTCTGCATTGTCGACAAGCAGCTTGGGTACGAGCGCTGTCCCCTTTGAGCGGGTCATGTTCTGCATGAGGAATATGAGCAGCACGATGATAAGAATCCCCGTTAGGAGCTGTCCCGTGGTGAAGGAGAGAAACAGTACGATGGCCATGACAAAGAACAGGACAAGGTATTTGCTGTTTTCCTGCTGATTGGCCTTTGCCTTGTGGTGATTGACGATCGCTTTCCCTTCCGAGGCCCGCACGGCCCTGATTTTTGGGGTGTTCGGGTCTTCCTGGTTCGGGTAGCAGATAATGTCTTCAAGTTCTTCTTTTGGGAGAAGTTCCGCCATCGCCTGGCCCAGCATGGACTTGCCGGTACCCGGTTCACCGATAAGGAGGACATTGCGTCTTTGTCGTGCGGCTATCTTGATGACTTCCACTGCCTCGTCCTGGCCGATGACCTGGTCGATGGTGAGAGAAGGAACATCGATTTGTCCCGTGTGCTCGAATCGGTACCCTATTCCGTCATCGGTCAACACGGCTTT
>Ga0334884_1006239_pt1 | contig 10861 bp, 3 predicted proteins | sample GraSluR1_MG_7_FD_207215 | JGI IMG/M metagenome (GOLD analysis project Ga0334884, IMG submission 207215) | Sludge microbial communities from methane-producing bioreactor in Wageningen University, Netherlands - Granular Sludge_12_05 R1 | ecosystem: Engineered > Bioreactor > Anaerobic > Unclassified...
GAAGAGGCCAGGCTCAAAGGTCATCATCGGCTTGTTGTCGGCCCAGCGCTTGTCGGCGACCCGCTGTGACATCTGCTCCCACACCACGACTTCATAGGGGCCCGCGTCGATCTCTTTAGGCTCCCGCGCTTTGGCGTCGTTCCAACAGACGGAACGGCCGCTGCGCTTGAGGCAGGCGTACCAATACTGCTTGGGAGGCACCACCCATTTGACCAGGGCCGGCTCGTTCTTGAAGAAGGTCAGCGTCGGCCTGAGGAGGAAGTTGCCCGCCTGCGTGGTGTGGACGCTGTATTGCCACGGCTCATACTCTTCCATATTGGCGGCGACATGCACCAACTGCCCCTTGCTGTATTGGACACTGATCATGCCGGCCGTGGGCTGGCCGTTGATCTCGATGAGCACATCCTTGGGGGCAGGCTCAACCAAGATCTCCGCCGTGCGGTCGATGTAAACCCCCGTGGTCATGAGCACGTCGATGCGCTCCAGTGGCTGCATCATGCGGGTCAGAATGACGAAAGGTGCCTTGTTATCGTGCTTGATCAGGAAGTGATGCACGTGACCTCGCAGCACTTTGTCGACCACCATGGGCAGGGTGCCGACCTCTTTGCCGTTGTGCCACACCACGGCGCCAGCGTCGGAGGGGTGCTGGTTGACGAGCTCTAGCTGGCCCCAAGGGGAGGGCTTCTCGATGACTTGGCCGTTCTCGTCGAGACGGGGTTCATCCTCGACTTCCTCTTCCGGGACCAGCGTGAGGCTCAGGTCGATGCCATTGGAGAAATCAACGCCGAGGGGCACGAAGTGGTGCAGCGGGACATAACCCTCTTTGAACACGGACACCGTGTTGGGCTCATTTTCGATGAACTTGACCGTCCAGGGGGCCAAGCCATCGACGAGTCCGCCGTTGACGACCAGGTAGGCGCCCGGCGGGTCGACGCGCACTTCCACGTCGACCATGGCGAGCTCCGTCCAGTCGGGAGGCCCCATCTCCAGCTCCACCTCGGGCGGGGTCTCCTTCTCCACGGTCTCAAAAATCCGCGTCTGGCCGGCCACCAGGTAGAAAATCAACCCGCCGAGGAGCACCGTGACGATGATGATGCCAACGATGAGCTTCGAGCGCTGACTGCGTTGCTTGAGATCCGCCTCGATGATGGCGTAGTCCTCTGAGCGAATGGGGTCGCTGATCAGGGCCTGCTGCGGAGCAGAGAGCTGCGGCTCTTGCATCGGCGCGCCCGGCGTGGCCTGCAAAAAACGGCGGTTGTCCTCAGGTGGCGCGGCGGCGTCGTCTGGGAAGGGGCTGTTGTGATCATCATCCATGGCAAACTCCACTGGTGCGGGTGGGCTGTAACGCTCTACGTCCTGCTCGTCTCCGATGTTGAGGGATGAGCGCGAAAGTGAAGGCTTCTCCCCTGCGTCCCCCCCCTCCAAGCTGGGTGAGGTGCGCAAGCGCGTCGTATGGACGCTGATTCTAACCGAAAACGGCGACGCGGCGCTAGCGGGGACGACACGCTGCGCAGGGCCCTCTGCTTTGGGATCCACTGCCGCTTGGGCGTGCGCCGCCTGGCGGCCGTCGCGCGCTGACGTCTGCGGCAATTCGCCAGCATGCGCCGGCGCGAAGCCAGCCGCCTTGGGCGGCTGGGGCGGTGTCGTTGGCGGCGCCGGCATCGGCGGCAGGACCCCAGCGGGCTTCGCCGGAGTGGGTCGAGGGCGCCGGGGCGGCGGCGCCGCCGCCGCTGCCTGCGGAGCATCGGCCAGCGCGAGGTTGTTGGGTTCCGTGGCGTCACCACTCTGGGCCAGATCGACCAGGGCGGCGGCATTGGGGCTGCGCGGTGGGAGCCGCACGGCGGCGCGCAGAGCGGCGCGATTCCACTGGGTCGTCGCCGCGTCTTCGTCGATGGTCTGGTCGTCCATGGGCTCGAGGGAGATGCCTCGGCTTCTCTCGGGTGATGCCTGCGGCTGGGGAGCCGGCCACGCGGCCGCCTCTTCTTCAGGGAGGAAGAGCTGGGGGACGGTGGTGGAGGGCAAGGCCGCGTCGACCGGCGCGGCGTGGGCAGGCCCCGCCCCTTGCTGCTGTCTCTCGGGGAAGAGCCGGCACACATAGTCCGCGAGGGTGGCGGCCGAAACGCCGCCGTGATGGGTGGCCAGGAAATCTTCGAGCGCCGCTTGCATGGCTTGTGCCGTTGGGAAGCGCTGGCGCGGGTCGCGGGCGAGGGCCCGCATGAGGATGGCTTCGAGGGCTTTGGGGTAACCCGGTCGCAATTGGGCCGGGGAGGGCACTCTGGCTTTGGCCACCAAGGCGATGGTTTTCATGTCGTTTTCGCCGCGAAAGAGGCGTTGCACGACAGTGATCTCGAAGAGCACCGTGCCGAGGGAGAAGATGTCCGAGCGATGATCGATGGGCTGCGCTGCTACCTGCTCCGGGCTCATATAAGCAAATTTGCCCTTGAGCTGTCCCGTCTGGGTCGTGGTCATCTTGTTGGCCGCCTTGGCGATGCCAAAGTCGACGATCTTCACCGAGCCATCGAAGCTGAGCAGGAGGTTCTGGGGACTGACGTCGCGGTGGACGATATGGAGGGGGCGCCCATCTTCATCGCTGCGGGTGTGGGCATAGTGTAGGCCACCAGCGACGTCGGCGATGATTTTACAGGCATAGGGGAGGGGCAGGAAACGCTCTGTTTGCAAGCCTCGTTCGCAGATGCGGCGCAGGTCTTCGCCATGGACGTACTCCATGACGATGAAATAGTTCCCTCGCTCTGAGCCGAGCTCGTAGACTTGGGCGATGTTGGGGTGATTGAGCTTGGCGGCGATGCGGGCCTCGTCGACGAACATGCCCAGGAGCGCCTGGTTCTCCTCGTGGACCGGCAGGATCTTCTTGAGGACGACCTCTTTGGTGAAGCCGTGCGCATCGGAGGCGCGGGCGAGAAATATTTCGGCCATGCCGCCCGTGGCGATCTTGCGGAGGATCTGGTACCTGCCGAGGCGCATGCCTTCAATGGCCTCGATGGTGGCGCGGCTGCGGCAGCTTGCTCTTGGCGGACGCGTGGTTGCGGCGATTTGCTGCGGCGGGCCGACGGTGGAGCTGCTGGGTGTCGTGGATGGGTGCCATGGGACTCGTGCCGTCAGGGCGTGTCGCCGTGATTGGGGGAGAGACGCGCTTATCTCGACGATTCTGAACGAGGGTGGGTCAACAGGCAAGATTGCCACCCCGGGGGGCGTGGCCTTGCGCTGGGGGGCAATTCTGGGCAGGGTGTGAGGGGAATGGCGGGGTAGACAGGCCTGGGAGCCTGCCCTCCCTGCGTGGGTAGAGGTTGGAGCCGTGGTGAAATACAGAGGTCTGCCCAGGCGCGGCGAACTCGTCACGTTGACCATCAGGGGGATCACCCCGCAGGGGCAAGGGGAAGCGCGCCTGACGCACTTGGGGGATGACGGCATCTCGCGCGAGTGGGGCCTAGAGGTGCGAAACGCGCTGCCAGGTGACGAGGTGGAGGCCTGCATCGTCCAGGCTTCGCGCCGCAAGCTGGCGGCAGCGACGGTGCGAGTGCTCCGGCCCAGCCCCGCGCGGCGACCGACGCGTTGCCCCCATGCGGGAATGCGCATCGATGCCCACACGGGTTGTGGCGGCTGCCCGCTCCAGGCCCTCGATTACCCCACCCAACTCGCTGCCAAAGAGGAGATGGTGGCGCGAGCCATGCGCGACGAGGGTCTCAGCGTGCCCCTGGCTCCCATCATCCCCGTGGCCTCGCCGTGGTTCTATCGCAACAAGATGGAGCTGACCTTTGCCGAGGATGGGCAGGGACGGCTGGGCTTGGGTTTGCACCCCATGGGCTACAAACACGAAGTGATTGATCTGCGCGCTTGCTTCCTGCTGTCGCCTTTCGCCGACCTCCTCGCTCCCCACGTCAGCGCCTGGGCCAAGGCCTTGGGCCTGGAAGCCTTCATCTTCAGGCAGGACCGAGGCTTTCTCCGTACCTTGACCATCCGCGAAGGCAAACGCAGTGGCCAGCGAGTCGTGATCCTGACCACCGCGGCTGAGGACCCAGTCAACACGGCCCATGGGCCGATGCCGGCGCAGGAAGTGGCCGCTTCCTTTTCGGCCTGCGTGAGGGCCTTTGCCGAGGAGAAGGGCGAGCCTCTCGACGGCCTCCACTGGATGGTACACCACGCCAAGAAAGGGCAACGCTCCTGGGTCGAGGATCATGTCCTCGCAGGACCAGGCTATCTGCGTGAGGCTCTCCACATCGGGAACACGGCTCCCCTGCACTTCAAGGTGCATCCGCTGGCTTTCTTCCAGCCCAACACCCTGCAGGCCGAGCGCCTCTATGAGGAGGTCGCCCTGGCCCTGGGAGAAGCCCTGACGGCGCGTGGGCGAGTCTATGATCTCTATTGCGGCACGGGCACCATCGCCCTCTCTTTGGCGCGGCGGGTGCACTCCGTCGTGGGTGTGGATCTGAGCGCCGAGGCCATCGCGAACGCCGTGCAGAACGCCCAGGACAACGGCTTGGCGAACGTCACCTTCATCGCCGGCGATGTGGGGGAGGTCCTGGAGCAGCAGCGTTTCGACGCCGCTCGTGGCGATGTGGTCGTGGTGGATCCGCCGCGCCGCGGCTTGTTGCCTGGTGCCAAGCGTCTGCTCCTCGCCATGCGCCCGCGGCGCTTGGTTTATGTCTCTTGTAATCCCCTCGCCTTGGCAGCAGATCTGATCGACTTTCGCGACGCGGGCTACCAGGTCACACGCGTCCAACCCATAGACATGTTGCCGCAGACGGGCCACGTGGAGTGCGTCGCCAGCCTCTCTTTGCCCTGATGGTACCCTACGCGCCGCTGCGCGGGGGGAGGCGCAGAAGCTGGGCCGCGCGGGTGAAGATGGCGTCGGGCGCGCCCAAGGCTTCGAGGATGTGGATGGAGGTGGAGAGGAGGTTGCCACGCTGCTTGACCGTGCGCCCCGTGCGCCAGCCGTAGGCAAAGGCGAAGCGCATGGGCGAGGATGGCACTGGATAGTCTGAACCGTAATGGAGCCGGCTCCAGATCTTCTCTTGGGCGAGTATTCGCTGTAAATAGGCGGCTCGGCTGAGGTTGGTGAGAGCCGCCGTGTCACCATGGAGGTTGGGAAAACGTTCGAGGAGCTGGCAGAAACGGGCGAAGGTGGCGCCACCCGTCGCGATGCCAGCCGTGCCGGCGTGGGCGGCGATGACCGTGACACCTTCCTCCAAGGCCGGGATGAGCCGCTCTGGATCTCCGAAGGCTTGATCGACTGTCGCCAAGGTGTGTTCGCGACCGGTGTGGGTCAACCACGGCAGGGACAGCTCGGCCATTCTCCGGAACCACGGTCTATAGGCGGGGTTGGCTGGGTCGAAGCCTTGGGTGTTGGGCAAGGTCTTGATGCAAACGGCGCCGCGTTCGGCAGCCTCTTCCAGCGCCTCGAGTGCGTCGCGTCGCGCTGGGTTGATGCTGGCGGCGGGTAAGAGGCGCGGGTCATCTCGGCACACCGAGAAGAGGTAGTCGTTGGGAACGTACAGGGTGGTGTGGTCGAGATCCTGTTTGCCATGCGCGTCGTAGCGGCTGTCCATGGCCAAGAGGAGGAGCGCGTCGAGCTGGGGGGTGTGCTCCAAGTCTCGTAAGAGGCTCTGCAGGTAGGCTGGCCCGAGGGCATCGTCTTGGATCGTTTCGAGGCCGAGCTTCTTTTTGAGGTACCTGAAGGTAAACGACTTCAGGAAGCGTCGGTGGAGATGGCAGCCCTGATGGGCGGTGCCGATGAGGTGCACGTGGGCGTCGATGCGCATGGCGTGGTCTCGTGCGCGGGTTGGCGGAGGTGGTCAGCGCGCCATTCCAAGGTGTTTGCGCGCCTTGGTGAGGGGATCGCTGAGGGCGAAGAGGAGGAGGTCACCTGCGTCAGGGATTTGCCGCAAGGCTTGAATCCTCTCTTTGACCCCAAGGGTTGGAGTAGGAATGATCCCGTGGCTGCGCAACAGCCCGTCGAGGCTACCGCGAATGTCACGGCTCATGAGGAGGCCCGTGCGTCTGGCCGTGAGGGTGTTGGCGCGGCGCCATTCATTGAGGTCGAGTCGCAGCGAGCGCGGATCGAGCAGCTTGGCGTGCTCGATGACGGCCTTGCGATTGCGCCGCCCCAGGAAGGATGAGAGCTGCCGTACCACCTCGGCTTCGCCGAAGCCCTCGTGGGCCAGCCCCAAGAGCCCTTGCAAGAGGCGCAGGAAGTCACGGTTGTCGAGCAGGTGTAGCAGAGAGGTGCCGAGCATGAGGTGGGAGAGGCCAAGGCCGATGTGGTAGCGGATCTCTGCTTCTGAGGAAGGCAGGGCTCGCGGCCCGAGGATGAGCCGCTGGGGTTTCTCGTGGTCTAGGGCGACGGCGACCTCTGGCGCGGAGGTGAACATCAGCTCGAGGTTGGGGAATCCCAACAAGGCCGCACATTGGAAGGCCTGCGCCCGCGCGGGGTGGTCGTCGGGGCAGGCATAGGTGGGTATGGAGGGCAGCACGAAAATCTGCGCTTGAGGCCCGGCGCGGTAGAGAAGCTCCACCCCCCAGTCGGGCATTTTGGGGGCCTGCAGGTAGTTGAGGATGCCATCGCGCCCAATGGGAGCCGTTGGCGGGGCCACGACTCTGGCGGCCTCTTCGGCGCGCTGCAGGACTTTGGGCTCCCGCTCGCCAAAGGCAGCGAGCACTTGCTGGCAGCGGCCGAACAATTCGTGGAGGTCGACGGCTTCGAAACTGCGCGCCAGGAGGTAATAGGCCTCGACATTGAAGGGATCGAGTTGGACGGCCGCGAAGGTGTAGCGGCGGCTCTCGCTGGGGTCGAGGAAGAGGCGCGCTGCCAGCAGTTGGGCGTCGAGGTTGTGTGGCGCCGCTGTTGCGGCCAATTTGGCGTGGCGTTCAGCCTCGAAGCGCAGGTTGAGCTTCCCGGCCAATAACCTCGCCAAGCTGACCCGCACGGAGATGGTGGCGTCTGCCGTGGGAGAGGGGCTGGAATTGACGAAGTCCTCGAGGAGATCCACGATGGTCTTGGCGTCGTTCTGTTTGTCTGCCCAGGCGAGCAAGGCTTCGAGGGCGCTGCTTTCGCTGGGGATGAGGGCGACCAGCTCGCGCAGTTGGGCGCGTGCTTTCTCCGCGCGCTCCAGAGCGCGGTAGATTTTGGCGAGTTGAACGCGCGCCTTGATCGTGTCGGGGCCTCGGGCCAGGCTGAGATAGGTCTCGAGGTTCTCGGCCGCTGCGGGCAATGCGCCCTGATCGTAGTGGGTACGGGCCAAGAGCTGGAGGGCCTCCAGGTCGTCGGGGGTGCGCAGCAGTTGCGCTTCCAAGGTGGCCTTGGCTTGGTCGAGCTGGCCCATGCGATCGCTCTGAATACGCGCCATGGCGATCATCCAATCGCGGTTCGCTGGGTTCTCTGGGGCGATCCGTGTCAGGCGTTGGTAGGCCTCGGTGGCTTCGAACCAATGCTCGCGTTTCGTCTCGACGAGGGCGAGCCTCTCCAGGGCTTGGAGGTTCGTGGGATCGATGCTCAGGACTTCTTCCAGGACGTTGGCGGCGCGCTCCAAGTCTTGCAGCTTCTCCTCACGGAGGGTGGCCATTTGTAACAATGTTGGCGGACGGAGCTCCGGGGCCAAGGCATCCGTGTAGACCCGCATGCTTTTGTCGACGCCCTCCCACTGTTTGGCGATGGTGTGCATTTCGATGAGGGCCTCACAGATATCGCGGCGTTCCGGTGCCAGGATCTGGGCTTGCCCCAGGCTTTGCTTGGCGCGATTGAAATCGGCGAGGTGATCGCGGGCGATCTGGGCTGCGCTCAACCAGGCTGCGACCTTGCTTTCCCGGTGATGCAGGATGGCCGCCTCGTTCTCGCGGAGTGCGCAGGCCGTGGAATAATCCTGGGCGATCAGGGTGGCGTTGGCGGCCATCCGCAGGGCCGGTAAGTGTCCGTCGGCATGGGCCACGGCGTCGATGAGCAGCTTGTGCGCCTGCTCGGGTTCCTTGGCCGACAAGACCTCGGCCAAGCTAAGCCGAAGCTCGACTTGCTCGTCCTTGGAGGCAAAGCGGAGGCGTCGTTGCCAGAAGTCGGCCAGGCCCGCGCGGTTGATTTGGTTGCCCTCGAGGCGCTCGATGGCGATGAGGTTGAGGGGGTCTTTCTCCAGAATCGCCGCGAGGGCGCGACGCCCCTGAACATCTGCTTGGTCAAAGGGGAGCGACAGCTCTACGTCTTCGATGTCGGCCACGATCTGGTAGAGGGCGATGGCCAGGTTGGGGTCCTGTACTTCTCCTGCGAGCTCAAAGAAGAGTGTCGCCGCCTCTTCCCGCTGGCCAAGCTCGCTGAGCAGACAGGCGAGATTGAGGCGGGTGCCGGAAAGATGTGGGGCGACAGCGAGGGCCATCTCGAATGGTTGGAGGGCTTCCTCGGCGTTACCCAATCGTCGGAAACACACGACGCCGAGCCTATAAGCCGCTTGGGCTTTGGTGTCGGGGTCTTTTTCACCCGCGAGGAGGTTGCGGAGGAGATGGGCCAAAGCATCCCAACGGCCACCCTGACCATAGACTTGCTCTAGGTGTTGCATCGCTGGTGCATAGGCTGGCACGGCGCCGATGGATTGGGTCAAGACCTGTTCGGCTTCAGCGGCCTGTCCAAAGCGGTCGTTGAGGAGCACCCCGATGCGGAAGAGCTCACCTGCCATGCGCAGCGGCGGCAGCGCCCGGGTGCTCCGTTGGACCAAGGCCTCGCGATACCTGGGCCAGTCTCTCTGCGCCAAGTGCAGCCGGATCAAACCATCTTGCGCGGCGACACAGTGCGGGTCGGCCAAGAGGGCCTTCTCGTAGGCGGCGATCGCCTCCCTGGGCTCGGCCAGGTCGCGCTCCAGGATGTGGGCGATTCTGACCAGCGCCTCGGCCTTCTCCTGGTTGGGCTGGATGGCCAGCATGGCCGTGTAGGCTTCGACGAGCTCGCGCGCCTGGCCGACGCGTTGCAAAAGGAGGATGCGTTTGCGGTGGAGAGCGATGCGGAAAGGGTCCTCTTCGAGGGCTTGCTCGAGCAAGCTCAAGGCGCGCGCAGGGTCCTTGAGGGTCTCCGCCAAGATCTCCGCCTGCTGTTCCCGCAAGGCGGCGCGTCTGGGGGCGTCTTGGCAGAGATCGATCTCTGTCTCCAGGGTGGTCAGGACCTGTTGCCAGGCTTGGGTGGCGCGCAGCAAGCGTTGTTGCATCCACAACGCGCCCAGCTCCTTGGGGCGAATGTTGCGGTAACGGGCCAAGACGCGCAGCGCCTCCTGCGCTTGGTGCAGGTGGGCGTCATAGATCTGGGCCAGGGTCCAGGCTAGGCCTGCTTCGACGTCGGGATCGCTCGCCGTGAGGAGGCGCTTTTCATAGAGAGCGGCCAGACGGGCGAAGTCGTTGTTAGCTCGCAAGAGGGTCTCGAGGCTGCAGAAGGCACCTAGATGGGTTGGCAGGACCTCGATGGCGCGCTCGAAACACTGCAAGGCTTGCGCCCTGTGTTCCTCGTGCTGGCGGCACAGCTCGCCCAGCTCATAGAAGCGCTCGCCGGCCTCGGTGATGTTGGTGGTGCGCTCGGCGGCATTCCACGCAAGCAGGATGTACTCGTCGATGCGCCCCACTTGCCACAACAGGTGGCGCAGCTTCTCGAGCGCTGCGCCATTGTGGGGTTGCTCTTCGAGCAGGCCGATGAGGACCTCGATAGCCGGTTCCTTTGACTCGTGATGGGTCAAGAGGTTGTCGACCCGCGCCAGGGCCCATTCGGCGCGCTCTTTGGGATCGGTGCTGCTGCCGAGGAGGCGGATGTAGGTCTTGTCCCGCTCGCGCCAAGCGTTGGCGCTGCGTTGGTAAACGTCGAGCAAGAGGTAAAGAGGGAGCGGATCTTCGGGTAGGATGGCGTAGGCCGATTCGAGACACTGCACGGCGGCTTGTTGATCACCGAGCCTTTCGGAAGCGAGGATGCCGGCGCGAATGGAGAGGGCGTGCACCTGACGCAGGTCTTGGACGGCTTGGCTGTGCTTGACCAGCAGGTTGAAGAGGTCCTGCCAGCGCTCTTGGCGCAAAAAGAGTCGCTCGGCGCCGGCCACAGGGGCGCGATGTTCGGGCTGCAGAGCACTGGCGCGTGTGTAGGCCGTGACCGCGATGGCACTCTCATGGAGGTTGTGCTCGGCGATCTCTGCCATCAGCATGCGATAGCTCATCTCGAGACGCGGGTCTTCGCAGCGATCGGCGATCTCTTCAATGATCGCCATTACCTGCGACCAGGCCCGTTGCTGGGCAAAGATCTGCCGTTGGAGCTCGAGCGTGGAGAGTGCGCCGGGCTGCAGGTGCAGGGCGCGCTGGCATGCCTCCAGGGCTTCGTCGTTGCGACCTAGGCTGTGCAGGAGGCGCGCCCGCTCCTCCGTGAGGGCTGCCCGCCTGGGGCGATGGTCGACCCTGTCTCCTTCGAGGGTCAACCCTTCGAGGCACGCATCCCAGTGACCCGCTGCGCGGGCAAAGCGCCGCAGTTCCCGCATGGCTGAGATGCTGTCGGGGTTGCATGCCAAGGCGGCCTTGAGACGGGCGATGGCGGCGTCAGGCTGGCCTGCTAGCTCGAGGAGGCGCGCGACGGCCAAATGGATGGCGGCGGCCTGGGTCGACGGCGTAGCGCCGATAGCCCGCAGCTCCTTGTCGTAGTTCTCGATACTCTCAGCGACGGCGCTATCGATAGTATAAGCGGGGCCCTGCTGGGCTGGCTGGGGAGCGGTGGGGGGAGGCGCTGGCGTGGCGGGCACGACCTGGGCTGCCCCCAGCCCTTTGAGGGTTGGCCCGCTGTGCTGAGGTAAAGGTGGCCGCTGTATGGCCCGCGGTAGACCCGGCTTGGCTGGACTTTCTGACCGTG
>Ga0334884_1006240_pt1 | contig 10857 bp, 8 predicted proteins | sample GraSluR1_MG_7_FD_207215 | JGI IMG/M metagenome (GOLD analysis project Ga0334884, IMG submission 207215) | Sludge microbial communities from methane-producing bioreactor in Wageningen University, Netherlands - Granular Sludge_12_05 R1 | ecosystem: Engineered > Bioreactor > Anaerobic > Unclassified...
CCATACCCTGCCGCCCTTTATAAACTGACGCACCAGCAGCACAAGCAGCGTTAGGCCAACCAGCCCCGCGCCCGCGTTGCGCAGCAACACGCAAAGCACGGCGCTCAGGCATAGCCCTACCACCGTGCGCAGGGGCGGCCACTTGCTGCCCAGCACCCGCCATACCATGAGTGTTAACCATAACACGGCCATGGCAAAGTTCGTATCCTTGCCTACGCAGAAGGCAAACACAGGAAACACGGGGCACAGCGCATACAAAAGCAGCGCAAGCCAGCCAAGCCACGCAGGCGCGCCGGATTCCCATAGCCTGCGTACGGTGTAGCCCAAAAGCCATGCCATCAGCAGTGCCTGCGCGCATACATACAACGCGATGCCCGCATCCGCCGTGCCCAATAGGCCAAGGCCGATGTGCGCCATCAGCCACACCAGCCCCGTCTGCGCCAGCGGGTTGCCATTGCTCAGCGCCTTGACGCCAAAGGCTTCCGCCAGTTGGGTGATGCTATCATTGCTGACGGTTCCCGGCCATACGATGAACAGGTACGGCAGCCAGCACAGCAAAATGGCAAGGCTCCAAACCCACGTGGGAGCAAGGCGGCGCGGTTTCTCGGCGGCATTGGGCGCGGAAACCGTTTGGCCTTGCGCCCCGCTGTGCGCCGTGTGCGCCGCCACGCGCGGCATCCTGTCCCCTGCGTCATGCGCAGGTGCGGATGCGATGCCATGCACGGGGGCGCGGTTTGCAGCCGCGCCGTGGGCAGCGGCATAGCCGCCCGCGCTTGCCGCCTGGCCGTTGAAGGCATTACGGGCTGGGTTGCCCTGCGCGGGGTTGTCCATGGATTGTGAACCTCTGGGCGGTGGATATGCCGCCTGCCGCGCGGGGGGAGCGGTTTGCACAGGAGGAAAGGCGAAGGCGCGGGGGTGTAAAAACGTATGCAAAAGCAGCGCCATGCCCAGGTAGTAAACGGGCACGCGTCCGAGGAAAAGCAGCATCGTAAGCCCAAGGTTTGCGGTCAATAATTCTGCCGTGCCTGTTTGGGCAAAGCCCACGCCTAGCGTTACCACACCGGAGAAAAACGCCGCCAGAACCCATAGCCGAATCCAGGAGAACACGCGCGGTATCCGCGTGGCGGCATACAACAGCAAACCCAGCGCGACCATCGCCGCAAACCACGCGCCCGCGTCGGAAAGCACACGCGCCGGAGCAGCGGCCTCGGCGGGGTTTGCGGTCGGGAAAGAGAGGTTCAGCGCAACCAGCGCCAGCACCCACAGGAGAGCCAATAAAGCTGTTTTGATGCTTGCGCGGGCATTAGGCACGGCATGACCACTCCTTTATCAAACAGGAAAGATGGACCATGAAAAGGGCGGATCAAACCGCCAAAGGATGAGTGTATCTTACCGTTTTTGGCGGGGGATGTCAAGGAAGGGGGCATGCCGGTGAGAAGGCGGCCGCCTGCATGAAAAAAGCAACCGCAGGGAAGCGATTGCTTAGAATCCAGCATTTCAAAGCGCACAGGAGAGATAGCAACACAAGGTGGCTTGTGCCGCGCTGCCTGCCGCTATCAAGGGTACGCATCAGGCCAACATGGCTGCTGCCCCCTGCCTGCCGCCCGCAAACATAGTCCGCCTGCCGCGCAGCGCCTGCAAGGCTACTCCTCCGCCTTGCGATCCTGCTCATAATCTATCTTGCGTACGCGGTACTGTACATCTTCAAGGATTTTGCGGTTGGCGGCGGTAATATCCGCCAGCAGACCCACAACCCAGGTTAAGACGCCCATCAACAGCAGAATGCTGGTGAGGATGAGCGATTGGATATGTCCAGCGCCAGAGCCCTGCAACACGAAGATCAAAAACCGCAGCCCCAGCAGGAATCCGCCCAGAAACAGCACGCCGCCCACCGCGCCGAAAAACTGGAGCGGATGATACATCATAAACGAGCGTAAAATGGTAACGATGGAGCGCTGCACATAGCCAAACATGCTTTTGAACAGCCGGGATTTGCGCAGCTCGGGATTGGTGCGCACGGGCACGGAGCGTATCGCAAGCCTGCTGTTGCCCGCCTGTACGATGGTTTCCAGCGTATAGGTATAGTTGTTAATTACGTTGATGCTCATGGCCGCCGCGCGCGTATAGGCGCGAAAGCCGCTGGGGGCATCCGCCACATCGGTATGGGAAGCAACGCGCACGATGTAGCTGCCAAACCGTTGCAGGCGCTTCTTGAGCTGCGAAAAATGCTCGATGTCGGATATTGGCCTTTCGCCGATCACAATATCCGCCTCGCCGCGCAGGATGGGGGCAACCAGCTTTTCCACATCCTCGCCGCAATACTGGTTATCTGCATCGGTATTGACGATGATATCCGCACCGCTCCGCAGCGACGCGTCCAGCCCTGCCATAAAGCCGCGCGCCAGCCCGCGGTTTTGGGGGAAACTCACAATGTGGTGTACGCCCCACGCGCGCGCAACGTTAACCGTCGCATCCTGACTGCCATCGTTGATGATAAGGTATTCAATCTCGTCCACGCCCTCGATGTGCCTGGGCAGCGCGTCCAGCGCAACGGTCAGGGTTTCGGCCTCATTATAGCAGGGAATCTGGATGACTAGCTTCACGTTTTTGCTCCTTTGATGGGCTACGGCCGCAGCGGCACGCACAAAGCATGCGGGGGGTTACGGTCAATCCCGATAATACAGGTCGCGGGTGTATACCTTCTGGATTACATCATCCAACTCCTGCGCGTATCGATTGGTGACGATCACATCGCTCAGGCGCTTGAACGCAGCCAGATCATTGACCACGCGGCTGTTGTAGAAGGTAGGCTCTTCAAGCGTAGGCTCATAAACGATGGCCTGGATGCCGCGTCCCTTGATGCGCTTCATAACGCCCTGAATGGAAGAATGGCGGAAATTATCCGAGCTGCTTTTCATGGTCAGGCGGTAAAACCCAACCACCTTGGGGTTGCGCGCGATAATCTGCCCCGCGATAAAATCCTTGCGGGTGCGGTTGGCCTCCACGATGGCGCTGACGATGTTGTTGGGCACATCGTTGAAATTCGCCAGCAGCTGTTTGGTATCCTTGGGCAGGCAATACCCGCCGTACCCAAAGGAGGGGTTGTTATAGTGCGTGCCGATGCGCGGATCCAGACATACACCCTCAATGATGCTTTTGGTGTCCAGATTGCGCACCTCCGCATAGGTATCCAGCTCGTTGAAGAAACTCACGCGCAGCGCCAGAAAGGTGTTGGCGAACAGCTTAACGGCTTCGGCCTCGGTAAGCGCCATGCGCAGAACCGGCACATCCGGTATAAGCGCGCCTTCCTTGAGCAGCGATGCAAAAAGAGCCGCCGCCTCATCGGCAGGGGCGCTCCCGCGCAGGGAACCCACCACAATGCGGCTTGGGTACAGGCAATCCTTCAGCGCCATGCCCTCCCGCAGGAATTCCGGCGAAAACAGGATTCGATCGGTATCAAAACGCTGGCATAATTCCTGCGTATAACCCACCGGAACGGTGGATTTGATGACGATAAACGCGTCCGGATTCACCTGACGGGTGAGCGCCACCACGGCCTCCACGCTTTCGGTATTGAAGAAATTCAACTGCGGGTCATAATTGGTGGGCGTGGATACAATCACGAACTGGGCATCACGGTAAGCAGCCTGCGCGTCGGTGGTAGCAGTTAAATGCAGCGCCCGTTCGCGCAGGTAGGTTTCCAGCTCCGCATCCACGATGGGTGATATGCCGCGGTTGATTAAATCCACCCGCTCCGGCAAAATATCCACAGCGGTAACGTGATGGTGCTGGGCCAACAGCACGGCATTGGCCAGCCCTACGTATCCCATGCCCGCAACAGCGATGCGCACGCCATCCTGACTATTCACGCGGAAAAACCCCCATTACAACTCATTACCGGACGCAGTCCATCTTTCGTACCAAGTGGAATGAGTATACCACAGGCCGGGTGTGATTGGCAACGTTACCCACGGGGCGCCCGTTGTTTGGTAGCGGTGAAGCGGCGCGCAGCATATGCAAAGCCCCGTGCCGCCTTTCCATCCTTTCGGACGCGGGGCACGGGGCTTGGGGATGATCGCATCAAGGGGGTCATACGCACGCCGGGCAGGGAAGCATACCGCTGGCGAAAGTTCGCACCTTTATTTCACCACATCATACGGCCAATCGATGATGCCGCCAAAATCAAGCACGTTGGTATACCCCAGCTTCAGCAATGTGCGCGAGCCGACCTGGCTGCGCGCGCCGCTTCGGCAATAGACCAAAAGGGTCGCGTCCTTGTCTGGCAAGGTGGTTGCCGCCAGTTTCTCAATATCGCCCAACGGCAGCAGCAAGGCATTTGGCACATGGCCTTCATTATACTCATACGCCTCGCGAACATCCACGATTATTACATCCGGTTCGTTATCCATGATCTGTTTTGCCTTTTGTGCCGTAATCACTTGATATGCTCCTATCGATTCATTGGTTTGCTCCGCTTCGGCTGTGGCTTGCGCGGCAGGCTGCGCGGGTTCTTCCGCCTGCTGCGTTACCGGCGCGGCACACGCGGTCAAAAACAGTGCCAGCGAAGCAAGCACGGCACCCAGCATCCATCGCTTGCGAGAAGGGGTGTGTTTCACGACGGTTCATCCTTTCTGATGGGGGTTTAAGCGCTATTTACGCGCGTAGGTATCCCACAACGTCTTTATACCCCGTTTGCGCGCTTGTGACACCGCCGAAAGGGCGAAAATACCACGCCCAATGCGCAAGCCCACAGCAGCGCGGCGTGCCGTGCGATTGCGCATTGGGCGCGGTAATCACATGCCTTGACCGTGCTATTGCTGGTTTGGTCGGTTTGCGCTTGTTCGCGGCAATCGCTTATGCTAGGATATTTGTGTATCGTGGCAAGGGTACTGTACATAAGGAGGGTAACCCAATGTGGGAGCAAAACAGCGGCAAGCGCTTCGTGCGGATTTTTCAGCAAGGCGCTATGAATGTGATGGAAATATGGGTAGATCAGGAAACGGGTGTCAACTATCTGTTTCACCAATCGGGTAATGCGGGGGGCATGACCCCGCTGCTGGACAAGGATGGCAAGGTTGTGGTAAGCGACCGATACCAACGATAAGGCAAAGAAAGCTGAACTTGTTGATTGCAATGGCTTACGCTTCAGGCGCACGGTGCCATTTTAGCTGGCTTGGTAATAAAGCCTGACACAGCTGCGCCATCGCTTCTACACCTGTATCAAAGTCATCATTTCTTGTGCGCTGCATGGATGACTGGATACAGGATAGGGGAATGGCGCTAACACAAAGCGGGTCGGGAGGATAATGCCTCCGACCCGCTTTGTCGTGCAATTATATCAGGGTTTGCGCAGTCATACGCAGGATGCAAGCCCGTGAACAGTTGCCTGTTTGTGGGTTTGTGTGGTGGCGAGCCGCGCGGGGTACGCCGCACACGTTTCGATGCCCGTGCCAGGCGCCGGATGCCTGGCTTTTGGAATGCTCCGTTCGCTTTACAGTGCCGCGATGATTCGATCCGTCATTTCCGCGCCCGGGATAAACGCTCCGCCTGCGGCGATGTCCTTGGTGCGCGCGCCGCTGGCCAGCACCTTGGCAACCGCGTCCTCCACAGCTTTGGCTTCGGCAGCCAGCCCAAAGGAAAGGGATAGCATCATGGCGGCGGAAAGGATGGTGGCGATGGGGTTAGCGATGCCCTGCCCCGCAATATCCGGCGCGGAGCCATGAATGGGTTCATACATGCCGCGCGTACCTTCACCCAGCGATGCGGAAGCCAGCAGGCCAATGGAGCCGGTCAGCTGGGAAGCCTCATCGGAGAGGATATCCCCAAACAGGTTGCTGGTCACAATGACGTCAAACTGCGAGGGGTTTTGAATCAGCTGCATGGCGGCGTTATCCACCAGCATATCGCTGTAGACTACATCCGGGTACTCGGCGGCCAGCTTGTGCATGGTTTCACGCCACAGGCGTGAGCTTTCCAGCACATTGGCTTTATCGATGCTGCATATCTTTTTACCGCGCTTGCGTGCGGTTTCAAAGGCGACGCGCCCAATGCGATCGATTTCGCCAACGCTGTAGATTTCCGTATCAAAGGCGTTCTCGCCCAGCTCGCCTTCGCCGCGCCCGCGGGGGCCAAAGTACATGCCGCCCGTCAGCTCACGCACAATCAGCAAATCCACGCCTTTGGCGGCGATATCTGCGCGCAAGGGGGAAGCGGCGGCCAGTTCCTTTTGCAGCTTGGCGGGGCGAAGGTTGGCAAACAACCCCAACTCCTTACGAATGCCCAGCAGCGCGCGCTCGGGGCGCAGGTGCCCGGGCAGGGTGTCCCACTTGGGGCCGCCGACCGCGCCCAGCAATACACTATCGCTGGCAAGGCATTTTTGCAGGGTTTCATCCGGCAGGGGCACGCCGTGCGCATCGATGGCGCAGCCGCCCGCCAGCACGGTTTCAAACTGGAAATCGTGGCCGTATTTCTCGCCCACAGCCTTCAAAACCTTGACGGCGCCATCCACAATTTCCGGACCAATGCCATCCCCGGGGATGAGAACAATGCGGTAGCTCATGCGATGTCCCCTCCCGCCATGGCGTTCATCAGCCCGCCCGCCGTAATGATTTTTTGTAAAAATTCGGGGAAGGGCGGGAAGGTGTAGTTTTCACCGGTGGTTTTGTTTTGCAGCGTGCCCGCGGTGAGGTCTACGGTGAGGGTATCGCCATCCGAAAAATTGCCGTCGCATACGATGATGGGCAGGCCAATGTTGATGGCATTGCGGTAGAAGATGCGCGCGAAGCTTTTGGCAACTACGCAGCTGATGCCGGCCGTCTTAATGGCAAGGGGCGCGTGCTCCCGGGACGAACCGCAGCCGAAATTGGAACCTGCGGCGATAATATCCCCGAGCTTGACCTTTTGGTGGAAATTTGGGTCGATATCTTCCATGCAATGGGCGGCGAGTTCTTTAGGGTCGGAGGTGTTGAGGTAACGGGCGGGGATGATAACGTCGGTATCCACGTTATCGCCATAACACAGGGCGTTGCCGGTCAGTTGCATAGGGTTGCTCCTTTCAGGTAGGAAGAAGTATAGGATGGGATGCCAGAGGGCTATGCCGCTTTGTTCCCGTTAATCCTTGAGCATGCTGGGTCTGGCGATTTTTCCCATCACCGCCGAGGCCGCCGCTACCGCGGGGCTTGCCAGATAGACTTCGCTCTGCGGGTCACCCATGCGCCCCACAAAATTCCGGTTTGTCGTGGCCACGCAGCGCTCTCCCTTTGCCAGTATGCCCATGTGGCCGCCAAGGCAAGGCCCGCAGGTGGGGGTGGATACCGCGCAGCCCGCGTCCACAAAAATCTCCATCAGCCCTTCTTTGACAGCTTGCAGCCAAATTTTCTGTGTGGCGGGGATGATCAGCGCGCGTACGCCCTTGGCGACTTTGCGCCCCTTGAGAATCTCCGCCGCTTCCCGCAGATCGCTGATGCGACCGTTGGTGCACGATCCTACCACCACCTGATCGATTTTGACATCCCCGATCTCGTTAAAGGTTTTGCCGTTCTCCGGCAGGTGCGGGAACGCCACCACCGATTCCAGCGTGCTTAGGTCAATGTCGATCACGCGGCTGTAGGCAGCGTCCGCATCCGCCGCAAATACGCGCGGCGTTTTTGCCCCCACATCGCTCAGGAACGCAAGCGTCTTGTCATCCACGGGGAAAATGCCGTTCTTGGCGCCCGCCTCGATGGCCATGTTGCAGATGCAAAGCCGATCATCCATCGTGAGCGCGGCCACGCCCTCGCCCGTGAATTCCAGGGATTCATACAGCGCGCCGTCCACGCCAATGAGCTTAATCAGGTGCAAAACCACATCCTTGCCGGATACATGCTTTTGCAGCTTGCCCGTGAGCCGCACCTGAATGGCGGAAGGCACGCGAAGCCATACTTTGCCGTAGGCCATGGCGGCGGCCATATCGGTGGAGCCCACGCCTGAGGAGAACGCGCCCAGTGCGCCGTAGGTGCAGGTGTGGCTATCCGCGCCGATGACCAGATCACCCGCCGTAACCATGCCGCGCTCCGGCAGCAAGGCATGCTCTACGCCCATTTCGCCCACATCAAAGTAATTGGGGATGCCTTTATCGCTGGCAAATTCGCGTACCTTTTTGGTCTGCTCGGCGGCCTTGATATCTTTGTTGGGGGTGAAGTGATCCATCACCAGCGCGATTTTGCCGCAGTCAAACACGCAATCGCACCCGGCTTTCTGGAACTCGTTGATGGCTACGGGCGAGGTGATATCATTACCCAGTACCAAATCGGTATCCGCCAGAATCATATCCCCCGCCGCGAGGGTGTCCCTGCCGCAGTGTGCCGCAAGGATTTTTTGGGTCATGGTCATTGGCATAGCGCAAGCGCCTCCTTTTGATAGAGTATGTACTCGATGGAATCGGTCAGCGCCTGCCAACTGGCGGCGATGATATCCGCGGAAACGCCCACGGTGGTCCAGCTGGTTTCGCCATCGCTGCTCTCAATGAGCACGCGTACGGTAGAAGCGGTGGCCTGCTGCCCAGTGAGCACGCGCACCTTGTAATCCGTCAGCCGTACACGTGCCAGAACCGGGTAGAATACGGAAAGCGCCTTGCGCAGCGCCGTATCCAGCGCGTGAACCGGGCCGTTACCCATGGCGGCGGTGGTTTCCTGCGTGCCGTCTACCTGAATGGAAAGCATGGCAGACGCGCTCTGTTCCCCATCCGGGAAGGGATATTCTCCGCTGATGCGGTACATGCTCAGCGAAAAATGGTCCTTGAAACGTCCCAGGCATTTGAGCACCATCAGTTCGAAGCTCGCATCCGCCGCTTCAAACTGAAAACCCATGTGTTCCAGCTCTTTGAGCCGTTCTACAATGCGTTTGACTTCAGGGGAATCCTTGGTCAGCTCCGGCGCGACGGTGGCCAGCTTGGCCAGCACCGTTGTGCGGCCGGATACTTCGCTCATCAGGAAGCGCCGCTCATTGCCTACGCTTTCCGGTGATACATGCTCAAAGGAGCGGCTCAGCTTGCTTACGCCGTCAATGTGCATGCCGCCCTTGTGCGCAAAGGCGCTTGCGCCCACATAGGGCTTGTTGGCGGGCAGGGTCATGTTGCTTAGCTCGGTTAGCTTGGTGGCGGCGTGGCGCAGGTTAGTCAGGTCGCCCTTGCAGTCCATGCCCAGTTTAAGCCGGATGTTGGGGATCACGGCGCTCAAATCCGCATTGCCGCAACGCTCGCCAATGCCCGTAAAGGTGCCCTGTACCTGCACCGCGCCCGCGCGCAGCGCCATCAGTGAGGAAGCCACCGCGCAGCCGGAATCGTTATGGCAGTGGATGCCAACCCGGGTGCCAGGGAACGCATCACATACGGTACGCACGATGCTACCGATTTCATCGGGCATCACGCCGCCGTTGGTATCGCAAAGGCAGAGCACATCCGCGCCCGCTTCGCTGGCGGCGGCGAGCACCTGCATGGCGTATGCGGGGTTTTGGAGGTACCCGTCAAAAAAGTGCTCCGCGTCAAAGATGACTTCTTTGCCATGGTCTTTGAAAAAACGGAGGGTATCGCGCACCAGCCGCAGGTTTTCCGCAAGGGTGGTACCCAGCACTTCAGTCACGTGCAAATCCCACGTTTTGCCGAAGATGGCGACGGCGGGGGTGTTTGCGGTAAGCAACGAAAGCACGTTGGCATCCGCCTCGGGGGATGAATTTTTGCGGCAGGTGCTGCCAAAGGCGCACAGGCGGGCGTTTTGCAGCGTGAGGGTGGCCGCGCGCTGGAAAAACTCAATATCCTTGGGGTTGGAGCCGGGGTTGCCGGCCTCGATATAGTCTACGCCAAACGCATCGAGGGTTTGCACGATGGTCAGCTTATCACTGACGGAGAAGGAGATGCCTTCGCCCTGTGCGCCGTCGCGTAGGGTGCTATCGAAAATTTCGATGGTCGTCATGCTTCACCTCACAAAGGTAGGTTGAGGAAAGAACGGGAAAGGCCAGGGTTGGATGCCTGCCGCAAGGTGCGTGCCCTTAGCGCCTTGCGGTCTGACCGCGAACGCCGCTGGCTGCATCGCCGCTGTGCGGCTGTGTGCGCGCCCACGCCCGCGTCTGCGCAGGCGTGGGCTTTTCCCGCCCCTGCCAAAGGGGGCGTGTCCCCCCTTTGGCAAACGCGCTTGCGCCGCTGTCCTTACAGCTTGTTCATGCCGTTAATATACGCAAGGATGCTGGCTTCCATAATATCCGTGCTGAGCCCGCGGCCTGTAACGACCCTGTCCCCGCAACGGATTTTCACCATTGCTTCGCCCTGCGCGTCCTTGCCTTCGGATATCGTTTGAATGGAGTAATCCTCCAGACTGTGCGGTTCTGCCGGAATCAGCTTATCCACCGCGTTAAAGGCGGCGTCGATGGGTCCGTCGCCCAGCGCGACTTCCTCGCTGCGCTCCCCGTCATGCAATATGCTCACCACCGCGTTGCTGGTCACATAATTGCCGCTGTTGACCGTAAAGCGCTCCAGCTTGTACCCCGTGGTACGGCTGACATCGCTCAAACGGTGCACCGCCAGCGCTTCCAGATCATGATCGCTGATGGTTTTCTTTCGATCGCAAAGCGCCTTGAACTGCTCAAACAGCTTGTCCAGCTCCGGCTTTTCCAAGGTATAGCCCAGCGCGCTCAGCCGCTCTTCCACCGCGTGGCGGCCGCTGTGTTTGCCCAGCACCATCTTGTTTTGAAGCAGCCCGATGCTTTCGGGCGTCATGATTTCATAGGTGGCGCGATTGGCCATGACGCCGTGCTGGTGGATGCCCGCCTCATGAGCGAATGCGTTTTGTCCAACCACGGCTTTGTTGATGGGTGCGTTGATGCCAA
>Ga0334884_1006243_pt1 | contig 10856 bp, 9 predicted proteins | sample GraSluR1_MG_7_FD_207215 | JGI IMG/M metagenome (GOLD analysis project Ga0334884, IMG submission 207215) | Sludge microbial communities from methane-producing bioreactor in Wageningen University, Netherlands - Granular Sludge_12_05 R1 | ecosystem: Engineered > Bioreactor > Anaerobic > Unclassified...
CCTATGAAGAAGGAAGCGTTACGTCAGAAGAGCTGGAGGAGATAAGACACATTCATGAGGAATACCCCAGGACGATAATCGACACTAAGGGGCGGGAAGTGACCATATACAAGCCGGTGGAGACCGTCGGGTGTACCATATCCCAGCATCTCGAAACTTTGAGGACGTTGCAGGTGCCCCTTGATTTGGTGGTCATAGCCGACCACACCTCAGGTCACTACTCGTACTTCTCAGATTTCAGCGACATCCCCTCCCTGGGACACTTCCACGATCCCGATGCGGAGGCGATCGTACAGGCAAATCCTGATCTGCTCATAGTACATCCCGGCTCGGGGGGCGGTCGTTTCGGCGCCTTTTACGAACCGTTCATGGAGAAGATGGAGGGAACGGGGATAACCGTTGTATGTCTTGCGTGCAGCAGACCGGATATCTACTCGGAAGAGGTGGAGAAGCTGGGCGTCCTCTTCGAGCGGGAAGAGGAGGCAGCGAAGTTCCTGGATTTCTATGAGGACGTATTGGGGACGGTGGAGGAGAGGACTGGGAACCTTACCGAAGACGAGAGACCGAAGGTGTACTGCGAGTCGGATCGCTACAAGACCTCGGACAACAACATCGATCCCATCGAGATGGCGGGAGGGCGTTTCATCTTCAACCTCGGTCAGACGACAGAGATAGATCCAGAAGCGGTAGTGACCGCGAACCCCGATGCGATCATCAGGCTCCTCTCGGAGGAGGACCCAGACGGAAAGATGGCAGACGACACCGAGAATGCGGAAGCGATAATACAAGAGATCATGGACCGGCAAGAGCTTGCGAACGTGAACGCGGTGAAGAATGAGGAGGTCTACCTGGTGGCCTCGCCCCTATGGACTTACCTTCCCTACAGCGGATGTCGGCACTTCATAGGCGTCGCCTACGTAGCCAAGATACTTCACCCCGAGCTCTTCGAGGATTTCGATCCCGAAGCGATCCATCAGAGGTACCTCACCGAGTTCCAGGGTCTTGACTACGATCTGGAGGAGAAGGGAGTATTCGTGTATCCGGAGCCGTAAGTAAGGCTTCGGTCCGATCTTTTTAGGCATTGGGATTCAGCAAAAGAAAATTTTGAAACTAGCCTCTTTCGTTGGCTCAATTGGCTTTCTGATTACTGATCGATCTTGGGGTCGGTCAACGATCTTGCTATAACGTCGATCCTTGAGCTCCCATCGATAATATGATCTCATTATCCTATAGTAGGGCACATCTTCTCCAGCCTTCGTGGTGATGCGGCCCAGGGGTTTCACCTCATTTTGATCTTCAGCGCCAGGATTGAGGGTCAGATAGAAATACCCGCTTTCCTTGTCAGAAAGATCGCCATCAGCGGCGGTTTCGTCTCTCACCGCTCTATCGGCGACGTTAGCCCTGAACAGACCACCGGGTTTCAAGATTCTTCTGAACTTCCAGAGGGCGTGTTTGGGGTTTATGTCCTGGAAGGCGTTGATCATGATGATCTTATCTATAGTTCCGTCGGGAATCTCAGAAAGAGGGTCACGGTCCACGTCGGAGTGGAGGAAAACCAGCTCTGTTGAAGTATCTACCTTTTCCAGGCTGGCTTTCACCAAATCCTGCATTCTTTCTGACATGTCGACTAAGTAATATCTGCTGAGGCTGCCCCTCCTAGCTGCCGATTCGGCAGACTCACCCTTGCCAGGGCCAACTTCCATGGCTGTTTCTGCTTCTACTAACCAATCAACCGTCGGCTTCAGCCATTCAGGATCGTTTACCGGACTTGGGAAGTGGTGAGGCTTTGTTGCTAATGCCACAGGATCGTAGTAATCCGGATAGACATTTTCTAAATTTTCACACTAGACTTTGTCATAGTTTTCAGTTATCCCTCTATTGCCACCCCTACTCCTCGTCGGTATCCTCGTATCAGGGGGTAATGTCCTTGCTGCTATGTACTCACTCCCCCCAGCTTAGCTCGAAGAAGTTGCTAGCAGGATGTTTATTTTATTCGAATACCCCGCAGCTTGCTGCGGGGTGCGCCGCCACAAGTTGACTACTGATGGCTATTCTGGAGGAGATCGTCTCGTCACCTCTGCAGTGCTATCCGAGTAGTACCTCACCTTATCTCCTCCTGGTATCTGGGACATCCGACTCGTGACCTCGCTTCCTTATCACATCTCCAGCACCTTTGACATCTTCTTTCTCCAGGCTTCGACGTCCCCGGAAGTGAATACGTCCACCGCCCCGCCCTGGAAGTCTCCGCCGGTATCGCCGAGCCTCTCCTCGATCCAGCCCTCCATCTCGAGGTAGGCGGCCTTCAGCCCCTCCATCACCTCGGGGTCGGCATCCCAGAGGCCGCGCTGGCTCGCCTCCAGGAGCCTCCGGCCGATCTCCTCCATCGCCCAGGGGTTCTTCTCCTCGAAAAAATGCCTCATATCGTCGTCGAGGACGAAGGTTCTGGCGATCTCGTCGAAGACCCAGTCGTCGACCTCCCGGGTCGTCGCCTCCCAGCCGTAGACCCGGCCCACCCTCTTCGATATGTCACCAGCGCCCTTGTAGCCGTGCCGCTTCATCCCTTCAACCCACTTGGGGTTGAGGAGCTTCGTTCTCACGACCCGCCTCACCTCGTCGGCAAGGCTCCGGACGGCCACTCGGTCCCGGTCTCTCGTGTCGCCGTAGTAGGCCGAGACCTCCCGTCCAGAGACCTCCCTTGCGGCGATGGTGAGACCGCCGTGAGTTCCGAAGTAGCAGCAGCATCCGAGGAGGTCGTACTCGTCGGTGGAGGTCTTGTTGAAGGTCATCTCGACACTTTTGAGCTGAGAGACGAGCCGGTCGGCGGACTCCTCGCCGAAGACGCCTTTGCCGTAGGCGTAGCCGTTCCAGTAGATGAAGACGTCCGAGAGGTCCTTCTCCTCCTTCCAGGCCGAGGCGTAGACCGCGAGCTTAACGCCGTTTCCGTAGGTTCCTGGTTTGCTGGCGAAGATCCGAGGACCGTCGCCAGATTCGAGGACGTGCTTTCTGACGTAATTGTCTTCAGGGCTCTCGTCGAGGCTGGCCACCTCTCTTATCGCCTCGTCGAGAAGCTCGACGCAGTTGTAAAAGCAGTCTCTTGTGATCCCGCTCACCCTGACGGTCAGATCGATCCGAGGCCGGTTCAGCTCCTCAAGCGGGATCACACGATAGCCTTTGACCGATCCACCCTTCCAGACCGGCTCGACGCCGAGAAAGTGCATCATCTGCGAGAGCTGCTCGCCGTCGGCCCACATGATGTCGCTTGCCATCCAGAACATGGCGACGTTCTCGGGGATCTTGCTGTGCTCCTCTCGGTACTTCTCGATCACCCCCTCGGCAAGCTTTTTGCCAACCCGCCAGGCCCCCTCCGTCGGGACCCGGGATGGGTCGAGGGAGTAGAAGTTCCGGCCGGTGGGGAGGACCTCGGGCTTCCCCCGAGTTATGAGCCCCGAGGGGCCGGGCTCGATGTAGCCGCCGTCAAAGCCGCTGAGAAGGGCAGCCATCTCCTTTGAGGCCTCGATCCTCTCCGAAAGGTCACAGACCCGGTCCCTCATGGCGACGATCGAGGCCTCGTCCTGATTCCGGAGGCGGTCGCCGAGGACCGTTTCCGTTGCGAGGACGCAGTCTCCGCCATCCAGGAAGGCTGAGATCAGCCTCTTCGAGATGGCGTCGATCTCCATAAGGTCGTCGACCCCGGCCTCTGAAAGGTCGATCCCCACGAGGTTCGAGACGAACTTTCTTATCTCAGAGTCGTATCTTAGGATCGATCCGATCAGCTCCGCCCTCTTCTCCCCTTGGGGCAGATCGTCGAAGATGTGCATGCCGTCGGGGATCTGGGTGTTGTAGATCTCCGAGATCTTCTCGTGGGCGAGGTCGACGATCTCGTCGAAGGAGGCACCCCGGTCGAGGAGGGATTCGAGCCTCATCTCCTCAGAGAGTTTCGTCTCCTCCAGAAGGTCGAGGATCAGGTGCTCGGTGGCGTGGGCCCTCGCCTTCTCCGAGACTTTCGACCTCTTGTACTCGGAGATCTTCTCCTCCAGGTCTTTCAGCTGGCCGTAGAGGCCGCTTTCGGTCATCACCGTCTGCATGTGGTCGACGAGGACGGCGTAGCTCCTCCTCTTAGCGATCGTCCCCTCAGGGGGGTTGTCGGAGTTGTAGATGTAGAGGTGAGGGGTGGACCCGATGGCGATGTCGGGGTAGCAGCCGTCGGAGAGGGCGACCGACTTTCCAGGCAGAAACTCGAGGTTCCCGTGGGTTCCGACGTGGACGACGACGTCGGCTCCGAAGACCTCTTCGAGGTAGTGGTAGGTGGCGAGGTACTGGTGGGGCGGCGGAACCTCGGGGTCGTGGAGGATCTTGCAGACCTGGCCGTCGCACCTCGATCCCGCGCATCCCCTCTTCGGCTGGACAGAGACGACGACGTTGCCGTAACGCACGCCGGTGATCACGATCTTTCCGTCGAAGACCATGGCGGCGGGAACGCCGTCCTTCTCCTCGCCCGGAGGGTCCCCCCAGGCGTCGGAGACCTTCCGCCTCGCCTCAGCGGGCAGAGTCTCAAACCACCCCTCGTAATCCTCTCCACTCATGAGGGCGATGGCCCCTCCTTTGTTCACGATCTCCTTGACGGAGGTCCACCTGAACTCCGAGATCGCCTTTCGGTCCAGGATCTCCTTGACGAGGTCGGCCCCGGTCTCGGGGGGATTCGTGATCGAATAGCCGGCGTCCACCATCCGGTTCATGATCCGAGTGAGGCTTTCGAGGGAGTCGAGGTTTGCGGCAGACCCCACCGAGGCCTCCACCGAGGCGCAGGGGTTGTTGTGGAGGATGAAGGCGACTCTCCTCTCGCCGACCGGCTTGTCCCTGAGCCGGATCCAGTTTCCGACCCTTGAGACGATCCTTCTCACTCTCTCATCGAGGGGCCGGTGACTCTCGAAATCGGCTCCGTCGATCGAGCCCATCGTGGCCACTGCGGCGATGACCGGCTCGATCGCTCCCTCGAACTCGGGCATGGCGACGCTCCATCCGACCTCGCTGCTCTTCATCCCGTGAATGTCGGATCTCCACTCATCTTCGGATGCGTGGTAGACGGTGAGAGGGTGGAAGACCGGAACGCCGAGCCTCCTCAAAACATCGCGGGAAGCGTCGACGTTTCCGGCGTGAAATATCGACTGCAGGTTTATCACGGCGTCGACCCTTCCCAAAAAGAACTCCTCGGTCACCTCCCCGCTCGACTTTGCCGAAAGGTCCTTGTCGCCCATACCGAAGCAGAAGGCAGGGATGACGTCGAACTCATCTTCCAACAAGCGGACGAAGGCGTCGACGATGTCGAGGTCGCCGTTCGCCCAATAGGTCCGGAAGAATAGAAGGCCGACGGCATGGTCGTGAAGGGGCGGCCTCCATGCGAGGTACTCCTCCATCGACTCGAAGGCCTCGGGGGCGTCGGGGTGATATATCCCCTGCCAGAGCCTCTCCTCGGGCGGATCGTATTTGAGGTCGAGACCCAGGAGCTCCTTTCCCAGGTACTTCAGCATGTTCTCCCCGTTTTCGAGGCCGCCGTAGACGATGTACTGGTTCACGGCCGCGACGGCATCGAGGGGGACGTTGGAGATCACCCAGTTGGAGGGGTCCCGCCCGAAAGAGACCGTCGGGACCGAACCGTCGAGGGAGTCGGCGATATCGTCCCAGGGGCCTTCGTGGGAGGGATGGAGGAGGATGACCTCCGCATCCGATAGAAACTCCCGACATTGAGCGGCAGCGTCTTCTCCCGCAAACTCTGAGGCGACCGCAGCCTTCAGATCCATGCCGACGTTTTTTGCGGCCTCCAGGAGGAGGGCGACGTCGCTGGCCCAGGTTATCGATCTAATTCGCATGCACCGGCCTCACCAGAGAGTGATCAGATCCCCGGATAGACGAAGAAGACGAAACAACAGATGAAATCGGCGAAAGCAAGAGCATTAGCGCCAAAAGCGCGCATAAAGACGTTATCCTCATTGAGAGCCTCCAAGGAGGCTAATTTTCTGATGGATAATAACTATTTCGGTTTAGATCTTATTAATTAGGTGAAAATCATTAGAACATAAATAGAGTAATAAGTACGATAATTTGCAGATTATAGTTATCAGTAGCATTTATAATCTACAGATTTTTCAGCATCTATTAGACCATTATCATCAAACGCCTTTCAGATTAAATTTATAGTTTTAAGAGAATCCTAAGCACTAAGTAATACAAAAAAAGAGTTTATATCATTGAACATGACATCGACCCTGGAAGATGCCTTTTATCGAGTACCTGATCAGGACGACAGTTCTCATGGCGGCGGGGTTGATCGTCGCGAACATCGCCATGGAGTCGAACCTCCTTGCAAGTTTGGCTCGTCCCATCGGCCTTCTCGCCCGCGCATCGAACCTGCCCGAGAGCTGCACCGCCTCGATCTTAGCCTGCATGATCAGCCCCGCCGCCGGAAAGTCCGCCCTCTCAGAGTTTTATCGGCGGCGCGAGGTGGGAAAGATGGAGACTATTCTCACAATCCTCATCAGCACCTTTCCCGTCGTCCTGGGGGAGTCGCTCTTCAGGGTCCAGGCTCCGATAGCCATGGTCCTTTTAGGGCCGGTCGTCGGCGGGACCTACGTACTTTTGAACCTATTCTCCAGCTTCATCCAGAGCTTTTCGGCCCTCATCTATTCGAGGCTCAGGATGAGGCAGGAGAACTCCGATGGGGACGAAAGGCCGGTCACTGCCACAGCCACTGCCCCAAAAACCTCTCTCCCCGCCCGCAGCAATGCCGCCATAGCCACAACAACCGCCACCGGCAGCGCTTATGGGGTCGATGAGATGAGAAAGAGCTTCAGGCTGAATCGGGATACGGCGATGACCGGCCTTCGAAGATCGGTTCCGGCCCTCAGAAAGACGATACCTACAGTGGTGGCGACGATGGTTCTGATGGACCTCTTGATGAACACCGGGGCCGTCGACGGCCTGGCGGCGACCTTCGACCCTGTCCTCCGGGCCCTTGGCCTTCCTGGTGAGTGCGTCGCCCCCTTGGTGATGCAGTTCGTCCACTTCTCGGCAGGATACGCCTCGGTGGCGGCCCTGATGGGAGCGGGGACCATCACATCCAAGCAAGCGATAATCACCCTCATCGTCGGGAGCATGGCGGTGATCACCATGATCTACGTCAAGTACAGCCTCTCGATGTACCTCGCGCTCTTCGGCAAGTTCGGGGCCAAGATCGCCCTCGTCTCATACCTCTTCAGCATGACGGCGAAGGTCATAACTATCCTTCTGGCTTTGGCGCTCCTTTAGCCGTCGCTGAGGAATCTTATCGATGAAGTTCAGAGCCGGCGTTTATTCTTACTATTTCAACCAAAATACTTATTAATTGATTAGTTTATAGCATTTTTAGTTGTTTAATTAATCTACTAAAATAAGATGTGTGATACCAGTTTCGTGATATTCATATTATCCAAAGTACGGTTGAGAGGTGGAAATATTGGCGACAAAAATGTCGTGGATGTTCGTCCTATCCCTTTTATTTTTGGGTGTAGGAGTCGTAGCGGCTGAGGACTATGCAGTTCCCGGCGATCTTGACGGAGACCTCATCGTCTCCTCCGACGAGCTTTTGGCTGCAGAACAGGATCAAGGGGCCGGGAAGATCACAGCCGAGGAGCTGGAGGAGATCAGGCACATAAGCCAGAACTATCCAAGAGAGATCGTCGACTCATCTGGACGAGAGGTGACGATCTATAAACCCCTCGAAAAGATCGTGATCTTCAACAGCGAGACTGTAGAGGTGTTAAGGTCTCTGAAGGCCCAGGATAAGATAATAGGCGTGGGCAAGTACACCCTTGAAGATTCGACCTATTTTCCGGAGCTGTCAGAGCTTCCGGGGGTCGGCTCAGTATGGACCCCAGACCTTGAAGCGGTGCTGGAGCTCCACCCCGACGCAGTATTCGTATATGCGACCTTCATGAACACCAGCGCCGACGATATCCAGTCGGCCCTACAGTCCGCCGACCCAAACATGGTGGTGGTCAGAGCGGACTGTTTCATGCCCGAGAGCTACGAGGCCGAGGTGGAGATGCTGGGCACGGTCCTGGAACGTGAAGAGGAGGCGAGCGAGTTCCTCGAGTTTTATAAAGGTTGTCTGGACCCGATTGGAACTGTCGTCTCCGGCCTCAGCGAAGACGATAAACCCGCCGTTTATTTCGAGAGCTGGGTCGACTACAGGACCGCAACCCAGGGGGCCGCCTGGCACGACAAGCTGGTGATGGCGGGAGGGAAGAACCTCTTCGGCGATCTCGCCCTCTCCTACACCGACATCGACCCTGAGAGCGTCATCGAGAGAAACCCGGAGATCGTCATAAAGCTCTGCGGCGCAGGGGATCAGAACTTCGGGGGATACGACGAGGACGACACCTCCGAGATGGAGGCCCTGAGGGACGCAGTCGCCAGCCGCCCCGGATGGGATGCCATCGATGCAGCAAAGAACGACCAGGTCTACGTCCTCTCCAATGACATCCTCGGCGGAGCCCAACATTTCATCGGGGTGGCATATCTCGCGAAGCTCTTCCATCCAGACCTATTCTCCGACCTGGAGCCTGCTATCATCCACAGGGAGTACCTGACTCGGTTCCAGGGGCTGGAACTCCAGGGGATATACATATATCCGGAGATGCCGGCTTGATCAATCAAACTTAAATTGGATCAAGTTTATGAGCGAAGCTGAGACGATGCCAACGGATACTGCAATCGAAAACTCCGAGCTGAAGGAGGAGTATGCCTCGTTTGTCGGCCGGAAGGTCCTCTTCATCACCCTCTCCATCGTGGGGATCGTGGTGCTGGCAGGGATCGCTGCGACCCTCGGTTCTGCAAACATCACCGATGTCGAGGTCTACTAGGCGATCCTGGCAAGGCTGTTTCCATGCAACTTTGCGACCACCGACTTCACGGACACCATCGTCTGGCAGCTCCGCCTCCACTAGGTCATGATGGGGATCTTCGCGGGGATGGGGCTCGCGGTCGCGGGGTCAGCGATGCAGGGGATCCTCAAAAACCCCCTGGCTAGCCCCTTCACCCTCGGGATCGCCTCCGCCGCCAGTTTCGGGGCGTCTCTTGCCATCATCCTCGGGGCCGGGTTCGCCAGCGGCCAGTGGCTTATTGTCGGAAACGCTTTCATATTCACGATGCTGGCATCGATGACCGTCTACGGCCTCGCCAGGTACAAGGGGATCACCCCGGAGACGATGATCCTCGCAGGGATCGCCATCATGTACCTGTTTTCCGCCATGAAATCGTTCCTGCAGTACATCGGAAAGTCCGAGCAGGTTCACGAGGTGGTATTCTGGATGATGGGAAGCCTCGGCTGGTCATCCTGGATAAAGTGGCCATCATCGCCCTGATAACCGTGGCCTGCACCCTGATCCTCATGGCCTTCTCCTGGGACATCAACGCCCTGGGGGCCGGGGACGAGACCGCAAAGATCCGGGGGGCGAACGTCGAGTTCGTGAGGGTCCTCTGCATGATGCTGGCCTCCCTCATCACTGCGAGCATCATCTGCTTCACCGGGACCATAGGGTTCATCGGCCTCGTGGCCCCCCCCCATCTCCAGGATGGTAGTGGGGGGAACCACCGTTTCCTCCTCCCGGCCTCGGGGCTAGTCGGTGCCCTCATCCTTCTTGCGGCCGACACCGCCGCCAGGACCGTCCTCTCACCGGTGATTTTGCCGGTGGGGATCATGACCGCATTTCTCGGAATTCCGTTCTTCATTTATCTCTTTTTGAAAAGGAGGAAGGACTATTGGTAAAGATCACCATAAAGGATCTCAGCTTCAGCTACGGCAGCCGCAGGATCCTGGACGATCTGAACTTCGTCGTCGGTGACTCGGAGATCCTTCTCCTGGACGAGCCGACTTCGAACCAGGACGTCAAGCACCAGCTGAAGGTATGGAGACGGTCATATCCCTGGTGAAGAAGACCAGGATCTCGGCGGTGATGGGGATCCACGACCTGAACCCAGGGGCCAGGTACTCCGAAAGGCTGGTGATGCTGAAGGAGGGAAAGGTATACGCCATCGGCGATCCTCTATGCCACCTCACCAAGGAGAACATCAGGATGATCTTCGGGGTAAAGGGGGTGGTTTTGAAGGATCTGGATCTGCCTTACGTCGTCCCCATAAAGCCTCTAAATGGCGATGCTGTCTGAACCATAAGGTCGGGCAGAAGAAAAGGGATGCTGGACCCTCCGGGGATCGATCTCTCACCCCGGCCGATCCAGCACCCTTGGGTCAGGAAGGCTGTTGTCGTCTTTGCCACCCTAGGCGGCGAGCGCGGTTCTCTGAAAGGTCACGAAACGGGTTTTCACGCACGCCAACATGACTAAATCTTATTTAGTAATAAACTTTTCGCTTCAATTGCTACAAATTCTCGATCGCCTCCTCCTAGAAGAGGCTGGAGGATCGACCCGGACCCCGGCTCCGGAGGTCTCGATGGTCAGATAGTTATCTCATGAGGGAAGTAGGGTGAGGGAGGCGAAGGCTATGACGGGCGGGAGAAGGGTCGACTTTTCGATCTGGCTCTTTGAGCAGCGGAAGAGGGACGACCGGGTAGGAAGGGCGGCCTTCGACGCCTTTCAAGAGCATCAGAGGGGGGAGTGGCCCGAGGCCGAGACCCTCCAGGACCGGCTGGACCTTATGAGGGAGAGGGGGGCCCGGGGCGCTCCCCTCAAGGGCCTGGAAGAGGCCTGGTGGGAGTACATCGACGTGGTGACCAGAGACGTCGCCCAGAAAAACCTCCTCGTGGAGCTGGGAGCGGTGGTGGAGAGGGCCCTCTCCAAGGCCGAGCCGATCGAGGACGGCGACCG
>Ga0334884_1006246_pt1 | contig 10853 bp, 7 predicted proteins | sample GraSluR1_MG_7_FD_207215 | JGI IMG/M metagenome (GOLD analysis project Ga0334884, IMG submission 207215) | Sludge microbial communities from methane-producing bioreactor in Wageningen University, Netherlands - Granular Sludge_12_05 R1 | ecosystem: Engineered > Bioreactor > Anaerobic > Unclassified...
GCCGTCCCCGCCGTCACCCCCGCCGTCACCCCCGCCGTCACCCCCGCCGTTCACATCGTCAGCGTGACCTTCTTCAATCCCCGCGGGGTATCGGGGTCGAGGCCCTTTTCCAGCGCGATATGGAGGGCCAGAAGCTGCGCCACGACACCGGCGGCCAGGGGAGACAGTTCCTCGGGCATGTCGGGGAGACGGAGGCCGATCTTGCCCCGCTTCACGAGCCCGTCGTCATTGGTCAGGATCACCATCTCCGCCCGGCGCTCCTGCAGCGCATCCACCACCTCCCGGACGCCGCTGAGAGTCCTGCCGTGTGGGGCCACGACGAAGCAGGGGAAGCCCTCCTCGGTGGTGGCGATCGGGCCGTGCATGAAGTCCGCCGTGGAGAACGGCGAGGGCACCACATAGCAGCACTCCGCCATCTTCAGGGAGGCTTCCTTGGCGGTGGCGTAGTTGTAGCCCCGGGCCAGCCAGTGGCAGGTGTCCATGAAGCGGAAGCGCTCGGCGCGATTGGCGATCTGGTCCTCGAGCTTGAGGGCGGCGGCGATCAGGTCGGGGGCGAGGCTGATCTGCTCGGCGAGGTCCGTGCGGCCGGCCCACAGCGTCGCGAGCTGGTGCATGACGGCGAGAGCCGTGGTGTAGGTCTTGGTGGCCGCCACGCTGCGCTCTTCCCTGGCATGCGTCAGCAGCACATGCTCGGCCGCCTCGCAGATCGGCGAATCCTCGGTATTGGTCAGCGCGCAGGTCACCGCGCCCCGCCGGCGCCCGGCCTCCAACACCTCGATGACATCCGTCGCTTTCCCGGACTGCGAGACGCCGAGGACGAAGGTCTTCTTCAGGTCGATCCGCGAATCGTAGCAGGTCAGGAACGAGGGCGCCGCGGTGGACGCCATCTTCATCGTGACGGTGCCGAACATGTAGAAGCCGTAGAGGGCCGCGTTGTCCGAGGTGCCGCGGGCGGCGATGAGGGCGTACTCGGTGCCCTGGCGCTGGAGCCGGTCGGTCAGCTCCCGGATTGGCCCCGCCTCGGCGGCCAGTGTGGCCCGGACGGCCTCCGGTTGCTCGTGGATTTCCCTGCGCATCTGAGACCCGGGTTGTGTCATGTCGCACATCGCCTTCTTCTAGGATGGTACGCGGAGAGACGCCATTCCGCCGGCCGATGGCCGCGGCGCCGTCGCACTCTCCACGCCTGTAGAGGTCCCGCCGAGAAGCCCGCCTTCGCCAAGAGTGTCATTCTGAGAGCGTCCGCTCCCGGAGGGAGCAGCTCGAAGAATCCCCTGGCATTCAACGGGATTCTTCGTTATCTCGCTGCGCGAGATGGACGCTCAGGATGACAGGAACCGGGCCGGCCGGGCTTTTCGGCCGAACCTCTAGCACGACAACCGTACATGCGTTGAGGCGGCCCAACGGCCGTCGGTCGGGCGGGCTTTCCAGCCCGCAAAGCCGGCCTGGAAGGCCGGCGTCGGCCTCCGGACGCGGTTCGGGCCAGCCATGGGAAGGTCCCCGCCGGGCGCAACGCACAAGTACGGTTGTACTACTAGCGAAGCTTCGCCTCAAACCGACGAGCCCGCCGCGGAGGTGCGTCTCGGGCCGGTGGCACGGCCCGGCGGCGAGCCTTCCGGCTCGCCGAGTCGGGCTGGAAACTCATATTATGCATGAACGCGTTGATGCCACATCCCGCCACAGTAAGGCCTCTGTCGATCGCAATAGTGCCGTTCGCCCCCCTCCTCCCGTCTCGCCGGTCGTATCGGCGAGTACAAGCGGCTCGAAGAGACGCCGAGCGGGGGGTTGGGGGGGTGAGGCGACGTGAGTCGGCGCCCGCCCAGAACCTGCATGATCTGAGTGGAAAGCCCGACCTACTCGGGTCGGTGCCACGGCCAGGCGGCGATCCCGCCCGGCGGGATCGCCGAGTCGGGCTGGAAAGCCCGACCTACGCGTTCACAAACGACACGGCTGCGAACGGCTTGTCTGCGGCTCCAGAACTTGCCTCAGACGTCCGTAGTCGCGCCCATGTATGCGTCTAGTCCCTCCTCGCCGCCGCGATTGCCGCGGCGAAGACCTCCTTCAGCGCCACGCCGTGCTCCCGGGCCGCCCGGTCACAGTCGGAGAACTCCGGGGAGGCCGTCACGATACGGTCTCCGATCCTGCCCACCTTCACCGAGATCTCCCCGTAGGCCGTGGGCACGCTCTGAGTCATCCGCGGCAGGCAGCGCCGCTCAAACTCCGCGATCCTGACCCCGAAGGTCGTGCTCTCACCGAGAATCGCCGTCACCACCGCCTCCAGCCTGTCCGCGGCCACGGCGGCCGAGAGCTGTGTCCCCGGCCGGCCCTTCTTCATCTGGATCGCGGTCAGCCACACGTCCGCCGCTCCGGCCTCGAAGGCCTTCTCCATCACCCGGCCGTACAGCTCCGGGCTCATGTCGTCGATATTGGCCTCGATGACCTTGATGCGGTCCGTCACCAGCGACGGCAGGTCGCCCTCGCCCCGCTCGATGCCGGGCATCGCGCCGCTGTGCTCGCCGACGAACAGGCGCAGCACATTGGGCGTGCCGGGGAAGTCCTTCTGCCCGCAGCCGTAGCCGATGGCCTCCACCGTCATGGCCGGAAAGGCGCCGATGCGGTGGCAAAGGCCCGTGGCGATGGCCGCTCCGGTGGGCGTGACCGTCTCGCCCTCGATATCCACGGCGAAGGTGGGCACCCCGCGAAGCAGCTCCGCCGTCGCGGGCGCCGGCACCGGCAGTCGGCCGTGGGCGCAGTCCACGAACCCGTGGGAGACGGGCAATGGCGAGCAGACAATCTCGTCCACACCCAGCAGGTCAAAGCCCACCACCGCACCGACGATGTCGATGATCGAGTCCAGCCCCCCCAGCTCGTGGAAGTGCACCTCCTCCGCGGGCTTGCTGTGGATCTTGGCCTCCGCCCGGGCGATGCGCCACAGGATCTCGGTGGACCGGCGGATCACGCTGTCTTCCAGGCTCGAGGCCTTGATGATGTCCACCAGCTCCCGGCAAGAGCGCCCGTGCCGGTGCTCGTGGGAGTGGTTATCGTGGTGCCCGTGAGTATGGTCGTGGTCGTGGCCATGGCCATGGTCGTGGCCATGGTCGTGCCCATGGTCGTGGCCATGGTCGTGGTCGTGGTCGTGGTCGGGCTCTCCGTGGTGGTGCTCTGGCTCCTCGGCGAGGGTCACGAGCGCCTGACTGCCGGCGATGCCGTTCTTGAGGGCGGGCTCTGCCTCGAGGCGCCAGTTCGCCATGGGGATCTTGTCAAGCTCTGAGCGCAGGGCGTCGATGGGTACGCCTGCGTCCAGCAGGGCTCCGAGGGTCATGTCGCCGCTGATGCCGGCGAATACGTCGAGGTATGCGATGCGCATGTAGTGGATGCTCCCGGCGCTGCGAGTGCAGGAATGGAATCGGTCTGACGGCAAAGGGCAGGGATCCGGGCTGGAAAGCCCGATCCCGCCTTGGAGGACGGCCGCGCTTGTGGAGGTCCGGTCGAGAAGTCCGGCCGGTCCGGTTTCTGTCATTCTGAGCGTCCATCTCGCGTAGCGAGATAGCGAGGAGTCTCGCTGAATGCCAGGAGAGACTTCGAGCTTCTCCCTGCGGGAGCGGACGCTCTCAGAATGACACTCCCGGCGAAGGCGGGGTTTGCGGCCGCGCCTCTGGGGCGGCGACCTGTGCGCCGCCGCCGTTCGTCGTTGGTGGTGGATGACCCCACCGGCGCGGTACAGGCCCGGGCCCTACACAGCGGCGGCGTTGGTGCCACGCCCGCTGGCCGTCTGCCGCTGCGGGCTCGGCCTCTACTGCTGCCGAACCTCCTCCACGGACACATCATCGAACTTCACCGAGCCCAGACCGGCGTTCCTCAGGTACAGGTTGTAGGCCGTGGAGGGCTTGGTGGTGAACTCCCACTCGAAGGGCTGCCAGTCGTCGCAGGGCGCCATCCGCGGGGAGTTGAGGTATTGCTTGGTCTCCTCATCCTTCGAGGCATTGACCATGGACAGATGTCCGCCGGTTCCCGTGGCCTGGTAGAAGAGCTTCACCCGGTAGGTCCTGTCGGCCGAGAGGGGGATCTGCTGGGCGAAGAGCAGGTTGAGCGCTCCGGCCAGTCCCTTCAACTCCCCACAGTAGTCGCCGCTGTGCCCGCCACGCACCACCCCCAGCTCCGCCTTCGTCTCCGCATCCGAGGACCACGTGTTCATCGTCCAGTATTGCGGCGAGCCGCCGGCCCTGAGGGCCTCGAAGCCACCGTCCTGCACCAGCGGACCGGAGGCAAAGAGCATCCGCAGTCCCGCGACGTTGCCGTCCGGGGCGGCGTCGGGCACATGGAGCCTGAGGGTATGCGTCCCCGCGGGTACCGGGCCCACGCTCACCTGCAGCACCCGGGTCCCGGCGAGGTCATCGGCCGGGGCCCAGGACAAGAGAGCCTGTGGCAGGGCGGTGCCGTCCAGCGTCACCACGGCGGCCCCGACATCGATGGGGCTCTGCTCGTCGGCCACCGCGATCTGCACCACCCCGGGCGCCTGTACATAGTGGCCCAGGTCGATCTCCGCCGCGGGCTGCAGAGCCTGCCCGTCCACGGTGACGGAGGTCACGACGGGAGCCGTCGAATCCTCGAAGACCAGCCAGTCCGGGGCCTGGAGGATGACGACGGTGGAGCCCACGGCGTCGGGGGGGAGGGAGAAGCGCGCCCGGCCCTCCTCCACGGCCACCTCCAGCGGCTTCCAGGCACCGTCGGCGGCGCGGTAGACCGGGCTTTGGGGCCCGGCCTCCAGCGGCACGGCGACTTCCACCGGTCCGCTGGCGCGCACGATCAGTCGCGAGACCAGCGGCGCCTGGCAGTGGGCCACGGTGGCCACGGTGGCCGCGGCGAGCAGGGCTATCGCTTTGCGCATGGTTGTACCTCCCTGAGTGGGGCCCGCCGGGAGAACCGACCGACGGCTCTGAGCACCGAGGGGCGAAGGGACACTTCGACGGCGACGCCGGGGGCGCCTTCCCGCCCGGCGACTCCACGGACAGGGGAGAGGCCAGGGCCGTCCGCCGGGCCGCCGCATCACACGCAACATCCGACCGGCGGAGACCCGGCCGTCAGGTCCGCAGGACCGTCCGGCCCCGCGCAGCGGGGCCATCTAGCCCGGGGCGAAAGCCCCGGGCCGGGCTCAGCGCCCGATCTCCACCTCGAGATCGTCGGCGTACAAGACCACCGTCTCGCCCGCGGTCGCCCCGGCCTCCAGCACCACCTCCAGCGGCGGGACGTCCTGCCGCCGGTTGCCGTCGCCGGCTCCGATGTCCTGCGGCGGGTCGGCCCGCAGGTCCCAGGACACCCGGCGCCAGCCGGTCCAGTCGATGCTTTGTCTCTTGCCCCAGAAGCACTCACCGGAGCCGTCCCGCACCCTGAGCCGGTACTGGCGGCCGGAGCCGTCGCCGTAGAGCCACAGGCTCAGCCTCCGCACCGGCATGTCGTAGGCGAGCTTGATTGTGAACCACTTGATATTCCAGCGCTGCGGCGGGCCGGCGGGCAGAGTCACCTGCAGCCTGCAGGAGCCCTTGCCCGACTGCGCCTGCTCCCCGGACAGCTCGGCGCGGCCGAGCACGGCCTCCCCCGCGTCATTCTCCTCCGGCTCCGGGTACACCCTGGACCAGGGGTTTGAGGCCTCGAAATCGTAGCCGTAGACGATGCCGCCCTCGGCGGTTGTTGTGGCGCCGGGAGGGAGAATCGAGGGGTCCTCCTCCGGGGCCGGTCCCCGGGGCCGTGGCCCGATATCCGGGCCTCCGTAGGCGGAGTTGAAGGTCGCGCCCTTCCCCGGCGAGGCCCGGCTTGTCCAGAGAGTACCGTCGATGAACCGGGGCTCGTGGAGGAAGGAGTGGGCGTCATTGCCCGTGGCGGCCCGATAGTCCTCAAACCGCTCCGGTGGATAGAGAGTCCCGGCGATGCTGAGCCGTCCGGGGTGATAGAGGTTGTAGTCGGCCAGGTACGAACCCCGGGCGGTGATCTCGGCGGCCTGGGCTCCGGAGATGATCGAGTTCACCACATAGGCGGTCGCATCGGCCTCCACATCCAGCGCCGTCTTGCCGCCCTGCACGAGGCAGTGCTCCAGCACGCCGGCGGCGCCGCCGCCGATGGCGATCCCGACCTGCTCGCCCGTACTGCGCACTATCACATTGCGCAGATTGGTGACACTGCGGCGTAGCGGGTGTTGGTCGGCGAGGGGGACGTTGCCGTAATCACCGCGGGACAGGGCGATGTTGGTCGGGCTGCCAAAGACCTCGCTGTCGATCACCGAGTGCATGCCGCCCAGGAACCAGATGCCCTTGGAGATATTGTCATGCACCGACAGACCGGAGTAGTGGCTGCGGGCGAAGTTCACGTCGGCGATGCCGTGCCACTGATTGTGGGCAAACTCGGCGTCCCGTACGTAGCACTCGCAGTTCTCGTGGCAACTGAAACCCTCGTCCCCGTTCCACAGCCCGCGGATCTGCTCGAACCACAGGGGGGCGCTGCCGCCGTGGATGTTGAACCCGTCATTGTAGAAGTGCTCGCAGGTGAGGTTCCGTACCACGATCTGCCCGGCGCCGGTGGTGAGCACACCGGAAACGCGGACACTCATGAGCAGGTCGTAGTCGCCGGGCGTCTTGTCCGCGGCCGGGCGGAAGCACAGGCGGCCCTCGTGCCAGTACCACTCCTCGGCCGAGAGCCCCGCGGCCGAGGGCCCCTGTCTGTAGCAGACCCCGGGGCCGAAGAGAAACTTGACCTCCTGCGATTGGGCGACAGCGAACACCTCGCCCCTGCGCTCCCAGCCGTCCTGCGGGGCCGGGTCGGCTCCCGAGAGCGTGGCGCCGTTGCCCTCGATCACAAGCGGCGCCGCGGCGGTGCCGCCCACGGTGAGCGGCAGACTCTCGCGGTAGGGCGCGGCGGTCTTGACGATCACCAGCGTGTCCGAGGTGCGCAGGGCCGCGACGGCTTTGCCCAGGGTCCGGAACGGGGCGGTGATGCCGTCATTGCCGTCATCGCCCCGCTCGCCGTCCACCGTGTAGGTGGCGGCCAGGGCGCCGGGGGACAGGGTGAGAAGCAGGCCGAACACGAGCAGGCGGGGGAAGGGGGGCATCGCGGTCTCCTGTCGGGCGTGTGAGCTCGAGGGGCAGTTCGACGGTACCAAGATGCGGACCTTGGGAGTGCTCGCCGTGCTGAGTTCGTAGCCGTCGCCGTTCTCCCTCTGTCTCTGCCGTTCCCTGTGCTCTCCGTGTTCTCCGTGTCTCCGTGTTGAGTCCGTCGCCGTCCGCCGTCGCCGGCCGCCGTCTCCGTTCTCCTTCCGTCTCCGCCGTTCTCTGTGCTCTCCGTGTTCTCCGTGTCTCCGTGTTGAGTCCGTCGCCGTCGCCGTTCTCCGTCGCCGTTCTCCGTCCCCGGCTCAGCGCCGGTACGGCCTGACCTCCCGGACCCTGGGGAGGGCCGGGCGCCTTTCGGGATCGATCAGGCGCCTGAGCGCGCGCATGTCCGCGGCCCGCCGGTCCTCCTCGTCGGGGGTCTCCATGATGAAGGGCAGGTGGGAGAGCGCGGGGTGGTTGAGGATCGTCTCAAACCCCGCCCTGCCGATCTCACCGTGTCCGATGTGGGCGTGGCGGTCCAGGTTCGAGCCCAATGCGCCCCGGGAGTCATTGGCGTGGATCAGGCGGAGGCGGTCGAGTCCGAAGCCGTCCTCGCAGGTGGCCAGAAACTCGTCCAGTCCGTCGGGGGTTTGGATCGGGTAGCCCGCGGCAAAGGCATGGGCGGTATCGATGCACACGTGCAGAAGCTCGGGGTAACGCGATCTGGCGACGACGGCGCCGAGCTGTGGGATCTCCGAGCCCACCAGCCATCCGGCGCCGACTGAGTTCTCCAGCACCACCGGCACCCTTCCACCCGCCGCCTCGAGGGCCTCGTCCACGGCACGCGCCACTCTCTTCAGCCCCACGGCCATCTCTCCCCCCTCTCCCACGCTGCCCAGATGCACCACGACACCGGCGGCCTGGATCATCGCGGCCCGGCGCAGCTCGTCGGCCAGGGCATCGCGGCTTTTGGCCCAGAGGGGGTCATCCCCTGTGGCCAGGTTGAGAAGGTACATGCCGTGGACGAACAGGGGGCCGACATCAAGACGCGCCAGCTCCTCCACAAACCACGCCGCCTCGGCGGGGTCCATGGGCGCCCGTGCCCACTGCACCGGCGCGGCGGTGAACACCTGGATGGTGGTACAGCGCTGGCGCACGGCCTGAGCGACGGCGGTGCGCCAGCCACCGGCCTTCTTCACATGGAAGCCTAATCGCATGGGTGGAGACTCACGGGTCTGGGATGAGCGCGATGAGTGAGGCAAGAGCAGCGTGGGCGCGTGGCCGCTCTCGTCCTGAGGTTCGCCGGGGCCGGCACGGCGGGAGGGCCCTGAGGATTCCCGCAGTCAGCCCTGTGAGACCGGGAGGAGATTGCCAAACACCGGAGGAATACCAGGAAAGGCGTGCAAATCGGAGATAATACTCAGGAGGCTCCAAGATGACGCGGCGCGGCTTCACCCTCATTGAGCTATTGGTTGTGATCGCTATCATCGCGATCCTCGCGGCCATTCTCTTCCCGGTGTTCGCGAGAGCGCGCGAGAAGGCCAGGCAGGCCAGTTGTGCCTCGAATCTCAAGCAGATCGGCATCGCCTGGATGATGTACTCACAGGACTGCGACGAGAGGGCCTGCCCCCAGCACACCAGCACGAACCAGCCATACCCTCAGGACTGTATCTGGTCACAGACGATTCTGACCCCCTACATCAAGAACTGGCAGGTCTGGGAGTGTCCCTCTTTCAACAACGCAGGCATTGGCGACTGTCAGGACCGGCACCGCACGGGCATCGGCTACAACTGGAGCTGGGACGCGGTGGATCCGGGCTGGGGTGGCGACTCCGGCTGGCTGAGCAATAGGAAGCTCGCCGCCATCAACCGGCCCGCCGAACTCATCACGTTCATGGACTCCGGCTGCATGGGTTGTGGCGAGTACAATAACGGCAATGGTGGCAGCCACATCTTCAGCCTCTGGCAGACGGGCACGTGGCCGGCGAGCTTCGTGCACAACGGGGGCGCCAATGTAGCCTACGCCGATGGCCATGTGAAGTGGCAGAAGCCGGACAATCTCACCAAGGCCATGTTCTGCGCCGTGAGCGGCCAGCCGGCGCCCTGAGGCATCGTTGCGGCACGAAGCTCAATCGCCCCCGCTCGCTGCGCGCCTCTCGGGTGGCGAGCAGACCCAACGGCCCCGCATTTCGCCCCGGCGACAGCGGGGCCGTCTGCATGTCGGCACGAGGTGCCTGCCGCCGAGGGCGGATGGGAGCGGCCCGCGGCCAATCGCCTCAGCTCAGCGGGTACCCGGCCTGCTCGTGCACGGCGTCCAGCATCGCCGCCAGATTCCGGGGCGGCGTCTTGGCCTGCACGTTGTGAATCGGGTTGAAGACGAAGCCACCGTCGGGGCCGAAGGTCCGGCAGCGCTCCAGCGCCTGGGCCACCACCTCCTCCGGTGTGCCGTGGGGCAGCGTGCTCTGGGTATCGGCACCACCGCCCCAGAACACCAGCTTCCCGGCGAACTCCCGGGCCAGCTCGGCGGCGGCCATGTTCCGAGCCGTGACCTGCACCGGGTTGAAGATGTCCACTCCCATCTCCACGAAGATCGGCAGGAGCGCCCGGTTGGACCCGCAGCTATGGTAGAAGGTCTTGGCCCCCGTGCTTTGGTGGATCCAGTCATTGATGCGTTTGAAGTTGGGGGCGAACAGCTCGGCGAACAGCTCGGGGCGAAACAGCTCCCCCCGCTGGGTGCCGTAATCATAGCCCGAGACCAGCCAGGCCACGCAGCGCTCGCCCACGGCCTGCTTGTACAGTCGGGCGCTTTGTATGGCGCTGTCGGCGAGGGCCTCGAGGATCTCGGCGCACCAGGTGGGCTCGGTGGCCAGGGCCAGCATCTGATCGCCGAAGCTCAGGGGGAGCCCGAGCCCGCCGGCCCAGAACTCGCCGATGAGGGCGTAGTCCGTGCTCTGGTGAAGCTCGCGGGAGCGCCGGGCGGCGAACTCCAGGGCCTCGTCGTCCAGCGGGCGCAGGGAGGCGGCGTGCCGGGCGGGGTCGGGCAGCGTCAGCTCCGCGCTCATCGTGGTCTGGCCGATGGTGTCAAAGTAATAGCCGCCCCGGGGCATGCGGGCGACGTAGGGGCCGCCGGGATCCCGGGCGTCGCGGATGAGCAGGTCACCGCTCGGGTCCTCTTCCGGGGCGAACTCGGCGGGCATCATCACCTCGGTGCCGTCCCACAGCCGCCAGGGCCTCCAGCGATCCATGCGCAGTCCGTATTCCGGGCGAAGCTGGGGCACCGGCACGGTGTCGATGTGGAACCGCCGCCTGAAGGGCTCCTGTACCTCGGCCAGCATCTGGAAGACGTCGTACACCCGGGGGGGGGCCTCGGGGAGGCCGGCATGGCGGCAAAGGTCGTGGTAGGCGAATACGGAGATGCCGGTGACCCGCGAGCCGCCGAGGTCGATGGGGACGCGGTCGGGCCGTCGGTGGTTGAGGGCCAGCGTCACGCGCTCGCGGGAGGTCATCTGCGCCACCTGCCTGGGCTGCGCGGGTGTGGGGTGGAGGTTCGCCTCGGGTGGGTGCCACGGCCGGGCGGCGATCCCGCGGGGCGGAGAGCCGCCTCGGGCCGGTGCTACGGCCGGACGGCGATCCCGCAAGGCGGGATCGCCGAGTCGGGCTGGAAAGCCCGACCTACGCGGATACCGAACGGCCGGACGGAGAGCCGCCTCGGGTCGGTGCTACGGCCGGACGGCGATCCCGCAAGGCGGGATCGCCGAGTCGGGCTGGAAAGCCCGACCT
>Ga0334884_1006248_pt1 | contig 10850 bp, 18 predicted proteins | sample GraSluR1_MG_7_FD_207215 | JGI IMG/M metagenome (GOLD analysis project Ga0334884, IMG submission 207215) | Sludge microbial communities from methane-producing bioreactor in Wageningen University, Netherlands - Granular Sludge_12_05 R1 | ecosystem: Engineered > Bioreactor > Anaerobic >...
TGCTCCCCAGTCACGCGTTTGCCATCCGCGTCGACGTAGGACACTTGCATCACGAGCTCTTTGTACATCGGCGATTCGATGGCCTGCGCAGCGGTCAGGAAATCGACGGCACTTTCTACCGCATCGAGGCCGGTTACCGCGATGTTGACGACGGCCAGTGCCGGGTCGATTAACGTTTCGGCGAACTTGACTTTCAGATCGTCCCAGCGCGCGCCGAGTTGCTCGAATTTGGCCGCCTGGTCGACGGCTACGCCCCCCGCCGCCGCAATTTCACCCATGCCGATCTTGACGACCTGCGCCATCAGATCAGCGGCGGTCGTCGTCTCGCCCATCTTGAGACCGACGATACCGAGGTTATCCAGAATCAACGGCGACTTGCGCCCGATGCCGGTAACTATGTCGCTGAACGCCTGTGTGACGTCCAAACCCATCGCGCGGCCACGGAACGACGCGACCTGCATGAGCTTGCCGAGCATCTCGGAATCAGCACCCAGGCCAAGCAACATCGCCCGATTGGCAGAGAGGATCAGATTGGCTTCAGACACCGCCCCGGAGCTGGCACGTTTCAGCGACGCGAGTATCGTCTCGGAGTTTGCGCTATGTGAAGCGGCCAGATCGTTGAACGATTTCTTGAGGCGCAGCGACTCGGCGCCGAGTTTACCCATTTCGACGCCGGTTTTGATGAGATTGACCGTTGCGTAGCCCGCGAATATACCACCAAGCGCTTTTAGACCATTGTCTAGCGTCATGAAACCACGCTGCACGTCTTTGACGCCGCGGTCGAATTTGCTATGATCGAGGGAGACTTCCCCACGCAGACTCGCATCAGCTTTTCTTGCCAAACGATTGCCCCTTCTTCGGTATAGCCCTGCGCCGCGTCGGCAAGCGCGCGACCTCATTCTCTGCCGCTATGCACGTCAGATGTGCGCGCACGCGCAACCAGTCTTCGTCATCCAACTCCGACGGCCGGCAGTGGTAAATGTCCCGGCACAGTATCAACTCGAGCAGTTCGTTGGGCGCGTCATGTTTCCGCGGTTCGAGCAGATGCCCCATGACGCGCAGCTTCAGTTTTTTGGTGTCGCGGGCGGCTCCGGCTCCAGCGGCGGTTCGGCGGGCGCGTTGACGATGACGAAACCGAACTGCTCCAGCAGGAACTCTGTCTCTTCACCGGTGAGCAGCGCTCGCGCGGCATCGTCGTGCGGGAGGGGCAATGGCTCGTCGTCCCAATCGAGCCAATTCCACTCGATGACACGGGCCATCAGCTCGTCGACGGTAAAGCGTTCGCGCCGCTCACCGAAGGTCAACGGCTTGATGACGATGTACGATTCTGTGCCCTGTACAGCAGCGCTATCGACCCGTTTTGGTTGGCGTGGCATATCTGCTCCTAGGCAATCGTCGATGGGGTAACGAGACCGCACGTGAAAACCGCTGCAATCGTCGATGGGTCAGCGGTTGCCACGTCACCGCCAGGATCAGGGACCTCGGTGAACTTGCCGGCGTCTGATGTGAACAGTCTGTCACCAGAATGGCCGCCCTGCGGGCTCCAGCGCATGTAGTACGGTATATCCGCATCGATCGCCGCGCGCATCCGCGCCCACGGGTCCGATGCGCCTTCAGAATATAGAATCGTGACCGTAATGTCGCGAACTTGGATTTTGCCCGTGGTCGGCACACCAGAATCGTCGGCGAAATTGTATGCTTCGCCCCTGGCGCGTGTTACGCCACCCGGCTCCACCACTGTGGCGTAGCCGCTGACATCAGTCCAGGTACTCGCATCCGTCGAAATTTCCAACTTGAGACCATCGTTGACCAGTGCGTTTACAGTCATGCTCTAGCCTCCTCCTCAGTCCAACTCGAGAATCGCGACGCTCACCGAAGTCGTGGTGCTGAGCGAGAAATCGACATTACCATCGGCCGCGTTGCAATAGGTCGGGTTGAACGGCCCAACGTACTCCGCCACGCCGCTCGCCACGCTGCCGGTGATATCCGTCAACTCGAAGCCAGCGACCTTGCCCGGGACCGTCACCGTGTAATAGAGCGTACCGCCGGACGCGTTGTTGAGCCAGATGACCTGTTTGCCGTTGTTGGCGAACTCGTTGGCCGTTCCGACCGACGCCTCTGGGGTGACATTCAGCCCCGCCGTGGTGATCGTCTGCGGCGTCAACGTCGCGGCATAGGCCACGCCGGCCATGAGCAGCAGCAGGCCAACCACCAGAATAATCAAAACGCTAGTCTTCTGTCGCATCGTGCCGTTCCTCCGTTTCTGGATGCGCCTGCCCCACGACGGGGGTGATAGCGCGCTTGAGTTCCAACCGAGTCAAAGCAATCGCGTCGAGGTGTCCGAGATCGACGTGCTCGCCGGCCTCGACCGTCTTGCCCGTCTTGCTCAACGTCAATTTCGTATTCGCTACGTACATCCGCTTTGCCATACTCACTCCTTTGCGACGAAGATGTCATACACACCGCCGACGTGTTGCTCCAACGTGCCATCAGGTGCAACGACCTGATAGTCGATGCTGCCACGCCGCCGACAATATTGCCATGACCACCCAGCGAGCGACGGTGCGCTGTCGAGCAATACTGCATCGGCTGCGTCGGCCATTTGCTGCGCAAATTCCCTAGACGGCCCCAACGTCACCGCCTTGACCGCGTATTCCAGCCGCTTACCAACGCGCGTGGCGAAGCTATAGCGGTCCTCGTCGCCGCGCGGTTGCTTGATGAACACGTAGAACGGAAACACGGTGTCTTCGGTGCCGACGGTGTTACAGACCTCCGTCGCCAGGCTCATGCACGTCGCATCGGAGGTGAGCAGTTGCATGAGTGCCGCATCGACTTCGTTCATTGTCGCGCCTTGACGATCAGCTTAGCGACCCCGGCATTGAACGCCGGCCGCTCATCCTCGAAACTGGGCTTCATAAATGGGCGTGGAGCCATGCGCGACGTGCCATATTCCAGGTGTGAGCCGTATTCCGCCCCGACATCCACGAATTCCGTGAGTGGCCCACCGTCCGCCGTCGTGATACCACCCGCCAGATTGCCCACATCCGTCGCTGGCGCTTCGCCGGGGGCTGATGCCTGATGCACGACGTTACCATGCCGGTAGAGTCGCCCAGTCTTCGGACCATGCTCGATCTTGATGACCATGCGCCCCTGAATGCTCTTAGCTGTCGCACGCACGAGCTTTTTGCCCTCACGGCGGAGATTCGCCGGGAAGGCACGCAATCTCGCGTCATCGAGCGTGACTTTGATGCCGGAGTTCATCGCTTGCGCCTCTTCTTCGTTTTGCAGGGCATGTCACTTCACCATCATACAATACGCGCGCAATGCCGTCTGCCATGATTCGGCAGCATTAGTTCCCAGTACCGTATAGGTTTCGCCAGCGACAATGATGTGATCGCCCGCAACGACGCTTTGATCGTAGGCCATTGTCACTACCCAGCCGGCCTGCGTCCCGAGCTTATCGGCCCAGCGCACGCGCGTTTCTTTGCTCATTTCGGCGAGGCGGCACGGCACGGTAGTCGTCGCCCCTGCCCACGATTCGCGCTTACCGCCGATGCCATCACCGCTGTATTCGCGCGGCCGTAGCGCTGCAGTGGAGGGGAGTGCCGCCACCTGCATCGTGCGCATATTCGCCAGGTCGATATTTGAGAGCATTAGATCATCCACCCCTTGATCATTGCCAGCAACATTCCGCCGATGACAATGATGGCAACCGCCAGCACTGCACCTGAGACGATCCGGCCCAGCCATACCGACCGCGCATCGTCCTCGACGCACGCCTCGACGTCATCGAGCCGATTTTCGACCTTGGTGACGCGAAACTCAATCGCCGCCACTTGATCGCGTGACACCATTGCATCGGCCAGGCGCTGAATCTGCGCACTCTGCGCGGTGAGTTGCGTCTGTAGATTATCGAAGCCGCTTTGCATCAGGTCTCGGAGTAGCGATAGCGATGTCCCCTCGGCCATGTCAGACTACTTTGCAATTGCGGTTTTGGTCACCAGCCGCAGAATTACGTTGATCACGGTGATGGCAACCAGCGCGTATTGATCGAGCGCCGGATCGGCCTCAAAGTTCGCGAAGCCAAAGCCGTTTGAAACGAGCACGATCAGCGCCAAGACGTTGAACCAGAAGGTCTTGCTCAGGAAAAACTGTTTCGTGTCCATATATTGCCTGCCTTTCAATTCGACAGATCTGCATCGCCCGGTGGATCGTCGATCGACCGTGCCCACGGGACCATAGTGATCGTCGTGATGGCGCAGCGCGCCCGATGTCGCCGCGCCTGTTTCATGTATTGCTCATAGATCTGCGACTGGCTGAAAGACGCCCCGTCGGCGGAGAAATCGAACTTGCCAACCACGGCGGCAGCCTTCTCTTCCCAGATGTCGGCAGCAGCGGCGTGCAGATCGTAGGTAGCGAGCCAGTTCTCATTGTCGTCCCGCGTCGGCGGCGTCGTCCAATTGTCGTAGGTATACGGCACCTGGCCACGTTCGTCCACCAGCGGATGCGCTTCGATGTACGACTGAATCGCTGTGTCATCGTAGATGACGGCGGACGGTTCATTGACCATCCGCCGTACTTGCTCGATCTGCGCTGCCGTGGCCGTCATGCGCGCTCCTACAGCCTGATGTATTCGAGGTACAATTTTGCCACCAAACCGACCGTGGTTGCTGAGCCGGTGAAGGTCAGATACGTCGTGCTGGTCCACTTCGCCGTAGGGCTTTCGGTCTCAGCTACTTGTGCTGCCGGGCCAAAGATGAATTTACCGCCGACCGTTGCCTGAATCACGTCCATCGCGCTGACGATGTCGGACGCCTTCGCGCCCGATGCACCGATACCGATGTCCAGATTGGCCGCGCCAGTCGAGCCGGTGGCGAAATACAGGAATGCGCGGGTAATGCCCAGCGTGCAACCCTCCGGGTTCGCGATCTCGCCCAATCCAGCGTTGTCCGCCGACGCCGCGCCGGTGAGGTCGATCTCGAGCCAACCCTTCTGGTCGGCATCCGTCGAAATAGCAACCGTCACGTTACACCTCCATTTTCTTGATTACGATTCATTCACTGCGGCCATCAGAATGCCGGACTGCGTACCCGTACCCATCTCAGCGTGGCGGATGTAGGTCAGCGGATCTGCGACCGCCGTGATGCCGGCCATTTGATTCAAGCCACGCAGCAGGATCTGGTGATCCGTCGTCGCGCAGTTGTCGTCGATACCGACTGCCAATGTGCCCGCTCCGGACACGATGTTGCTCCACAGGCAATTCTCAAATTGCGCGGTGTAAGCCTCGACGTCGATATCCACATCGACATAGACCGGCGCGTGTGTACTCGCCGATGCCCAACTCAGAAACTCGCAGTGAATGAACTTGTTGCGCTGGCAGTCATCATCGCCGACATACAGCCATAGGCCGCGCGTTGCGCCGGTCCGCACGAGCGTATGCTGTCCGATGGTGCAATCCCGGAAACAGTTCTCCCCGCCGCCAACTTTGAGTGAATAGGAAGCCGCGGTAACCGACGTTGGGCACATGAAGAAGACGTTCTGAAACAGGTTGCGCTGCCCGGTGACGATAGCCACCCCAGATGCCGCCCCAGACGCCTTCTCCTGGTTGAACTGCATGTTCTTGACGATGCAGCCGTTGCCGGCGAAGGTGATAACGGGCGTGACTGCCGTCGCGGCCTGCATGACCACGCGACAGCGCTGCCCCTGACCGGGCAACTCACAACCGACGCCAATCAGGTGTGTATAGTTCTTGTCCCAGGAAATCGCAGCGGTTGGATTGTCGGCCGTCGCGCGCGCCAGAAACAACACCGCATCGTGCATGTCGGTAGTGCACAGATCCTCAGCCGCCTCCAACGAAGCGAGCGGCGCCTCCCAGGTCGTACCCGGATTGTTGTCGCTGCCGTTTTCGGTATCGACGAGGAACGCCTTCGAGCCGGGGCCACGCGGGATACCCATCGCGGCGACGTACTCGTTCAGGTTACGTGGATACAATCCCATGTCATGCCTCCTCTAGGCGGTAAGCGTCGCGAACGGGCACCGCGTCGCCGCCGTCTGATTCGCGCGGTTGATCGGATTGGGCAACGCGAAGCCGAGCCGCATCACCGCCCGCAGTGCGACCATGTCCTGCTGCGCCAGATTGTAGATGATCGTCCCGCTGCTGTCCTGGATGACCGCTTCGGTCAACAGCTTGTAGGTGATGTCTTGGCGCATCGCGTAGACGAGTTGCGACCAGTCACCAGCGATGAGCAGCGACGAGGCTGCTGAGATCGAGCCGTCCTTGGGGAAATAGATCGGCGTGCCATCGAGCTCGTAGCGGGTGCCTTCCTGCATCGAGCGTTTGAAAATTGGCTGTCCATCTGCATCGCGCACGTTGCGCAAAATGCCCTTCATGCTCAGATGAGCAATCGAGCCGTTGACGTCGAAGCCATCTTCTTCGACCAGCATGAACAGACCGTTGGTTCCGTCGGCCTTCTCCCCGAGAATGGCTTCGTAGTAGTCGGTGTAGGCCGCCGCGCTGATCGTTTGACTCGCTGCGGTGCACACTGCCACGAGGCCGGCCGCACCCAGGTTAGTCGTCCACGCCGCCGGGATGTTGGTGCCATACAGCACCGCACCGACGATGGCGACGTTGAGTGCCTGCACGAGCTCCGGCTTGACCTGGCCCCAGATGTCGTAGTCGGCATCATCCAACACCGCCTGCGGGATGGGCACGATCACCGCGAGCTCCTCAGCGTCAATGTATTTGCTCTCCCAATTGACTTCCGAGGTCTGTTTCAAGCCAGTGTCGCCGCTCACGAAATAGGCCGTCGCGAGCGCACTCATGACCGGCAAGCGCATCTGCGCGCGCGACATGTTTGGCAGTCGCCGTGCCAGTTGCATAAGCGGATTGGTCTCCACGACGCGGTTGAGAATTTCGTCACTGACCTGCTCGGGAATGAGTGCCGCCGCGTCGGTCCGCGAGATCAACGAATTGTAAGGCATATCGTCCTCCGTTTACTAGCGCCCGGCACCGGCCCGGATGAAAGCATTCATGTCCTTGCCAGAGCTGGGCGGATTCGTCGTGCCACTTCCCGCATTGCCCGCCGGATGCGTTCCAGTCATTCCGAAGAGCTGCGGGAACGATTTCTTCATCTGTTCCCAGTTGACGCGTCCGCGCTGGTCGATCAGGCCTGCGTCCGTGGCCGCCAGATAGGCAAGCTTAAGATTGCTCACGCCCTGACTGTGCGCTTCGTCGTAGAACTGCATCTGTACATCGCGTGCGGTCATCGCGTCGGCCATCTCGGCAAGTTGTTTCTGTGCGGCCGAACCTGCCTCCGCTTGTTTCGCTGCGTCCCGGAGCTGCTTCTCAGTCTCGCGTAGTTGTGAGCGCCAGTCCGCGGCCTCTTTACGCAACTTGCCAACGTACTCAGCATCGAAACGTTCCGGCTCCTGTCCGGTCTGTTCTTGCTGTTCGCCCACCTGGGGCTGTTCAGACACCTGGTCTGCGTCTACCATCTCGCCAATTCCTCCTGGGCATCTCGCCCGCTGTCTAACACAAAACCCCGCCAGTCCATGAACGTCCGGTTCACAGTCTAGCGGGGTCAGATACGACGCCGTGATGCTATTCAGTTACGTCTAGTATAGCACAGGTTTAGAAACGTGTCAATGTTTCTGGTTCGCGTTGCTTATCTTCCTCATTGTCAGTCGCCTTGCCACATTTCGCCGCCCGGCGCAATTCTGCCGTGCGCGGCTCGATCCCGCGCATACGTTCCAGCACGTCGACGACCTGCAACAATGCACGGCGTAATTCGTCGTAGAAACGCAGTGATGGTTCAATGGTCATTTCACACGCCATTCACAAACTGCGCGCGCCACTTTCGCGCGTCCGATGCCCCGACAATCGCCTTTAACGATTTGGCATAACGCGTCGTGCCCCACTCCACCGATCGACGCCGCCCAACGAAATCACGCAGATCGACCTTGCCTGCCTTAAACGCCGCGAAGGCCGGTCCGCCCAGCACGCGACGCTGTGTTTCTTCGTCCTGCTTGGCGAACCAATCTACACCGCGTTCGTACTCCGGGCGCTTGGCCCCACGCACCACCGGCGCGGCGACGCACCGGCCATTCGGGTGATCGTCGAGACGCTCGCTCAGACGGTGAAACGAGCCATCCATCGCCAAGCACATCGCGCAGGTCCGCGCTGAATGCGCCGCGACCCATATCCACCCCGACAGGATGTCGTCGTTTTCGAGGTAATCAAGGTGGGTCGTCTCACGGTAGGCACGCAACGTTTCGGTGCGGTTGATCCTGAGTACACGATGCAATCCAACGCTGTATTGCTTACGCAGCAGCCGGGTAATCTCGCGCGGGTTGCGGCCCAAGGCGATACCGTCGATCAGGTTGTCGCGGAAGCCCTGGCTGATCTGCGGCCCGAGCGTATCGAGCAGCTTGCGCAGCGGCCCAGACTCGGTGAAACCGACAATGTTCTCATAAGCGCCCACGTTCAACTTAGCAAAGCGCCCGATAAGGACTGCCTGCTCAAAGGCCAATACTACGGAACGTTGCACATGCTCCTCAGCCAGACGCACAGCCTGCGCCTGCTGCTGTGCAACCGCCGACTCAGCGTAGCGCGCAAATTGCGCGAGCTGCATCTCCACGTCGCGCAGTAACACGGTCATGCGGTCGCGTTCGTACAGCCAACCCAGAGGTGGAGGCGTGCCGGCGCGCTGCAGCGCCGCGAGTTGCGCGAGGAACCCTGCGAGCCGCTGCTGTACGTTGATCCAGGTGCGCCCATACTCACGGACCATCGCAGAGGCCGCGTCACGTTCGAGACGCAGCAGCGCGGCACGATGCTGTGCGGCAGCACGGTAGATCAGGCCTGGGTCAGGCATTCTGCACGTTCTGGTCACGGTCGAATGTCGTCAACATCGTCTCGGCCAGCTCCCCTTGCTCTGCTTCGCGCTGTTTCGCTTCGAGATCCGCGTTGTAGCCCAAATCAGTCAACAACGTCTGGCGGCTGACTCCAAGTTGTTTGTCGATCAACGCAACGTCGCGCTCGGTGCGCGGCTGCGTCGTCGTGATGCGGTCGAAATCCGGAATGATCGCGCGCGAATCGACGGCGATGTTCTGCAGCTTGAGCAGAAACGCCCCGATAGCTTGCCACGTCGGAATAAAGCGGTCAATACGATCCTGCACCTTTTTGGTCAGCGGCGCCTCCATCACGATCAACGCTTCGCCGCTAGGCGCATCGGTGCCAGTGCCCATGAAATAGTGCTGCGGCGTGTCGGTGATTGCGGAAACGGCAGAAACGAGGTGCTGAATCGCTTCAAGGTAATTTTTGAGTTCAGCAGCGGGAAACTGACCGATTTCGGTATCCTGCGTACCTTCCTCAGCGGGCGGAAATTGCGCAATTTCGTTAGGTGCGTTTTTGATCTTGCCGGCAATTGTGGCGTTGGTAATCGCCCAACGCATCGGAAACGCGCCGTATTCCGCGGCGACCATCATGTCAGCCAACAATTTGTTGATCGCGTTCTGCAACGGCATAGTATCCTGCAGATCAGATTCAATGTCACGCTGAGTGCGGAAGTGAAATACGGGGATCTCGCCGTAGGGATTCAGCGCAGTCGGTGTATCCGACATAGGCACAAATGCCTTCGCGCTCTGTACCGCATCGGCCTTGCCGCGCGAGACGTAGTATTCGAGGCGGTCCGGGTAGTACAGCGTGAGCCGCTTCTTACCGTCGTCGTCGTCCCACCACTTTGCGGCGAAGCGTTTACGCCGCGGGTTCTCGGCCTCATAGAACACGTGACACAACCGCGGATCGTTGTAGTACGCCTGCGGTGCGCCATCAGTATCGGGCCAAGCGATGATGAACGACTCCCCACACACCAGCGCCGCAGTATGAACGTCGTCCGCTTCGATGCTCAACTCGTTAGCTGTCCACAGCGCGTCAAAGTCCTCTTGTAATTGCGCTGTCGGCATCTCCAAGCGGCGCAACTCGATGCGCTCCTTGACCACGTTGATAACGACGCGACACCAGTTCTCAGCACAATACACCCGCAAATCCTTGAAGATCTCGCGCAGGCGCTGTGTCGTATACATGAGCGGTTGCTCACCACGGTAGTACTGCCACAATGTCCCATACGTAAACGTCTTTGAACTCAGCGCCGTATAAGCCCGTTCGAGATCGGTCATGTCGTCTCCCTCATCCCTGGAATGAACCCGCTTCGACTAGAACGCCGGGGCGTTTCAACAACTCCGTATACGCCCACACTTTTGCATCGAGACGATTGGGACTCGCATCACCTGGTACCCACAAACACAATTCATCTTCGAGCGCCGGAAACGAACCGACGTGGTGATCTCGGCCCTGCTCGGCAATGGCCGAGATAGGTTCAGCGCGCGTCTGTTTGCCCCGGCTGGCATGGACCAGCTTCACCGGTACCGTCGAATCGACTTGCTTGATGACCGTCGACACCATCTCCCCGCCGTTGTTAGATTCAGCGACGATGCGGTCGGCTTTCATACGATGGTAAGCAGTCACCGCCGCACGTGCCCATTCCAGCGGGCTCCCCTGCAATGAATCGTCGGCCAGAGTATAATAGTCGTCAGCGGCGCGGCCGGCGGTGATGATCCCCGCTTCATCGCCGCTGGAAGTCGCCGACGGATCAACAGCCACGACGACACGCGCCAGCGCGGGCGCTTTCAACACGCGGCCAGCCTCGATAACCGCCCTCGTCCACAACGCGCCGGGCGCTTCGTCGACATCTTCCGCCTCGATCTCCATGCGATAAGCCAGCGCAGTCATGTCCTTGGTGACTTCGTCAAGTGCTTGTTTGTTCAGGTACGGATTATCGTGACTGGTAAAGTGA
>Ga0334884_1006249_pt1 | contig 10849 bp, 9 predicted proteins | sample GraSluR1_MG_7_FD_207215 | JGI IMG/M metagenome (GOLD analysis project Ga0334884, IMG submission 207215) | Sludge microbial communities from methane-producing bioreactor in Wageningen University, Netherlands - Granular Sludge_12_05 R1 | ecosystem: Engineered > Bioreactor > Anaerobic > Unclassified...
TTATCTTTCCATTCTATGGTTTTCCTTATCATTACTCTTTATACCGATTAACCCTTTCAATTAAACCGCAGACTTTTTAATGTTTTCATTTATAAATATTTGTTAATATTTTATTTATAACTTTAAGACTCAATAATAATTAATTAAATTTATAATTCCAAGATTAGCTAAAGTAACAACGATTCCGGCAATAATAACACCACCAGTCATCATTGGAAAAGCATACCAAAAACGAATGCCAAACAAAAATGCCGCAACCGAACCTGTCCAGACTCCGGTAATTGGTAAAGGTATGGCAACAAAAAACAATAAAAATAGCGCACCATATTTTTCATACTTTTTTTCATGTCTTCTGGTTCTTTTAAACAGCCAAACAAAAAATATATCAAATATTTTCCATTTTCGCAATAAATCTGAAAATGGTTTTAGATAAAGCAACAAAAAAATAGCAGGAAGTATATTTCCTAAGACCGCAAAAAAATAACTAGGCACAACTGGTAATTTATAATAATTTATTGCAAGAGGAATAGCACCTCTTAATTCCAATACAGGCAACGTTGATAATAATAATACTTTTATAAGATTAATTAACAATATTTTTTATTACCTTTCTCACAACCCGTGTCATTATTGGTTCAGATTTGGCAGCTGCCTGAAGAATTTCCTGAAACTTAACTTTTTCAACTACACCATCAATGGCCAAATCAGTAATACAGGATATGCCCAGGACACGCATTCCCATGTGGTTTGCAACTATAACCTCTGGTACGGTAGACATTCCTACTGCATCAGCTCCTATTTTAATTAAAAAACGGTATTCTGCTGGGGTTTCCAGCATTGGGCCGGGTAATCCTGCATAAATACCCTTATGCATTAAAATTCCCTCTTCCAGAGAAACCCTTTCTGTTAATTCTATTAATTCTAAATCATAAGCCTGAGACATATCTGGAAAACGTGGTCCTAATTCCTCATAATTAGGACCGATTAAAGGATTGTCAACCATAAGATTAATGTGATCATTAATAAGCATTAAATCTCCTCTTTTGAAAAAGCGATTCATTCCACCTGCAGCATTAGAGATTATAATAATATTAGCGCCCAATTGCTTCATCACTCTTACTGGAAATGTTATCTCCTTCATGCTATATCCTTCGTAGAAATGGAATCTGCCCTGCATGGCAACTATTTGTTTTCCTTCCAGTTTTCCTAAAACAAGGTTTCCGCTGTGACCGTGAACTGTAGAAATTGGAAAATCAGAGATATTTTTATAAGGTATGGTGACTTTGTCTTCAATCTCGTCCGCCAACTTACCAAGCCCGGTTCCCAATATAATTGCAATTTCCGGCTTTACATTACAATATTCTTCTATTGATTTAATACTGTTTTCAATCCTGGCTAATATGTTTTCCATTATTTTCCTCCAACTTAAGAGTTTTAGTTTTCCTTTTTCATCTTGCACCTTTTATCTCATATCTTAAAGTATTTTCTTCGTATTTCACGTTATACGTTATACGGAGTACGGTACTGTATACTATTGTTTCTATACTCTCGGAAATGCCTTAAAATATTCTTCTTTAATCCATTTTGTACTAACATGAGTGTATACCTGGGTAGTTGAAATATCAGAGTGGCCTAATAATTCCTGGATTGATCTCAAATCTGCGCCATTCTCGATTAAATGAGTTGCCAGGGTATGCCTGAAAGTATGAGGGGTTACTTTCTTTTTCATTCCTGATATTTTTGCATAATTTTTTATCAGATAAAAGACTCCCTGGCGAGAAATAGGATTGCCATGATTATTTAAAAACAATATATTTGTATCACTTTTTTTTACAAAACGAGGTCTAATATATTTTATATAGTCAAGTAAAATATCATGCACTCTATCGGTAAACGGAACCCATCGTTCTTTACTGCCTTTTCCGGTGCATTTAAGCAATCTATGTTCCAGTTTAATATCATTTCTTTTTAAACTGATCATCTCAGTAACTCTCATTCCGGTTGCATACAATAATTCCATAATCGCCTGATCTCTTTTACCCAGAAGACCTTTAAAATTTTTTTCATCTAATAATGCATCTAATTCTTCTAAACTAAGCGCCTGGGGTAATTTCTTTCTAATTTTAGGGAATTCTATTAAATTGGTTAGATCATTCCTGACAAATCCCTCAGTAAATAAATATCGATAAAACATTTTTAGTGCTACCAGATTTCTGAATATAGAGTTAATACCCAGATTGATTTTTCCCAAGTAGTGATAATATTCATTAATTACATTTCGATTTACTGCTTGGAAATTAATGTTTTTTTCTGAAATCATAAAATCATAATATTTTAATAAATCATAGCGGTAAGAAACAATAGTATTATAAGCCAGCCCTCTCTCAAGTGATAAGTAGTCCAAAAAATTTTCAATTAATTCCTGCTGATGGTCCATATATAAACCCTATCTAGTTAATTAGAAGTGAAACTGTATCGTTTTATTTAAAATACTGAATAAAGAAATAATATTATCAAGAATAACTATATGATATTGCCTCAATGAGCTTCCAATAAAACTTGCAATAAAAAAAGTTATCACTCTAAATATATTAATATTTTAGTATTAGCATAAAACTATAATAGTTATATTATATATACTAAAACTAAAATTTATCAGTATTTATTCTAATTACTGACTATATTACTATATTCAACTCGACACAATTTTAATAGCTAATTACAGTATCCGGATGAATGACTTGTATCCACACGTTCCCTGGTTGTATTGCCAGGCGGTTTCCTTCCTTATTATAAAACAATGTTCTTGAGGACAAACTTTCTTTTATCCAGGTGATTTCTTCAGAACTACCGTTAAATATTATTATTCCTTTGCCTTCTCCAATAAAGTCAATAGCCAGCCTTCCTTCTTCATCCATAACTTTTTTCTCACTGTGCTGGATTATTATGTTCTTTGCAGTTAATTGCTTGCCGTTTTCAGCATCCAGGTGTGGTTGTCCATTAATATATCTTGCATATACCTGTATTTCAGATATATATTGATATGTAACTGTGTAATTGCTATTATATCTAATATCTATCTTTGAAACCTCTTTACCTGCTAGAACCTCTTCCCTATCAGTTTCAAATTGATAATTTCCTTTGTTAACCATCTCAATATAGCCCAATCTTTTAGCTTCGTCCCTTAATTGCAGCGTAGAAGTATACAAATTATGAGGTGCACTACGATCTGTAGTTCTCCAAAACGGCTGATAATGAAGCATCTCATTAATATCATCTATTCTTTCTTCTCTAATAAACCTTGCAGCATCAGGGCTTTCTCCAGCATGAACATAGATGGAATCATGCTCTAAAGTCTTGGTGATATAATAAGGCCGGGCACTTCGAACTGGACCGACTTTATCAGCTTCCTGTGTTGCATAAATTGCCAGGAATCTTGTAATACCACCCTCTGCTAAAACCTCGTAAACTATATTTGCTTTATCAAGGCCACTCTGAGGGCGAGCAAAGCTTGCATTATCTATCATTATTGCCAGTGGACGATTGCCAAAAGGAGATTCCTTTTCTGCTGAAGCCGGCAAACTGGTTATTTTCCCTGGTGTAACCACCGTGCCATATGTTGATTCTATTCGTTCTCTGCCCTCTTCTCCTAATCTCGCCTGTATCTCATATTGCCCTTGCTCTAATATTTCTCCCTCAACTTCTCTTCTGCTGGTAAGGGTAGGTTCAAGGGCTCTTGCGGCTATTTGAACATCCTGTCTTACTGTAATTTCCTCTCTTACCGGAGCAATTTCTTCAGAAGGCGGTATTTCAATTTCAGGAACCTTTACCTCAACCTTGGGAGCACTCTCCGGCAAAACTTCCTGCTCTTCAGTCCTCGGTTGCGTTTCCACCTCCTGTATCCTGGCAGGCTCTGGCAGCATTGGCTCTACTTTTGGTGTTACATCCATCTCAGCAACCGGCTCTTCTCTGACAATCTCAGGTCTTGTTGATACTGGAGTTTGGCTGGACGGAAGTTCTACCATTGTTACCTCAAGAAGCTCTTCTTCAGGAGGAAGGTTAAAGATATCAAAGGTAATTATATTGCTGAAAGCAAATATAAATAACAAATTAAGTATTATCGATATTAAAAAAGAACGTCCCAAAAAACTCTTGGAACGGATTTTTCTTCTTTTTGCCCTATATCCAATAGTATTTTTCAATTAATTAATCACCTTAAATTCTTAGTTATTTTTACTAATTAAGCATTTCTTTAATTATGCTTATTAATTTCCTTCGATTGGTTTGGTAGCAATGGCAATTCGCTCAGCGCCACCTTTTTTAATCAAATCCATCACCCTTACTACTTTTCCGTGACTGATATTTTGATCTGCCTCCAGAACAACCATACTACCAATATTGTCTCCAAGTGCCTCTCTTATTCCTCTGGTAAGATTATTGGGGTCTATCAGCGTATTATTAAGATATAGCACATTGTTTTCTGTAATAGATACTACTATATTTTGCCTTTCTTCAACTGCTGCAAAGTCACCGGTAGGCAAATCAACTTTTACCCCACTTTCTACATTTATAAACGTAGTAGTCAACATAAAAAATATCAGCAATAGAAATACTACATCGATCAGGGGTGTTATATCAAAACCAATACTCTTTTTATTGGTGTGATAAAATTTCATTTATTCTAACACCTTCCTCTTTGGTTTCTTCCATATCTTGTTTTACTGTTAATAATTCCAGTACTTCTACAGAAGTTGATTCCATTTCCTTAATTTGCCTATCCACGCGATGTGCCAGGTAATTATAAGCAACAATAGTTGGTATAGCCACAGAAAGGCCAAAAGCAGTAGTTAATAAGGCTTCTGAAATCCCTCCTGCCAGGGCTTCAGGATTACCTACCCCAACAACTGAAACAACCTGGAAAGCCTTTATCATACCAAAAACTGTACCTAACAGACCCAATAACGGGGCAATATTAGCAATAGTTGCCAGAATAGGTAAATTCCTCTCTAAAACAGCAACTTCTTGTCTAGCAGTATCCTCGATTACCTCTTTTATTTCATCTCTTGAATTTCCGTATTTTAATAATGCTGATAATATAATTTGAGATATGGGCGAAATATTTTTTCTACATGCGCTGATGGCAAAATTTATGTTTCCTTTTCTAATTAAATCGCTAATACGATTTCCAAATTTACGTGTTGATGTTTTGATGCTTTTAAGAAAAAACATCCTTTCAAAAAAAATGGCAATTGCTAGCAAAGAACAGAAAAAAATCGGATACATTAAAAACCCGCCCTTGTTAAATAGTTCAAACATCAATAAGTTGCCTCCTCTATTTCATATAAATCTAAACAATTTATAATTTTAATCTCTTTAATAATTATTTACAATATCTAATTTTTTTATTTGCTTAAAAAATCAATTTGTTTTTCCGCACTTTCAGCATAAATACTTTCGGGGCAATCTGTAATAATCTTTTTATACTGCTTTATAGCGTCATCTATATTATCTAATTCCTCGTGACAAATAGCAGTAATATAAAAAATATCACATACAAATATTCCTTCGGGGAAATTATTTAAATATCTCTCGCCAACATTTAAGGCTTTACTATATTCTTGTTTTTTATAATAACTCAAACATAGCCCATATAAAGAACCTGACAAATAACGGCTATCAGGATATTCATTAATTATTCTTTCAAAATACAAAATACTGTCTATCCATTGCTCTGCTTCTAAATTTATTTGGGCAATAATATATAGCGATTCCTCCCGATACTGGCTACTTGGATATTTCTCAAGGAAATTAAGCAGGCTCTCTCCGGCATTTTGATTATCAGTAAGCAAAAATTGTATTTTTCCTTTTAAAAAAGCACTTTCCTCGATATATTCACTCTCTGGATAATTATCTAATAAGTAAGCAATCGAAGATAACGCCTTCTGGTAATTTCTATCGTTTAGATAGCTCCAGGATATACTGTATTGAACATGTTCTGCTAAAGAGTGATTTTTATAATTTTGTAAAAATTCACTATAATAATTTATTGCCTGTGTAAATTCTTCAAGCTGATAATATGATTCTGCCAGCATATACAAAGACTTTATAGAAATATCGTCTCCGAGCAAATAATCATTTCTTTGAAAATAGTTCTTTGCCTGGGCGTAATCCTGCAGTCTATAAAAACTTAACCCCAGCCAATAATTAATTTCTCTTTTTAAATCTTCTTCGGGGTCAGTTTCGGCTAAGATTTTGAGAGTTTCGATTGCCTGGCGAAAATCGCCACTATCGAATTGAGCAATTGCTAGAGAATAATAATCCTCAGATGGCAGCTCAACATCCGGGTATCTTTCTTCAAATTCTTGATATATTGAACGCAACAGTTCATCATCACCGATTTTTCTTGCTGCATCAATTTTTAATTCCAGTGCTTCTCTAGCACTAACATCTTCCAGCATATCCAACGAATCCTGGTATTGTCCCAAATGATAATAACTCTGGGCAAGCTCAATCCTGCTTAACCTAGCTAATTCTCCCTGGGGAAATTCATTAATAACACGATTAAAAAAGTCGAGGGCTTCTTTGTCATCACCTTTGCGCGAATATGACAGACCCAGATCGAACAATATTCTCTCTATTATATGGTCATCTATGTCTTTGTTTAGCAAAGAACTGTTTATCGTAATAACTCTATCATAATCTCTAAGTTCAAGCAATGTTCTTCCTAAAAGATAAGATGCCTCTGCATTCACCTTGCTATTTTCCTTCTTTGCCAATTCTTCTAATATTTTTTTTGCTTCGGTATATTGTTCTTCTCTAAATAAGACAAAACTATAGTAATACCTTACTTCATCGATCTGCTGAAAATTAGGATAATTTTCTATAATATCGAGGAGCAAGCTTTTTGCCCTGCTATAATCTTCTATCCAAAAGAAGGACTGTCCTAATATATAGTTTATTTCTACATACTCATATTCCAAATTTTCTAATTGTAACAATTCAGCATAAATATTTATAGTTTCCTGGTATTTCTCCTGGATAAAATAAACTCTCCCTAATTTATACAACCCTTCCTGGTACAGAGAACTTCTTGGAAAATTATCTTTTAAAAGCTCGAGGTACTCTTCTGATTGCCGGTAATCTTCAAGTAAATATAAACACCATCCGCCACCTAATAAAGAATTTTCATAATATTCACTACCAGAATGATTGTCCACTATATACTTATAATGAATATTTGCTTCTTGATAATCTTTTAGCTGATAGAGAGTTTCGGCAATTAAAAATCTTGCCTCCAAATAATCTGGGTTTATTTCTAAGGCTTCTCTTAATTTTTCCAGGGCTACATTATAGTCTCCAATTGAATAAAAATCATAACCCAACTGGTAATATTCTCTCTCCAGTTCACCGGTAAATTCAATATTTTCACCGATTTTCTTTCTCTCTTCTACATATTCATCCATGCGATTTAAATGGTAATATGTCCGCATTAAAAACATTCTTGCCTTTTCAAAATTAGGATTTAAATAAGTAGACGCTTTAAATTCAACTAAAGCATCATCGTATTCTCCAGCGACATAATGCTTATAGCCCTGATTAAACCTCCAGACAGCTTCTCTGCCATACTCCCGTTCTTCCAGGGCTTTATTCAAATAAATCCTGGCATGATTATCAAATGAATCTAATCGGATTGACTCCTCCCAGTGACGGATTGCTCCATCTAAATCTTCATAGTGGTAATAACTCAGGGCAAGATAATAATGGGCATCTTTGAACCCTGGAGCCAGTCTTATAGCTTGTTCCAGGTATCTTATGGCCTCCGGGTAATTTTTAGCAATATATAAATTGTAACCATTTTCATAACTATCAAAAGCCTCCCGGCCATAGCGGGATATTCTCTGTGTTCTACTGGCAAACCAGTCTAACTCAATGCTATCTGGTTGAAGCCGTTTAATCTCTTCAGCCTGTTGCATTGCCTTGGCTCCCTGCCCGGTATCATAATAAATTTCCATCAAGTAGTTCCTGGCTTCTATATTATTCGGCTCATTAGAGATAGCCTCTTCTAAATAGCTAATAGCTGTAACTGTTTCCCCAGCATTATATTTTAAATGGGCAAGCCTGGTAAGCAAATCTGAAAAATCTTGCGGACTAACCTGTTTATTGGTTCTCTTTATTGTAGTTATATATTGTTCCAAGCTCTCTATTTCTCGAGCAATCCATCTAGTTCTTTTATAGATTTCGCTTAATAAAAAATAACCTTCAGCAAAATCAGGATCTGCTTCCACTGCCTTTGTAGCATTTTGTATTGCCTCATTCCACAAAGGTTTACTTGGGTAATCTATGCCCTGATATTCCAGGATAGCTTTATTCTTCAGCTCAAGTGCCTTCTCATAATACTCAATAGCAACTGTACTACCCTGGAAATCTGAGACAATTTCTTGAGGAAAATCTTCAATAAGAAATATATCTTCCTCTGCCTCCAATACCATTTCTTCTCCAGTTTCAGCTATGACATCTACCATTTTTTCTAAGGAAACACTATTAGGGTCTATACCTGATTCCTGCAAAATAATCTTAATTACTTTTTCCTTTAAATCAGATATATTCTCTAATGACTCAGACATTCTACGAAATTCAACTAAATGACCTTCAGAAGGCAAATAAACCAATAAATCCAAATCAATATGGTCTTTTTTTTCCTGAAAATAATTTCCGGAAAAGAGTAAATCAACCTGTAGTAAATTTGCCAGCTGTCCAAACATTATTGAGTCTTTCTTTCTAATCATATCCTTATATTGCTGGTAATCAACTATCCTGTTCAGTTCAGTTAGAGGCATATAATTTATTTGCTCAAGTGTTGACAGAGCTTGTCCTATTGAAACAGCCAGCTCTTCTTCCAGCCATTGCAAATCGTCGTTACCAGTCTGGTTATAAAAATAATAAACTGCTACATGGGAGACTTCTGCAGCTAGACTGTTAACACCTAATAATAACACTAGAATGGTAACAACTGACCAAAAAAATAAATGGATTTTTATTCGCCTATTTTTATTTTTTTTAAATAATTTAGACCAACAAATCATTTTTTTCACCTTATTAAAAGATTTTTATTTACTTTTTATTATAACAGTAATATGGATTTTATTTAACATAATATTATACAGTATCTATAAATAAAAGTAAAAATTCTTATCACCAATCTTTACCTTGTCTCCTTCTAAAACACCCTTTCTTTTTAGTGCCTTTTCTATTCCCATACTTTTTAAAATTTTTTGTACGTATTCCAGCGCCTGATAATTATCTAAATCATACTGATTAACCATCTTCTCGATTTTCTCACTTTCAATAATAAATATTCCCTTTTCTTTTTTTATGGAAAAATCGGGCTTGTATTCATACTGTTTGATCAGCTTTTCAACTATTCGTTTTTTTGGTAATAATTCACTTTCGAAATCTTTTTTGTCTTCAATATCAATTAGCTGAGACAACTTATGAATAAATTCCTGTATTCCCTGGCCATCGATTGCTGAAATAAAGCTTACATCAATATTTTTCATTGAAAATACTTCTTTTATCCATTCCTTTTTTTCTGCTACTTCTGGCAAATCACACTTATTGACAGCAACCATTTTCTCCTTCTCGACTAAAAATTTTGCATATTTTTTCAATTCATTTTCAATAATTTGATAATTTTGAAATAAATTTTCTTTGTTTGCTTCAGCGCCATCAATAAGATGTACCAGTACTTTAGTTCTCTCAATATGTTTTAAAAAACGAGTTCCCATTCCTACACCGGTATGAGCACCTTCCAGTAAACCTGGAATATCAGCTATAACAAATGATTTATCTTCATCAACCTGCACTACTCCTAAATTAGGTTCAATTGTGGTAAAGGGATAATCTGCAATTTTTGGCTTGGCGGCAGAAATACGTGACAGAAGTGTAGATTTACCAACATTAGGAAATCCAACAAGTCCAGCATCAGCAATCAGTTTTAAATTCAACTTAAGCTTTATTTCCTCTCCTGACTCTCCTTTTTGAGCAAACTTTGGAACCTGCCTTTGTGAACCTCTAAAACGGTAATTTCCCTTTCCTCCAAAACCGCCTCTGGCTACACGTACCTCATCTCCCGGGCTAGAAAGATCGGCAATGTATTTGTTGTTTTCAACATCTTCTACTGTTGTTCCTAATGGTACTTTAAGAAATAAATCCTGTCCATCTTTTCCATTTTTTTTCTTGCCTTTTCCTCTCTCGCCATCTTCTGCATTGCAATGTGGCTTACGATAAAGCTGAATCAGGGTTTTAGTATGGGGATCAGCCTTAACAAATACATCTCCACCTTTTCCTCCATCACCGCCATCTGGTCCACCCTTAGCAATATATCGTTCCCTTCGAAAGCTAACAGCACCATCTCCACCCTTACCTGCCTTTACATTTATAATAACTTTATCAGAAAACATTTTAATCCTTCTTTTTCTTAGTCATAAAAATTTTTCTCTATATAGTAAAAAACCCTGAGTTTTTTCGAAAACCCAGGGTATAATTATTTCTCAAAAAATGTTATTTTTCCATTGTATTAACAGAAACCTGCTTCCTGTTGCTGCCTCTGTTTTTAAATTCAACATAACCGTCAATTAAAGCAAATAATGTATCATCATTTCCACGTCCAACATTTTTACCTGGCAATATCCTGGTCCCTCTTTGTCTGATAAGTATATTGCCACTTCTCACAAATTGACCGCCATATTTTTTGACTCCGAGTCGCTTCGATATGCTATCCCTGCCATTTTTTGCCGAACCCTGTCCTTTTTTATGAGCCATACTACCTCACCTCTCTTTACAAAGCTAT
>Ga0334884_1006250_pt1 | contig 10847 bp, 4 predicted proteins | sample GraSluR1_MG_7_FD_207215 | JGI IMG/M metagenome (GOLD analysis project Ga0334884, IMG submission 207215) | Sludge microbial communities from methane-producing bioreactor in Wageningen University, Netherlands - Granular Sludge_12_05 R1 | ecosystem: Engineered > Bioreactor > Anaerobic > Unclassified...
GGAAAGGGTGGCTCTAAGAACGGATATCCGTGGCTCTAAAACAGGATACAGGTGGCTCTGCAAATGGAGACAAGTGGCTCTTTCGCTGTGTGATAACCAACGGAGATCTGAATCCTTGAAATGTTCAGCCTGAGCAAGCTTCAACTCCCTGACGACCCGTTCATTATCCTTCATAAGAGGATTGGATGAGCTGTGCTGGTAATTCACCCCAAAATCAAAAAAATTGCCGAATCTTTGATACCCATCAGTTAAAACATACTTCATACACTCTGAAATAAAAACGTGCAGGTAATCTTTTTGCTTGACATAGAACGGCAGAAACAGAAAGTTTCCACCCGAAAAAATGACTTCACTTGAGCGGATAGTTTTAGGCCAATCAATGTTACCGCCAAAATTTTCAACACTTTTCGTAATGGACTTATTGTAAATTCCAAACTTTAGAAAATAATCGCAAACACTTTGATAAGCAACGATAGGGAAATTTCCTAGATGTTCTTCTGGAATTATTGTATTCTCAAGAGTTTTTCTTTCCGCATCTCTCTCTTTTTCAACTTTAAAAAGAGCCTTAAGCAAATTACTTGCGTCTTGATAGTAAACATGCTCTCTCTTTGCAATATTTTCATTATTATTAATATTAATTGGAAAATATTTTTTCGGGAAGGAGACAATACTCCCCTCCGGATGTAAAATGAAACCTACGAAATTAACGAACCATCGACCTTCAATATAATTAAATCGTTGCTTATATTCCCTCACATCATCGTTTTCGATGACCTCTTGAGAATCCATATAAATTTTGCTGGTTATTTCCATAAAGCACCTCTCAGAGAGAAAGAAATAAACAATCCTCTTAGATCAAAGTACAATCGACACCTCAAGCTGGCAAGTGCCACAGAATATTTTCTCCGTGATCCACCAATAGGTTTATCGTCGTTCCTATCAACCCCGCCAAGCCCCTATATCAGGGGCAATAATTCCTTTACTTTTAAGATTCATTAGCAGCTTCCCCATTATTTGAAGTCATAACGCCTCTAGTATATTTAAAAAAATCTTGGTAGTATACCCAAATCTTATCACAAAATATATTTTCCCCTTTTTCTAAATCATTATAAATATATGAAAAAGATGTGTAGTTTTTCTTTTTGTTATCCCCTATAGTCCTGAAAAGGCTCTTGTCTGCCATGAATTTTGCCTTTTCCACATCATGCCACAGATACTGCAACAACTTTGTGCGTATCTGCTTAAGGTTTTCTACTTCATTCTCCTTGTCGCGTAGGAAGAAAAGACCTATCTGCTTGTCTTCGGGAAGTTCAAGGTCATCAACGATAAACTTGTTCAATGCCTGAAAAAAGGGATACCATTCGAAATCTTCCTTCCCAATTTTGAAAGAAAAATTATTTATCTTTTTCTCAGGATCCTCGTCCTTCGGCACTACACTCACGTATTCAAAATCGAACCTGCGCTTGAAAGCGGTATCCATAACAAACACATTCTGGTCGCTGGTGTTTACAGTCCCCAGAATATTAAAATTGGCAGGCAGCTTGATCTTTTCTGTGATATTTAAATATTTCTGTATTGCTGGATTATCTATACCAAACTCACTTTCCCCTGTTTTCGACCTGTCGAGCAACTGGAAAATATCTCCAAAAATAGCCGCTATGTTGCCTCTGGACATTTCTTCTATAATCAAAAAGACTTTTTCTCCACGCGATGCCTTTTCTAATGCCTTCGTAAATACGCCCGGAACAAATTCATAGCTTATCGTTTCTTGAGTACCCTCATGCTCCTTTCTAATTACCGGCATTATATGACCGACAAAGTCATGGTACGAGTAATCAGGAAAAATAGTGACTCTAAAGACATTTTCATCAATAGTATCCATACAATTAACATCGTTATTTAATTTTGTGACTTTTTCCTGTCCCAGGTGCACCGAAATAAATGACTTGTTCCGGATGGCTGTTTTGAGCGTTTTCGAGAGAATATATATTTTCAGTATTTATATTATTGCATCGTTTATTATCCTTAAAAACAAAAAGCATTTCGTCAGAATACTCAATAGCGGCAATATCTGGACTACTATTGATCCAAGAATCCAAGGTATTGCTTCTCTTGGTTTCCAGTATTTCTTCAGATATTGTTTTTTTGCTCTTCTTTGTAAAAACAACATAATGATTCATTATATATACATTCGTGTTCGTCCCATCGATTTTAAATTCTTCTTCTATGTTATGGTTGTATACTATTCTTGGAGAACCAATCTTTACCCCCACTGCAAGATAGCCCAGACAAGGAATAAAGGTGCAAAAGAAATCCAATTTATCTATTATTTTATTATTATTTTTTCCGTTGTTGTCTTTTGGTTTTACGGTTATCTTGGTGGAATCACCTTTAAAGCTAAATGCTCCAAAATGATAAACAAATGCATTGGAGACTTCAATTTGAGATTTACTATCCTCATCAAGACAAATATACGTGCTTATTTCATTTTCATTTCTTTTTATAATATTTGCAATGCGCTTTTGAATTTGGTTTTTTACAATATTTGCCTTATTATCTTCCATAAAACTAATGCCCCCTCTTCTGAACGTATTGCAAAGCTGCATTATCTACCACTGATTAGTTGAGCGGTAAAAAGGAATTGAATTGTATATGAAGTTAATAATAAGAAAAAAGGCTGTCCACTTATTGAACACTTTGATTTATGCTGCTTACTTGTTAAAAAGTGAAAAACATCCCCTCTACACATCCCCCCGCCTCCCCTTCTCGTCGAAGAACTCCCCGCTCTCGACGAACCAGAGGAATCCGCGGGTTTCCTGTTTCGTCAGATCTTTCCAGTGGCGGACATAGCGCGAAAGCTGCGGGGAATAGTATGCCGCAAGTTTTTCCGCATCGTTGCCCGCCGAGTTGGTCTTATAGTCAACCAGCGTCCAGCAGTCTCCCTCCAAGATGGCAAGATCGACGGTTCCGCTCAAAAGCAGTCTTTCAGGAGTCCCTGTGCCCCGCTTTTCTCTTTCGGAATCCGCAACGGTCTTCACCATGAAAGGCACTTCGGCAAGCCTTCGCTCCGAGGCCATTATCCGGTTCCAGAACGCGCTTTCCCTGATCTCCTCCGCCAGTTCCGTCATTCTTTCGATCTGACCGGAATCAAGCCCTTCCGTGACCCCGATCCGCCCGGCCGTCGAGGGGATATCAAGTTCCGGGTATGCAACCAGCATCTCCAGAAGCCTGTGAAGAACCGTTCCCCAGGCCATTCCGTCGCCGTCCTCGCCGTAAGGGAACGCGCCGCCGGCACGATGGGTCAAGGCTGTCACCGAAATGGATTCAAAGCCCTCCTCGGAAAGGCTTTGCATCTTCCCGGCCCGTTTCGTTCCAACGTCTCGAAGAAGGGAAACGTCCTCCGGGAACAGGGCATCAGGTCCATCGCCGAACAGAAGAAGTTGTTCGTTTTGAGCGGATTTTTTCACGCACACAGGAGCAAGATCAAGCGTCGAAAGTTCACGCTTCAAATACGGCACTAAACCCTCCCAGGAGGACTCCCGGCCACCCTTTTTCGTCATCGTCGAAACGACAAGCAGCTTCTCCGCCCGTGTCGCCGCGACATACAGCAGGCGATCCCGTTCCGCCTGCAAAAAATCCTCTTCCAGCTTGCTTTTCTCTTCCCAAAGGGGCGGCCGCAGCAGTTCAGTCTCGTTGAACTGCCCCGATGTGACAAGGAAGTACCCTTGGGGCGGTTCGCTGCCTCTATCAATATGAGAAAAAACTGTATAATTTTTTCGGGAGACAGGATTCGCCAGAAAGACAACGGGCGCTTCAAGCCCCTTCGCCTGATGGACGTTCATCACTCTGACAGCGCCGCCGCTCCGGAGCGGAAGCCCTTGCTCCTGTCCAAGGCTGTTATCCAGCCAGTCCACAAGGTCACGGAAGGAGGCTCCTTCAAAATCCTTCGTCCTCGCAAGATGAAGAATCTTTGCAAGCGCACCCACCCTTCGCTCTCCGGCTTTCCCGGATCCCGCCAGCAAAAAAAGCCCCAACAGATCCGCAATCTTCGACAGTGCGGCGCCGGGAGAAGAGACTGCAACAATGCGCCGGGATGCATCAAGCAGCCGATTGGCCTCCATCAGTCTCGGATCCGTTCCGTCAGGCAAATCGCCGTTGCCGAACGAAAGCCATTTCCTTTCCTTTACAAAACGGTACAGCGTCTCGTCGTCTATGCCGCAGAGAGGGCCGCGAAGCCACGCCAGCAAAGCGCCGCTGTTTCCCCGGTCCGAGACGGCGCGAAGAAACGGGAGCAGAAAGAGCAGTTCCTCCGAATTTCCGATGCCTTCCCCTCCGGTCACATCGCACGGAATACCCCGAACCTCAAGCGCATCCGCATAGAGCGCCGTCTCTTTTTTGAACGGTGTGAGGACGAGAAAGTCTTCCGGGGCAAGAGGCTTGCCGTCAACAGAGGCTCCGCTTGCGACAGCGTTTCCGATCCATTCCGCAATAGCTTCCGCATCCCGCTTCTGAACTTCTTCATGAGCGGCTCTTCCCTCCACGGAGTGATCGAGGAAGAACACGTCGCACGGACCGTCCCCGCACTGTTTTCCCGCGATAAGGTCGACACGCCGCGCCTGTTCCGGTGTGGATTTTTCCGGAAACACTCCGGCAAATGCTTCGTTCACCCATTCGCAGACGGCGGGCGCAGAGCGGAAATTGGTCTGCAGCGTCAGCATTTCCCCGCCGGTGGCCAAAATTCTGTCCCGGACAAAGTTGTAGGTTCCTATGTCGGCCCTGCGGAACCGGTATATGGATTGTTTCGGATCACCGACGATGAAGAGCGATCCTTTCCGAGGGCGCAGAGAGCGCCAGTCGGTTTCCGTACTCTTCTCCCCTGCGAGTAAAAACATTATTTCCGCCTGGATCGGGTCCGTATCCTGGAACTCGTCCACCAGAAGACGGGCGTACCTTGTGCTGAAATACCGCCGGACAGCCACGTTATCCCGCAGCATAGCGCGCGTCTTCAAAAGCAGGTCGCCGAAGTCGAGAACGCCCTCGCTCCGCCGGTACTCTTCGTACAGAGGCACGGCGGGGCCGGTCACATCGACGGCGAAGGAATAGCGGTAGCTCGACCACTCCGTCAGCAGAGAATCTATGCTCGTCCGCAAGGAATCCAGAGTATTCTTAATGGCCTTCGCTGCATTCTTGTCAGGCCATTTATTAAGCGTGATGGTCGACGCTCCGGGAAAACGGGAAAGAAAATCGATCACATCGGGTAAAGCCGTTTGATTCAGATGTGCGCGCCGGTCGAGAAGATGAAGGATTCCCCTCGCAGCCTTGTCTTCATTCCCTGCGGCCGATTCCACATCCTTGCGCACACTCTCCATCCGATCCAGAAAAGAAAAGACGTTTGCCGAAACGGCCTGAACACCAGGAGGCTGGATGGATGCATCCACGACAATTTCAACGTCGGGATTGGCGGTTTGACTGCCGAAGAGCGGCCGCAGGGAATCGATGTCCAGACCAACCTGTTTCAGCCGGCTCCATGCCTGCGCATTCGTTTGCGGAAGCTCCCCGGCGTATTTTCTCCAGAAGCGGTCTCTCACAATAGATGCATCCGTCTCGTCAAGCTCCTTAAAATCAGGATCCACTCCCGCTTCGACGGGTCGCTCGCGCAGCATCCGGGCGCAAAACGAATGGATTGTCCCGATGAAGGCCTGCTCTCTTGTTTCAAGCGCCTGAGAAAGCAAATTTTTCGTTTTTTTATCGCGCTCTTCTCGCGCAGCCTGCTCAAGGCGTACCTGCAGGGCTTCCGAGAGACGGGCCGCAGCCTTGCGGGTAAAGGTCACGGCAGCGATATTCCCCAGAGAAACGCCGCTCCGGACAAGGCTCAGCATTCTCCCTACCAGGCTTGTCGTCTTGCCCGTTCCCGCCGCCGCTTCGACGACGAAATTGTAGTCCAGGTCTTTCTCGATCCGTTCCCTTGCCCTGGCATCCACAAGAACGTCCCTTACAGTCATGACTGCCCGGCCCCCTTCGTTCCATCCTCTTCACCGGCCAGAGCGATCCGCTTCGTTTTTTCCGGATCCCATCGGCAGACTTTTCTCCAGTCGCAATACTCGCAAACTTTCTTATCGGAACATCCGGAAAACAGGCCGTCCCTCATCTTGTTGAAAGCCTCCTCAAGCACTCCGTCCAATGCGTTGACGACCGTGGCGGCGGGGAGACTCAGATCTCTCCCCTGCCCCTTCAACCCCGGGAATAGATAGCCCGTCTCCGCCACTGTTCCGTCGAAACCGCAGTTCTTCAGAAGAATGTCAGCTGCACGGACGTAGAGCGCATACTGAAGACGCCGTCCCTCTTCCAGCGGATCCGAAGAATCCAAAACGAAAGGGGCGCCTGTTTTGTAGTCCCGTATCCGCCAGTTGCCGTCTTCTTGAAGGTCCATCCTGTCGATGGATCCTCTCAGAAAGAACGACGAACCGCCGGAGAGGCTAATTTCCACCGGATCCCCGGAACCGAGAGCCCCCTCCTCCGGAGGATGGCCAAGACCGAAAGGTACCTCGGAAAACGCCGGCTGCAGAGCACGGCAACGATCCTCTTCCGACCGGAGGAAGATAGCGCACACCTCCAAGATCTCCTCCGCTTCTCTGTCGAAAACCACGCTGGACGGCGGAGGACAGGCTTTCTTCCATCTGTTCACAACATCCGCCGCAATACTGTCCAGCAAGTTCGCGTGCGAATTAAGGGAGGGATGTTCTTTACGGCGCGCGAGTTCCTTTACGAAAAGGTCGAAGATCTCGTGCAGCAGCGATCCGCGGTCCTTATGATCCAGCCACGTTCCGGGATCGGGCTCGCGCTCATCCACAACTTCAGTGCGGAGAATCGATTCAAAGAAGAAACGGAGAGGACACGCGACGAAACGCTCAAGCCTCGATGCCGAAAGAGGCTCTTTGTTCACCCTGGGATCCCGGTCGTCGTCTTTTTGGAGCCTTCCGTCGAATTCGGTAAATTCATCCGACCGTCTCCGTTCCTCGGCGTTCCGGCCGTCCGCAAGCCAAGGGAAATGCTCCCCCGCCTGACCGAAAAGGGAGCCGTCGAAGCCGCGTTTCCGCATCAGATGGAACCAAAACTCGCGCTCGTCGGGACAGCCCTCCCGCGATGCAAGCCCGGCCGGTTCCCCCATGAGAGCGATTAGGCCGTCGAAATCCAGCCTTTTTTTTCTGAAGGCCTTCCGTGCCATCTCCAGAAAGAGGGCTGACGGGCCGGAGCCCGAATCCCCTCCGTTTCCGGAGCCGTCGAGGACAGAATAACTGCACGTCACGCGCCCCTCCAGCGAATCAAGCAGTCGCTCGGCAGCTTTCCTCCGTTTCGTCGGTTCCTCCGACATCAGGGCGAAGCAGTCGGCCTTGATGTGCGCGGAAAGCGCCCTTCGCTCCGAATCCAGAAGAATAGGGTCCACCAGATCCGCTCCGGGGAAGCTCCCGGCATCCAGGCCGACCACGAATGTCCGCTCCCGCAAAAAAGCCCTTCCCGCAGAAAGGCTGTCGAAATGCACACGACCGGGAAGAGGACCGCCGGCGCCGGTCCTCGACTCTTTCACTATCCTCCGAAGACGGCGTAACGCCTTGAGAGGCGGGAGTTCCCGTTGAATGCCCTCCATCGAACAGAGCAATTCCATAAGATCCGTTTTTGCCGCGGCTTCATCTGAATCGAATATCGTGAGTCCCTTCTCCAAAATTCGCCGGACATAGGAGGCCAAGACGCCAAAGGAGAGGGTACCGGCTGATACATCAGGCGCTTTATGAAGCAGCGAGTCCAGAGCATCTTTTATCAGCCCAGCCTTCTCATCCTCAGCCTCCAGTTCAAGGCGCCGGCAGTCCAGAGCAGACCGCGCCCTCCGAAACAGGGAGACGCAGTACGTCCGGGCCGGAAAGTCCTCCGCATCTTCGGAGAACGGGGCAAGGTTCACCAGTCCTGAGAGCAGCATCTTTATAAGGCCGGACACCGGATACCCCTGCTCCATCCACTCCAGAAGGGCGAGAGCCGCCTTCCCCGCACGGGAAGCCCCTGCGGGAACGCCGCACCCGAAGGTCGCAGGAATGCCGAAAGAGCGGCACAGGCTGTGGATAACGGGAAGATAACGCTCCTCGCCGGTAAAAAGCACCTGCACCTTTTCAAAGGGAAGCCCCTCATCCAGGATGCTCCGGAATACCCGCCGAAGTTCCGCCTCCTCTCCCAAGGCGTGAAAGACGTCAACCTTCATTTCTCCATTTCCCGCAACTTTAAACGAAACCGGATGAGATTCCCCGAAGAATGCAACAACAAAGCGACGCTCAAGAGGCGAAAACTCCGCGTCCTCGGGTTCCAGAAGCACTGCACCCCTCAGAGGATGGACGGCCCCTCCGTTCAGAAGCTCCACAGCTTCCAGAAGCACATTGGCCTCCGTAGTCAGCCCGTGTTCATCCAGTTCGATCTTCCATCTGTTTGAAATGAGAAGCAGTTCGGCTTTTTTCCAGCCGTTCTCGAAGACGCCGTCAGGGAGAGAAGAAAGATCGGCGCCAGCAAGATCAAGCTCGCGGAGCGCACTCCGCAGCCTTTTCCAGAACCCCTCCTGATCCCTCAATCCCCCGAAGTACGAAGAATCATCCAGAACCTCCGAACATATCTTCTCCAGCAGAAAAAGAGCCTCCGCCTCGCTGACGAGTTCACGCTTCGGACGACCGGAAAAACGGGCTATCACATCGGAAGCCAGAAGAAGCGGCGTCTGCACGTGAAGGTTGAGGACAGGCGTTCCGCGCTGTGCCGCCTCCGCTGCCAGCTGACTGCCATAGGCGAATGACGGAACGAGAAGGACTTTCTGATCCGGGAGGGATTTCTCGCATTGCGATTGGAGGTTTTGGGATTTCAAGGTCATCGAAATGCCCGTCCTTCTAAAGGTTTTGCAAATTGATGAAGACGCTCCTATTTTGACAGTTCTTCATAGAGTTCCGTCAACTTTTTTAAGGATTCTTCTTCAGTAGCATCAGGGTTTAATCCATACGCTTTCTTAACCACCTTATCTAATTCCAAATGTGCATTCATTAGCGCGTTTGGCATTGCAGTATCATTATAAAGGTTTGCAAATGAGCATTTATCTGCATCTCTTATATTTAAAAGAGCTTCAGCCTTATTAATAACATCTGTTTTTATTTCGGTTTCTGGGGCGATTGGCCATGGGAAATTATTATAAACAATCTGTATCGAATATCTAAATCGCATTTCAAGTCTTCCGCAAAACGCCTTGACCCAAACCATATGCATGCTTGATGTCAATACGCCAAATTCATATAAAGTTGCCCCTGGAATAAGCATTGCTAAATTACTACAAAGATTATTCTTTTCCATAAATCCCATTGGAATATAACGCCGTTTTTCTGAAGATACCTCAGGAATAAGTAGATAATTTTCACAGGGATCGACTTCTACGTGAAATTTTCTCGGGAATTGAGAAAGAGCCCGCGTTCCTTTGCTTTTGCTTTTCTTTCTATGTTCTTTAACATTTTCCATTCGCTTTTGAACTTCCGGCATTTGTGTTATTTCTTGTGGAGTGGCATCCCTTAGAAATAAGCAATATCGAGGCTTTTTTTCAAGAAACTCTTCAGAACCATACCAAGGTCTGAAATATTTTTTTGAATTTGGTTCTGTTGCTATAAAATCATTCATTTCATCCGCTGTAAATAAATAATTCCCATCATCGATAGGCTTATTCCCGCTCATCATCTTAGGCACGTCACATAATGGTTTTTTTCGCGGCAAAATTTCTATTTTTTTTGAATCCATCAAATATGCGTTTATTTCCTTTACGGGCTGCCATCCTTTTCCCTCCTTAAAAAGCTTTTTTGTTGAAGAGGGATTTGCAGAAGAGGAAGAAAAACCAATAATCACGCAGTGCACTTTCGCAGTATCTTGCGCCGCCGTTTGCCATTTAAATGATGGATAAGCGAAATCAATGGTCATCTCATACTTTTCATTTAGCGTTTTCCAAAGGATAGACGGTTGTATACCTTGAACAATCGAATTAGTCGAAATAAACGCTGTTTTAATACGTTTTCCCTTCATTGTTTGCGCTGCTTTCATAAACCAACCTGCTACATAATCAAAATTACCAATTTTTGCGTCTGTGAGTAAAGCTTTTAAATCATTCTTTTGATCTTTTGTCATTTTTCTTGCACCAGAAAACGGAGGATTTCCGACAATATAAGAAAGATTATTCCCTGCTAAATCAAGCCAATCAGATTGGAGGGCATTTGTATTTTGAATGTTTGCTTCGTTACTCAGGGGAAGCCGTAAAAACGGTTTCCCAAATTCTGTCGATGCGCGATTGTTCATCTTCTGATCCATAAGCCACAGGCCTACCTTCGCAGTCAGAGCTGAAAAAGCATCAATCTCGATTCCAAAAAATTGACTCACATTTACTTTTACTTGATTATATAAAAAATCTGTCTCTAGAACACTAGTATCCGGGTAAAGCCGTTTTAATACTTCAATCTCCAATTCACGAAGCTCCTGATAGATAACCATCAGAAAGTTGCCACAACCGCATGCTGGGTCAAGAAATTTGAGCCTTGCAAGTTCATCATGAAAAGAACGCAGTTGCCGTTCGTTTTTTCCAATATACCTGAGTTTTTTTTGTAAATCATCAAGAAATAAAGGCGATATAACATTAAGAATCGCATTTTTAGGAGTATACTGCCTCCCTAAGTTTTCCACATTCTTTGTAGAAGCTATTTTTTGAAACATAGCACCAAACACAACCGGAGAAATTTCAGACCATTCAAACTCGCAGCATTCCAACAAAAGCCTCCGAGTTTCTTCATTGAAAT
>Ga0334884_1006252_pt1 | contig 10845 bp, 14 predicted proteins | sample GraSluR1_MG_7_FD_207215 | JGI IMG/M metagenome (GOLD analysis project Ga0334884, IMG submission 207215) | Sludge microbial communities from methane-producing bioreactor in Wageningen University, Netherlands - Granular Sludge_12_05 R1 | ecosystem: Engineered > Bioreactor > Anaerobic >...
GATTTAATACTTCCGGCAATTCGGCCAAGCGATCTTTACCAAAACGAATATCCGTCGTTACATGAAAATCAAAATTCTCCATTTAACTTTCCTCCTACTGTTCACTTCTATCCAATAAGCATAAACCAAAGTTTTCCAGAATGGAACTAAGTTCGCTCAGATATACCTAAGTTATCCGCAAAAAATTCTGTAATCTGATCCATCGTAGCAATCTGAACAAAGTGCCGTTCCTCTGCACTAACAAAAGTAATATTGGCTTGTGGATTCGCCTTAATAAAATCAGCAGTATGCTGATAAGGTACCTTTTCATCTTCTGTTCCATGCCAAAAGAATAAAGGACGCCCCGCAACTTTTTCCGGAGCTAAGGATAAATCATATGCTTCTAACCATGAAGTCAGTTGCCGATAATCCTTCGGTAAATAGAATCCTAATTCGCCAGCATGCATAGCAATTCGTTCGCGATACTTGATCGGAGCCGGTGAACCCATTACGCAAGCGGCTACATTGATTTCCGGATGTTGAGTTAATAGCATGCAGGTGGTAATTCCACCCATCGAAATCCCGCCAACGCCAATTTTCCCCATGACCAATCCAAGGTTTTCAAAATAATCCACCAAAAAACCGAACTCGTATAAATTTGTTTGGATACTATCCCAAAAAGTCAGGGAAGGAATCTCCGAAGTTTTCGTCTTACGTTCACCATGATTCGCGGCATCTGGCAGCAATACCCGAAAATTCTTCGCTGCTAATTTTCGACCTTGAGTCAGCACTAATTCTTTTGCCGTTTGCCAGCCATGGTAATAGATGACCAGCGGCAGCGGTTCGTAGATTTTATCCTCTGCAACAACTTCAAGCAAAGGAATATTTCCCACTGTGCGTTTGCGTACAACTACTTTCATCTTATTCCTCCATAATTTACTATTGGTTTTATTGTACCGAATAAATTACGAAAGAGTTAATCAAAGCCTCTTTCTAAAAGAAATAATAATTGATCTACACTTAAAGAAGCAGCCTTAATTCATCCACTAGTCCATTAAAACGTTTGATCTCTTTATCAAATACCTCTATTTCTCCATGGGACACTTCCCTTTGCTGATGATTAAACCACCATGCTTGCCAACCTGCTTGTTTTGCTCCTATGACATAATTTTTGTAATGATCTCCGATATAAAGTAGACTTTTTGTTTCATGAAGGGCAAATCTTTGAATCATTAACTCAAAGATTCGATGATCAGGTTTTTCTAGGCCCACCTTTTCAGAAATCAGTATGTTTTCTTTTGGAATAATTTCACTGAGCTTAAGTGCAGAAAGTTTTGTTTCTTGCCGTTGTGTATAACCGTTTGTAATAATCCCTAGCCGATAATTTTTAGTAAGTTGCTGCAATACTGTTTTTAATGACGGAGACAGACAAATTTGAGTCAATTGCTGGGTATATTCTCGTTCAAATAAGCTAGTTAATCCCTCTGTTACTTTTAAGCTGTAACATGCCTCCAGCGCTTTGGATAAACGAAGATGATTCACCTCCAACATTGATGGCCCATCTTCTTGCCTTGATTGCTCATAAAGTTGATCACTAATTGTTCGAAACAGCTTAAAAAGAGGAGTTAACTCTTCCTCGATCAATTGTGGGAAAACTAGTTTTATCGCTGCTACAAATGGAACTTCTTGTCGATACAGCGTATCATCTAGATCAAATGCGATTGCTTTAATCATTTTTCCTCCTAATCTAAAAAGGAAGCATCCAGCATTAACGCCAGATGCTCCCTCTTATGCGCCTAAAGATTCGCCAATCGCGCCACCTGGGTGCCAAGCAACATAATCATTAGGACTTAAGTTTCGTTCATTTTGTAAAAGAATCGACAAGCTTTGTAATAGCAATGTTTGCTTAATAATTGATGCGCGTGGCGGCTTATTCAAATCATCGCCTTCTTCTTTAGTCTTTGTACATAAGCAAATATCAGACAATTGGCTTAGAGAAGATCCTCGACTTTTAGATACACCAATGATTTTAGCCCCGTTTTCTTTCACCGTACGAACAGTATACAGCAGCTCTGCAGTTTCACCGCTATTAGAGATAACGATTACCACATCTCCCGCTTTCACTTGTCCACTTGATCCGTGCACTGCCTCTGTCCCGTCCAAAAAATAAGCAGGGGTTCCTGTAGAAGAAAGCAAAGAAGCAATGTATCCAGAAACATAAGAGGGTTTGCCGATTCCAGTTACATGCACGCGGCCGCCTTTATTTTCTGAAACTAAGATCAGCTCTTTCGCATCGTTTAGTAGTTGATAATCTAACGTATCAAATAATTCATTAATCTCACATTTTATAGTTTGTTCAAATTTTTCTATCATAATTAACCATCTTTCTTTGTTTGTTTAAAGATAGAATAATCTTTTGAATCATAAGGAGCCGTTTGTAAGAAAAATCTCGTTCCCTTCGTCTGCATATATCGGATCGCTTCGATTTCTTCAGTACTGTAATAAGCATCCAGCTGCTTGATCATCACTCTGCTAGCAGGATAAGGTAGTTGAACTTCTGAAATCTCAAATCCTTTATCAATCGCTTCTTTCAACACTTCCAAATCTTTAAAAATGATCATCAAGTTACATTTTTCCTCCCGATCTTTCTGAAGAAATTCAAGCAGCTGGTCCACTGAAAAAATTCCCACCCCTTTTTTCTTCGGAAAACTAAGCTGAAGAACTTTTGCAAGAAAAGGATCATCTGTATGAGTAGGATCAACTACCGCAATAAAATTCGCATTTACAAAGCTATTCCAGTTCAATGCTACTGTTGCATGCAACAACCGGTTATCTACACGAACTAATTTGATTTTCACACTCATTTACTTTTCACCTACTTGCTTTCGACTTTGGCTTTTTAAAAAATTGGCCAAACTATAAATCATCATTTTTCCTTGGAAACTTCCTCGAATATCCAAATTGAATAGTTCCTCGTAGCGTTTTATTTTGTATAGTAAAGTATTTTTGTGTAAAAATAATCGCTCAGATGTTTTCTTAACACTGAAATCATTTGCATAAAGCTGATCAACTACTTGGATAAATTCCTCTATATCCATTTGCTCCGTTTTCTTTTTGTAATAATCAAACACATTAGCAGTTAACGTCCTCGGCACATTCATTGTGAAATAAGAAAACAATTGATCTTCAAAATAGACTGGTTTATCCTTCTTCAGCAAAACATTCTCACGCAACCAAAGACAGTTTCGATAGCTGAAATTGTACAAATCGATGTCCATTTGGATTGATCCAACCGTGTAATAACAATCAGACAAGCCCCATTCAATCATTTCTTGGATAAATTCGTTCAAGTATTCTGTCGTACTTTTCCCCAATTTTCTAGGCAATGATTTATAGATCAATAGATACTTCGGCTCTAACAACGAATAAATCGTGTTCTTATCATTGATTTTATATTTCAAGCCTGTAATTTCTTCCTTATCAAACTTTTCCTCATTAATAATATAGATTGGGATGCGAGGAAGCGAGCGATCAAAATTAATTTTCGCCATTAATTCTTCCATTTGTCTGTAATTCGATCGTTCGTCATTTAAGAATTCTTTGATAAGCTTATCGTCGACTGAAAGTATTTCTTTCGCAGACTTTTGATTTAACTCATACTGAATCCGAGTCTTTAAGGAATCGAAAAGAAGCTTACCAACAACATCAATGGCCTGGTTTGGCCCGCTGATCCACAGGTATCCATACTGATAGTTAGATACCACGATTTTATATATTCGCTGATCAGGATTGTTGGTGTGGATCGCCACTTCCTGATTAATTTTTTCTTCCAAACTACATGATACTATCCTACCTTTTTCGTTCAGTAACCCAATGATATAGTCGGGGTTTTCTTGAACCACATGAATGAACTCTTTAAAAATTTTCCCTAGTTTCATTTTGATCACCAAAAATTCTATTTTGATCTAAATATACCATACATCCTCTTAGCTACATTCACCGCTCAAAAACCGTCACAACTACTCATCTCTGTTTATAAATGATAATAAGCCAGCATATCCCTAATCTGGTTCTCTACTTGTTCACTTGGTTCTTGAACCGGTTTTCTTGCAGGTCCTACTTCGGCAATACCTGCCATCTCTACCGCTCGCTTTAATATTGAAGGAACAGTACCTAATGGTAATACCTTCCGCAACTCTTCAATATCTTGCTGCAGCTTTTGCGCCTTCTCGAATTCTCCTGCACGATAAGCTTGATCCAACCCTACCAAGGTATCAGTGATCAAATTGCTGGTCCCTGCAATGGCGCCCGTTGCACCCATTCGATACCCCGCTAAAATTTTTGAGTCAGAGCCAACCAATACGTTAATCTTTGTTCCTTCAACAGCTTCGATGTAGCCCTTTAGATTATCCAAGTCGCCGCTGCTATCCTTAATTCCATAAATATTATCAACCTTACTCATTTCCTTTAATACACTTGCAGAGATATTCACCCCGGTAGCTTTTGGAATATTGTATAAAATGATGGGAATTTTCACACTAGCAGCGACTTGAGTATAATGCTGAATTAGTTCCTCATCTGTTGGTTTCAAGAAATACGGTGTAATCACTGATAATACGTCTGCGCCCAATGATTCTGCTTGTTTTGATAACTGAATCGTTTCCGCAGTTGAACAAGCACCGGTTCCAACATAAACGGGAACACGTCCATTTACCTGTTCAATCACCGCTTTAGCAAAATCCATTTTTTCTTGATTGCTCAACACATGAAACTCACCATTGCTGCCTAATGGGAAAATACCGGATACACCTTTTTCAATCAAATGATCGACCAGTTGTTTCATTGCTTCTAAATTCACACACTCTTTTTCATTCCTTTGGATTGGAGTGACAATCGGCGTAATAATTCCTTCAAACATTGCTAATACCTCCGGCTTTCTACACTTCTAAACGTTCATTCGTTAAAATCATGCTCCCATTAAAACTAGTAAAACCTGCTTGTAAAACTTGATCCAAATCAATACTTTCAGCGTTCATCCCTTGCATGTACACTTCAATCAGTAAAGGCAAATTGACACCACTCAATACTTTATGTTCGTATTGTTTCGTCAGCGCGGTCAGTACATTGGAAGGTGTTCCGCCAAATAAATCCACTAAACCAATGGTTGGACCTTCGATTTCTGCAAAAATTGCTCTGGCTTCTTGATAAAAATCCTCGAAAGATTTTTCAGGAAGAAGTGACAGATTATAGACATTTTGCATTGGTCCAATGATCATTTCCGCTGACTTTACCAGTTCTTCGCCAAACTGCCCATGTGTTGCTACAATAATGTTCAACTTTGCCATTTTATTTTCTCTCATCCTTCCTAGCTTAAAGCCTGCAGTTGCTCCATGATGATCCTCGCTGAAAATTCGCAAGTTCGTTTTTCTGACTCCACCGTTCTTGCTGCGGTGTGAGAGGTCAATAAAAAATTGTCCAAATCCAACAACGGCTCGTCTTCCGTTGGAGGCTCCGTACTGAACACATCAAAACACGCACTTCTAATTTCTCCTGTTTTCAACGCCTGATACAAGGCTTCTTCATCTACGATTCCACCTCTAGCAGCGTTCAATAAACACGCACTGTTTTTCATTTGTTTAAATTCTTTTGTTGAAATCATATTTTTGGTATCATTGATTAATGGTAGGTGTAGCGAGATATAATCTGAACTTTCCAGTAAATGTCCCAATTCGACTTTTTCAACTTGGTACTCGTCTAATACTTCTGTTGGAATATCGAACACATCATTTACTTGGACAGTCATGCCTACGCCTACTGCTTGTTTTGCTAAATACTTCCCAATGGCTCCAAAACCAACAATTCCTAATACCTTTTCACGTACTTCAAAACCTGTGGGCTTCTCCCACCCGTGATTTCTTACGTCACGAATCGTCGTCCAAAGATTTTTTGACTCGCAGTAGATAAAACTCATGACATGTTCAGCTACGGCGTTCGAATTAGAGCCAACTGTTCTCCCCACATAAATATTTTTACTTTCCGCATAAGCAACATCGATGTTATCCGTACCAACACCAAATTTGCAAATCGCCTTCAGTTTCGGACATTTATCAATTACTATCTGATCCATTTTATCTACGCCTACAATGATGGCATCTGCATCTTTAGCAAGCTCGACGAATTCCTCTGGAGAATAAGCTAACCCAGTATCATTGTAGTGGACCTCTAATCCTGCCGCTTTCATTTTTTCTACATACTCTAATCCATAAGAAGAAAATCCTCGTGGGGTTATTAAAACTTTCATTCAATTCCTCCTCTAAATAATTCCGAAGAATGTCAGTAAAATAGCCAATGCCATCGTTACAAGAATAATATTTAAATACTTTGGTCCTTTTTTAATAATGTAAAAATACATGGCCATTACCAAACAGAACGGTAAAAGATTTGGTAACATACCATTCAGTATTTCTTGAACAGAAACCTTTTCCGTGTTACTTACGAATTCCAGGATCGTTTCAAATTTGACGTAAGCAGCAGAGAGACATCCAATCATGAAGAGTCCAACAATACTCGCAATATCAATTACTTTTTTGATCGCTCCTGATTGGAGAATTGTCATAACTGAGTTTTTCCCTAACGAATAGCCTTTGTTAAATAAAAACCATGACCAACCATAAGACCAAGCAAGATAAATCAATCCTGGAATAAAGGCGGCGACTACAGAACCTTCCAAGGCCATAGGAACAAAGATCGCAAGTGGAATGGTCGCTACGATTCCTTGGTCCACACTATCACCAATACCTGCCAACGGCCCCATCAATCCGATTTTTAAGGACTCCATCATTTCGGGTGTGATCTCTTCATTTCCCATCGCTCGTTGTTCTTCCAAAGAAATAATAATGCCATGAATCACACTTCCCCAGTCACAATTGGTATTAAACATTTGAACATGACGCTTCATTGCTTCTTGTAGTTCTTCAGAGTCATCTTTGTAGATTTTTTGCAAGATTTTATTTAATGAATAGCTAAAGGCCAATGCTTGCATCCGGTCAAAGCTTACGGGTACATCTACTGCCAAAGTCCACTTCCACCAAGCTTTAAATAAATCCATTCGCGTAACTTTTTTTTCTGAAACTGCGCTTACTTCGCTCATGCATATTCCTCCTCATCAGAATTTTGTTTGAATAATGAACTGATCATTGCTATACACACTGCGAAAACAGCTCCTGTAAGCATTGAGAATCCCATAACGGAATAAGTGAAAAATCCGAGAACAAAGAATGGCAAATATTGCTTTTTACCCATCACCACAAGTGTTAAAGCAAAACCTAAAGCAGGAAGCATTGCTCCAGCATTTGATAAGCCATTCATTAGCCACTCAGGAATGACGTTAATGAACGCTTTAACAACATTTGCACCAAATAAAGTCGAGATAAATACTGGTGTAAAGTATAAGACGCCATTTGTCAGCCATGGAATCAAGAAAGAATACAGTGACAGCTGATCATATTTCCCTTCTTCAATTAATTTATCCGCACGTGTATTGTAAAAAGAATTAAAGGTACGGCGCACATTGTTAATCAATACGCCCAATACACCAAAAGGAACAGCCAAGGCCACCGCCGCATTTGCATCTAGATTACTTAATAAAGCGGCTGGGATTGCGATACATGCGGCCAAGGCTTGGTCACTCGGAATATTTCCGCCCGCCTCGATTCCGCCCATGTAAATCAATTGAATCGTTGCTCCATACAAAAGACCTTGTTGAACATCTCCAAAAACTAATCCGATAAATACGCCTAAAACAACTGGTTTACGAAAAGCAAAAGAAAAGAAATACTGAGCTCTTCCCATTGCGATCCAATAGATAAGTCCTACTAACGCTGATTGAATAACCATAACGATCCCCTTTTCATTTTATAGTTTGGCTACTGCATTCTTTAAAGTTTCTGATGGATAGTCAGGAGTTGTTTGAAAATACACGTTAATCCCTTTACCTTCAAGCTCTAAAAGCTGATCCGCATCCGTACGATCTAAAGTAATCGCATTGTTTACCGCTTTTCTTCCTGGGCCTCCACCTAAACCACCAATTTGTACCTCCTCTAATTTCAATCCCTTGTCCACTGTTTCGTGCAGTTCTTTCACGCTCTTAAACAGAATTAATATACGGTTTTTATCTAATCCCCCTTTTTTTTGTAGTTCAACAGCAGCATCCGAAGAAACAACACTAATCTTTACCCCTTTTGGAGCCGCCATTTTAAACACATCCTGCATAAAAATGTCTTTGCTCAATTCTGTATCAATAGTTACAATCTCGTTAATATCGCACTGTTTCAACCAACGTGTTATTACTTGGCCATGAATCAATCGAAAATCTACTCTAGTTAATGCAATCATTCTGTTTCCTCTTTCTACCGATATTTTTTTATCATTTCCGAAATCTGCTTTGCGTTATATTCAATTTCTTTGGACGTTCCCTTAGTAAGCAAGGAACCAAATCCACAAATATCTGTCCCATTTTCCATCCATTGATCCAAATTGCCTAATGTGATTCCACCGCTAGCTAAAATCGGCATATCTGGAATCGGTGTTTTAAAAACCTTGATTAATTGGTTGCCATAAAAATCGGAAATCGGGAAAGCTTTGATAAAGGATGCACCAACACTTAACGCCTCTACAGCCTCTGTAATACTTGTGCAACCAGGTGCGTAAGGAATCTGATAGCGGTTACATATCCGGGCAACTCCTAAATCAAAATTGGGAGAAATAATAAAATCGGCCCCCTTCATAACGGCATATCGTGCAGTCTCAGAATCCAACACGGTCCCCGCTCCTACACATAAAGAGACACCATATTTTTTCTTCAATTGTTGGATAATCTCTCCTGCATTATTGAGAGTAAAACTCATTTCCATGACTGGGATTCCTCCGGCGATACACCCTTCTGCGATTTCAGCCGCTCGCTCGAAAGTTTCGGTTCGAACAATTGCTAGCGCGCCGATATCATACATAAATTTTGTTGTTGTTACTTTTTTCAAATAGCTCATCTCCTTTGTCCATATTCTTACATGATTCACAAAATATTGATATGGTCCACAAAAACAAAAAAATTGACGATATTTTGTTTTTGAAGACCATACCCTGTATAAAAAAGCTATCACGCAAAATAGACCTCCCCTATTTCGAGTTGAAATACTCATATAAGGAAGACTTCTATGAAATGAACTATTCAACTTTTTCTGATTGAGCAATAAATCCCAAAAAAAACAGGGCCACAGCCCTGTTTTTAAGCAATCAATGTTTCCAATCCAACATACATCATATCTTTAAAGGTATTTTGACGTTCCTCTGAAGTTGTTTCTTCATCCGTCACCATGTGGTCGCTAACCGTCATGATCCCTAATGCTTGAACATGGAATTTCGCGCCTAAGTAATACAAGATCGCAGCTTCCATCTCAACACCTAAGACACCATATTCCGCTAATTTGAAGGTTGGTGCTAAATCATCTTTGTAGAAGGTATCTTCTGACAATACATTCCCAACATGAGTAGTAAAGCCTTTTTCCATCATTGAAGAACTTGTCACCGCTCCTTGAGCAATGATCAAATCACGCACGTGAACATCTTTAGACAACGCACCGCAGGTTCCCACACGAATCAATTTTTTCACGCCATAAGATTGGATCAGCTCTTGTGCGTAAATACCAGCAGAAGGCATCCCCATCCCAGTACCTTGTACAGACACACGTTCACCCTTATAAGTTCCTGTGTAGCCTAACATGCCTCGTACATTGTTATAGCATTTCGCATCTTCTAAAAAATTTTCCGCGATAAATTTCGCCCGTAACGGATCTCCCGGCAGTAAAATTTTATCTGCGATCTCCCCTTGTTTCGCTTCAATATGAACGCTCATTGTATTCCTCCCAATAATATACTTACTTTTATACGATTATAACACCGCTAAGGTTTCTTTGATTAATTTCTTGAAGTCTTCTTTGACACGTTCCGTCGTTTCCACAACTTCAGCGTGGTTTAAATTCGCCTGCATGCCCGCCGCTAAGTTGGTAATACAAGAAATTCCTAGAACCTTCAGTCCACTGTGAGCCGCCACGATGACTTCCGGTACGGTTGACATTCCAACAGCATCCGCGCCGATTGTACGAGCCATCCGAATTTCCGCTGGCGTTTCATAAGTTGGTCCAGTGAAACCCATGTAGACTCCTTCTTGCAAATCGATAGCCAATTTATTTGCAACTTCACGTGCTTTTTCTTGGTATTCTTTCGTATAAGCTGCACTCATATCTGGGAAGCGTGGGCCCATGTTTTCATCATTTGGTCCGATTAACGGATTAGTGCCCATGAAATTGATGTGGTCGGTGATCAGCATTAAATTCCCTGGTTGGAAGCCTTCGTTCACACCGCCCGCAGCATTTGTCACAACCACTGAATGAATGCCTAATGCTGCCATGACACGAACAGGATAAGTCACTGTATCCATTGGGTTTCCTTCATAGTAATGGAAGCGGCCTTGCATCGCTAATACATTTTTTCCTGACAATTTTCCATAGACTAATTGTCCCGCGTGACCAACCACTGTTGAAACAGGGAAATGTGGAATTTCGTTGTACGGGATTACTACAGGATTTTCGATTTCTTCAGCTAATTCGCCTAACCCTGAACCGAGAATCAGTCCAAAAGCGACATCGGATACTCCTTTGTCTTGAATATAGCTTGCAGTTTGTTGAATTTTATCTTGTAAGTCTGTCATAAACGTCTCCTTATATAGAATATTTTTTATTTCAATAATTTTAAGAAGCTTTCGCCATTTTCTGTCGCTGGCACGTCAAAGTTTTCAGCAATCGTTGCAGC
>Ga0334884_1006260_pt1 | contig 10837 bp, 6 predicted proteins | sample GraSluR1_MG_7_FD_207215 | JGI IMG/M metagenome (GOLD analysis project Ga0334884, IMG submission 207215) | Sludge microbial communities from methane-producing bioreactor in Wageningen University, Netherlands - Granular Sludge_12_05 R1 | ecosystem: Engineered > Bioreactor > Anaerobic > Unclassified...
TAAGCCGCCGGGCTTCGCGCCGGGGCGTGGGCGCCCGGGGGAGAGTAGCGACGGCACCGCCCCCGTCTCCCGCACCCGCCGCGGCGAACGCGACCAAGCGCGCCGTGACCAAGACGCGGCCCCAGCCACCCCACCGCGAGAACGGCGCCACGGTGCCCCCCACACCGACGCCATCGCCGGAGAACGCCCGCGACCGGGACGCCACGCCCACCGCGATGACGCCACGGGAGAACGCCCGCGACCGGGACGCCACGCCCGCCGCGATGACGGCGCCGGAGAACGCCCGCGGCGCCAAGGTGACGACACCAAAGCGCGGCGCCACAGCGACCCCACCCCGGGCTACGAACGCTGGGCCCGCCCCAACGATGCCCCTCCTGTCGCCCGCACATCGCGCAGTGGCGCCCGTGACCCACGTCCCAGCCCCGAAGGGCAGCGGCCCCGCGCCGGCAAAGGCAGCCACGGCACAGCGCCGCGGCCGCCCGCGCGCCAACGGCCTCAACCCAGCCCCAACAACCGACCACGTGGCCCCCGTAAACCTCGCTGAACCACCGCAGTCCACGCCATGCTCTCAGAGCCCCATTCCGTGTGGTGAACGATGAACCCCTACAATCTACCCGATCGCGCCCCCCAACTCTGTCCAAGCTTCATGCAGGATCTGCCTGCTGGCGGCACGGACCGCCTCGCCATCTTCGACGCCGACGGCACCCTGTGGCGCGACGACGTCGCCGATGATTTCACCCAGTGGCTCATCCACAATCGCCACGTCGACACGGGCCACCGTTGGCCAGAGTACATCCAGATCTACCGCGACGATCACGCCGCCGGTTGCCGCTATCTCCTCTCCTTCTACGCCGGCCTCACCTTGACCCGCGTCCATGAGCTCGTCCACCTCTGGTGGCGCGATCACGCCATGCGTCACTGGGTCCCAGAGGTAGTCGAGGCCATGCACTTCCTCGCCGATCGCGACTACACCATCTGGGTGGTCACGGGCTCGCCCACGGACACCATGCTGCCCCTCTGCTCCTTCCTCCCTGTCCACGCCATCGTCGGCATGGACTTCGAGCTCGACGCCCAAGGAGTCATCACGGGCCGCCACCGCGGCATCTCCTGCGCCGACGACGGCAAAGCCGTCAAGGTCCAATCCCTCTGGGAGGGCCCCATCGACTTCGCCGCCGGCAACGGCAAACTCGACACCGCCATGATCGAGCTCGCGACGACCGTGCGCTGGAGTGTCTTCCCCAACGCCGCATTCCATGAGGTCTCCCGCGCCAAAGGGTGGCACATCCTGCCGCGCCCCGCCGATTTCGTCGAAGAAGACAAACTCGCCTGAGCACCTCCTGCCACCCCCCGCCCCGGCTCCCCTCCGCGCCCCCGGCGCCCAGGGCTCAGCGCCGACCAGCCGTGGCCCTAACCTCTGCCGGGTCTAACCAGCGGCTTCGGCGCCGCCGCCACACCCCGTAGCCGCCCAAGCCGAGCAAGCCCAACCACCACAGCGGCGGCGCAGGCGGGCCCTGGATCAAGGTGCAACCACAGCCGCCCTCGTCCTTTTTCTCGGCCTGCGGCAGCTCAATGTCGGCCCCGTCGGCGCCGTCCAGGCCTTCCACCGTGGGGTCGTCGCCCTCGAGAGGATCGGCCGTGCAGATGTCGCGACCCCCATAACAGCTCCCAGACTGACAGATTTCGCCTTCCGTACAGGGGTCGCCGTCATCGCAGGGCGTGCCCGCCTCCACGGGGACACGGACACAGGTGCCCGTCGTGGGGTCGCAACGCCCCACGTTGCAAGCGTCGTCGAGCTCGCTGCAATTCTTGGGCTGCCCCACACAGACACCGCCAGAGCAGGCCGCCTCTTCCACGCACGGATCGGCCGCTTGGCAAGACGTCTCGTCGGCCAGGGCCGTATAAACACAGCCTCCGGCTGCGGAGGAACAGGTGCCCACACTGCAAGAATCATCGCTGGGGCAGGTGAGGTCCTGGCTCACGCACCCACCCTGGCCGTCACAGCGTCCATTTTCGGTGCAAGGATCGCCGTCGTCGCAGGCGAGCTCTGCCGGCGCAAAACAGCCCAAGTCCTGGTCACAGACCGCGAGCTGGCAGGCGTTCTCCGGCACCGGACACTGGACCGCTTGGTCCCGGACGCAGCTCCCCTGGCCATCGCAGGTGTCGGGACCAGAACACAGATCGTCGTCGGGACAGGGCGTACCAGCGGGCTCCGGCGCGCGGCAACCGCGGTAAGCCTCGACGCACACCGATTGGGTGCAGGGGTTGGCGTCGTCGACGCAGAGCAGCGGCTGGCCACCGCCACAGGTGCCCAGGTGGCAGAACGCACCGTCGTTGCAAGCCACGCCATCATCGCAGGGCGTGCCCTCGGCGACGTGCCCCGTGCCTTGGGCCGCGACACAGCTCTCGGTGGCACGACCAGGGGTGGGGACCGAGCGGACCACGAAGTCGGCGCTGCCGTCCCAAGTCGCGCGCCGGCTGGGGGAGCGCTCTGCCGACGCCGCGGCGCCCGGAGCGGTGAAGGCGGTCACGCCCGAATAAGCGCCACTGCCCCACACCACCACGTCTTGGACACTGAAGCCGGGGTCCAACAACAAGAGGGCGCCGCCCGTGCTGGCCACGGAGAAGGTCCCACTGGCCCACGCCGTATCGGCTTGCAGCGAGGGGATGAGCGGATGGCTGCCGCTCAGGATCCGATCAGGCCAGAAGCCGTGCAGGGCGAAAAAGGGGGCCGCCGCGCCGGCGATGACCAGGGTGCGCCCAGGGGCCACGACGGTGTCGGCGGGAAAGCGCAAGGTCGCGCCGCTGCCACCGGCGACCGAGGCCGTGCTCAAGCGCCAGCCCGTCAGGTCGACTGGCGCAGCCGAGGCGTTGAAGAGCTCGAACCACAGGCCATCTTCGGCGCTGGCGAAGAAAATTTCGTTGATACGCACGGGAGGCGCCGGTTCGCCATCTGGGTCGCTGCTGAAATCGACATCGAGGTAATGGTCGACGATGAGGTCCTGCACCTCTTCCCAGGTATTGGCCTGGGCCCCAGCCCGAGGGGCGCCGTAATGGCTCACCACATCGACGGCGTTGGAGATCGTGTTGTCGTGGATGTTGGCCGTGCTATCGCTCCCGATCTGGGAGAGAAAGGCGGCAACGGTGAAGCGCAGCGTCCCGCTGGGCCCGGCCGGCAGCCCCAAGTCGGACCAGGGCACGCTGATCTCGATGACCCGCCCCTCGCTGAGGGGGCCGGCGTCGATGGCGTTCTTGGCCCCCGCGGAGGCGAGGTCGGCCCAGGCGGTGTTGAAGACCGCCGGGCGGGTGGCCGCCGTGCCAAAACGCGTGGCGATCAAGAACTCCCAGGCCGCGGCGGGGTGGACGTTGGTGTCGGCGTAATTGGCAAAGAGGAGCTGGCCGCTGTTGGGCACCTGGTCGGTGTCGATGGCGATCTGGATCTGGGGCCGACTGGCGGCCACATTGGGGCCCAAGGTCACGAGGAAGTGGAGGTGGGTGGCGGAAGCCGTCACGGCGAAGGTGTGAATATCGATGGTGTTGCCCAGATCCGTGCGATGATCGCCCAGGGCATCCCGCCAGACATAGACCCCCTCGTGCGCCGCCGTGCGCACCACATGACCCGTGTTGGGTCCCGTGGGCAAGACCACAGGCCAATCACTGCTATCTCCGTCGGCGACGATGGCCACCGCCAAGGCTTGCGGGCTCACCCAGCAGGCCCACACCACCACCAACGCCATAACCATCCAGCCCGCTCTCTGCATCCTTTCGCCCATCGCCTCACCTCAGCCGCAGGGTTCTCAACGCGCCATCGGCAGAAGCATAGCGACTTTCCCAGAGCGATGCACGACGCAAAAAAGGCGCGAGAGCACTCGCGCCTTGGGCCAGGTCAGGCGAGCCCTGGGGCCGCCCAAGGGCTTAGCGCTGTTTGTAGGTTTCCCACAGCTTCAGCGCCGCGCCCCGGATACCATCGTCCAGGGCCGCGATCTCTTCGGGCGTCCAATCGGCCTCGTCCTTGCGCGCAAAGGTGGTCAGATCCTTGCGGTTGTCGAAACGCGCCACGGGAACGTAGTAGACCTTCCCGTGGGCCTCGAGGCGGAGGCAGTTTTCGCGGTCAGAGAGGCCGATCATGTAGTCCATGTCGTCCCGGCCGTAGTCCTGGTACATGACCGACTCGGGTGTCCCGTGGAAGAGGATGGAGTGATCTTCGCCGGGGCGCGCCCGTTCGCGGTTTTTGCGGCGGCTCTCTTCGGGCTCAACCCACACATAGAGCACGGCGGCGCGGGCGAGGATCTCCGGGGAGAGCGCGGGCAAAGACCCCAGATAGCCGTAGTGTTTCGGCAAGGGGACCTCGCCCTCGGGCCCGCCACGCGCAAACTCGATGACGATGGTCTTACCTTCCCGCGAGGCAGGGATGTTCTTGATCTTGTCGTCGAAGACCAGCCGCGCCTCGCTCTCCAGTTTCTCCTCGAGCTTGGCCACGATCGCCGCAGGCAGCGTGGTGATCTTGGCGTGGCCACCAGCCTTCACACAGGCAGCGTCGAGGCGCTCGAAGAGGCGCTTCGCCGCGTGGGTGGGGTTCTCGGCCTTCCCCGCCAGGATCTCGGCGTAGTCCTCATTGATCAGCTCGATGAGGGCCGGCCAATCGAAGGCATCGATGAAGGGACCATTGCGGCCGCCCTGATCGTCTTCGCTGTGATAAATGCGAGGCTGACCCAGCTCGAGCAGGGCCTCGTCGACCAGCAATTGAAAGTGCACATAGGGGTAGTCATCGAGCTGGATGGTCGGCCCCATGTGAAAGATGTCCGGATTCTTCGAGGTCAAGAAGGCTCGGACCTCAGATTTTCCGGACGCAGGCAGGGCGAGTAGGAGGAGGGTATCAAAAATCTCGGCCATGGTTGCTTGTTGCTCCTATTGGGATAGCATGGTCGACGCATAATATAGCCTAGACTCGAGGCTGCCCGCCAGGTTAGCAAGGGGCAGGCATCCTGGCAACCCACTTCGAGCCGGCACGCGTCGCGGCCCTGGCGATGACGCCGCACCCTACAGCACTCCCCCAAGACCCCACGACACTCCGCCGCCGCTGCCTCCAGCGCGTCGCCCAAACCCGCTGCCATTGTCGACGAAGCGCAATGCAGACATAATCCCCTCGCCAGGGGCTCCCGGACGCCAGGCCACGTCCCCCCTTGTACGCGAACTTTCTTTTATTTTTTAGGTGGATGCCGAAGCCACGCCACAGCGCCGGCCTCGTCCACCGTGGTGCGAGAGCATGACACCCAGTCCCATCGATCTGGCAGCTATCCGCAGCCTCCCTCACTTCCGTCTGCACCTGACGATAGTCTCGGCCTACCTCCTAGGCCTCGTCGCCCTGTTCAGCCTGGTCCACGCCTCGGTGCATCTCCCCTTCGATGTGAGCCTCCACCCGCAAACGGGACTCTTGCAGGCCAAGGGGACCGATAGCGAGGCCTTCGAAGAGGTGCAAAAGGGCGACGTCATCCTCGCGGTCAACGGCAGCCAAGTCGATTCCAAGACCGAGTTCTGGCACGCCATCAGACAGGCCGAGGGAGAAGCGGAGATCCTCCTCAGACGCACGGACCTCACCTTTCAACGCAACCTCACCCCTGCCTCTTTCGCCGCCGGAGACATCCCCGCCGGGGTCAAGGCCGACGACCGCCCCATCGGGATGGCCTGCCAGTCCGACACCACCTTCGTCGAGCTCGCCGCGGTCGACTTCGAGGCGCTGCGTCACTTGGTTTTCGAACGCGCCGGTGAGAGCGGGCTCATGGTCTACTTTGAACGCCCCCATGAGGAGCTCCTCCTCCTCGTGCCGCTGCAAGCCGCGCCGCAACACTGGCCAGTGGCCGCCCTAGCCCTCATCGGCCTCTTCCTCATCCTCCTCACCCTCTGGCTGGCCGCCGCCCGTGGTGACGCCGACTCGAACGACCTGCGGCCCCTCTACCTCAACGCCCTCATTCTCCTCACCTTTCTCGCCATCGTCCCCCTCGCCCTCGGCGCGCCCCTGCTGAGCTCTCCCCTCCTCCTCGGGCTCTGCGCCGTGGGCCTGGCCTTCGTCAAAGCCGTCGATCTGGAAATGCACGTCAGACAGCGCGCCGCCTGGGCCAAACTCGAATGGTTCCTGCGGGTCGCCCTCTACACCGTGCCAGCCGTCGTCTGTATCCAGATCCTCTACTACAGCATCATCCACCTCTCCCTGTGGTGGGGCGCAGACATCTCGCCAGAGAGCGAAGCCCGACTCGACACCCTGCTCCTGTTGCTACACCTGGTGGTCATCGCCTACATCGTCGCTGACGCCGTCATCACCGTCGTCCGTCACCGGATCCGCGGCGCCGACCCCCAGCTCGCCATCAACGGGGCCAATGTGGGCTTGGGCTTCAGCACCCTCTTCGCCCTCTCGGCCCTTTATCTCTACTTTTCCACCAACGACATCAAGAGCGCCGCCATCATCCTCATCGCCGCCCTCGTCGCCCAGCTCGTGGGCAACCTGGCCATGCTCTTCGAGCTCCCTCGTCCTTTCTGGAAGAACCAGGAGAACTTGGTCCTCTCGACCACACCGACCAGCCAGCTCCTGCTGCGCCTCAGCCGCCTGCTGCCGGGGCTAGACGTCGCCTTCGTCGTCGACCGTCCCCCGCCCTACCCGGCGGTTCACATCCAAGCCACGGAAAAAGGCGACTTGAATTTCAAACCCTTATCCAAAGAATGGCAGGATTTTCTTGATGTCTTGCGCACGGAAGGCGGCATGGTGCCCCGCGCCGCCAACCCCGACGACACCGATCCCGTCCCCGGGATGGCCGAAGGACTAGGCATCTGCCTCGCCTGGCCTCTTATCGACGCCGCCGGCGGCTCTCTCTCGGCCTTGACCCTGACCGCCACGACCCAAGACCTCGAGCGCGACCCCCAAGAGGTCGCCAGCCTGGTCTATGCCGCCTTCCCCGAAATCAAGGCGCGCCTCGCCCAGATCCACGACCTCGCGCCCTCCCTGGTCTACCTCTCAGCCGTGGCCTTCATGGATCGACGCGAGGGGCGAGGCGATGTCCCTGGCGACCTCGCCACAGCAGCGCCTACCACGGCGCCCGAGGCAAAAGGCCACGAAGCGGCGCCGACGCCGACGCCACCCGCCGCTGTGACGCCTGCGCCTGCCGCACCGCGCCCGCAGACGACCCCGCATGAGACCGAGGCCAGCGAGGAGTACTGGCGCCTGCAAGCGCGGCTGCGCGCCGTCGAATCAGAAGTGCACCGTCTCTACCCCGTGGACGACGTCGAGCTGCCCCGCGCTCAGCAAGAGGCCCTCGACGATCTCTCTGCCCTGGGCGCCCCTGCTCTGCTCTTGGGAGAGGCCGGTGTGGGCAAACGGGTCATCGCCACTTTGGCCCACCAGCGCCTCGGCGGCGGGCCCTTCGTCATCCTCGACGCGGCAGAGATGCCCGAAGCCGTCCTGGAGCTCGAGCTCTTCGGCACGGATGACGCCCCCGGCCGCTTGACCGCCGCCATGGGCGGGACGCTCTTCATCGAGGGCGCCGACCGCCTGCCCGCGTCCCTGGTCGAGAGCCTCTTCGACGCAGTGGAACAGAGCCCCGATGACGACATGGTGCGCGTCTTCATGGCCGTCGACACCGACCCCGATGCGATCGACTTCGAGTCTGGCCATGTTCCCCCACGTTTCCAACCCCTCATCGATCAGAGCGCCGCCGAAGTGGTCCTGGTGCCGCCCGTGCGCGCCCAAGACGACAGCGGCGCCGTGGCGGACTTTTTTCTCTTGCGCGCTGCCATGCGCTACAACAAGGCCATCACCAGCTTCTCCGAAGAAGCGCTGCACGCCATCGCCGCCTATCCATGGCCCGGCAACTACGACGAGATGCAGGCAGTCATCAGCCGCGCCGTGCTGGTCTGCGGGGAAGCCGAGCAGCTCGACATGGCGAACTTGCGCACCAACCTGGACCACGACCCCGAGAACGAGGCCGACGACGCTGGCCTCGACGAACTGCGGGCGCGCATCGACGACTTTGAAGCGCTGCATGAGCGCGATCAGGCCCAGATCGCGCGCTTGCATCAAGAACTCGACGCCCTGCGGCCCACCGAAGGAGGCGGCGGCGTACACAGCCTCCCGCAGGGCGACGCGCAGCATCTCTTGGCGGGCACCTTCGCCGAAGTCGAAGCCCGCCTCCTCGCCTTCGCCCTCGAGGACGCAGGCGGCAACAAGTCTCAAGCAGCCCGCGCCCTCGGCCTGAGCCGCACGGTCTTCATCAACAAACTCAACAAACACAACCTGAGCTGATTTTCCGGCTCTCTCTTTCTTCTTGTGAGGACACCATGCCCAAAATCAATCGCACGCGAAAACACACCCTCGGACTCGACGACGCCAAAGTCTTGGTCAAGAAAATCGTGGAAGACGTGAAGCAGTCCTACCCCATGCTCGTCGATGACATCCGCTGGAACAACGACAACACCTCGGCCCAGGTCAAAGGTAAAATGTTCGAAGGCAAATTTCAGGTCACCGCCACGGACATCAGCATCGACATCGATCTGAGTTTCTTGGCCAAACCCTTCATGGGCAAGGTGGAGTCGCGCATCGACACCAAGCTCGAAGAGTATTTCCCCGCCTAAACGCGCCCTCTCAACCGCAGCACCACTCGCCACCAGGAATTGCCATGAGGACTTCACGCGTCTTTCGCATCCTACTCCTGCTCGCCATCGCCCTTGGCCTGTGGGCCCCCGCACTGTGGGCCCAGGAGCAAGCGTTCAGCCTCAGTGAAGACACCCTGGCAACCTTCAGGGCGACCCTGGAAGCCAACCTCAGCAGCGAACAAGGCGAAGTGCGCCGCCTCGCCGTCCTGAGCTTGGGCGCCCTCCTGGCCACCAACGACGAGGTCAAGGCCTTCAAGGCCTACACCAAAGATGTCGACCCCACCATCAGGTACGCTGCCTGGGTCGTCCTGGCCCTGCGCAAAGACAAAGAGGCAGAGCCAGCCATCCTCAAAGAGCTCGCCAGCGCCGAGGCGGACAGAGTCGACCGCGCCGTGGCCGAGCTCATCACCCCCCTCCCCCCGGCCACCCAAGCGAGCCTCATCGACAAGGCCCTCAAGAAAGCCCCACCGCCACTGCAACAGGCACTCTATGCCTACGTCATCAGCGCGCAACAGCCGGCCTTTGCCACCCTCATCACTGCCATCGCCAACATCAAAGAGCCCGAGCAGCGCACGGCGCTCATCGAACTCTGTATCAAGAATCCCCCGCCTGAAGCGCTCACCCTTGCCCAGCGCCTCATGGCCGCCAAGGAAGCGCCCCAGCGCCTCGAAGGCCTGCGCCTGGCCAACGCCATCGCCAACTACGAAGCCCTGAACCTCATCGCCAAAGGACTCGACGACAGCACCCCCGAGGTGCAGAACCTGGCGGAATCGCTCCTCGAAGCCCAGCGCCATCCGGCCCTCGCCCCGCTCTTGGAGCGGCGCATTCAAGAGAACCCGAATGACTTCGAGAGCATGAAGCGCCTCATGCGCTACGATCCGCCCAACCTCTACGCCGTGCTCCTCCCGGTGGTACAGCGGGAGAACCCCAGCATCGCCCTGGCTGACTACAAAGCCACCATGGCCCTCATCGCTGCCGCCCAAAACGCTGAGGCCCACCGCCTCATCAGCGACAAGCTGGCCAGCTCCTACGAGTCCGACCGCGTCGCCGCCACCCATGCGCTCGGCTTCGCCAATCACCCCGAAGGCAACACCCGCCTCGAGCGCCTCATCAACGACGGCTCCATCGAAGTGCGCCGCGCCGCCGCCGAATCACTGGGACGACTCGGCTCCCCTTCGGCGACCCCCATCCTCGCCAAGGCACTCACCACCGAGAGCGACGCCCAGACCCTCCTGCGCATCGTCGCCGCCTTCGGCCAAACCAATGATCCCGAAGCCGTCAACCACCTCCAGCTCCTCATGATCCACAACGACAAACAGGTGCGCCGCGCCGCCATGGTCGCCTTAGGCCAGCTCCGCGCCATCCAGGCCGCATCGGCCATCGAGATCGGCGCCCAAGACCCCGATCCGGAGATGCGCTGGGTGGGGGCCTTCGCCCTCTTCAACATCGATCCCACCGTCTACGGCGAGCGCATGCGCCGCCTCGTCGGGGAAGTCCCAGAAGAGGCCTTCTTCACCACGCTCGAGGAAATCGGCCCCGAGATGGCCATACGCCTCGAGGATGAAGCCGTGCGCAGCAACCGTGGCTCCATCACCGGTCGCCTCCTCACCCGCTACGCCACACCTCCACGCAATCTCGAGAGAGTGCGCTTCGTCTTCGATCACGGCGGCGACCGCGACACCCGCATGCGGGCCATGGAGATCCTCGCCGAAACACCCCACCCCGAAGACGTCCAACGCTTCGTCAAGGTCCTCGACGACGAACGCGACCGCCGGGTACGCCTCATCGCCCTGCGCGCCATCCTCCGGCTAGAAAAAGGCCTGGTCCATAACACGCTCCTCACCCAGAGCGACTCCGACGACCCCCTCTTCAAAGCCATGGCCATCTACGGCCTCCTCAAGCCCTGAGGAGAAGAGCCCATCCACGACTTCATGCGCTTTCTCACCATCAATCCCCAAGCCAACGAAAGCAAACACTAAACCGCCACAACCACTCGCACGTTGTGGTGCTTTGTCAGCGCCATGCGCGCCGTGTTCTGCTAAACTTCTCCGCACACGGCGCCGCGGCCTCACGCCAGCGGTCTCGTCATCGGCCAAACCACCAGGAGAAGCGCATGCTCACGCCACTCACTGCTCGCCTGCTCACCCTCTGCTGCTTTGCCCTGCTCTCCCTCAACATGGCGTGCTCCGACGATGCCGCA
>Ga0334884_1006264_pt1 | contig 10828 bp, 7 predicted proteins | sample GraSluR1_MG_7_FD_207215 | JGI IMG/M metagenome (GOLD analysis project Ga0334884, IMG submission 207215) | Sludge microbial communities from methane-producing bioreactor in Wageningen University, Netherlands - Granular Sludge_12_05 R1 | ecosystem: Engineered > Bioreactor > Anaerobic > Unclassified...
CGAATCGCACGACGCGCTTTCCGAACGCGACGCGGCTTGCGCCGCGAGAGCCTCCCGCGCTCCCGTTTTCTTCTCCAGAATCGCCGCCGCAAAAATCAGGTTTGAACCGACTTTTTTGTGCCAATTCCGCAATTCTTCAAGCTCTTCGGTTTGGGCGTCGTACTTCGCTTGCTTTGAAGCGGTTATGAAGTTCACCAAGGGTTTGAACCGACTCACGCCTTTTACCTCGAAATCGGTGATGGATTGGGCCAGCGCCGCTTTCTCGTGGGTCAACTTCTCTTTGTGCCCGGTGAAGTCGTCCTTGCCGATGGTGCCGTCAATGAACACTTCAAGAAGCCGGTCCAGTCGGGCGGTTATCCGTGCGAGTTCGATTTTCTGACGCGTCACAAGTTCGGCTTGTTTCACGGTGTCGGCCAGCGTCCAGCGTTCAACCTCGGCAAGCATCTTGTCCGCCCATGCGTCAGAAATCGAACCTAGCCGGATGCTCGCCCGGAGAAGTTGCGCCAAGGCTTCTTCCCGGATCGTTTTCAAGCCACAAGGGCCGCGCCGCTTTCCGCATCGGTAATAGGCATGGCCTTTCTGTGTGTCGGATGTGATTGAACAACCGCACACGTGGCAAGTGACGAGGCCACGGAACGGAAAGCGGTTGTGTTTCACGTAGCGACCTCGGCCCTTGTTCTTGCGGATTCTCTGAACCCGCTCGAACAAGTCCCGCGAAATCAAGGCCGGGTGTTTTCCCTCGTAAACCTCGCCATTGAACCGGAAAAGGCCGATGTAAAATATCTGGTCGAGCGTCCAGAGAACCTTGCTCAATGGCAAGGGGAGATCGTTGAACGTCTTCAACCCCCATGCCGTGACCTGTTCCTTGATTGCTGACGCGGTATATTGCCCGGTGGCGTAGGTCTCGAACATCTTTTGGACCAACGGCCCGCGCTCGGGGTCGATCAAGATTGCCCGCGTCTTTGGATCGTTCAAGTAACCGATGGGCGGTTTGTTTGGATAAATGCCGTCCCGGAGCTTCTTCCGAATGCCGCGCTTGATATTCTCGGAAAGGTTGTCCACGTAGTATTTCGACTGCCCGAAAGCAATCTGAAGCATGAACTTTCCCTGCGGCGTGTTTTCAAACCAGTGCGTTGGGAATTTCAGAGTTGCCAGCTTCCCGGTGTCGAGGTCGTAGATTACTCGCCCGCCGTCAATCGAGTTGCGGGCCAGCCGGTCGGGGTGCCAGGCAAGAATCGCTTGAGCCTCCCCCTTCTCAAGGGCCTTCATCATCTCGTTGAAAACCGGGCGGCCCGGTTCCTTGGCCGTCTGCGCTTCGATGTACTCGCGGGAAACCGTGAGCGATTCTTTCCCGGCCAGTTCTCGCAACTCGTCGAGTTGCGCCTGAATAGACAGGATTTGCCGTTCCTCGTCGTCGGTACTCTTGCGGGCATAGATAAAGAACTTCATGACTTAGCCTCCTTCCTCATCGTTTTCGCCTTCTCTGCAATCTTTCGGGCCTCGTCGGCCATTTTCCGAAAAGCCGAAACGTCGGGCGCGGGAATGGGCTTCAAAAGGATGTGCTCGCCGTCCGTGAACAGGGCCAGTTTCGCGCCGGGACGAAGGCCCAGCATCTTCCGGACGTTCTCGGGGATGACGAATTGCCCCTTCGATGAAAGTCTAGCGATCTGATAATGCATGTGTTACCTCATATTGTAAGAGCCGCTTACGGCATGGGTGCACAGTACTTGAGGGGAGCGCGTAAAGTCAATATCTTCTTCTCGGGGGCGGCAACGTCGGCCCCGCAAGCGGGCGCGTGGCGAGGTCACGAGCCGCCAAGCCCGCGCCGTGGGGCGAGTTGACGCGGGGGAAAGCATCCATCGCGCGAAGCGCGACAAACCTGATTTTTGCGGCGGCGATTCTGGAGAAGAAAACGGGAGCGCGGGAGGCTCTCGCGGCGCAAGCCGCGTCGCGTTCGGAAAGCGCGTCGTGCGATTCGTCCGGCGTGACCGTCGGGCCTCGCGGCGGCTCTGCCGCACGTTCGGCCTTCCAGACTTCGGAAAATCCTCAGCAATCCGGCTTCTTTTCCACCGTCGAGGAAACCGAGTCCGCGTTCATCCCGATCCTTCCGGCGGACGCGTCCGCCGTCGCGTCGTCGGGGGAAGTCTTCCGGTCGCTCGGCTCGAAAACCGATCCCGTGTTGCACGTCCGCTTTCCGCGTCCGTGGTCGGTCGTCGCCGAAAATCGCGCAATTCAAAACTGGCGGAGGGGGAGGGATTCGAACCCCCGGTGCCCGTAAGGACACTCCGGTTTTCAAGACCGGCGCCTTAAACCACTCAGCCACCCCTCCGTCGCCATGCTCCGTCGTGTTGTCTTCGTGGCAAACCACTTCCGCCTTCGCCCTTCGGGCTACGGCGGACAGGCAGCCACCCTTCCGTTGAATGGCATCAAAATCACACGGACGGATGGGAAATGTCAACTCGATGGAAAAGGTGTGGGTTCACAAAAGCTTTCGGCTCTACGCAAGTCCCAACTCCGATTGGCTCTCCTTCACCTCATAGAAACCGAACGACCGTCAGCATACGCGCCAAAGTCCTCAAATCCCTCCGACAATCCGATCACCGGCACGCCGTCCGGCGCCGTCACGCGGAACAGCAGTTTCCACGGATGCTTGTCCTGCGCGACCTTCACCAGCAGTGTGTTCACACCTTTGCGCAGTGTGGTTTTGACGATCTCCTGATCGGGTTCGGCAAGCCGATATGTCTCGACACTGTGAATTCTTTTGCCATTCAACCACACGGTCAGCGTGTCGTCCGATCCGAATCGCAACTCCACCGGCGTCTCGCGCTCGGCGCGAATGCGCGTCAAGGCATACGCCGCAGCATGCTCGCGATACCCGAACAATTCGTTGAAATCAATCCCTCCGAATTGCCCAAGATGCTCCGAAGGGACCTGCCGCCATGACACCTCGCCTTCCGCCGTCTGGAAGGCGATACGGGGATCGGCCGCAAACCGTTCCGGCTCAAACTCCATCCCATACGCACGGCGCGGCGGCGCCGGGAACGGACCAACCACAATCCAGCGCGGCATGCGCACAAATGTGACAATTTGCTGATCAAACACCGTCTCGTCCGACGATGCGGTAAAGCGTATCCGGGTGTCGCCCACCTTTTTCATTTCGTCAAACACAACGCTCCAACTCAACTCGGCATCGCCGCGCGCGGATACTTCAACGGCCTGCGGACCTCCCTCCACGCGCGCGCCGGCCATAGCTGCCACGCTGACACGAACGGTAACCGCACTCTCGCCGCTATTGATCAGCCTGGTCGAATAAGTCTGACAGGCACCACCGATAACAGGCATGCGATGGCGATTGGCATCGAATGCAACCGGCGATTTCCAGCGAATCGAACCGCGGAACAGTTCCTCGCCATAGCGGCTCACAATAACATAGGTTTGAAGACGACCCGCCAGTTGCATTTGCGGCGGAGGCGTAATATCCGCCCGCACCTTCAACGCATCCACTTCGACATTGGCAGGCATTTGTTCGCGCGCGTTGTCGTCCATGAACCAGTTGACGATCAATCCGGCTGCAGCCTCATCCGAAATATCGAACACAATGACGGTGCTGCGGTTCAAGATGTTTCCGGCCAAAGGTGCCCTCAAATTTCGTATTACGGCGCGCCCCTCTTCAAACTGCACATCGCGGATCGGATCATCCGGCCGCCACGCTCCGAGCCTCGCATCATCGTTCAATTGCAGTTTCAGCGTCGCACCTTCTCGCACAAACAGCGGTGCATCCACGAGCCCGATCGGCACTTCGACGCTCGCCGGACCTGTATATGCCACTGGATACAAGGCGTGCTGCCAGACACCTTCCGGGAACTCGATTCTGCGCCCCATCGCCTCCTCTTCGATAACGGGCGCAACGAGAAGGTCCGGCCCGAGCATGTACTGCGTGTCTTCGCCGACAAACCGCGCGTCATCCGGAAACTCCATGAGCATCGGGCGCATGATGGGAAACCCGGTCTCTTCCGTTTCCCGGCCGAGCGCGATCAGCGTCGGCACAAGATTCATCCGGAGATAAGCCAGCAACTTGTAAGCTTCCTCCGCCTGCGGACCAAAAAACCACGGCTCGCGCGGCAGCACGCCATGATATTGCATCAGCGGACTCAGCGCGCCGAACTGGGCCCACCGGATGTAAAGTTCGGACGAGGGTTGATCAATGTATCCTCCGATGTCATGCCCCCAGAATGGCATGCCGCTCATGCCGGACGATAATCCGGCCGGAATAAGGGACGCCATCTGATCCCACCGCGCGAACTGATCGCCCGCCCACAACGCCGGATATCGCTCGATGCCCAGGCTCCCGCTTCGGGCCCAGAGCAATCCGTCCACGCCTTCCTGCTCCAGGAGTTCCGTCAGCGCGCGGTTGTAGAGCGTCGAATATTCGTTGTGCATCTCCCAGCCGCGCCGCCCATCAAAAAAAACATCGTCCGGCTTGATGTCTTCGCCGTCATCGGCCTTGAAACCCCAGATGCCGAGCCGCACGGTCGGACGAATCAAATCCTGCCAGTATTTCACCGCGTCGGGATTCGTGAAATCCACATTGGCAAAACCTTCCAGCCAGTGGCGACGAAAACTGATCGCGCCATCCGGCTTCTTTACGAAGTAGCCGTTCTCTTTGCACATCGCGAATTCCGGCGAAGAAGGATGAATGATCGGCACCTGCCACAACACGTTCTTGATGCCGTGCCGGTTGCACAACTCGAAGAAACGCGGGAGATCGGGCCACCGCTCGGCGCTGAAGTTGTTGAAGTCGCCCGTCTCGCTCCTTCCCTTCCACGCCTCCTGCACGATCGCCGCGACAGGCAGCTTGCGCTGGATCATCCCGTTAATCGCGTCTTCAGCCTCGCTCTGCTTCTCATAGCTGTTGCGACTGATCCATGGACCCCACGCCCAATCCGGAATGCTCTTGAACGGCCCCTGCACCGATTTTCTCTTGCGCACCAGATCCTTAAGCGAATCGCCGAACGCGACATAAAACGTCATGGCCTGCCCGGCACGCCGATATCGGTTCATGCCGTCGCCGCGGGAATTCAGATCGAAGACGGCGTCCGGATTATCCGCGGCGAAAAACGCATAACCGCGCGTACTGTAAAGAACGGGAGTGGCGAAATAAGTGTGATGCCCCGCGTCCCCCTGCCCCGGCGCGTCCTCGATCCACATATCCACAACTTTGCCGGCCTGATTCAGACTGTCGAAGCGCTCGCCGAGCCCGAACAGCGCCTCGCCGTCCCACGGTTCCCACCAAAGCTCAAGACCGGGAACTTCTGCGCGGCCAAACCGCTCGATCTTTTTAAGCGCGCAACTCCAAATCTGACCGCTGGGGGATGGCAGAGAAATCGCTTCAACTTCCAGCCTGCTTTCGGACCCTTCGCCCTCCAACGGTTTGACGTCAAACCGGAAAATGTCAGACCCAATCCTCACCACTTCAACGGTAAGACCGTTTATCATCGCGCGAACATGAAAACGGTCCTCTTGTTTCGGCAAAGGGCCTGTAGCTTCCTGTTTGCCTGCCTTCACACCACAACCGCTCGCTGCCAGTGCTACAACAACGGCGAGAATATGTGGCATCACGAATTTCATCCAGGTTTCACCATCGTCAGCAACTGCACCCCATGTCCGCGAAGCTGCTTGAAGCAGGCGCCCTGGCTGATGTGCCTGACCACTTCCGCCTCATCGGTCACACGGGTGCCGCAGATCGCATGCACACCAAAATCGAACAGCACGGGCGACAACGGCGAGGTCGGCCCCGTCAGCACAACATACGCGTCGCGGCACAGGGCAAGCAGGTCTTCGATGGTGTGATTGATGAACGCTGTGCCGGTCAGGCTGACCACCTCCGCCTTCGGGAGGATCTCAGACGCTTCGCTTGCCGCGAAATCACCGGGACGCAGGCGCTTCTCGATCACCCACACATTTTGCGCGACATCCCTCAATTTCGGAATGAACGGAAAATGCCCGACGACCGCGACGTTCCGTCCCCTGCCCTTCTCCGCAAGGATATCGTATGCGCCGCGCTCAACACATCTCGACTCATCCAGTTCGATCAGCGAGTTAATCGTCGCCATGCCGATCGAAGCGCTGACCGTGTTCTCCGAGCGCGCATACTCCGCCAGTTTGCCGGCGGGCATGCCCTCAAAACTTCCAGCGCCCTCGACAAACTTTGGTTCGTCGCTGTGCTGGAGATCCATGTCGCGATACGTGGTGGACAGGCCCGTGAATCGCGTGGTCACCGCCGTCCAGAAGGCACCGGTGCAAACCTTCTTCACCGGCTCGTTTTTGCCCGCGAGACCGTCAATCAGCGCATCGAGTATTTTCATCGAGCCACATCTTGCACCCGTGGGTTATCGCGGTCAAGTTGCACCAGCCGACGCGCTGCTCGGTGCCACCGCTCATTAAGGCGAATGGAGGCTAACCAGAAAAGATTTCATCGGCGTTCCAGGCCGTCAGGTGTCCACGCGCCCCGAAAACCGCCCGTCGGCATGCGTGCGCTCAGCGCGCCTTTCGTCGAACCACCCGGCTTTGGATTCCGGGTACGAATCGAATTCAGGCATGTATGGCTTGATATCCAGCAAGGGCGTGCCGTCCAGCATATCCACGTCCCGTATGGAAATCACATTCCCTGAAATACCGGTCACGCGAACGCAGGACAGGCCAATGGGATTGGGCCGCGACGGCGCACGCGTGGCGAAGATGCCACGCTCTTGCGTGTCCCGGTACGGCGTGACCTTCAGTTTCGCTTTTGCCGCGCGATCCATCCAATAAACAAGCCACACGCGATCAAAGCCGGCCAAATCCTGAAGGCCATCCGCGTATTCCGGCAGCAGCTCGATTTTACCCTCGGCCTCTTCCGAATAGATCCCCTGTATCGGGGTCCCGGGCTGCTCCTTGAATGGAGTTCGAATCACGCCGATGGATTTGAGCTTCATTACACAGCAAGCTCATTTCACTGGTGGGCCGGCCTGCCAGACGGCCGGCTCCACTCGTCGAATGATTTTCACAATGGCATCCACGCATGACTTACTCATAAGCTCGCCCGTCTTCTTCCACGCGGAATCCGTCCCCCATGCCCGCTCGCCTCTCCCGCCCGGAACGGGAATCCATCCCGTCGGCAAAAGAGACATCCAGCTCAACTCCTCGCGGCTGAATTCGAGCGCCATCAAGCCCTCGGCCGATTCCGCATCGGACGCGATAAGGATTTCGTAATCCGTCTTTTCTTTCGAGCGCAACGGGATAATGGTGAGGGTCAGACAGGAAACGCAGGCATCCCCTCCCACGGTCATGTCATGCGCCTTCTTCGTGATCGTCACATCCAGCGGAATCGCCTGCGGTGTTTCTGCAAAGACCCACGGATAATGCTTCCGACCGGCGGTGACCAGCATCTCGCGTATTGCCTCGCTGTCCGCCTGGTAAATGCCGAAGTCCGACGTGCCGAACGCAGGTACATTGGTGGGCGCCACGACCGTTACGGATGCAATCCGGAAACGGACCTCCGGAGGCAGCTTCACCGCGCCCTTCGGCGGCTCCATGGTCGTTGCGACGCGATACGAAGCGCACCCGGCGGAGAAGAGCATGACGGCAAACACGAATAACAGAACGGCTGAAGGCCTGCGCAGATAAATCATCGGAAACCCTCCATGTGAGAAAATCTATTCACGCCGTGAGCATAGAGGCTGAAACACACGCGCGTCAAGCAACGCGGACGCTGCGTTGAATCCCTCGGTTAACTCTGCTTTACTGGCAGGATTCATGATCCAACAGGTTCAACTTGTCGCGCAAGAGAACGAGGACGGAATGCGCGTGGACGCGTTCGTCCTGGCGAAAACTCCTTCATCCACCCGTGCGCTTGTTCGTAACGCGCTGGCAGATGAACAGATTCTGCTCAACAACCGCCCTGCCGCCAAGGGCGACCGAATTCACCCGGGCGATTCAATCCTGATTCTCAATCTGCATGAGGACAGCGATCGAAGGGTTCTGCCGGACCTTGCGCTGCCGCTCGACGTCGTTTTCGAGGACGAGTCGCTTCTTGTGCTTAACAAACCGCCCGGCATACCGGTACATCCATTGCGCATCGAGGAAACCGGGACGCTCGCCAACGCGATGGTGGCGCGATACCCCGAACTTGCAGTGATTGGTGATGATCCGCTCTTCCCCGCGCTGGCGCACCGCATAGACACGGACACTTCCGGGCTCGTGATTGCCGCACGAACCGACGAAGCCTATGCGTCGTTGCGCCGGCAATTCCGGGAGCGCAAGGTGCTCAAGGAATATGTGGCCCTTGTGCGTGGCCGGACGCCGGAACACGGAAAGCTGGAGCACTACCTCATGCACAATCCTGCGCGGCGCGGACAAATGATTGCTTCGTCGAACGCGCCCGCCAGGAAAGGCCTGCGCCCCATGCGAGCGATTACGGAATACAGACGCGCGCGCATCTTCGAGGAGTACACGTTGTTGAATGTCACGATCAGGACCGGCGTGACGCACCAGATCCGATGCCAGCTTGCCGCCGTGGGATTTCCGATTGCGGGCGACAAACTATATGGCGGTGATGATCCTTTGCTCGCACGCCACTTCCTGCACGCCACCGCCTTGACGATTGAACATCCGGTCAGCAAGAAAAGAGTCCGCTCCGAGGCTCCGCTAACGGAAGATCTTCAGCGAACCGTCGCTCTCCTCGCGTGATCAACCCTGAAACACAAAAGCGAGATCTTGCATCCAATGACACGATCGTTGTTCTGGATGCAATATGGGGTCAGGCGAAGACAGGGGAAAAGACAGGCACAAGCAGAGCTTATCCCAACCACAAAATTATCGCGCGGCACCAGGCCCGAGTTGCCGCGCGATCCCGAAAAAGCCCCTGAAGAGTACGCGGCGGCCGACAATGGGGCTATCCGCAATGCCCGCGCCCAGGCATTCCAAACCGACCGAGCCCGTGATGATCCACGGATCGAGTACCTGGCAGGTGATTCCGAGATTCGGACCATACGTCCATGTCGAGCCCGGCGAATATTCCGGGCGGCCTTCCCGAGCTTCGCTTTCTTTCACTCCGTAGTAATGCGCGGACAGATTCGGACTTTGCCAAAGCACGCCGAACGATGGAGATAAAATCCACTTTCCGAAGCGGGTCGGCCGGGAAACATCCACACCTATATCCTGTCCGCCGTGCTCGCCCAGCACATCCGTCATCGCGCCAAGCCCGGCCTCCATTTTGTGCGGGCCGCGCCAGCGCAAACGCAATCCGGCCTCGAACGTCACCCCGCGTTCTTCCATGCCTTCCAATTCCTTGCTGTCATCCGGATCGAGCGCGCGAAACCTCACCTGCCCTGCAGCGCTTAAACTCCAAGCGTCGGACCCCGAAAGCAGATAACTTATTCGCGGCCCGAAAACGGACAAGCGACGCCCCATATAGGTAATGGAAGGGAAACCCCAGACTTGATATCCCGCGCCTTTGTACGGACTTTCCGTGTAAACCACGGCCGCGCCGACCCCAAATTGCCCACCCGGCGACAACATGCGCACCGGAGTGATATCCATCGCCGCCATCGAATCATCCAGCATGAATTCCATTTCGCTGTAGGCGGGCGGACCAAAACGGGCGCGCGCATTATTGGAGAATCCAACAGGTTCTTCGGGTATCCCCATCGGGCTGCGATCCAGCAATTCGTTGTCGTTTTCGTCATGATATGCGCGAATGGCATATCTGCCTTGCGGCAAATCGTTCAGCACCCACTCTGCCGTGCCCTCGCGAATGACAAGCTCGTTTTCGCGCAGGGGCTTGCGATCGCGAAAATTCTCTTCGGAATCGAACACGGTTACGCGCACGGTTCCATCGTCCGACTTCAATCCCCGCACACGAATGGTCATTGGCTGCACGGACGGTTCAACCGCAAAGCAGGTTATCCCCAGGAGAAGAATCGCGCACAGCGAATAAATAAAGCATTTCATTGGCGGGACAAGATAACGGCGGACGCGGCTTGAGGCAATAAAAACGATGAAAGCCGAACGCCCCGTCCCATCGAATTCCGATGAGACGGGGCGTCTGATCAAAGACTCAAGCCGGCAACTCAGAACGGACGGCCGACATGCACATGCGCGTTGTAGCTGTTCAGATCAATCTTCGCCTGGTTAGGGCCGATCTTTGCCTTCATCTCATCCACCCACTCGTAGGCGACGCCGACATCAACAAACCAGTCGTTCTTCAAATTCGCGCGCGCGCCTGCCCGCGCTCCTACTCCGAGCAGCCATTCCTCGTCGGTCTTGCGATCGTTCCAGCTCTGCAGCACTTCGCGACGGCCATCCGGATATACCAGTGCAAAATCTTCCTTGCGCTCGAGACGCGCTTCCACGCGATTCACGGAAGCGAACGGCGTCAGGTAAGCGGAAACATCATTGGCCACATCCATCTCAAGACGCGGACCGAACCACAGCTCCTGCAGGGCTACGTTGACAGACAGCGCAACGGTGTTTTCCGCGCGCCAGAATGTCCGGCCTGTTTCCATCTCTTCACGGCGCAGGGGTATATTAGGGATGGTCGGGCCGAGCCCGAAAAAGGTCCCTTCATACGGCGCAACCGGAATCGCCTGTCCAAATGTCGGATAAGCATCCACAACCATGTAACTGAACAAACCAAATTGTTCGCTATACGTAGACTCCGTTTTCTTGCTTTCCATGTCCCACAAGGCGGTTGCGCCGACATTGACACCGATCCGGACGTTGCCTTGCTCAGCCAGGTTGCGCCCCACCACGGCGCCGAGGCCCCAACCATCCATGTCGTCGCTGCTGT
>Ga0334884_1006268_pt1 | contig 10826 bp, 11 predicted proteins | sample GraSluR1_MG_7_FD_207215 | JGI IMG/M metagenome (GOLD analysis project Ga0334884, IMG submission 207215) | Sludge microbial communities from methane-producing bioreactor in Wageningen University, Netherlands - Granular Sludge_12_05 R1 | ecosystem: Engineered > Bioreactor > Anaerobic >...
GACCTGCAAGCCGTCATTATGCCGGTATAATACTAGGTTTTTTGGGCATCTTTTTTCTTGTCGCTGGAGATCCTAAGGCAAATTTCTCCTTGGAATCAAGCTATTTGATATGGGTCATCATGCTCATATTTAGCGGGATAACATGGGTAACAGGGGCTTTTATCTCTAAAAATCCGAAAATTCACGAAGACTCACTGATGTCATCTGGAATGCAGATGACGTGCGGCGGCACAGTAATGATGACAATACACTTCCTGTTTTCTGCCTTCAACGGCAGTTACCAGGCAATACCCTCTTTCTCAGAGAAATCAGTCCTTGCTCTCATATACCTGATAATCTTTGGCTCTCTTGTCGCATACTCGTCTTTTCTCTGGCTTATGAGGGTCGAACCTGCCAACAGGGTCGCGACCCACGCCTTTGTAAATCCTGTAGTGGCAGTCTTCCTGGGCTGGTTTCTCGGAGGAGAAGAACTAAGCGTCAATATGCTTGTTGCAACGCCACTTATAATAACCTCAGTCATTTTGATGATATGGACTCCACGCAAAGACTTCTAAGTTGTTTATACGATCTGTTCCTGCCTGAAGATCTTGCATACTTTGCAAAAAAAGAGATCTCAGAGCTTAAGCTCTGAGATCTTATAAATTTCTCTGAAAAATTATAATTCATAAAGTAAGTAATGGAGGCGGCACCCGGATTCGAACCGGGGATGAAGGATTTGCAGTCCTCTGCCTTACCGCTTGGCTATGCCGCCACGAAGGAGAGTATAACAACCAGGATATTTAGTGTCAAGGCACAGAAAAGCCAGAAAATTCAAGTAGAGATTGAAACCTTTTCTTAAAATTAAAAATGTATTATAATAAAGTATAGATCAGAGTTTCTTTTTAAAAACAAACCTAAATGTGAAATATGACTCTATTTAGCAAAGGTTGCGGATAAAAATGAAGATATTTGCAATCAACCCAGGCAGCACAGGAATGAAAGCAGCCTTGTATGATGATTTGGAAATGATTTGGTCTGAATCTCTCGAATACAGCCAGGCAGAGATCGACAGATGTAAGGAATCTTCTGAAACAGAGGAAGACTTCCGTTTCACAAACTCCGTTAAAATACTTGAAAGTCATGGAAACAGTATGTCCGAGCTTTCTGCCGTAGTAGGCAGAGGTGGTCTGCTGCGTCCCGTCAGAGGCGGCGCATGGATAATTAACGAAGATATGGCTGACGACCTTAGATCTTGCAGGTACGGGAGGCACGCGTCGAACTTCGGAGGACTTATTGCAAAAAGGATATCAGAGAAGGCAGGATATATTCCTGCCTTTATCGTTGACCCAGTATGTGTAGACGAGATGTCTGAGGTCGCTCACGTGAGCGGTATTCCGGATCTTCCCAAAAGGCCGATATTTCACGCTCTTAATCAGAAGGCAGTTGCTTACAGGGTTGCCCAAAAGATGGGTAAGCGTCTTGATCAGTGCAAATTCATCATCGCACATATGGGTGGCGGAGTTACGGTCGGAGCACACTGTGAAGGAATGGTCATTGATGTCAATAACGGGCTTGCAGGATACGGACCCATGTCTCTGGAACGTGCTGGAACAGTGCATGCCGGTGATCTTATTAAAAGGTGCTTCTCAGGCAAGTACACCCAAAAAGAAATGGAAAGGATGCTTGTAGGTGAGGCAGGAGTTGCCGGCCATCTTGGCACACGTGATTTCAGAAAGATCGTCGAAAGGGTGCAGGCCGGAGAAGAGAAGGCGAAACTTATAGTAGACGCGCTGGCCTATCAGATAGCTGCTGAAATTGGTGCAAGGGCCACCAACCTTTACGGCAAGGTCGACGCCGTCATACTGACCGGAGGCCTGGCAAACAGCACATACCTGTGTGATCTTATAAAGGAAAGGGTGTCCTGGATATCAGAGGTCATCTGCGTACCCGGTGAAGACGAACTGAGAGCACTTGCTGAGGGCGCTTACAAAGTGCTTACAGGGGAAGAAGAGGCCCACATTTATGAAAAAGAATAACTGTGCCCCTGAGAACAACCTCTCTTTGTTGAAAGATAAAAAATGGAACCATGTAGTTGCCGTCACTGGGGCTCTTGGATCAGGAAAGACCGAGTTTACCATGAGCCTTGCTTCTGCGCTGGCTGACAGCGGTGAAAGCGTTATCCTTGCTGACATGGACATAATCAATCCCTATTTTTGCCTCAGGGCTCTTGCCTGCGACATAAAAAAGGATAACCTTTCTGTACTGACGCCTCCCGGAGATATCAAATGGGGGGACATGAGCTATATTAACCCCTTGATCCGTACAAAGATACACGATCCATCAAAACGACTTATTATCGATGTAGGTGGAGATTCAAAGGGAGCTCTTGCGTTAAAACAGTTTGAGCCGGAAATTATTGAAGCTGGATACGACCTCATATTTGTAATCAACCCTTACAGGACCCACACCAAAACTTTTTCAGAAATCGCCCAAATGAAAGACAAACTTGAAGCGACATGCGGACTGAAAGTCAGTTCTATAGCAGCAAATCCGCATCTTATGGACACAACAAGCCCGAAAGACTGTGCCGAAGGAATAATTTTAGTTGACAACTTTTCAAAAAAGATGGATGTTCCGATGCTTTTCGGGATAGCAGAGGAATCGATTTCATCTGATGTGAGAAAGATCCTTCCGGATAATATCCCGCTGTGGATACTTCAAAGAGAGATATTACTGCCGTGGGAAAGAGGCAAGGTACGTATTTAATACAAAAGGAGAGTGTTTCATATGCCAAAAGGGAGAGTCGAAATACTCGAGCAATACTGTAAGAGCTGTTCTATGTGCGTGGAGGCGTGTCCTAAAAATGTCCTTGAAATATCCGATAAGATCAACAAAAAAGGATATCGCCCCGTGGAAGCGGCAAGGCCTGAAGACTGTATAGGCTGTGGAATGTGCGCTATGCGCTGCCCTGATGCAGTTATCAAGGTCTTTCGTGAAGAATGATGTGAGAAGGGGTGATCAAAATGGCAAAAACTTTGATGAAAGGTACTGAGGCGATCGCTGAGGCTGCTGTTCAGGCTGGCTGCAAGTATTTCTACGGTTATCCGATAACCCCCCAGAACGAGATCCCGGAGTACATGTCAAAGCGGCTTTTTGAGGTTGGCGGCGTCTATCTCCAGGCAGAAAGCGAAGTTGCGGCGTCAAACATGATACTTGGCGGAGGAGCTACTGGAGAAAGGGTCATGACAAGCTCCTCAAGCCCTGGCATTTCTCTTATGTCGGAGACATTGAGTTATATTGCAGGGCAGGAAGTTCCGGTCGTAGTGGTCAACGTAGTCAGGGCCGGCCCGGGTTTGGGCGGTATTCTCCCATCTCAGTCAGACTACAACCAGGCGACATGCGGCATTGGCCATGGCGATTTCAACCTCATAGTCCTTGCTCCGGGTTCACTTCAGGAGACTGTGAACATGGTCCAGAAAGCATTCGATCTTGCACAGATATACAGGACGCCGGTAATGGTGCTCTGTGACGGAGTCATCGGACAGATAATGGAAGCTGTGGAGATACCTGAAGGTCATGGCAAGAACCTTTCCCATCCTGAAAAATGGGCCTGCGGATACATGCGGGAAAGAGGCGGTAAAAGGAACATCATCAGAAGCCTCTTCCTGGATCCGGACGAACTTGAAGAACACAACAGGAAACTTGAAGCAAAGTGGCACGAAATAGAAAAGAATGAAACTGCCTGTGAAAAATATCTTACGGATGATGCCGACGTAGTTATTTCAGCTTTCGGAACAGTCGGAAGGATAGCCAGATCTGCAGTCGACAGCCTCCGGGCCGAGGGTCACAAAGTCGGACTCATCAGGCCGCTCCTGGTAAGTCCGTTCCCGTACAAAGATTTCGAAACACTTATCCCAACCTGCAAACACATCCTTGATGTCGAAATGAACTGGGGACAGATGATAAAAGATGTAAACAGGGGAGTCAAATACAATATTCCTGTGAGTTTTTACGGACGTTCAGGCGGTATGTGTCCTGGGGTAGAAGAAATTGAAGAAGAGTGCCGCAAGATATTTGCGGAGCTCTCCTGAAAAGGAGGGGACTGAAAGTGGCAGAAAAAATCGTTTACCAGAGACCTAAAAGTTGGGTAGAGGGAGTTCATTCACACTATTGTCCCGGCTGCACTCACGGGATAATCCACAGGATGTTATGCGAGACTCTGGACGAACTTTATATTCAGGATATAACCACGGGAGTAGCTCCTGTGGGCTGTGCGGCCCTTATGTACGGGTACATAGATACAGATTTCATTGAAGCTCCGCACGGCAGGGCTCCTGCAGTGGCGACAGGCTTCAAGCGGATAAGGCCGGACAGGCTGATTTTCACATATCAGGGAGACGGAGATCTTGCCTCGATAGGTATGGCAGAGATAGTACATGCCGCCAATCGGTCAGAAAACATAACCGTAATTTTTGTAAATAATGCGATATATGGCATGACAGGAGGCCAGATGGCTCCTACTACACTGCTCGGACAAAAGACAACGACCACCCAGAGCGGGCGAGACCCTCTCAGGGCCGGTTACCCGATAAGAATGTCAGAGTTGCTGGCATCCCTTGCTTCGCCATGTTACATAGAAAGGGTCTCTGCGGCAAAACCCTCTCACTTGAACGGTCTTAAAAAAGCGATCAGGAAAGCTTTTAAAAACCAGATGGAGAATAAGGGTTTCTCCTTTGTTGAAGTCCTCTCTACCTGCCCTACGAACTGGGGAATGAGGCCCACTGACGCATGCGACTGGCTTGTGAATAACATGATCCCTTATTACCCCTTAGGGGTATTCAAGGACTTTGAGTAAGGGAGGTCCGGCTAAATGTCGAATTACACACGTACGCTGTTTTGCGCAGGCTTTGGCGGTCAGGGCGTAATGGTCTTGGGGCAGCTGGTTGCGTACGGCGCCATAAAAGAGGGTAAATATGTTACATGGCTTCCCTCATATGGACCTGAGATGAGGGGCGGAACTGCGAACTGCGGTGTTACTGTCAGCGACAGGGAGATAGGTTCGCCGTTCGTAACAAAACCCGATGTGGTGGTCGCACTGAACCAGCCTTCTCTTGACAAATACGAAAAATCAGTCAGATCCGGCGGTGTTTTGATATATAACAGTGATATGGCAAAATACACACCGACAAGAGACGACATCAAAGTTATACCTGTCGAAGCTTCAAAGATAGCAGGAAGCCTGGGTAACGAAAGAGCTGTGAATGTGATCATACTAGGAGTCGTCATTGCAATATCTGATTTTATTTCTGACGAGACAGCCAGGGAGATCATAAAACAGAAACTGGGAGCAAGAAAACCGGAGTTCCTTGAGAGCAACATGAAGGCTTACGACCTTGGACGTGAGATAGGGCTTTCAAAGAATAAAATTTAAGCACATCTTTCCAAGTATAAACAACAAAATCAAAAAACTTCCGCTTAAGAGAAATTCTCGTTAAGCGGAAGTTTTTTGTCTGCCAAAAGGGTCATCGATATTGCCAAAGAGGCGGCGAACTTAAAATATTCCCATAAAATCCACACATTTAAGTCATAAAATCTCCATACAGACTTGTTAAGCTATGCATCATAGGACATCAAACCGTGATGCTCACAATAAAATTGGAGGTCGATGTAGATGAAAAAGAAAATACTTGCAGCGGCAATATTGGTACTGGTATTTGCAGGAAGCGCAATGGCGGCTCCCGGATATGGCAAGGCAGGAAGATGTGGCCCCGGTGCCGGGATGGCTATGGGCTACGGACAGCAGATATGGCAGAACGCAGCACCGGAGGTAAGAGCAAAGATGGACGAAAGAGCCAAACTCAATATCGATCTGAGGGCGGAGCTTCAGAAGGATATCCCCAACAAAGCCAAGGCTCGTGACATCCACGAAAAGATGCAGAAGCTCAACCGTGAGATAGAGGCAGCTCATTTCGAGGAAATACTGAAGGACCCATCAAAGTTCAAAGCGCAGGCCAGAGGTCCCAGACGAGAATTCTCTCCTGAAGACAGAGCACAGATGGAAGAGATAAGAAAGCTTCACACTGAGATAAGAACAGAACTTCAGAAAGAGGCCCCGAACAAGGCAAAGATCCGTGACCTTCACACAAAGATCCAGAAGATCAAAAGTGACCGCGACAATGCCCGCCTGGAAGAAATGCTCAAAAATCCCGAGGCTTTCAAAAACAGCCGCGGCTTCGGCAGGGGATTCAGAAACAACCCCGCACAGCAGCAGTAGCAGATCATGATTTTTATGCCGGGGCCGGCACAAAGACCGGCTCCGGCATTTATAACTCTTTTCTCTTTTTTTGCTTTATACTGGTTAAAACTCATAAGCTATTCAGAACTATTTAAAAAATTTAAAAAACAAGGAGTTGATATAAATGCCTTCTTCCGAATACAATAAAAAGCAAAAAGATCATCTGCAGTATCTGCGTTATGCGATCCTTTTCTTTTTTCTCATTTTTATGTCATGGATGGGATACAGGCACCAGCTTCTTGGCGGCGGTCCGGCAGGATCTCCTACGGTCGATGCACTGTGCCCTTTTGGCGGACTGGAATCGATCTATTCATGGCTGAAAGAGGGATATTGGCTTCGCAGAATTGCGTTGAGCTCATTTGTGCTTTTTATAGGTGTGACCCTTGCGACCCTGCTTACGGGCAGGGTGTTCTGCGGATGGATCTGCCCGCTTGGGGCTGTTAATGAGTTTGTCTCCGCAGGCTCGAGAAAGCTTGGCATTAAAAAGATCAAGCTCCCCCCTGCAGTTGATAAATACCTTCGTTACCTGAAATATGTTATTTTATTACTGATAATCTACACTACCTGGAAGTTAGGAACACTAACTTTCAGGGATTATGATCCATGGGCAGCATGGATGCATCTATCAGCAGGCTGGAGCGAATTTGGTTATGGCACTGCAGTTCTGTTTGCAACTCTTTTTGCAGGGGTATTTATCGAACGCTTCTGGTGCCGCTACCTGTGTCCTCTCGGAGCCTTTCTTGCTTTTGTTTCCAAGTTCTCGATGGTCAAGGTATATCGTGACCAGTCACCATGCATTAACTGTGGAAAATGTGCAGTGGCCTGTCCTGTCGGTTTGACTCCCGACAAAGATACCATCCAGGGTAATGGGGAGTGCATAACATGTGGCAGGTGTTATTCAGCCTGCCCGGTCGACGGTGCAATGAATTCAGGATATAAAAGCAAAAATCTGACTTTCTTAAAAACCTCTATAGCCGGATTGCTGATTTTTGCTGCAGTAGTTGCAGGAGCAAAAACAATTGGTTATTGGGAAACATACGCATCTGCTCCTCCTGCGACAGGTGTCAAGTCTGTTGATAATGTCTTTGGGTGGATGAACCTTGATCAGATAGCTAAAACAGTCGGATTGGATATCAAATCTGTTCTTGAAGCTTCAGGCTTGCCCGAGGATACCCCTACGGATATTTCTATCAAAAAGATACCGGGTGTAGATGACGAAGAATTGAAAGATGCATTAAGGGAATATATGCAAAAAAACATCGGAAGCGTGACAAATAGATTGCCAAATCCACAGGAAATGAGGGGATCTGTAACGCTCAGCCAGATATCTTCGGAATATATGGTTGACTTAAAAGATCTGATCAGCGAACTGGGACTGGATGGAAATGTTGATTTAAATTCACCTGTAAAAGATATTTTGAAACCGTTGGGCAGAGAAGTTCAGGAAGTAAGAGACGCGATCCAAAAGCTTATGGAGGAAAAACCTTGATCAAGAGGTGCCGATCATGACGAAAATACTTATAGTTGAGGACGAAAAAGCTATTGCTGATGTAGAAAAAGCCTACATCATCCGTGAAGGTTTTGATGCAGATACGGCTTCAGACGGAGCAGAAGCTTTAAGAATGTTTAATGAGGGATCCTACGATCTCGTGCTTCTTGATCTGATGCTGCCCGGGATCAAGGGTGAAAGAGTCTGCGAGGAAATAAGAAGGACCTCAGGAGTACCGATAATCATGGTAACAGCAAAGAGCGGTGAGGATGATGTTATAGCAGGCCTTGATGCAGGTGCGGACGACTATATCATAAAGCCGTTCAGTCCACGAGTGCTTATGGCGCGCATAAGGGCTAACCTCAGAAACATCGACCACCCAGTAAACGGCAATTCCGAGATCATAAATATTGGGCATGATATTGAGATAGACAATGAGAAACTTACAGTCACTAAAAAGGGAGAGGAGATCTCACTAACCAAAAATGAATTTATGATCTTTGCAAAGATGGCTTCAAGACCTGAAAAGACATGGACCAGGGATGAACTTATAAATTATGCCCTTGGATATGAATATGAAGGTTTTGAAAGATCGATAGACAGCTACATAAAAAACATAAGAAAGAAACTTGCTGATCCTGAGCATGAGAACGGATACATAAAAACAGTCCATGGTTTTGGATACAGGGTCACGGAGTAACAGGATGAAACGTTCTCTTCGTACCCAGATGCTTTTCCAGTATGTCGTCATAGTGATAATATGCATGCTCGTAATACCTGCAGGCATATCAAAGCTCCTTGACAGGCAGTTCCGCCTTTATTCTTCTGACAGGCTTCTTGAAGACCAAAAAGAAGCGGTAAGGGTATTGGAAGACATATACAGTTCATACGGATATTGGAATAAAACTACGCTTTCCGAGCTGAGGGGCGATATTTTAAGATGGCCTATGGTACACGCGGCTCTGTATGATCCCAGCGGTGTGCTTATAGTTGAATTCAGGAGGCCGATGAGACAAGGTGCCCCAAGAGGACAGGGTATGATGAACGACAGAAACCAGAGTCCGGCTTTTGTTAGGCCCGGAAGAGGCGAGTTGGTGATGAGCGAACTCCCGGTTTCATCAGATGGCAGACTTGTTGGAAAAGTCCGTTTTCTCTGCCTTCCGTTCAATGACAGCAGGGAAGGCCTTTTTCTGAAGAAATTCAATTCACACATGAAATATGCAATAGGATTCATGCTCATAATTGCGGTAATAATATCCTTTGTTATGGCCAACGCCATAAGCAGGCCGATCCTCAACGTATCAAAGATGGCCTCTCTTATAGGCAAGGGCAGGTATAGGGCAGAGGAAGACCTTAAATCAAACATTACTGAACTGCAGCAGCTGATCGACAGCATCAACAGGCTCGGACTGAGCCTAGAGGAACAGGAGGAGCTTCGGAAGAGGCTTATGAGCGATATTGCTCATGAGCTGAGGAACCCGCTTACGATAATCAAATCACATCTTGAAGCATTTGAGGATGGGGTATGGGAACCTACAACGGAAAGGGTCAAACTCACGGTTGATGAGATAGACAGGCTCTCAGGTATGATTTCTGAGGTTGAAAAGCTTACTTCCATTGAGAATGCAGGGAGAGGCCTTGTGCTTGGTTCAATAAACCTTTCAAATGAGATCGAAAGGGTCGCGATGACCTTTGAACCTCTTTTCAGTGCTAAGTCAGTGGAACTTAAAAGAGAAATAGAAGAGGGTGTAATGCTTGCGGCAGACGGAGACAAAATAAGAAGGGCAGTGGAAAACCTTCTCTCCAATGCCTTGAGGTATACAGACAGCGGCGGCATGACCACTGTCTCTTTGGAAAAACAGGAAGGAGATGTCTGTATCAAAGTAAAAGACACAGGCATCGGGATTTCAGACAGTGATCTTCCCTATGTATTTGAACGTTTCTACAGGACAGACAAATCACGGACAAGGTCAAGCGGAGGACTTGGCATAGGACTGGCAATAACAAAAGCTGCAGTGGAGGCACATGGCGGCAGCGTAACTGCAGAAAGCAGTGAAGGCAAAGGGAGCACGTTCATAATCAGGCTTCCGTTGGCATAGAAAGAGATATTTTGATCGGAGGTGCTTTATCTGTTGAGAAATAAAATTGTTGCTGCGATATTTTTGTTCCAAATATTGTTTGCAGGTGTTGCTGCAGCTGAGACGCTGACGATTGAATCATGCGTCAGGACAGCTCTTGAAAAGCATCCTGACATGGTCGCAGCAGAGAGCAAAGTAGCTTCCAAAAAAGCTGCCGTAGGACAGAGCGCGGCGGACAGCAGGCCCCAGATAAAGGGGGGTGCCTCATACACAAGAAGCGACAGCACAGATTCTGCAAACGATTCAGGAAGGTACAACGCATCGATCTCGCTTGAGCAGTCAGTTTATGACTGGGGGAAAAGAGGGCTGAGGATCGAAGGGGCGAGGATCAACATGAGCGCTGCAGAAGCAGAATATTTTGATACAAGGGACAAAATTATTGCAGGAGTGCGGTCTGCCTACTACAACCTTAACAGGGCGATAAGACAGCATGAAGTGGCAAAAGCCAGGTTTGAGAATTACCGGAAGAGGCTTTCTTGGGCAAATTCTTACTACGAGGTAGGAACAAAGCCAAAAATAGAAGTTACAAAAGCTGAGTCAGATCTTGCCAATTCAAAGCTTGCGCTTGTAAAAGCCGAGTCGGCTGCCGAACAGTACAGGGCGCAGCTTGCATCTTCGATGGGGATCCCCATGATGGAAATAAAAAATATTTCAGATGTATTGTCATATGAAGAATGGAACGTTCCGATAGACCAAGCTGTCGAAAGAGCGGTCTCAAACAGGCCTGATCTTGCTTCACAGCGAAAAAGGGTAGAGTATGCAGAGACTGTGCTGTCATTGGAAAAAAAAGGAATGTCCCCTGAGATAAGCGCATCTGCCGGCTACAATGCATACGGCAGCGCCCCTTTTGACGACAACGGCTGGAATGCAAGACTTTCTCTCAACTTTCCATTGTACGATGGAGGACTTACCAGAAGCAGAGTTC
>Ga0334884_1006282_pt1 | contig 10796 bp, 9 predicted proteins | sample GraSluR1_MG_7_FD_207215 | JGI IMG/M metagenome (GOLD analysis project Ga0334884, IMG submission 207215) | Sludge microbial communities from methane-producing bioreactor in Wageningen University, Netherlands - Granular Sludge_12_05 R1 | ecosystem: Engineered > Bioreactor > Anaerobic > Unclassified...
GACGATCAAGAAAATTCCACACCATAATTGAAATTATCGCATCAGTGAATTATTTTTGGCCCTGTAAATGTAACAAGTACTGGTATCTTACAAGGTATTATTGCTGAAGCAGCCGCCATCCGGTATCAATTCAATTGTCGCAGTCGTTCTCAATCTGGTATCATGGAATTAAGTACACGCAGTTGTTATCTAGCAGGCAGTAATATGCATATTGCCGGGTATTATTGAATCCAATACGCTGTTTTTGGTCTTGGCAGGCATTCAGCCTCTTGATTTTACCCTTCCTGTCGTTTAATCGCAATAAGAGAATACACCTGCTTCCAAGCGTGTTTTATTTATTAGCGTTACCACGAAAAAGAGATATACATTCGAATGAATAGAGATGTCAAAGCAGATCCCCTGGTTATCGCCGGCCGCACTTTTCACTCCCGCATGATGATCGGTACAGGAAAGTTTCCTTCTACCGATGCACTGCGTGCGGCGATCGCTGCCTCCGGTTCTGAAATAATTACTGTTGCATTGCGACGCGTAGATGTAAAGGATATTTCGGGTAAGGATGGCATTTTGTCTGCCATTGATCCCGAAAAGCAACTAATACTGCCCAACACCAGTGGCGCACGTAGCGCTGATGAAGCGGTTCGCCTTGCCAAGTTGGCACGTGCTGCCGGTCTGGAACCCTGGGTGAAGTTGGAATTGACACCGGAACCACGCTATTTATTACCTGATCCCATTGAGACTTTGCGTGCTGCTGAGCTATTGATTAAAGATGGATTCGTAGTCTTGCCGTATATACAACCCGATCCAATCCTGGCAAAGCGACTTGAAGAAATTGGTACGGCTACCGTGATGCCGTTGGGCTCTCCTATTGGTTCGAACCGGGGTATCAAGTCACGAGAAATGATTGCGATCATTATTGAACAATCCAATGTGCCGGTGGTGGTAGATGCGGGACTGGGTGCACCATCCCATGTGGCTGAAGCCATGGAAATGGGTGCAGATGCAGTTCTGATTAACACGGCACTGGCAGATGCCCGTGAACATGGCCCGATGGCCAAAGCTTTCGCTATGGCAGTAGAAGCAGGGCGCCTGGCCTATTGTGCCGGGTTGGGACCGCGACGCGACATAGCAGAAGCCTCTTCTCCATTGACAGGCTTTTTATTTGAAGACCACACAGCATCAACATCCGGCAGCCAGATTTCTGGTAAAGAATAAGCCGTCACACTTACCTGTTCAGGAGGTATCTCCATGAGTTTTGTTCCCGTTATAAATCAGTGGCCAGAAAGCCGTTTACAATCTTTGTATGATAATATCGGCCCGTCTGATGTGGAAGCCGCGTTGCAAAAGGAACACCGAAGTCTGGAAGACCTGGCAGCGCTCTTGTCACCCCATGCCATCCCGTATCTTGAGGTGATGGCACGTGAGGCACAACGACTGACACGCTGGCATTTTGGCCGCACCATTTCTCTGTATACACCTATCTATATCTCCAATCTCTGTGCGGCGGATTGTGTCTACTGTGGGTTCTCTGCCCGATCGGGTAGCCGGGAAAAGCGAATAACACTGCGCCCGGAAGAAATTCGGAGGGAATGTGAGAGCCTGGTGACACAAGGGTTTGAAAGTATATTGATCCTCACAGGAGAAGCACCTAAAGTCGTAACCCCACGGTACATCAGGGAAGCTGTCAGTATTGTACGTGAATATTTTGCCTCTGTTTCCGTGGAAATTTACGCGGTGGATACCAACACGTATAAGCAATTTGTTGATGTGGGTTTGGAAGGCACAACCCTGTACATGGAAACTTACCATCCTTCGACCTATCGTGATGTTCACTTAATGGGCGAAAAGGCAGATTATGTATATCGATTGGATGCCATGGACCGGGCAGGGCAGGCTGGGGTGCGTAAAATTAATATTGGCGCGCTCATTGGCTTGTATGACTGGCGGATCGATTTATTGTGGACAGCATTGCATGCACGTCACCTGCAAAAGCAATATTGGCAAAGTGCCATAGGGATATCTTTCCCAAGATTACGCCACACACCAAGCCGCTATCAGGTGCAACACATGATTTCTGATGCCGAGTTGGTGCAAAGCATCATTGCGATGCGACTGTTTCTGCCTGAAGCTGGGATCAATCTTTCTACCAGAGAAACCCCCGCATTTCGTGACAGGCTCATTCCACTTGGGATTACCCACATGTCGGCAGGCTCTTCTACCCAGCCAGGGGGTTATGCTACGTATCGTCGCGGTGAAGCGGATGAACGCACGAACTACCGGGAAGTTCTCGAGCAGTTCGAAATTGAGGACACACGAAGTACCATTGAGGTTGTCAAGGAAATTCGTGCCCAGGGCTATGATCCCGTGTGGAAGGATTTCGATCATGCCTTTAATGCGCTTAATGAAAATGGAACCGCTACCACGTCCCTGTAATCATCTGAAACACCGTTCTCGCGATGTTTTTCAAAGGACAATACTGTGAATCTGCTTGAAGCTCACACCAAAAAAACGCCTCTACTGCTATTTGATTTCGATGGGGTCATCGCAGACTCATTCCATGTGTTTTACCCCTGCTTCGTGGATATGTGCCGGGACTGTGGATATCTGGTGCAATCCGAGGCGGAATTTTTACGGCTGTTTGAAGACAATGTACGGGAGTCTTTACTTCGTGAAGGATTTCCCGTTGACAGGATTGAAATGCTCGCACAAGATTTTGCACCACGCATAGCGGTAGCGAACCAGCAATGTGAACCGTTTCCCAAAATGGTATCTGTGGTTAGTAAACTTGCTGCCAAGTGCCCGCTGGTGATCATTACCTCCAACAATACCGAACCTGTCCAGGAATTTATTGATAGACATGAAATAACCGGCATTCGCGGGGTTTTGGGTGCAGATATTGAGTCCAGCAAGGTCAAAAAAATTCACACGGTAGCACGAGAGTATCCCCAACATCAGCCATTTTATATCGGCGATACCAAAGGGGACATGCTGGAAGGGCAAAGAGCAGGAGCGGTTACGGTGGGTGCATCCTGGGGTTGGCATCCGAAAACTACGCTGGCGGAAGTATCACCTGACTATCTTCTGGATACACCGGATGAATTGCTGGACTTGTTTACTGTAATGGACACCTCCTCGTCGCATTGATGTGTTGCTTTGTGCTGTGTCGGTTTGCAGTATCTTCACCGTAACGACATCGTCATCAATAAGCTCATAAAAAAACCCGGAATGGCGGGGGATGCCATCCCGGGATATTCAGGAGGAAGAAGGGAATGATACTGGTTTAGTACATTCCGTCCATTCCGCCACCACCGCCTGCTGGAGCTTTTTCAGGCTCAGGCAGATCGGCAATGATAACTTCTGTTGTAAGCAGCAATCCGGCGATACTGGCGGCATTCTGCAGCGCGGTACGGGTTACCTTAGTTGGGTCCAGGATACCAGCTTTCAGCAAATCTTCGTATTCGCCAGATTGAGCATTGTATCCAACGGCACCCTTTTTGGCACGTACATTTTGTACAACCGTAGCACCTTCGTCACCGGCATTGGCAGCCAGAATGCGCAAAGGCTCTTCCAGTGCGCGTCTGACGATGTTGGCACCAATGGCTTCGTCACCAGTGAGCGCGGAGAAGTCCACGGATTCCTGGCAACGCAACAGGGCTACGCCACCACCAGGAACTATGCCTTCTTCCACTGCGGCGCGTGTAGCATGCAGGGCATCTTCCACACGAGCTTTCTTTTCTTTCATTTCAACTTCAGTAGAAGCACCTACGTTGATAACGGCAACACCACCAGCCAATTTGGCCAGACGTTCTTGCAATTTCTCACGATCATAATCGGAGGTCGTGGCTTCAATCTGACGGCGAATCAGGTTAATACGCGCCTTGATATCATCGCTGGAACCGGCACCTTCAACGATAGTGGTGCTGTCTTTGTCGATGACGATGCGCTTGGCACGGCCCAGATCACTCAGGGTGATGCTTTCCAGAGAACGTCCCAAATCTTCCGAAATGGCCAGTCCACCTGTAAGGTGTGCGATGTCTTCCAGCATAGCCTTGCGGCGATCACCAAAACCCGGTGCCTTGACAGCGGCTGCGGTGAAAGTTCCACGAATCTTGTTAACCACCAAGGTGGCCAATGCTTCGCCTTCAACGTCTTCCGCAATAATCAGCAAGGGCTTGCCGCTCTTGGCGATCTGTTCCAGCAAGGGTAACAGGTCTTTAAGGTTGGAAACTTTTTTCTCATGAATGAGAATATAGCAGTCTTCCAGAGAGCATTCCATGTTCTCATTGTCCGTAACGAAATACGGTGACAGGTAACCCTTGTCAAACTGCATGCCTTCCACTACTTCGAGTGTGGTTTCAATACCTTTGGCTTCTTCCACAGTGATTGTGCCGTCGTTTCCGACCTTTTCCATGGCTTCAGCAATGATGGCACCGATTTCTTCATCACTGTTGGCAGAGATAGAAGCTACGTTTTTGATGACGTCCTTGTCATTCCGTACCTGCTTGCTTTGGCTGGCAAGTTCGGCAACGATGGCAATCACTGCCTTGTCGATACCACGCTTGAGGGCCATGGGATTGGCACCTGCTGTGACATTGCGCAGGCCTTCACGGAAAATGCTTTCTGCAAGCAGTGTGGCGGTAGTGGTACCGTCACCGGCGACATCGGATGTCTTGGAAGCGACTTCCTTGACCATCTGGGCGCCCATATTCTCAAATTTGTCTTCGAGTTCTATTTCTTTGGCAACACTCACACCGTCTTTGGTGACTGTGGGAGCACCCCATTTTTTGTCCAATACAACATTACGGCCCTTTGGGCCCAAAGTAGCCTTGACTGCCTTGCTTAATTTAGTGACGCCCGACAGAATCTGTCGACGTGCGTCTTCTCCGAATTCTATTTGTTTTGCCATAATTGTAATCTTGTCCTCGTAGTTTTATGGGTGATGTCCAGCTTACTCAATTACGGCCAATACGTCGTCTTCACGCATGATAAGGTGGTCTACATTATCAATTTTGACTTCCGTACCGGCATATTTGCCCATGAGGATACGATCCCCTTCTTTCACTTCCACAGGTACCCGGTTACCGCTTTCATCCAGACGGCCTGGTCCTACAGCAATAACTTTGCCTTCTTGAGGCTTTTCTTTGGCGGTGTCGGGAATGATAATGCCGCCACGAACGGTTTCATTTGGTTCTTCACGCTTGACCAGAATGCGGTCAGCAAGCGGGCGTACTTTCATGGATAGCTCTCCTTTGCTCAATACCAATGGTAAATTACAATCATACAACGACTGTATTAATTTAAGTTCAACCACAGCAGATTGCTGCGGGGGAGGTGTTAGCACTCACCACCCGAGAGTGATAATAACAGATGTTCCCGCAGTCTGTCAATACCTCAATGCAAAAAAAATTCTATACCCACAGCTCACCAATTGGTGAATCTTAATGTTGGTACTACACAGATAAATCCCATTTCGTGTCACAAATAGATACCATGTAGCGCACCGATATAAAATCTGGTGTATTTTTTTGAGTCTGTATAGTTATAATGCTTGCTCGTGTGCCTGCAATGTGCGCAAATCAAAGATGAATTACAAAGGATGCATTGTCAGTATGGGAAGTAAATAATATGTGCCAAGTTTCTGTAGTGGCACCGGTATATAATGAAATCGACAATTTGGACGCATTGTGTGAAGCAGTGTACGCCACTTTTGCTTCTATGCCGGAGGTTTCATTTGAGTTGATTATTGTCAATGACGGCAGCACAGATGCTACCCGGCAAACTTTGGAAGAAATGACAGAAAGGTATGCAGGGCTACGCCCATTGCATCTTGAAAAGAACCGCGGGCAATCTGCTGCGTTGTTTTACGGTCTTAGGCAAGCCCGTGGTGCGTACATATTGACACTGGATGGAGATATGCAAAACGATCCGGCTGATTTCCCGAAGGTACTCGCGTTGCTGGAATCCTATGATTGCGTGTGTGGTTATCGTGAAAATCGGCACGATAGCTTCATTCGGCGTTGTTCGAGCCGCGTGGCAAACACAGTACGGAACTGGCTCTTGCAGGATGGTATTCGGGATTCCGGGTGTGGTTTGAAAGGATTCCGTGCAGTTTGTGTTCCACACTTTATCCCATTTAACGGGATGCACCGTTTCGTGGCAGTATTTATGCGTACCGCTGGCTTATCTATTGTCGAATGCCCGGTACAACACCACCCCAGAACCCGGGGCACCTCAAAATATGGGTTGAATAACCGGCTATGGCGCAGTTTATATGATCTCGTTGGTGTTGCCTGGTTGCGTAAACGTTATGTAGGTCAGTGAATAGCAATTAATCAATGTTAGTGTGACAGGCAGGGGGTTCTTGTGTTTAGTGGTGACATGTCAATGTTTACAGTTATTTTCTGGCAGGTGATTGGTGTAACAGCCGCAACGATTTTTTATGGCCGGTTTTACATACAATGGCTTGTGTCAGAACATCGTGGTGAGAGCACGATACCGATTGTTTTCTGGTACATGAGTGTCATAGGTTCATTGATGTTGCTGGCGTATGGTGTCTACCTGCAATCACCCGTCGGGGTCTTGAGTCATTGTTTTAACATTATAATTTACACACGAAACTTGAATTTTATCTGGAAAGAACGTGCGCGTTTTACTCGAAAACAACGCCACGCCTTACATGCGGTAGTTCTCCTGATCGTGTTAGTGGCAATGGGACTGGTAATTTTAACCTGGCTACGTGAATATGATGTGACTCGCCAGGCTGAACCTAGTGTGATGCGAACTACCTGGTTTTGGATAGGAATTGGAGTTCTCGGTCAGGGTTTTTTTGCTTTGCGGTTTACCATTCAATGGATCATTTCAGAGTTGAAACGAAAAAGTATAATACCAGCGATATTTTGGTATATCAGCATCCTGGCATCAACCTTGCAGCTGGCATCGTTTGTTCATCGTGGTGAGTGGGTCTTTGTCGCTGGTATCACAGCTACAATTTTTGTATATTTACGCAACATCTGGATGATAAAGCGTGTGGGCAAAGATGTTGTACCGAACAATACACCAGTGTGATGTCAAAGCTTGGATAAATTTCAGGTGCCAACTTGTATGTGTTAACCACAACGCTCGTCAATCGTTATTACGATGCGAGTGGGTAACAAAATGGTGAAAATCTTAAACAGTAGGGAGATTTCATGAAAAGCTGGTTAATATGTTTCTGTTCTGTTCTATTGCTCAACCAGGCAGTCGCGTCAGCTAGTCGCGTCACAATTTCAGCAGAAGATGCTAGTGAATTTCGATACTGGACGCAAATCAACCGGATACGTGACCGAGAAGCAACCTTGCGGGAGCGACAGGAGAACATGCCCCAATCGTCATCCCGATTAATACCAAAACGCTATGATCATGAAGGTTACGCGCATCTACGGCCCGCATTTCTACTATATGCAGCCCGGGAAGGTGCCCAGCATGCCCGCAAGTCGTTGAAGGGATATCCAGAATCGGAAATTGAACGTCAGATACGTGAAAACGTTGATGTTGCTTTACAGTATTACCCTCTGGTTGCGACAGAATCCAGCCACTTTCAGGATTTGGTTGACACCATGCGAGACCGGAAAACCGACAAGATTCTACGGTTGTATCTTGCAGAACAACTGACCTCCAGTATTGGGGCGCACTCGCTCCTGGGACTGTATATGAACGAGGAATTGCATATTTCTTCTGAGGATAGCATCCGACTATTGCGCAGGCTTAGTGTAGACTCCCTGGAGGATGCCCGGATTCAACAAGCAGCACTACACGGATTGTACAATTTTATTTACCAATCGATTGAAAGGCAAATACTGCGTGATGAGGAATTGCAAAGATATTTACTTGAAAATGGAATTCCTGCTAAACCAATAGTATTGAACTCCCACACCGAAGCGCCCAGAGTAGAAGAGACACAAAAAATACTACAGGATTCGCAAGTGTACTTGGAGCAGTTGATTGAAGTATATACAAGCCATCTGCGGCCTGAGGCAAACCGCCCGGAAGTAACTCGTCAGATTTCACTGGAGTACATACAGCGTATTTATGACGAAATGCCCTATCTGAACAGGGATAATTTGATTGCAATTCTGAAGCAATATTCTATGTCGGATAATGATATCAACTAATGGTTGTTTTGTTGCCACAGAGCATAATAATTCTGATATAAAACAATTGCGCTGTTAAACGATGTGTTTTTATAATTCTGTTTCTCAAGAGGAGTATAATTCCTGCCATGGGGTTTTCTGTACGCTATCTTGTATTTTTGATTCCGCTGGCAATACTCCTGTTCAGTCTGAATATGGGGGGGTATGATCTATGGCCGGCTGATGAGCCCCGCTTTGGGCAGGTTGCCCGGGAGATGATGCAGCGGGGGGATTACCTGGTACCGCACATCAATGACCGACCTTATCAGGAAAAACCGCCACTCCTTTTCTGGCTGATTGCACTGGTTTCACAACCCATAGGTGATGTAACTGCATTTACAGCACGGGTCCCCTCCGTTTTAAGCGCGGTGGGCATTGTTGTTCTCACATATCTCCTGGCAACGCGCATGTGGGGTCCGAATACTGCCTTGTGGACCTGTCTTATCTTAATGACTATGCAACGGTTCTGGTGGCAGGCACGAACGGCCCAGATCGATATGCTGTTGTCGTTCTTCGTCATGCTTGCCACATATAGCCTATGGCGTTGGGACGAAGAGCGTAAACAATCCTGGTTGATTGTACTGTACATTGCGATTACGGGAGGGATGCTTGCGAAAGGGCCACCAGCGCTCGTGTTCCCACTGTTGCTCATTGTCACCTTTTATTGGCGTGATACAGCTTCACGCAAAGCGACACATTGGGTTGCCGGTTCCCTGGCAAGTGTTATCATCACCCTGCTGTGGTTTGTGCCTGCCCGCCTGATGGCCGCCGAAACCACAGAAGCGGCCGTGGAAGGAGGGATGATCAACAACCTGTTTATCAATACGGTCGGACGTTTTTTCCTGGGGGTCAGCAAGCTGCAACCCCCCTGGTATTATCTCACGACAATTCCTGCCGACATTATGCCCTGGACTTTGCTGTTACCCCCAGTAGTGTATTGGATTTGGCGGCATAAAAATGACAGTCGAAGCATGCGTTTTCTGCTATGCAGCTTTGTTCCCGCATTGATTTTTTTCTCGATATCATTAGGCAAACGTTCGGTTTACATACTGCCGCTATTTCCAATAATGGCCATGTTGATGGCGCCTGCCATAATTGCGCTGGTCGCTCAGGAGCGAACTCGTTGGCTGCGGGGTGCCGGTTTGGTCTGGGGGTTTGGGTTAGTTTTGCTTGCCTTGGCGCCTTGGGGCTTGCAGTTCACAGAATTTAGTTATCTGTTTGGTCCTGAATTGATCTTGTTTAGTTTTACTGCGATGGTGCTTGGATGCGTGGGATGGTACCTGGGCTACCAACATCCAAAACACTTCCCCTGGCACTTGAGTTGGCAAACCATGGTTTTGATGTCATTGTGTGCAGTATTGCTTTTCCCGGTGGTAAACCAAATTAAGTCAGCCCGGGCAATTTGTACACCAGTACGCGAACTGGCCCGTGAAGGTCAAGAATTACGCCTTTTTTCTGTTGGATTCAGCAGGGAAGAATATGTTTTTTATTCAGAGCATTTTCATGAGCCGGTATTGATTGATTTACTGGATAGTGAAGAACATCCTGTTTCCCTGGACATGCAAGCTGCTGTAAAGCAGCAACGGAAGGCACGGCGCGTTATTATTGATGCCGTCAAAGAAGTGCCCATAGAAAACATTGAGCAGATAACATCGACGGAAAAATCGGAACTGCGAAATGCCATTGAATCGGCAATTGCTGAGTCGGAAACGTTGACGGAGGAACTTTGGGCTTTCGAGCATGCTTTAATCGCCGAGATAGACCGTTTTGCACATGCCTTCTCGGAAAGCACCCCAGCGTTTATGTATATACAAGCAGGAGACTGGCGTTGGATTCTCGCGCTTCACACCGACATGCCAAGCTACCATGTGCTTGAACACCGGGGTGTCGGACGTCGTGAAGTGATGTTGTTGGGCAACAACGCCGCAGCGGCCTTGGTTGTCGAAATGAATAGACTTTCAAATGATAATTTGGATCAATGACGGGTTAATTGTTTGCGTTGGCGCCTTCGTCAAGTGTTTTGGGATTCTTCATGTTGGACAAAGTATCGTCTCGGCTTATCAGGCCCTGGTTGTACAGCTCCTTCAGTGAGCTGTCCAGTGTCTGCATGCCATCGCGTCGGCTGGTTTCTACAACACTATAAACCTGATGTGTTTTGCCTTCTCTAATAAGGTTCGCAATGGCAGTATTGTTACGCAATACTTCACAAGCCATCACCCTGCCGGAGTTGTCGATTTTCGACAGAAGCCGTTGCGAAATAATGGCGAGTAATGTCATGGAGAGTTGGAAGCGAATTTGCTGTTGTTCATGACCCGGAAAAACATCGATGATTCGGTCAACAGTTTGTATGGCATCATTGGTATGCAGTGTGGCAAATACCAGATGACCGGTTTCCGCGGCAGTTAACGCAGCTTTGATCGTTTCCAGGTCACGCATTTCTCCGATCAAAATTACATCGGGGTCCTGACGCAAGATGTATTTTAATGCTTTTGGAAAGCTCTCGGTGTCTGTGCCAACTTCACGTTGGTCCACTATACTGCGTTGATGGTTATGCACATACTCAATTGGGTCTTCAATGGTGACCACGTGACAGGCGCGCTCTTTATTAATGCGATGAATCATGGCGGCTTG
>Ga0334884_1006290_pt1 | contig 10785 bp, 8 predicted proteins | sample GraSluR1_MG_7_FD_207215 | JGI IMG/M metagenome (GOLD analysis project Ga0334884, IMG submission 207215) | Sludge microbial communities from methane-producing bioreactor in Wageningen University, Netherlands - Granular Sludge_12_05 R1 | ecosystem: Engineered > Bioreactor > Anaerobic > Unclassified...
GCCTCCTTGTGGATTGTATAAGGAGGCTTATTGTGCCAGCGACGTCATACCTTTTCGGATAGATTTCTTTCGTGAAGCAACGATACCTTTTCAGATAGATTTATTGTAAAGCAATTCGCTGACTGGACATTTCTATCCTGATTTTGTTAGGATGAGAAGGAGATTAGGAGCCGGTGTGAAGGCATTCGGGAAGGATCACCTTCGGCTTGGAGATTCTTTATTGAGGTCGAGGGGGAACATTGCATTTTTTGCATGTGGTAACCAGCACGTGGTAGAGTAAGTTCGTTTATGTCGGGGAACGCTGTTGCCGGATAAGCGGCACCAACGACGAACGGGAAAAATTTTCAGTTCGTCAGGTAAGTTAGCGGGGTAGGTATTTTAACTATTCTGGGCATTCGATGCTGCGTTGCACACTATCTGTCCTTACCAGAACGCGCAAGGAGCTGACTCCAATATGAAAAAATGGACCGTGATGCTGATTCCCCATGACCGGGGTAGCACACGTACACTTATACTTTCCAATTTACATTTTGTTACACTGGTAGGTGTGTTGGTTGTTCTCACGTTCACATCCACCTTCTTTTATCAACGCCATCAAATCATTGCCTCTCGTGCCAAAACACTGGAACGAGCCCACCGTGAACTCGTGTTGGAAAGCGCACGGCTGCTGGAAAAAAATCAGCACGCCGATGAACTGGATGACATATTGCGACGCCGTGAAGCAGAATTACGCGCCGAATATGAAGCCACTATCAAGACAATCACCACCGAATTGGCTGATTTATATACCCTTGAAGCCCATGCACGAGACAATTTCGGCTTAATTCCGCGTGGAGCACGTCCGCAGGACAGTGGTGATGGTGCAGGTGGTGGCAGCGGTAAAGGGGGTGCCCCAACTGGTCGAGGTGTGTTTTCCAGCAACAGCATCCTCACAGAACGTCTGCGTCCTCCACAACTCATCGATGGCGTGACCACCCCTTCAGCAGACCTGATCATGCAGGAAATCCAGCTGCGTACCCAGAGTTTTAACGATTTGGTCAGCGGGATGGAGTTGGAGATCGATCGTATAGAACGTATCCCATCTATCTGGCCGCTTGCCAATGGTGCTGGACGCATATCCTCACAATACGGATATCGTCGCGATCCATTCAACAATCGCCTACGGCATCACGACGGACTTGATCTGGCAGCGCCGCATGGTACTGTTATACGTGCTTCAGCCAAAGGGGTGATTACCGGTTCATCTTATGAAAATTATCTTGGGAATACCATTCGTATAGACCATGGAAACGGTATAGAAACTGTATATGCCCACTTGGCATCCCGTTCTGTTCAAAATGGTGATGTGGTTCATCGTGGTCAACCCATTGGACGCGTTGGAAGCACTGGACGAAGCACAGGGCCACACCTGCATTACGAAGTCCATGTGGATGGAAAGACAGTCAACCCTGAAAATTACATCACAGACTGACAAGCCATGCTCGATGCATTAAAATCAAAAGCAGCACAGGAATCAAGAATCATTACCATTGTCGGGCCGGGCACAGCGGTTGAAGGTCGCTTGAGTTCAACCGGTCCGATACGTGTGGAAGGCCGTGTCGTCGGGCATTTGCAAAGCGAAGAACAGATTATGGTACTGGCTTCTGGACGTGTCAAGGCCGATATTGATGCCAAACATGTCGTCATAAGTGGTGAAGTCGAAGGTGATGTTACAGCAACAGAGCGAATGGAAATAACCCGAGGCGCAAAACTAATCGGTAATATTTCCGCACCGCGTATCAGTATAGATGAAGGTGTTTTGTTCGAAGGCCGCTGTTCAATGCACAGTCCAGATATGAATCTAGTACTTCAAGCATCCGATGCCGTACCTAAAGTGCGGCAAACTGCTGCTACCGCTCAAATTCCTCCTGATAAACAATCTGCCGTTGCTGCGCGAAACACCATTGTATCGCGTGATCCTGCTACCAAAAGCATGGAAGAGCAATTAAATCTTGATGAGGCAACAGACGTCAGCAGAAAATCAGCGGCTCCTGCTCCACAGCGCTCAGATAAAAACACTGCATCAATAAACAACAGCGCAAAACAGAATCGGTCGCCAGCCGCTAATTCCAATTCTCCACGAGTAGGTCAAAAGTCTGTGAAGCAGAATAAGTCAGACCAGTCTTCAGCTCCTGCAGATAACGAAAAACCGGAATAAATCACCCTGCCAAAACGATTTATCACATTGGTTGTTAATTAATCCTTGGTATTTTTTCCTGAACAGTGAAACTTTGAGCATGTCCCAGATCATACCCCCAACTTCATCCAAGATACTGGTCGCCATGAGTGGCGGCGTAGACAGCGCAGTCACCGCTTCCTTGTTGGTAGAACAGGGCTACAACTGCGTTGGCGTTACCATGCGGTTGGTACCGGAACCAAAAACCAAGTCGGTATTTGAACCTTGCTGTGGTCTTGAAGCGGTGGAAGATGCTCGCCGTATATGCGAAAAAGTCGGTATTCCCCATATCGTTATGCATGCAGTAGAGCGTTTTGATCGTTACATCATCTCCCATTTTGTAGATGAATATACGCAGGGGCGCACCCCCAATCCCTGCGCACGCTGTAATCGCATGATCAAGTTTGGTGCCTTGTATCAACGTGCTGATGAATTGAATGCTGACTATATTGCCATGGGCCATTACGCACGTTTAGAGCAACGCGGCAACCGCGTATCGTTACGCCGTGCAGCCTATCTCCCCAAAGATCAGAGCTATGTGTTGTCACCACTGACCCAGGCACAACTCCGTCGTGCCTTTTTCCCGCTCGGTAACATGACCAAAGAGCAAGTTCGTGCGAAGGCCTGGGAATTGGATTTCGGAATGGCCACCAAGAAAGAAAGCCAGGAAATCTGTTTTGTACCTGACCGTGACTACGCACGCGTCATCATGGAACGGGTTGGCCCTGCCGCTTCAGGCCCTATTTATACAGCCTCCGGAGAATGCCTCGGAAACCACCGGGGCTTGATTCATTACACCCTGGGGCAGCGTCGTGGTTTGGGCATCAGCGGCCCACGGCCATACTATGTCGTAAAACTCGACATAGAGAACAATGCATTGATTGTTGGTTTTGAAGAAGAAACTTGTACGATGTCATTTACAACAGGTGCTGTGTGCTGGGGAGGTCTGACACCTCAGATCGAAGCGTTTACATGTCGTGTCCAGCTTCGATCACGGCATGAAGCTGCCCTGGCTACCGTGATACCGCAAGACCGTTTTTTCCAGGTGCAGTTTCTAGATGCACCACAAGCAGCTGTTACCCCCGGACAATGGGCCGTGTTTTATGATGATGATGGCTATGTATTGGCTGCCGCTATTATAGAAAACGCTACACCAGCAGATTCGAACATAGTTGACTCAGAAGCACTGTGCTCCGCACATGCACCTGCCACAAAGATGCTCGCTTCTCGTATGTAATTTTGTGTTGTTTGCTACCTGTACATTTAATGTATTCTATCCAGTGATGCAGGTTGTTGCCGTCTGCACAATTCAGTCGCTATACTGAAGCCTGATGATAAACACAAACTATCCGGAGAGGAACGTGTATCTTGTGAACACGAATATCCGCCCGGTTAAGTAATCTACTGCAACCTGATTGTACATACTCTATTGTATGCTGAAACGGGGAGTTTCTTATCATGGCTTTGAAAGTCGGGGTTATTGGAATGCGTGGTATCGGCGGACAACACGTCGATGCCCATATGAAAGATGATTTGTCCGACCTGGTCGGCGTTTGTGATGTGGTAAAAGCACGGGCAGATGAAGTTGCTGAAAAACATGGTCTCAAGGCATATTATTGTCTCAAGGATATGCTTGATGACAATCCGGATTTGGACGTGGTTGATGTCACTACAGGTGGTTTTGAAAATGGCAGTTGGCACTTCGAGCCTGCCATGGAAGCGATGGAAGCCGGCAAGCATGTGTTGGTTGAAAAGCCCCTGTCGAATGATGTTCAGGAAGCACGGCTGATGGTGGCAAAGGCAGCTGAAAAAAAAGTGTATCTCGGTTGTAATTTGAACCACTACTTCACACCACCCGCGGAAAAAGCCCGTGAGTACATGGACGAAGGCAAGATCGGTGAACTGGTCTATTGTCTGCACAAGATGGGATTCTCAGCCGGAGAAGAAACCTATGTCCCCACAGCATCCAGCCGTTTCAAGGGCTTTCCCTACGCCCACCTCAAGGCGTTTCTATCCCATCCTTTCAGTGTAATGCGCTATTTCTGTGGTGATGTTACACACATTCAGGCCTTCGTTGATCGGCCTGGATTCCGGCGGCGTGCCAGTGATGTCATGCTCTCCACCGTTAGCTGCAATATGCGCTTCGCCAACGGTGCAGTCGGGTATCTCTTAAGCCAACGCGGTGACGCGACTTACGGCTTGGGCGGCTGGTGGAGCCTGGAAGTCGCTGGTACCAAAGGTACTTTCTGCATTGAAAACTGCATAGAAAAGGTGACCTACTGGCCCGCACCCAGCCCGGAAGCTGCTGGTAGTGCCGAGAATCCAACCGGCGGTTCTGACAAAGGACCCTTTGTTACCGATACCGGCATAACCGACTTCGGTCAGACTTTCCCAAGACGTATCCATGCTTTTATGGAAGACGTTCACAACAAGGTGCCCCGCGAGAGCTTACGTGCCAATGGCCGAGATGCCCTCGCAGCACTGGAATACACCTGGGCTGTTATGGAATCCTATGAGCAGGGCGGTGCCATGGTACGCCCGAATCCGTTGCCACCAGTCCACGGAGACCCGTTCACCCTACCCGATTGATCATTACAATCAACTTACCAATTAAATGTACCTCATCCAGCGGGTGCTCAGTTCGTAACTGACTGAGTGCCCGCATTTTCTTTGTACAGATATCTAAAACCTGTTTCACTTATTCAATTCATCTTGTGATGGCTAACATCACCTCCGTGAAAATGGGGGAACCAGATAGTGTCTATTCGTGAAACGCATATCAAAGCAGCAATATGCTCAGGGAACTTTAAAACTGCATATAGTATAAGAGATTAAGTGTTTTTTGTAGGCAATGTTTTAAAACTGAAACAGTATTAAACTCAAAAATCAAAACAAAGGAGAAGATTCTGTAATGCTGCAAAGCTTAAAAATGATACTAATTATAGTTATTATAACTACGTTGAACTCACCTGCCCTTGCTGACTGGCCACAATACGACTCAAATCCTTTCGAAATTCAATTGGACATTCCTGCACCAGAGGACTCTGCTGGTGGACTGCTTACGGCAGATATCAACAACGACGGACGCATGGATTTTCTGATCACCGTTCCTGGGCACATTGCTGCATATGCTAATGGTGGTTCCAGGTTGTGGATCAAAGAAGTGGATGTAAGGATTGGTGGCTCATCAGAAAATGTTGGCTTGCCTGGCCACAATGCACCCGGTGTCACCGCAGCAGATATTGATGGCAATGGTCGCACAGAAGTATTGTACCTGACTCAAAATCGCCAATTGCATGTGCTGGACGGTGCCACAGGGGAACTGTTATGGACGGCAGAGCCGCCGTATCCAGATGGCCCGGAACGTCCAGCGGAACGCTGGGAGCATCTCGTCATTGCCAATTTTCGTGGTGAAGGCGATCGGGACCTGCTATTGCAGGCAACCAACAAGGATGGATACCGTGTTGGCCATTACATCACAGCGTATGCCATTGAGGACCTCCGCGAAGGAAATTATGTACCTTTGTGGGAGCGTAATGACTTTCTGACCTGTGCGCACAATGGTGCCCGCATCGCCGATTTGAATGGAGATGCTCGTCACCATGTATTGGGCGGCGATATAGTCAGTCCGGATGGTGAACTGCTATACAAGATACCGCTTCGAGGGCATGTGGATGCCATAGGCGCGGCAAAAGTACGAGATGATATACCCGGGCTTCAAGTAGTCGCGGTTGAAGAAGGAGGGCCTCAACGAGTTTTTTTGTATAATCACGAAGGATTGATTTGGGAAGCAGACTACAATAATTGGGAACCGCAGAACTATGTAGCAGGAAATTTTGACCTTGAACGGCCTGGCATGCAAATCTGGAATCGAAGTCGCTACAACACAAGTCAACGCCCCTTTGTATTTGATGCCTTTGGAGAGTTGATCAACCAGTACGAAATGGACGAAGTCGCTCCGGAAGATTGGACCGCGGGCGGTGTTGAGGTCATCACTACCATAGATTGGACCGGAGAGGAAAAACAACTGGCTGCTGCTACGGAGCGACATACAGTTGGTGATGTTTGCATTTTTAATCCAATTACTGGCGAATTTTTACATCGATTTTCCGCAAAGGCAGATCGTCTGTATATAGCGGATGTCTCGGGTGACTGGCGGGAAGAAATCATTGTTCTCGAAGGCAATACCTTGCGTATCTTTCACAATCCTGAACCCAACCCCCGGCCAGACCAGCCTAGACTTTGGGAACAAGACCATTATCGAAGGGCAAAGCTGACCTATAATTACTATAGCCCATGATCTACTGCTTTTGCAGTTGCAACCTGAAATATAGTGCAATACATAATGGCAGGTGCCTTGGCTGTCGTAGCTGGTCACCTGCCATTAAATTTATATGATTATATACGGAATCGAGCTGATTGTCTATGGTTGAATACGCCAATTAAAGCAATCTAAATAATTTCCAACATATCGCGATCAGGTAGTGTCGGGAATGAGGCATGGGGTTCGGTCTGGTACCAATAGGCAACAGAGGCAATATCATCCTGAAGTGGCAAATAACGACCACCAGCACGCCAGCCAAGTGCTTGCATTGTAACACGCAAATCGGTGTCAAACCGTATGGGGTCCATTATATGCCAACGATACATGCCATACCGTTGTTGTGTCAGCATCTCACCATCTGGTTTTATGTGTTGATGAAATCCTGCATAGGGTGTTGTATAGGTCTGATACTTTCCTTTATCCAGAAAACAATAGGAACCACAAAAATAGTCTTCCGTGCCTGTACCGCATATGGTCGGCCACTCGTCTCCATCCATAAAATATTTAATTTCGCCTTCACCCCACCAGCCATTGTTATTTGACTGCCAGGCCATGTAGGTGCCTACATACTGCCCCTTACCTTTCAGACCATCAACAATTACATAATCTTCCTTGTAAGGCAATGGATTGGTACGACGAAACTGTGCATGAAAATATGCGGTATCGTCCGGTACTTCAGTCAAGGTGTAATTGATCTGGTAAAAAAGCACCGCATCTTCCAGACCTATGTTTTCAAGGGTCATGCGACAATGTTTGCGAAATGGCATCTCCCAATATGAATTAAACGCACAACCCGGATTTACACAAATGGGCAACGAATTCAGATGGGCATAAACACCCCACCCCATACCAAAAAAGTCACCCATGGGGCACTCCACACTCGGAGTTTCTTCATTATCCCAATATATGCGGTAGATTAGAAACCGCCATGGTCCGGTAGGCGTAAACCACATCTGTTGTATGGCACCAGGACCTTCAATCGTTGCCAATTCAAATTCTGTGCCTGCTTTTATACTGACCGCGGGAGAGACTTTCCAAGTGACGCCAAGGTCACGTGCGGCCTCTTTTCCCAGTCCTTCTTCAGCCATACCACCTTTGTTTTTCGTGCCGGTATAGTTTTCTGCCGAAATTGAACGTGATTTCGCATTGGACAATCGTGATAAATTACCCAGCCCCATATTCAGTCCGTTAAACATTGTCCCGTTTCCCTCTGTTGATGTTGAATGCAATGTGAACGCAACGACATTCCTCAAAGCGATATCCTGCATCATTACATGTTCCAGAATCCAGTTTCACAATCTTGAAGAACGTATCATTACATTAAAAAATGAGCATCAACATGCTATATATATAAATCACATTTTCATGGTGATGCTGGTATATGCGATAATACCGGCCTTAATACGAATTTATATCTTTGATTGGCGTAAACTCCAGTCAGTCATTCCGGTGGTTACTACGGGGCATACCAATTTGAATCCAACGTCATTACATATGATTACAATAAAGGGACTTGTCCTTGCACTGTTCCTCTCTGGTTGTGGGACTTACAACGACCATCTAATCAAAGTTACTGGTCAGATAGAAAGTGATTCGTCGCATGCCGGTTCCAGAACAGGGGGACGTGTAATTGAGGTGCTGGTTCGCGAAGGTGATGTCGTTGAAGCAGGTGATGTGTTGCTGTTGCTGGAAGATGATGAAGCACGGGCTGTTGTGGCAGCAGCCGCGGCACAATTAGCCCAGGCAGAAGCGGTATTGGATAAATTAACTACAGGTGCAACTGAAGAACAATTGGCACAAGCCGAGTCCGCATTGCGGGCAGCCGAAGAGCGATTACTCATGGCTGAACGAGGTGCCAGAGCCGAAGAAATCCGGGCAGCTGTTGCTGCAACGGATGGCACAAAGGCTCAACTGGATGTAGCCAGAATTGATTATGAACGATTGCTTCGTCTATACGAACAAGATGTTGTACCGCGACGCCAATTTGATCAGGCTAAAGCAACCTGGGAAGCGGCAGAAGCACAATATAAGACAGCTCGTGAACAACAAGCATTGGTACAACTTGGTGCCCGAGATGAAGAAATCGCCATGGTGCGTGCTGACCGAGATCAGGCCCAGGCGTTTTTTAATGAATTACAACGTGGTACACGTACTGAAGACCTTGCTGCCGCAAAAGCTGCACGAGACGCTGCAAAAGCCGAGTGGAATCGTGCTGCTGTCGCATTACAAGAAACCAGAATTACCGCTCCAATCTCCGGTGTAGTTGAATCTTTAGACTTGCGTCCTGGTGATTTGATGCGTTCTGGACCAGCCGTGCGTATTGTAGACCCGGAACAACTTGAGTTGAAGGTCTTTGTCAGTGCGGCATTGTTGGGACATGTCCAAGTAGGACAAGTTGTCAATTTTACAACAGACTCGCATGGAACAGAACAGTTCCAAGCGGTGATCCAGCGCGTAGCTTCTGAGGGTGAATACACGCCACGAAACTTGCAAACACAGGAAGAACGGGTACAACAGGTATTTGAAATAACGATGCAATTGGACTCAGCCGGTGGACGATTACGACCCGGAATGGCAGCTACTGTTTTGCTGGAACGTAACTGATGACCACGGTTATCGAGACCCAGAATTTATCACGCCGCTTTGGTAATTTTACCGCGGTCGACGAAGTCAATATCGAGATTCAAGAAGGCGATATATTCGGCTTTTTAGGACCCAATGGTTCAGGTAAAACTACTCTGATTCGCATGTTGTGTGGAATTCTCCGTCCCAGTTCTGGTACAGCTACGGTGCTTGGGCATGATATTGTTCGCGAAAGTGAGTCTATCAAACGCGCCATTGGATATATGTCACAACAGTTCAGTTTGTACGCGGACCTGACTGTCATGGAGAACCTGCGTTTTTATGCCGGTATCTACGGAATACCACGTAGAGAACGAGCTCAAAGAATTGATGAAGTCATTAACATAGTGGGGATAGATTCTTTTCGCAGACGTCTGGCTGGCGCACTGTCAGGGGGATGGAAACAACGTCTGGCTTTGGCATGTGCTTTGGTACATCGACCGCGGATGTTGTTTCTGGATGAACCAACAGCAGGAATTGACCCTGTAGCGCGACGAGACCTGTGGAATTTATTGTTTGATTTGGCTGGTCAAGGTGTTACCTTCTTTGTTACTACCCACTACATGGATGAAGCAGAACGGTGCAGCCATGTTAGTTATATTTACTATGGAAGACTTATTGCCTATGGCACACCCAATGAGCTAAAGCAGCTGGATGAAATAACACCAGAAAATACAGAACGCCTGGAGCTTTGGGTACCCAGAGTCGCTGTGGCCATGCGATTTTTAAACCAATTGGATTACGTGCTAGACGCAACCATTTTTGCAGATGCCATTCATGTATTACTGGAAAAGAATAATGGTTCCCGTTTGATGAACGATTTAAAATCTAACGGGTTTCTCAATGCCCGCACTAAAACAATCAGTCCTACACTGGAAGATGTCTTTGTAACTCTGACCCGGCAACAAGCGAGGCAAGAACGTGTTTAGAGGTCTCAATGCCATCATGTATAAGGAATCACGCCACATACTCCGTGATCCCAAGACTTTGTTTTTCATGCTGTTGTTACCTGGAGTACAGCTCACTGTTTTCGGGTATGCCATTGACCTGGATGTGAAAAATATATCGACCGTGATCTTCAATATGGATGGCCGCCAGGACAGTCGCAATTTAATTCAAAGCTTTGAAAATACCGGGTACTTCAACATTGTCGACTGGTGTTTTTCTGACGATGAATTGATTCACAGTATCGTGCAGGGTAAAGCAAAGGTCGCGATTAAGATACCTTCTGATTACAGCGACAAATTGATGACTGGTACCCCAACACAAATTCAGGTGTTGCTGGACGGCAGTGACTCAACCGTCGCGATGCAAGCATTAAATGTGACCAACGCGATAGCCATGCGTACATCATTACAGATTCTGACTTCTGATATTAGCGGCAGTACATCAACCATGCCACTGGAAGCACGCCCCAGAGTGCTTTTTAACCCGGATATGCGCACAGCCAATTTCATGGTGCCTGGCTTGATGGGCGTTATTTTGCAACTTATCACCATGCTCCTTACCGCGTTCTCTATCGTACGCGAAAAAGAAAACGGCACTTTAGAGCAAATAATGGTAACCCCGGTGGCACGGCTGGGGCTCATTCTTGGTAAACTGGCTCCATATGGTGTCGTTGGCG
>Ga0334884_1006293_pt1 | contig 10782 bp, 8 predicted proteins | sample GraSluR1_MG_7_FD_207215 | JGI IMG/M metagenome (GOLD analysis project Ga0334884, IMG submission 207215) | Sludge microbial communities from methane-producing bioreactor in Wageningen University, Netherlands - Granular Sludge_12_05 R1 | ecosystem: Engineered > Bioreactor > Anaerobic > Unclassified...
TAGGTCATACCGCTCAAAAGACCCGGGAGATGATAAAACAGTCCCTGGGCGGGATAATGTTCGTCGATGAAGCATATACTCTGTCACAGGGGGGGGAAAAAGATTTCGGCAAAGAGGCGGTGGCTACCATGGTCAAATCAATGGAAGACCAGCGCAACAACCTTCTGGTTATACTAGCCGGGTATTCATCGGAAATGAATCGTTTTATGGCCTCAAATCCCGGGCTCAAGTCCCGGTTTCCTATTCATATAGAATTTCCCGATTATAATGACGAGGAACTGTTTAAAATCGCGGTTCATATGTACCATGAGCGTGATTATCAATTGAATAATCGGGGGCGCTGGAGACTAAAACAACATCTGGACGAATTTATTCGCACCAGGCATCCCCATAGCGGTAATGCCCGCTATGTCAGAAACCTGGTGGAGAAATCTATTCGCCTGCATGCCTTGAGGATAGTAAACCGGGAATACCTGACCAGAAAAGATCTGGTTTTGATAGACGACGCCGATTTGCCTGACCTGGGCTCGATACTCAGTTGAAAGAGTGAATTGTATGCAACCATTAAAAATCATTCAGGCTGCAGAAATAATACTGGCCGATAAATTTGCTGAATTAGAAGAAACCGCATATCTTAATCAGGTTAAGGTTTTAAACTCTTTTCGGAAGAACCGGGTGAGGGAATATCACTTTCATACCTCCTCCGGTTATGGTTATGATGACCGGGGCCGGGCAGTGCTGGAAGATATCTATGCCGAGGTGTTTTCCGCTGAAAATGCAATAGTAAGACCTCAGATAGTCTCCGGTACTCATGCTATATCAGCCTGTTTGTTTGGTCTGTTATCTCCCGGGGATGAACTGATTTCTCTGACCGGTCCGCCTTATGATACTTTGGCTGGAATAATAAAGGATTTACCCGGTTCACTGACCAGCAAAAAGATACGATATAAAGAAATAGCCCTGGATGCTGCCGGTAAACCAGATTATCAATCCATCCGGGAGAGTTTGTCCGTCTCCAGCCGAATGGTCATGATTCAGCGTTCGCGTGGTTACAGTCTGCGATCAGCCCTGACCATTGAGGAGATTCATTCTCTGGCTAAACTGGCCAAGGAAATAAATCCCGAGGTGATTGTGTTCGTGGACAACTGCTATGGCGAATTTGTCCAGGAAACAGAACCACTTGATAAAGGGGCCGATCTTATAGCCGGTTCCCTGATAAAAAACCCGGGCGGAGGCCTGGCACCCTCCGGGGGTTACATATGCGGCAGGAGCGATCTGGCAGAACAGATATCCTGGCACCTCACCGCCCCTGGTTTAGGCAAAGAACTCGGTGCAAGTCTGGTGGACAAGCGCTGGTTTTATCAAGGGCTGTTTATTGCTCCGCATATTGTATTGCAAGCCCTGAAGGGTTCAATCCTCCTGGCCTATCTTCTGGAACAGCATGGATTTACGGTATTGCCGCGATGGAATGAGAGGCGGGGAGACATTGTACAAGCAGTGCGCTTTGACGAACCACTGCAGGTCATGAGATTCTGTCAGTTAATCCAGAACACATCACCAGTGGATAGCGATGTCAGCCTGGAATTTGCAGATCTGCCCGGATACCGGGATCAGATCATCATGGCCGCCGGCACCTTTGTTCAGGGATCATCGATAGAACTGTCCTGTGATGCTCCCCTGCGCAGTCCCTGCTGTGCTTATTTGCAGGGAGGACTCAGCTATGAACATCTTCGCTACCTGGCAGCCGAGATACTGAAGTTGATAATGGACCATAAAATATAAAAGGAGGCCCGGTTGAATGACAAATGCATTTATACTGATAGTGGTATTCTTGTTAATTTTTATTGGAATTGTCGGCACCATAATCCCCCTTATTCCAGGCATCCCGTTGATATTTATTTCTATTTCCGCTTATGGCTGGTATGAAGGGTTCCAACAGATAACTCCCCGGTATCTGGTTATTTTAGGAGCAGTGACTGTCCTTTCAGTCATTATTGATTATTTATCGACCAGCATCGGGGCCAAATATTCCGGCTCTAGCAAAAAAGGCATATGGGGGGCATTTTTAGGCACTTTCATCGGGGCCATATTCTTTCCGCCCCTGGGAATATTGCTGGGTCCCTGGCTGGGAGCATTTATCGGGGAATATATCGAACTGCAGGATGTAAGCGCAGCAGCTAGAAGCGGTTTGGGAACGGTTCTAGGATTATTTTCGGGCATAATCTTCAACCTGATACTGGCCTTGATTATGCTGGTTTCGTTTATCGTGGTTATTATCTAAGTATACATGGCTTTTGAACGTATAAAGTTAATTTTCCCGGATCGATGTGATAATATAAGTATGTCGATTCAGCTTAGTTAAATTATGGAGGTTTGAATATGGATAGAGAAACAATATATCGTATTGTGAGAGAGAACAACGTGAAATTCATCCGACTTCAATTCACTGATATCCTGGGGGTAATGAAAAGTGTATCCATTACCAGTGAGCAGTTGGATAAAGCCCTGGATGGAGACTTAATGTTTGACGGATCTTCTATTGAAGGATTTGTGCGTATTGAAGAATCCGACATGTATTTAAAACCGGACCTGAACACCTTTCTGGTGCTGCCCTGGGTTAGCCCTACCTCGGATGGCAGGACGGCAAGGCTTATCTGCAATATATACGATTCCAATGAACAGCCCTTTATCGGCTCGCCACGCTACATTTTACAGAAAGCGCTGGCCGAAGCGGCTGAATTAGGCTACTCCATGATGGTGGGGCCGGAACCGGAGTTTTTTATGTTTCAGTTGGATGAACATGGACAGCCTACCTTGAAGACCAATGACAAAGCCAGTTATTTTGATTTGCCGCCGGTAGACATGGGGGAAGATGCCCGCCGGGACATGGTTGAGACCCTCTCCAGCATGGGTTTTGAAATCGAAGCTGCCCATCATGAAGTAGCCCCGGGACAGCATGAAATAGATTTTAAGTACCAGGATGCCCTGACCACAGCTGACAGCATCGTTACTTTCCGTATAGTGGTGCGGACGGTAGCCCAGAAGCATGGTCTCCATGCAACTTTTATGCCCAAGCCTATATTTGGCATCAATGGCAGCGGTATGCATTTGCACATATCACTGTTTAAAGACGGTGAGAATGCCTTTTATGATCCATCACGGGATGATGGACTGAGTGATGTATGCCGGCAGTTCATTGCCGGAGTGATGAATCACGCCAAAGCTATTTGCGCTATTACCAGCCCTACGGTTAATTCGTATAAACGCCTGGTACCCGGATATGAAGCACCGGTTCATATCGCTTGGTCTTATCGTAACCGCAGCCCCCTGATCAGAATACCGGCCAGACGGGGTATCGGAACCAGAATTGAACTCAGAAGTCCTGATCCTACCTGTAATCCCTATTTGGGACTGGCGGTCATCCTTAAGGCAGGGTTGGATGGGATTAGGAACCAGCTTGTGCCACCCGAACCAGTAGAACAAAATATATACGAAATGGACCTGGCAGAAAGAAAACAAAGTCACATAGACACTCTGCCTGAAAATCTTTACGAGGCCATAAATGAACTCTCCAGGGACAAAGTCATTAAGGATGCTCTGGGTGAACATATTTATCCACTATTTAAGAGAGCCAAAATAAAGGAATGGGAAAATTACAGTGCCCGGGTCTATGACTGGGAAATAGCCGAATACCTGGAGAAGTTCTGATATAACCCTTACCACGCTCAATACAAGCAAAAGCCCGCCTTATAGGAGGTGTTGGAGCACACCTGCAGAGCGGGCCTTTTTTGGTCCGAAAATTCCCCGGACGGATAACAGCGCCTGGCTTCTGTTGCTGCACAAGGTCATAATAGCTTTTCCGGGGCATTAGAATCTCCGGAACAATCCCGCCGCTTTCCCGGCAATCCGGGCATCCCTTACGAATATGGAATCCATGGTTGGATTTTCCGGTCTTAATTCGATATCCGGGTCTCTCTTGAAGAAGCGTTTGACGGTAGCTTCATCTTCGATAATAGCCACAACTATCTCCCCGTTGTTAGCCTGATGCTGCTGTCTGACTATTAAATAATCCCCGTCAAATATGCCCGCCTCTATCATGCTGTCCCCCTTAACCTTGAGAATAAAATGGTTGCCGGAGCCGACAAAGTCTACCGGAACCGGAAGATATTCCTCGATATTCTGCTCGGCCAGTATCGGTGTACCGGCAGCTACGCTGCCCACTACCGGAAGAGCGATGGTATCGCTAATATTCAGGCCTGAATCCAAATCAACTGGAATAATGGCTCTTGGTTTAGTGGGATCTTTCTTGACAAACCCTTTTTCTTCCAGCTGTACCAGGTGGGTGTGGACGGTAGAACTGGAGCGAAGGCCCACCGCCTGCCCGATCTCCCGAACTGAAGGAGGATATCCGGATACCCGTATCTTTTCCCGAATGTAATCCAATATCTGCTTTTGTCTTTCGGTAAGAGCAGTTTTGTTTGGCATGAATTCAAAACCTCCACTTTATTTGCTAAAAATTATACCACAATTCAGGACATAAAAACACATGTTCGATATATTTATTGCTGCTTGGATGTTTTGGACCAGAAGCAGTCCAGGTTTACGTTTTCTATACTGGTAAGCAATTTTTTTCGGGCTCCCGGAAATTTCTGCTCCACATCTTCTATAAGCCGGGCAACCTCATCCCTTCTGGTTTTGCCATCAGCCGGGCAGGCAGGCTTGAGGCGGGGGACATTCAACGACTCACTCAACAGTATAATGTCTCTTTCCGCAATATAAACCATGGGGCGAATTACGGTCAGATCTATGCGATCCAAGTAAGTGCTGGGTTTGAATACATTATAATGACCTTCAAAGAGCAAGGATATAAACAGGGTATTGACCGCGTCATCAGCGTGGTGTCCTAAAGCCAGTTTGTTGCACCCCAGCATTTTGGCTGTGCGGTTTAAGGCCCCGCGACGCAGATGGGAGCACAAGGCGCAGGGATTATTCTCCTGCCGAATATCGAATATTACCTGTCCGATATTAGTTTTTTCTATGTACAGCGGGCTGCCATACCGGCGGCAGAAATCACTGATGGAATCGGTATCCATATCCCATCCCAGATCAAGTAATACAGGATGCAGGCTGAATTCCAGAGGAGTATATTTTTTAAATAAATGCAGCAAGTATAGCATAATCAGGCTGTCTTTCCCGCCGGATATACCTACGGCTATGCTATCACCGTTACTAATTAGATCAAAATTTAAGCTGGCATTCCTCATCTGTTTAAACATCGTTTTGCTTCGCCGGTTGGGCATATTTTCTCGCTCCTATCATTTGGTGCATAGGGTCTAATTGAATTATACCAGCATCAAACCCAATTACCTATCCATGACAGGGACAGGGCATGGCAATCGGAAGTCAAAATCGCCAAGCATATTGCCAGCTTCGGGGACTTTAATGTACAATTATTCAGGTTGGGGTCAGACCGATCCGCAATATTAAAAATTATCAGCGGTCAATATTTATCATTAATAGGAGTTGAATTAATGCCATTCTGCCGTTGCAAAACCGCAGTCTTTATGCTAATGATCCTCATATACTCCTTCCTGCTGTCTGGTACGGGTCATGCCCGGGCGGCCCTGTCCGAACCTGCAATCCAGGCTAAATCGGCGTTGCTTATGGATTGCTATTCGGGCCGGGTATTATATGAAAAAAATGGTTACGAACAGCTTCCTCCCGCCAGTGTTACAAAAATCATGACCGCGCTGCTGGTGGCAGAAAACGGCGGCTTGGACGAAATAGTGGAAATCAGCTCCACTGCTGCAAACACCCGGGAGAGCGGTATATATCTCCAGGCCGGGGAAAGAATGACCCGCTTGCAGTTACTCTACGCCTGTATGCTCCCATCCGCCAATGATGCTGCAGTAGCCCTGGCCGAAAGTGTTTCCGGCTCGGTAGAAGGTTTTGTGGAGCTTATGAATAAACGGGCGACAGAACTGGGCATGCATGACAGCCACTTTTGCAATCCCCACGGACTGCACCAAAAAGATCATTATACTACCGCTTATGATCTGGCCCTGCTGGCCCGGGCAGCCCTGCAAAATTCGACCTTGCGGGAAGTTGTAGGTACTCAAAACATTGTAATCCCTGGTCCTCCTGGAGAAGAAGACCGGAGTATATGGAATCAAAACCGGCTGCTTTATCGCTATGAAAATGCCCTGGGAATCAAAACCGGCTATACCCGTGAAGCTGGAAATTGTGTGGTGGGTGCGGCAGAAAGAGATGAAATGCCGCTGATAGCAGTAAGTCTTAACTCGTCTGCAGTCTATGATGATTTAATGGGAATGATGGACTATGGTTTTGCTCAATATCAGGTTGTAAGCCTGGATGATAGCGAAAAACCCTTACTGGTTAAAGTAATTGGAGGAGAGGACAAAAATGTAATAGCACAGCCTGCCGAGGAGATCCGGATTGCCGTTACAGCCGAGGAAATCCAGCAGTTAAGCTGCAGGTTTTTGCCGGTAGCTGAAGTGCGTGCACCGGTAAGAGAAGGAGACTTGCTGGGCGTTTGCCAGGTGTATCTACATGGTCAGGATATTGCTTCCATCAATCTGATCGCTGCTGCTTCTATCGAAGCTAAACCATCACTGATCAAATCCATGGCCGCCTGGAGCTTGAGTTTGTCAAAATGGGCTATTATGATCCTTCTGCTTTACCTGCTGCTGAAAAACACGAAGGTACAAGAGATGCTCAAATCAACATTAAGGTTCATGGTGTTAAAAATCATAAGAAAACCACCTCCCCGAAATAGGTCGACACGTAACCGGCATTTTTAGTCACCATTAGGTAATTAAGGGATAGTGGACAGGTTCTGCAGCCACTCACCTAAAAGATGGGATAGGCAAGCTGTCTCCGTGTTCCCATATTAACCAGCCCAAAAGCATTCTAAAAACACCTGCCTCCCCAGCCACTTTTTTCAAAAGTATACTCATGCATATCTCTGGTATTACCGATAAACTGAATATAGGAAAAATATCAAATTTATATAATATTCTGCCATTGGGTTGTTACTACAGTATATTAAATCAATATGGTATTATATCCAATTGGTTAAAGGTTGCTATTGTAGTACTGAATTTACGGGTACGTGATAAAAAGGAAGGGGAGATGCCATAACACTTCTTATTCCAGCTGACTCTTATTGAATCAGCATTTGTGCAGATCGTACTTACTGCGCTCTAACCGTTGGGAAGGTTTCAGTATAGGAGAGAATAATGAAGGAGGAACTGTTGGTGATTTCTACACAAGCTATTGATGCCTGTAAAGGATTGGCCGAAGTATTGGTTAAGATGATACCGGGTGGGGTCTTGTTTGTGGTAGTGGAAGGCAACACAGTGGTATGGATGAAACAATCTGATTCATTTACCATTGAATTATTTAAGGTTGGGCACAAATTAGATGAATCTACTACTACTATGAAGGCAATACGGGGAAAACAAATATTGAACGAAAATGTTCCTCGTTCAGTATATGGAATGAGATTGGAGATATCTTCAATACCGGTTGTAAATGATGAAGGAGAGTCGGCAGGAGCGTTTTCCATCGTGGTGCCCAAATTGCACCCTATCGCCGCGGCCTTCGGCGATTTTGCGCCCATATTGGTAGAGATGTTTAGCGAGGGATCCATCATATATATGACAGACTTGCAGAAAGTTGCATATAGACAGGAATCAAAAAGTTGGAAGCTTAACATAGAGCCTACCACTTTGGGTCATGAATTAAAACCGGAAGATGTTGCTTATAAGGCATTAAAGGCCAATGAGCCTATAACGGTTGAAATCGATGCTTCCAGGTATGGCATACCGATAAATGTAGTAAGCTACCCACTGCTGGATGATAAAAAAGAAAATTTCGTTGCTACTCTGGGCATAGTTACTCCGAAACAGACCGCTGTTTCTCTGCGTGATATGGCGAATAATCTCGGACATGGTCTGGGTAGTATTGGAGCCGCTATTCAGCAGTTGGCTGAATCTGCGTCGGACATACATACTAATGAACAGTCCCTTAACGCAAGCATTAAAGAAATAATCGACTACGCAGAACAAATCAACGAAGTCTCAGTTTTCATTAAAGAAATTGCGGAGGAAACCAAGATGCTGGGGCTTAATGCGGCTATCGAAGCGGCCCGGGCAGGCGAAGCCGGAAGGGGATTTGGCGTAGTTGCTGAAGAAATCAGACACCTTTCCGAACAATCCAAGGGCACAGTACCTAAAATAGCACAATTAACTAATACAATCAAAGAAATAACCCGAGAAGCGAATGAAAAGAGCAGGCTTTCTCTGTCCTCCGTTCAGGAGCAGGCAGCAGCCACAGAGGAAATCACAGCCAGTATTGAAGAAATAACCGCCATGTCTGAGGAGCTGAATAATATATCCAAGAAATTATAATACTTAAGGTGCCTGGCACAGAATTATCAACTTGTTCTGAGATGACTTATGGAACAAGTTATGCCGGCAGTGACAGGCACCGAAAATTTAATATCGGCTGAAAAGCTCCACCGGATGCAGTACTTCTGCCTCCCAGTTGTGTCGCTTGCAGCCATAGTTTAACTGCATCATGCAACTGGGACAGCAGGTGGTAAGTATTTCAGCACCGGTTTCCATGGCATGATCCATCTTCTTATCCAAAATCTTCATCGACATCTCATAATGGGTGGTACTATAGGTGCCAGACCCTCCGCAGCAGCTGTTGGCTGCTTTCATCTCCAGCAGCTCAACTCCCGGTATTCTTCTTAATAATTCCCGGGGCTGATCCTTGATAGACTGAGCATTGGCCAGGTGGCAGGGGTCGTGATAGGTGACTTTGACCACTGGTGCGGCTGATTTTTCGGGCAGCCTGGCATCCAGTACATCAATCAGAAACACGGTAATATCCATAACCTTGGCGGCCAATTCCATGGCCTCATCTTCTATCCTTAGTCCGGCAAACAAGAACTCCATGTTTTTCCGGGATAGGGCCGAGGAACAGGAGGCACAGTCAGTGACAATATAGTCAAAATTATACGAGTTAAATAATTTTATATTATGAACCCCTAGTTTTTGAGCGGTTTCTATCTTGCCATTGGCGATGTGGGGCAATCCACAGCATTTCATATCCTTGGGTATTATTACATCACATCCGTTGCGGGTTAGAACCTCCACCACCGCTTCAGCCACCGACGGGTTAAACAGGTCGGTTCCGCAACCCAGAAAATAGCCCACAGTGTATTTTTTCTCACCCCGGGCCAGGTTGACTTCCTTCAGCCGGCTCCGGGCCGGTCGGGCGGGTATATTGTCCATCATCTGCTCAGCATCTTTTAGATCCCCGGGCAATATACGGGTTAAACCGGTTTTCCGGGCAATACTCTGCAGTCCCAGCCTTTGAACGGCACTCATCACCCTGGCCGAGGAGCGCAGCATGCCAGGCTTGGTCCACAGGGTTTCGAACAGCAATTCCTTTCCAACACTGGGATTATGTTCGTATATATATGATCGAGCGGCAGCATTTAATTCATGAACGTCTATTCCCGAGGGACAATTTATTGAGCAGGTCTCACATAGGAGGCATTGACTTAATCTGTCGTATACCTCATTGGCCGGTTCTACCTGCCCGTCCCTGAGCATTTGCACCATGAAGACATGCCCCCGGGGAGCAGCCGTTTCAATCCCTACTTCAGCAAACACCGGACAAACGACCCGGCACTTGCCGCAACGGACACACTTCATGAGCTGTTCTTTCACCGGCGGCAAATTCTTAAAATCCATATCCTTACCTCACTATTCCCTAAAACACTTTCCCGGGATTCATAATACCGGCCGGATCAAAGGCCTGCTTAATCTTGCGCATGTATTCCACCGCAGGACCGTGTTCCAGTTCTGCATAAGCACGCCTGACCGCGCCCACCCCATGCTCGCCGGTGGTGGAACCGTTCATTTCTATAGCCAGTAAATGCACCTGATCCACAAATTTCTGAACTTTTTCAATTTCTTCCGGTATCTCCGGGTTGATTACCGGAGCAGTATGAACATTGCCGTCTCCGATATGACCATAGTTTACTATCTGGATACCATGGGCATCTGCCAGTTCACGCAGAGCCCGCAGGGTATCAGCAACCCTAGCAATTGGTACACTAATATCCTCACCGGCGAAAATACGGCTTCCGTCAGGACGTACCCGGGCCGCAGCTGCTGCTGTAACACTTCGGCCTTCCCATAGCTCGGCCATACGCCGCGGTTCAGTAGCCCATTCGACAGCCCGGGCACGCTGTTCAGCTACATCCTTTATGACCTGACCCTCGTATTCCACACTGGGCGGATTGCCATCAACTTCAAAGAGCAGTATTGCTTCAGCATCCGGCAGCTTAATTTGCGGTTTGAAATCATTTACAGCTTTTATTGCTGAACTATCCAAAATCTCGATCCCCGAAGGCAATATTCCTGCCTGGTAAACGTCCATTACGGTCTGGGGAGCATCATCAAGGCGGTCGAATACTGCCATGGCTATTCCACGAGCTCTGGGCTTGGGGAAGCACCTCAGCCTAATTCGGGTAACAATTCCCAGTATGCCTTCTGATCCTACCATAAGTTTGGTTAGATTAATCCCTGATACGTTTTTAATACAGCGGGCTTTCATCCCCCCGGTAATAATAACATCGCCGTTGGGCATAACTACTTCCAGACCCAATACATAAGGTTCGGTAGCCCAGTATTTTACCGCCCTTAACCCGGAAGCATTGTTGGCCACCATTCCTCCTACCGT
>Ga0334884_1006300_pt1 | contig 10769 bp, 11 predicted proteins | sample GraSluR1_MG_7_FD_207215 | JGI IMG/M metagenome (GOLD analysis project Ga0334884, IMG submission 207215) | Sludge microbial communities from methane-producing bioreactor in Wageningen University, Netherlands - Granular Sludge_12_05 R1 | ecosystem: Engineered > Bioreactor > Anaerobic >...
TGGCGCCATGGATCGAATTCAATCCCTTTTTGAAGGCGTTGCCCGTAGCTTTCAGTTCTTTGGACAGAAAGCGGAAGAATTGTTGGGAACCGAACGCAGTTTACGGGGAGGCGCCACAGAATATACAGCAGAGCAATCCTTTAACAAGCGCTTACCCGTAAGCGGAACCCCAAAAATATCTATCAGCAATGAATTTGGTGAAATACATATCACCGCTTGGGAGCAACGCGTTGTAGAAGTAAGTGCCAATATACTGGTTGCTGCTGAAACCGAGGAGAAGGCAAGCACGATTGCCGACAACATAGTCGTCGCAGTTACCGAAAATGACGATATTCTGGAAATCCACACCCACAGACCAGAAACGATCCCTGACATTGGCATGTTTACCATAACAGTAAATTACCACATCCGTGCACCAGACAATGTGAACATAGCCGCAGATAATTTTTTTGGTGACACGGTTATTCGTGGTGTAAATGGGCCAGTTACCGTTAACGCACGTTATGGTAGTGTGGAATTGCAGGAATTGTCAGGTCCCGTCGGGTTACGAACCTATGGTGAATTTCCAGTTCGAGTAAACCGGATTAACCAAGGCGGCACGTTTCAGATGCATGGGGCCCAGGCAGAGTTCAGCAACCTCGCTGGTACATGCCGGATCAGTAATTTTCGTGGTAACACGGTGATTCGCGATTTAACCGCAGAACTGGACCTCGATATCGCCAGTGAAAGCGGTCCGGTTCAAATTCGCCTGGCAACTGATGTAGACCCCGAATTTACGGTTAGTCTTTTGTATGGCTCGTTAAATACGATCCTGCCTTATCAGGGGGTATCAAAAGGCAATCGCCTGACTGCTCGCCACCCAAATGAAAACGCGCGACAACGATTCAATATTACCGGCTCATTTGCGGAGGTACACATTCATCGAGAAGGACAGGAAAGCACACCAGCCGAGCGCCTGGACCAACAGGGCAACAAGCCATTTAACGACGTATTGACCCGTCAGGTAGCTGTAGTGGAAGGCACACGCCTGGTAGTAGATGCCGATATTGGAGATGTGCGGGTGGAGGGTATTGATGAAAATGTTATACGAATTACAGCGAACCGAATTGTTTGGGCGCCAACGGCAGCGCAAGCACCAACAGCATTGGATGCGTTGCGACTGGATACCCGGCAAGATGCTGACCGTTTAAACATTATCACAGAAGTGACTGAAGCCATGAAGGCACTCAATATCACAGCATACCGTGTGGACCTCTTTATTCAAGTGCCCAGAACCATACCTGTTTCCATTCATGCCGATGATGGTTCTACGTTCGTCAGCGGACTGGGTAACGAATTGGAGGTTACCCAGAGTACGGGGAGTATCCGCATCGAGCATTGTAAGGCTGCGATTAATCTTAACAATCAGAATGGCGACATCAGCGTTGCGCACAGTGGAGGACCTTTGGACGCAACAGCCAGGTATGGTGTGGTCAATATAAATGATATGTTTGATTCTATCATCGTGCGGGCAATACAGTCTCGCACCATCATTGAATCACCCCGTGGCAGTGTATATGTCCGGAATACCGGTGGTGATGTACGAATACTTGCTCTGGAAGGGGTTGGGGGAAATTACGATGTACTGGCTGACGGCGGTAGCTTGAGTGTGCTCCTGGGTTATGGCGCCAATGCAACCATTTTTGCTACTGCAAGAAATGGTAAAGTAGACAGCGCATATCTTCTGACTGGCTCCATCGAACGCAATCAGCAAGATTTTCAGGGTCGCGTCGGGGATGGCCTGCATGATGTACGTCTTGAATCCAGGAATGGTGACATCATTTTAGACTAATGCAGTTCTCTGCAATTAAGTTCTTCTAAGTTCTTCATTGAGGCAATACAAGGCTGTACCTGGCAAACCTAAAAGCCTCAATGCCTCAAAACAATCGATGAATCTTATTGTCTGTATCATCCGATTTTCCAGTTTTTTCTGGGTGTGCTTCTCTATGCCGTTCGTCACTAAATTCAGCATGTGACATTTTATTCTGGTGTGACATGGCAGCCCAATCACTCCGCATTGATTCTATTTCTTCCACACCAGATTCATATTCTTCTACAGAAATATTGCCTATTACCCGCACCTTCAACCGTGTTTCTGCATTCACGAACTCGACTCCGGTACCTTGCGGCAGCAAGGTTGGGGCTTCATACGATTTCCATTTTTTAGCCAAACCAGAGCCAGTCCACATAGTGATTACAAAGCTATTTTTCATCAAGCATCTCCTAATTTATTGATCCGGAAAGCTATATTTTCATACATATTTATCCAGCATGATAATCGCTGATTGAACAGTAAGCCAGCATGCTGATTCCAGTATAAATGACTCTTTGGCAGTGCTTCAAAATTCAACCATAACAACCCTGGCATTATCTGAGCATTCATAAAAGGTCATCTACTTGAAGGCGCACCAAAAAAATACCTCCCGACTTTTGTCAGGAGGTACCAATAAAATCATCATAGTTTCTTACTTGTATCGTCGCCTATGTTAGCGTTGGACGGCATAGATATAAGGTCCGGTGTTGTTGCGATTGGCCGGGTCTGGCAATTGGTTGTTTGCTGCCACAGAACGGTTACCTGCGGTGACTGTATATTCCATGGCTGCCTCCCCTTGCTGGGTACGGGCAACAAAATGGAAATCCAATTGACCATTGTTGTTCAAGTCACGGGTTGCATAGAAATAAGCTGCCAAACCCAAAATGTGGTAAATGTCTTTCGTACTGACGCCGGAACCAAGGTTCATATCGTTGACATCTGGGACAACACCGAAGGTATTGGCACTTGGTCCAACGCTAATCAGGACATATGCGTCATAATTGGCAGGGGGAAAGGTGACGTTGCGAATAATATCGCCATGGGTATCATTGGGGTCCCATCGGTTGGCCGCATTGGGTGAAAAGTTTCCATTCACCAAATTGTCCATACCATGTCGAATCCAATAATCACGTGCCCTGCGGAATTGACCACTGTTGACAGGTATATATATAAAGGGACGTTGGGCTTCTCCCATCTGGCGGCCTGCTTCATCCAGCAAATTGGAACCTGTATACATTTCATCTGGAAATGTATACTGATTGGTAGCGGCATCCTGGATACCCAAAGGTTGAAATTCCAATAAACCGATTGCGTTGTTGGCATTGGCATCGTATGATTCAGAAAATTCATCAAATACACTTTTATCGTTGTGTCTGCCAATGAAGCTCAGGTAAGGACGCAAATTGAACATTTCATCTTGTGGCATGTCACCAAAGTCGGCTTCTCTACCGGCCCAATTCACATAACCATATGCAGGCGGATAGGAGTTGTGTTCACCGAAGTAGCTGGTCAAATCCTGATTGATTATATTCATTGCACCGCTAAGACGATTAATTTTAGCTTTTTCCAATGCACGAGGTAATGCCACAGATACAATAGATGCCAAAATGCCAATGATGGCAATAACCGTCAACAATTCAATGAGTGTGAAACCCTTACGGTGGGTCTTGTTCATAGTTTTCTCTCCATATAAAATAGAATAAATCGACTCTATACTTCATAATACCACGGAGATGCCAAAGGGTCAATGTAGAAGCATTAAATTTACAATATATGAGGTAATGTATCTGAGCACAAAAATACAGGTTCATGGCAGATGTCTGTTAAGAAGGATACCTGTTAGTAAGTCAATTTTCAGGTCAATATCTCCCGTAATATATCTTTATTGTCATAAATCCATCGGTATATATCTTCAACTATCGTTCGCATGTCAATACGGGGTCGCCAACCAGAAGTCAGGCTGATTTTGCGATGATCAGTAATATACAAACGCAAGTCTGCCGGACGATTTTCAAGGTCCACTCCGATGTCGGTTTTGGTGCCGGTAATTTCCCGGCATATTTCGGTCAATTCCAAGAGGGATGTGCTGGTCGCAAGGCCACCTCCAACATTGAAAACTTCACCGGACAATGTTTCCATATGGCGAATCTGATGCAAGATCAAGCGTAATAAATCATCAACATGCAGCACATCGCGTACTTGTTTTCCTTTGCCACCAAAACCGAGGTAACTGAGTTTCCCTTGAAACAGGTGGCGGGCTACCCACAAGACGATAACACCTTGATCGACGCGCCCCATTTGCCAGGGACCACTTAAAACACCACATCGATTGATAATGACTGGTATTTCATACATTTCTTTGTACTCGAGAAGCAAGTGCTCGGAACACAATTTGGTAGCTCCATAGAGCGAACGAGCGCCGAACAAGGTAAAATCTTCTGTGATACCCTCAGCACTTACCCCCTGGGTTGTCTGATTGGGATCGAGACAAAAGCGGGTACTGTCTTCATGATAGGGCAGGCTGTTCATCGGCAAGACAGGATACACCCTGCTGGAAGATTGGAACATGATACCGGCGTCATACCGGCGTGCCAATTCCAGACAGTTCAAGGTGCCTCCAAGATTGGTTTCTACTACATATCTGGGGTCCCGGCTGTAACCGGCGAGTACAGAAGGATCGGCACTGCAATCGACAATCAAATCAACACGACCGATTGATTCCAGATCAACCATATTGCGCACATCACCATGTAGAAAGCGAACGCCTGCCGCTTTAAGTCGCGGAACGTTTAATTCCACGCCACTGCGTCGCAAGTTGTCCAGGGCGATGACGTCATAGCCCAGTTTTTCGCGGATACCCATGGCCAGATGTGAGCCGACAAAGCCTGCTCCTCCGGTAATTAAAACTTTACTCATTTTTTTAGCACATTCCCTCCCAAATAATCATACAGTATCACTTATTCCAATACAATTCTGAATCTTTAGGCCTGTCGAGATAAAACCTATGTAGGTATGATTTTCTGGAGTTAATGTATACAACTTCGATATTATTTCTTGCACAGGTTACCTCATGAAATTCGCAAGAGTTATGTCGTGTAAGTAAATCTGGAAACTGGGTGACGTGTTAACACTATCTTGATCATAATAATAAATTTCAGTAAAAGGGGATAAGATGTCATTTGTTCTGGTCACTGGTTCTGCCGGGCTGGTCGGCGCGGAAACTGTCCGGCAATGCAGCAGTTCCGGTTATATCGTTATCGGTGTTGACAACAATATGCGTGCTACTTTTTTTGGCCCTGAAGCCTCAACCCAGTGGTCGGTACAACATTTGCAGTCAACTTGCCCCGGTTATCTTCACCATGAAATTGATATACGTGATAAGGACCGCATGGAAAAATTGTTTCAGCAATTTGGTTCTGATTTATCCGGAATTGTACATACTGCCGCACAACCCAGCCATGACTGGTCGGCTCAAGACCCCTTGTTGGACTTTGATGTCAATGCCAGGGCAACATTGCTTTTATTGGAGTTGACCCGTAAATATGCGCCACAAGCAGTATTTGTTTTTACTTCCACTAATAAAGTTTATGGAGATCATCCAAATAATCTGCCGATAGTGGAGCAAAATACACGTTGGGAACTAGACCTCAACCATATATATGGTGAATATGGGTTTGATGAGAGCCTATCCATTGATCATTGTATGCATTCGCCGTTTGGTGCATCAAAAACTGCTGCTGATATCCTGGTACAGGAGTTTGGCCGTTATTTTGGGCTTAAAACGGTTGTATTTCGAGGTGGCTGTTTGACAGGCCCTGGGCATGCTGGCGCGGCCTTGCACGGGTTTCTTGCGTACCTCATGAAATGTGCGATAACAGGAACCCCTTATACTATCCATGGGTATGGCGGAAAGCAGGTACGAGATAACATCCATGTTGCTGATCTGGTACAATGCTTTCTTCATGTGCTTCATAATCCACCACGAAATGGCGAAGTTTATAACATCGGAGGCAGTCGTTACAGCAATTGCTCCATGCTGGAAGCGATTGCCTTGTGCCAGGAAATTACCGATAATGCAATGAAAATAACACTGGCTGATAACCCACGGGCTGGAGACCATATCTGGTGGATCAGTGACGTCAGAAAATTTCAGAACCATTACCCTGAGTGGCAATATAATTTCAATATCCAACAGATAATGGAATCCATTTATGAAGGTTTATTGGAAAGACTGGATAATCCCAACATCACTTAAATTGCATTGGCAAATCGGTATGTCAATCCCTACTTCATTTGCTTACTTTACTAACTTTACTAACTCTACTTTGATGGTGTTTCTGCCGCAACAAGTAATTTATCCACTTCTTCCAGGATTTGCTGCGTAATATCCTGCTTGTTGCTGTCTGATACTTTGTAGTGTTGCTTCTCCTCCATGAGTTCAATCGTTCTGGCGGCTACCTGATATGCGAAGTCATGTACTTTCATTTTGGCACTTCCTTTATTACAGAAACCTGTTTATTGCTCTGGTGGTATACATTGAAATAAAAAACGTAGTCACTCCACATAATATAATGACGGAATGACTACGTTGGTATCAATTAGTCTGGTTACCTGTCAGGTAAAATTCATTTAAGGGTTTACAGATTGGCAGCTTTTTTGATTTCTTCCACTTTATCCGTATCTTCCCAACGGAATCCCTGGTCTTCTCTGCCAAAGTGGCCATATGCAGCCGTTTTACGAAACTGAGGCCGTTTTAAATCCAGCTGTTTGATAATGGAAGCGGGTCTGCAATCGAAAATGTCCCGAAGGATGGTAGCCAGTTTTATGTCATCCAGTTTGCCTGTGCCGAAAGTGGTCGCATTGATAGACACTGGTTGGGCCACACCAATCGCATATGCAAGCTGCACTTCACATTTTTCAGCCAGCCCGGCGGCAACGACATTTTTGGCCATATATCGGGTCATATAGGCGGCACTACGGTCTACCTTTGAACAGTCTTTTCCACTGAACGCACCACCACCATGACGTCCCATTCCACCATAAGTATCTACGATAATTTTTCTACCGGTTAAACCACAATCACCAACTGGGCCACCGGTAACAAAGCGACCGGTTGGATTGATATGGAAGGTAATATCACCGTTGACATAATTTTGGGGAAGCACCGGTTTTATGATTTCGTCTGTAATGGTCTTGCGGATTTCTTCATTGGAAACTTCCGGGGTGTGCTGATTTGACACCACAACAGTATTAATGCGTTGTGGTTTGCCGCCTTTGTATTCAACGGTAACTTGTGATTTTCCATCGGGTAATAACCAGGGAATGGCACTGGAGTGACGGGCAGCGGAAAGCTGAAGACCGATTCGATGTGCCAGCATGATGGGTAACGGCATCAACTCAGGGGTTTCATTACAAGCATAACCAAACATCATGCCCTGATCACCAGCACCCTGCTCATGATTCTCAAATTCATTAACGCCCTGGGCAATATCGGGTGATTGCTTATCCAATGCCAGCAATACGCCACATGTTGCACCATCAAAACCGGTAGGGCCACCGTTATAGCCGATGTCAAGTATGGTATTACGAACGATTTGTGTCATATCGACTATAGCGTTGGTGGTGACTTCACCGGCAATCACAGCAAACCCAGTGGTTATCATGGTTTCGCAGGCAACCCGGCTGGCAGGGTCTTGTGTAAGCAAAGCGTCCAACACAGCATCAGAAATATTGTCGGCGACTTTGTCGGGATGCCCTTCAGTAACCGATTCGGAAGTAAATAAAATGGTTTGCTCAGTACTCATACAAATATAACTCCTAAATAAGAATGGCCCGAATGATTCGGGCCAATGGGGTGATTGTTATCAGGAAACCTGGGAAGCCAACGCGGACGGCTCCATACGAAGACCGGGGCCCATCGTACTGCTCATGACACAACTTTTAAGATAAGTTCCTTTGCAGGCAGAAGATCTGGCTTTCAGTATTGCACCGATAATAGCCTTGGCATTTTCTTCGATTTGCTCCTGTGTAAAGGAAGCTTTGCCGACAGGAACGTTAATATTGGCAAATTTATCTACGCGGAATTCTATCTTACCTTTTTTGATTTCTTCCACAGCCTCAGCCACATTGGGTGTCACTGTACCTGCCTTTGGACTTGGCATCAAACCCCGGGGCCCTAGAACACGACCGAGTTTGCCGACATTGCCCATCATGTCCGGAGAGGCAACCGTTGCATCAAAGTCAGACCATCCACCCATGACCTTCTGTACCAAATCTTCCGCACCTGCTTCTTCCGCACCTGCTTCAAGTGCAGCTTTGATCTGCTCTTCTTGCTTGCAGAATACGATGACCCTGCGTGTTTTACCAGTGCCATGAGGTAAGGTTACAGCCCCACGTACCATTTGGTCTGCATGTCTGGGGTCTACACCCAATAGAAATGCCAGCTCAACGGTTTCATCAAATTTGGCCGTAGCACATTCTTTAATCAGTGTACAGCTTTCTACCAGGGTGTAGATACGATTTTCTTCTACTTTTTCCCGGATAGCCTGAATTCTCTTGGGCAATTTTGCCATATCTGTTTCTCCCGTGGTTCAACGGACAAATTGTCCTCCCACTTTTTTATTTTAAAAAACCAACAAGCACTCTATTATAGGAATAAACGGGACAAAAACCCGTTAACCAGCATAATAACAACATAACGCATTCATGATTAAATAAGGCGCGAACCTGATAGGAACGCGCCATCGATACATGTAATAATTTTCAGAAGGTTCCTACGAGACAAGAGCCCAGGTTCAGCCTTCTACCAGTATTCCCATACTGCGCGCTGTGCCACGGATCATGCTCATTGCCGATTCGATACTGGCAGCATTTAAATCCTGCATCTTCATGGAAGCAATTTCTTCAACCTGACTTACAGTAACAGACCCGACTTTTTCTTGATTTGGCTTGCCCGATGCTTTCGCCAACTTGGCAGCCCGCTTCAGTAAAACTGGCGCCGGGGGTGTTTTGGTGATAAAAGTGAAACTGCGGTCATCAAATACAGAAATAACGACAGGAATTATAAGCCCCTGTTGTTCACGTGTACGTTCATTGAATTGATTACAGAAATCCATGATGTTAACACCATGTTGACCCAAAGCGGGACCAACAGGAGGTGCTGGATTTGCCTGACCAGCAGGAACCTGTAATTTTATTAATGCTTTTGTTTTTTTCTTAGGAGCCATTTTCGGTACTCTCCGATTAAACTTGTTCTACTTGCCAAAATTCCACCTCAACGGTGGTCATTCGTTCAAATATTTCAACCATAACTTTTAATGTGCCGCGTTCGGCATTTATATCTTCAATGCGTCCCAGGAAATTGGCGAAGGGGCCGTCAACAATACGTATCCGTTCACCGACTTCAAAATCAACTTTAGGTTTGGGACGCTCTCGTTCACCAGTAATAACATCGATGATGGCTGCTACTTCTGAATCTTCCAAGGGTACTGGCAGATTACGTGAGCCAATAAAACCGGAAACACCTGGGGTTTCCTTGATTAGCTGCCATAACTCCGGGTAATTCTCCGGGTGTGTTGGCAATTGCAACAGTATATACCCGGGAAAAAACTTGCGTTTGGAAACTTTTTTTTCACCTGAGCGAACTTCAGCGACCTGTTCTACAGGAACAAACAGATTTGGAATCAGATGTCCGATGCCTTCTTGGTCTGAAGACATACGTAACATGTCAATCACAGTGGCTTCCTGGCCGGAGTGTACATGCAATGCATACCAGCGCCGACCGACGCCATCATCGGGCACTGGTTTTAAAAATGAAGACTCTTCTTCATCCTGCTCAATATCCGGAGCTACCTGATCGGCCTCCGACCATTCATCTTCCGGCTGCCAATTATCGGACACAATCAATGCTCCCTCAACCTGTGATGTTCAACCATATAACAATAATCCGGTGAAATACTTGATCATAGGCGAATAAAATAGCCGCCATAATGCCAAGAAGATACATGGTTACTTTTGTAGACACCATCAGGTCATTTTTGCTGGGCCAAGTTACTTTGTCCATTTCTAACCGCACATCATCATAAAAATTCTGTATGCGTTGAAAAATACCTGGCTTTGTCTCGGATGCTGTGGCTTGTTTTGCCATGGCTTCCCCTTGAATCTATAAGTAGTAAGTGATAAATATAAAAATGGCAGGACTGGAGGGACTCGAACCCCCAACCTTCGGCTTTGGAGGCCGCTGCACTAGCCAATTGTGCTACAGTCCTACAAGATGGCTAAATAATTGGATTGGGAAAATCATACCCGTTATTATGTACCATAGGGTATGGCACAGTTTCGGGCAGTATGTTAAGACATGAGAGGCATCAAAACCCCTCATGCCTTTATTCTATTATACCTACTCAATAATCTTGGTTACAACCCCGGCTCCGACGGTACGACCGCCTTCGCGAATTGCGAAGCGCAGTTGTTCGGTCATTGCGATTGGGGCTATCAGTTCGGCACTGATCTTGACACTGTCACCCGGCATCACCATCTCGACACCTTCGGGCAAATTCAATGCGCCGGTCACATCCGTTGTGCGGAAGTAGAACTGTGGACGATACCCTGTGAAAAATGGGGTATGGCGGCCACCTTCTTCTTTTTTCAGCACGTATACTTCACCTTCAAACTTGGTGTGTGGCTTAATCGAACCCGGCTTCGCCACTACCTGACCACGCTCCACTTCGGTACGTTCTATGCCACGAAGCAGCAACCCTACGTTGTCACCTGCCTGGCCTTCGTCCATCAACTTGCGGAACATCTCAACACCGGTCACCGTAGTGGTTACGGTATCTTTAATACCAATAATCTCCACCTTCTCACCCACCTTGATGATGCCCTGATCAATACGGCCCGTTACCACGGTACCGCGACC
>Ga0334884_1006303_pt1 | contig 10765 bp, 6 predicted proteins | sample GraSluR1_MG_7_FD_207215 | JGI IMG/M metagenome (GOLD analysis project Ga0334884, IMG submission 207215) | Sludge microbial communities from methane-producing bioreactor in Wageningen University, Netherlands - Granular Sludge_12_05 R1 | ecosystem: Engineered > Bioreactor > Anaerobic > Unclassified...
CCATCGTAGGTCAGCAGACAGTCCATGTCCATGATTTCATGAGGAATGATCACCTTGGTGGCGTTGCCACCGAAGTAAGGGAAGGAATAACCAGGCGCATGCCATTCTTTGCCCGGATAATTCATGGCAGGTTGCACACTGTATTTCTGGCCGATCTTGTACTTACCTTCAAAGTTTTTTCCCAGTTTGAGGATATGACCACAAATTTCATGCCCGACGATTATGGGATTTTCTGCAAGTCCCGGTGGCACACGCTTATGGTCTTCACCTTGCTGTAACACTTTGTAGGTAGACATGCAGATACTGTCGCTGTATACGTCTGCCAGAATTTCGTTGTCCTTGATCTCCGGAAGTTCAAATTCTTCCAATCGGACATCATTTTTACCATAAAGACGTAATGCGAGCGTTTTTTCCATGGGTTGCCTTTCATTTTTGAGCGCCGCGGCGTTCGGATACTGCCGAAGCTACTGATCCGTTGCATCGGCCCATGTTTTGGGTTGTTTGTTGCTTTTTATTAGAATTATCGAAACAGGCCCGAGGCGCTCCTCTGCCGGTTCCGGTGAACACTACTTTGGACTATCAGAAAAATCAGAATGCTTGCAATGTGTGAAATAAATCAGGTATGATTGCTTTTGATTGAAGCGAGCATGATTCTAATACATTCCACCATAAACTTTCAAGATGCTACCATTGATCACAGATTCAGGCATGGCACAAACCCTTCAAAAACAAAAAGAGCTTGCACCGCAACGACTGGACCGCTTACGCGGTATTTTACATGAAAACCATGTCGTGCGGGTAGACGAGTTGTGCATGCAGTTGTCGGTCTCCCCGGCAACCGTACGAAGAGACCTGGAAGAGCTGGAACGTCTGGGAGAAGTACGGCGCATTCATGGGGGTGCTGTTCTGGAAGGGCAGCGTGCTGAAGAACCACTGTTTGACGACAAAGCATCTATCGCTCGTCGGGAAAAATTCCGCATAGCAGAATTTGCTGCCAGCCTGATTGAATCACGTGACACGATATATCTTGATGGTGGAAGTACAGTACTTGAGCTTACACGCCTGATACGCGATCGCAGTAACATCACTGTTGTGACAAATTCCCTGCGTGCAGCATGGGAGCTGGCAGGTGGGGGACCAAAACTGATCCTTATAGGAGGTGAGCTTCGACGATTGAGCCAGACCATGGTCGGCGCGCTGACACGTCATCTTCTGAGTGAACTCAATATCGATAAAGCGTTCATGGGCACACTGGGTTTGACCTTGGCAGAAGGGTTGACAACAACTGACCCTGCGGAGGCATTCACGAAGGAGCTGGTTATAAAGCGGGCTCATGAAGTCATTGTGCTCGCGCACAGCGGCAAAGTGGGCAATATTTCTTTTGTGAATGCAGGCAAATTGCAAGATGTTGATGTGCTTGTTACAGACAGAGAAATGGAAGACAGTTTTGCCCGCGAGGTGGAACGTCAAGGAATTACGCTTTACCGAGTCTGAGATTCTATTTAGTTTATTTTCCCCTATACAGCAGTACAAAGTACTAATTGTGTCTTGAACTACTTACGGCGGTTTACTCCGTACACCGAAATTCTGATCAGGTGAGGTGGAACGGTTTATATATATACGTATACTCCATGGGCAAGCAGTGCGGCCTACGCATCCTGTTTTCAGTCCAGTCCGCGAAACATGGTGTATGCGAATACACTTCGCGGACTAATTGGGTAATAGCATCACCCACGGTTTCCAACTCGAACTTAGGAATCAAATATGAAAGAAATTAAAATGCCGCAGTTGGGGCAATCGGTGGAAGAGGCCTCCATTGTGCAATGGTTAAAAAAAGAAGGTGACAGCATTGCTGTTGGTGAACCTATTTTTACCATTCAGACTGACAAGGCAGAAATCGAATATGAATCTGCAGAGGAAGGTACCCTTCGTAAAATTCTGGTGCAGGAAGACGAAGAAGTCCCTGTTTTCACTGTTGTGGCATTGGTCGGTGATGCCGGAGAAGCAATTCCTGATCTCGCCCAATATGCTACAGGGAGCGGAAGTGCAGCACCAGCAGAAGCAGAGTCTCCAAAGGTAGAAGAAGCCAAGACAGAAGTTGCTCCAGAACCAGAGGTTGAAGTCGCGTCATCTGGTTCTACTGCAAAAGTTTCTACAACATCAGGATTTGCCTCACCGCGTGCCCGAAAAACTGCTGATTCGCATGATGTAGATTTAACGCAACTGGATGGTAGCGGCCCACACGGTCGCGTGCTTGAAGCCGATGTGTTGGCCTATGAGGCTGGTCAAGAGGCTGTTGCAAGCTCACCTTCTGCGCGTCGCATGGCAAAGATGGGCGGAATAGACCTCACAACCGTTGAAGGTACTGGTCCCAGTGGCCGTGTCGTAAAAGAAGACATCGCCTCAGCTCTTGAGGGTGGCACAGTTCCTGCTACTTCAGCTTCCGTTCCAAAACAGGCCATACAGCCAATTGCGCCTTCCGGCGATGGCAAGGTGACACCACTTTCTCCGATGCGCAAGGTCATTGCCCAGCGGATGATCGAGAGCAAGTTTGGTGCACCCCATTTCTATATCACAATTGAAGTAGATATGAAAAAGTCCATGGCATATCGCACCGGACTGGGTGATTTCAAACCTTCATTTAATGAGCTGGTTCTGCGGGCATGTGCTCGTGCCATTCAGGACTACCCCGTTGTTAATTCCCGGTGGTTGGGCGATGCAATCGAAGAATTACAAGACATCAATATCGGTTTTGCAGTGACCTTGCCGACTGGACTTATTGTGCCGGTAATTAAGCAGATGCAGAAGAAATCGCTACAGGACATCAGCAGGGAAAGCAAGGTACTGGCTGAAAAAGCACGTACTGGAAAGTTGACTCCGGAAGATTACACCGGCAACACCTTTACCGTATCGAATCTGGGCGTCTTCGGCGTGGACCATTTTACTGCCATTATCAATCAACCGGACAGTGCCATACTGGCAGTCGGCCAAATCAAAGACCGGCCTGTTGTCATTGACGGGGGCATCCATGTGCGACCAATCATGAAAGTAACCTTGTCGAGTGATCACAGGGTCATCGATGGTGCAGTTGCGGCACAGTTCCTGGGCCGCTTGAAAGAGATACTTGAGAATGCCGATTACTAGGCAGACCAGGTTCAGGGGATAAATTCAAAAACAGCGGCTCGAAGTCGATACGCGCAACAAAAAAGGTCAATGGACAATGGCTAAACAATTAATGGTTATTCCGGAAGATGTCCGGAAAAGTGACAATTTAAAACTGGGTACAATCCCGGTCAACGTATATAAGAAAACAATCAAACAAGAACTAAAAGATAACTCCGACATCAATGCCAGCAAACTTGTTCGGGTTTTCCGAGACATGGTTTTGATTCGTGAATTTGAAAGCATGCTTGACAGCATCAAAAAAGTTCAAAGTTATCAGGGGATTGATTACAACCACCTGGGCCCGGCGCATCTGTCTACAGGACAGGAGGCAGCCGCTGTCGGTGAATGTTTCCATCTGAAAGTTAATGATCACATCTTCGGAAGTCACCGTAGCCATGGTGAAGTAATTGCCAAGGGCTTACGCGCAGTAGATGAACTTCAAGGTGCATCATTACAAACCTTGATGGAATCCTATTTTGATGGCACTATATTAAAGATAGTGGAAGATCATAATCCGGACTGGTCGGTCTTGAAGGCAGGTGTCCGTAACCCATTCAGCAGCACAGAAGACGAAGAACGCGGTATTGACTACCTGCTGTTTGGATTGCTTGCTGAAATTTTTGGCAAGGAAACCGGCTTTAATAAAGGCATGGGTGGCTCCATGCATGTGTTCTTCACACCATTCGGCATTTTCCCGAACAATGCTCTGGTGGGCGGCAGCGCCGACATCGCGACCGGCTCCGCATTATTCAAAAAGGTTCAAAAAGCTGGTGGTATCACCGTAGCGAATATTGGAGATGCTTCGTTGGGTTGCGGTCCTGTCTGGGAAGCACTTGGCTTTGCTTCCATGGCACAATTCCACAAGTTATGGGACAAAGAGTATCAGGGCGGTCTTCCAATTGTCTTCAACTTCATGAACAACTTCTATGGCATGGGTGGTCAGCCCATAGGTGAAACTATGGGGATTGAACGCATTGCCCGTGTTGGAGCTGGTGTCAATCCTGAAAACATGCATGCGGAATGTGTTGACGGCAACAATCCTTTGAGTGTTGCAGACGCCTATAAACGCAAGATGGGCCTGATACAGGAAGGGCGTGGACCAATCCTGCTTGAGGTGCAATGCTACCGCCAGACCGGCCACTCCCCCAGCGATCAGTCCTCTTATCGTGAGCGCGATGAAATTGAGATGTGGCGAAAGGTTGACCCGATTGTCGAATTTGGCGACAAGCTGCTGGAAGCTGGCGTCGTAAAGCAGGACGACATCGACGCTATCAAGGAATACGCGGTGCGCAAATGCTCCAAGGCATGTAAGCTGGCTATTGATCCGGAATTGTCACCTCGAATGGTCTTGACCCCGCACCAGGGCGTATCTCAGATCATTTATTCCAATGAGATAGAAGAAGAACTGCCCGGACTAAAGTACGATACCGACGTCCTGGCACCTATGGAAGAAAGCCCACGTTTTAAAATCATTAACAAAAAGTCACGTAGTGGGATCGCAGAAGACGGCCAGGTATTAAAGGGCAACAAAGCAATCACCTATGGTGAGGCCCTGTTTGAAACGGTTATTCATCATTTCTACAATGATCACCGACTGGTAGCATATGGCGAAGAAAATCGTGACTGGGGTGGTGCCTTTGCTGTATACCAAGGCTTAACAGAAGTGTTGCCCTATCATCGTCTTTTCAATTCACCCATTTCTGAGGCCGCTATTGTCGGTACCGCAGTTGGTTACGCACTGGAAGGCGGCAAGGCACTCGTCGAACTCATGTACTGTGACTTCCTGGGTCGTGCTGGCGATGAAGTTTTTAACCAGCTTTCGAAATGGCAATCCATGTCGGGTGGTTATTGCAAGATGCCAGTAGTATTGCGGGTGTCTGTGGGCAATAAGTACGGTGCCCAGCACTCCCAGGACTGGACAGCCTTATGCGCCCACATACCGGGACTGAAGGTGGTCTTCCCCGCCACACCGTACGATGCCAAAGGAATGTTGGCCACCGCCCTCAGTGGTTCGGATCCGGTGGTCTTTTTCGAGAGTCAACGCCTGTACTCATCACAAACCGAAATTTTCCACAAAGGTGGGGTGCCGAAAGATTACTACAGAGTACCTATCGGTCTGCCCAACGTCGTCAAAGAAGGTAAAGACCTGACCATCCTCACCTTCGGCGCCACATTATATCGTGCTTGGGATGCTGCCCAAAAGATGGAAAAAGAATATGGCATCTCTGTGGAGCTGATTGACGGCCGTAGTCTGGTACCGTTCGATTATGAAATTCTGGTCAATTCCCTGAAGAAGACTGGTAAGCTGATACTTGCCAGTGACGCCTGTGAGCGTGGAAGTTACCTGCATACAGTAGCCGGTAATGTAACCCAGATGGCCTTTGATTATCTGGATGCTCCACCGGTCGTGCTAGGCGCGCATAATTGGATCGTGCCGCCTGCTGAGAAAGAAGAAGATTTCTTCCCGCAGGATTTCTGGTTCCTGGATGCCTACCACCAGCAGATCAAGCCACTACCCGGATATCAACCCCAGTTGTTACGTTCTGAAGAAGAAATGATAGCTTTGTCGAAGTATGGTGTTAAATAAACTATACAGTAGGTAATTATGATAATTTACTTACTGTAGTGCTTGGCCGGGGCGTATCAAACCACAAGGCAACATACGCCCCGGTCATTATTTGTCAGGGCTGAACTGAACCAGTTCTGTTTTTGAGTCACTTCATCATGATATAGCGCATTATCGTCAAGTATTGTTCATAAAACTGCTTGACACGGTAAGTTCATTATGATAGAATTTTGGCTGTTAGCACTCGATTCAATGGAGTGCTAACATCGGGTGTGTGCCCGATTCTACCAGTTATTGCCGCACAGGGCGTGTGGCACTCTTGGGTGCATCTTCCGCAGTCGCGGAGTTTATCAAAACAAAGGAGACCGTAGCATTATGGCCAAACAACTCCAATATGGACAGGACGCAAGGCTGCACTTGCTGGCAGGCGTTGACAAATTAGCCAACGCAGTGAAAGCAACACTCGGCCCAAGGGGTCGCAACGTCCTGATGGAAAAGTCATTTGGCGCCCCTAAAATCACCAAGGACGGGGTGACAGTAGCCAAGGAAATTGATTTAGACGAACCATTTGAAAATATGGGTGCCCGGATGCTGCGCGAAGCTGCCAGCAAAACCGGTGATCAGGCAGGTGATGGTACAACAACAGCAACGGTTCTTGCCCAAAGTATTGTACATGAAGGCATGAAACATGTAACTGCTGGTGCAAACCCCATACACGTAAAGCGTGGAATTGACAAAGCTGTCGCAGTGGCTGTGGAAGCAATTCGGTCTGCCGCCAAAAAAGTTAACAGCAAAGATGAAATCAAGCAAGTAGCTACAGTTTCAGCCAATGGCGATGAAACTATAGGCGAGATAATTGCCGAGGCGATTGAAAAAGTTGGTGAAGATGGTGTTATCTCGATAGAAGAAGGCAAAAGCCTGGAAACTGAAGTAGAAGTCGTTGATGGTATGCAGTTTGACCGCGGCTATCTCTCCGCCTATTTTTCCAATCGTCGTGAAGACCTCACAGCGGTATTGGATGACTGTTATGTGCTTTGCTGTGAAAAGAAAATCAGCAGTATCCAAGAAATTCTCCCCATATTACAGCAAATTGCCCAGAGCAGCAGTCCCTTACTTATAATTGCTGAAGACGTTGAAGGGGAAGCACTGGCCACATTGGTAGTCAATACATTGCGCGGCATCCTGAAGGTTTGTGCCGTAAAAGCACCTGCATTTGGTGATCGGCGTAAAGAAATTCTGCGCGACATTTCCATTGTAACCGGTGGCACGTACATCACGGAAGACCTGGGTATCAAGCTTGACAGTATCACCATGGACATGCTTGGTCGGGCCAAACGTATTGAAGTTACAAAAGACAATACCACTATAATTGAAGGTGCTGGCGACAAGAAAGAGATTTTAGGTCGCTGTGAGCAGATTCGTCGTGCGGTTGAAGCAACAACTTCCGACTATGACCGGGAAAAGCTGCAGGAACGCCTGGCCAAGTTGGCTGGCGGTGTAGCAGTAATCCGTGTAGGTGCTGCCAGTGAAGTGGAACTCAAAGAAAAGAAAGACCGCGCCGATGACGCGTTGTCAGCCACACGGGCCGCTATCGAAGAAGGTATCGTGGCCGGTGGTGGTGTTGCGCTGTTGCGTGCACGGGCCAAAGTTGATGCCATGGAACTGGAAGGCGATGAAGCTGTCGGTGTGAAGATAGTCAGCCAGGCGATGAAAGAACCTTTGCGTATAATCGCTAAAAACGCTGGCCTGGAAGGTTCGGTCATTGTAGAGAATGTATTAAAGGCTAAAGGCAATACGGGACTGAATGCCAGTACAGGCGAAATGGAAGATTTGGTCAAGGCAGGAATTATTGATCCTGCAAAAGTTATTCGTTGCGCACTTCAAAATGGTGCCAGCGCAGCTTCCATGATCATTACCACTGAATGCCTCATTACCGACATACCTGAAGAAGAACCCCCGATGCCTGCCGGTGGTGGTGGCGGCGGTATGGGTGGAATGGGCGGTATGGGTGGAATGGGCGGCATGATGTAAGACTCTGCCTATACCCACAGGTTTTCAATTTCTACCATCTCCTCCGGGCTCATGCTGATGAACTTCAGCGTTGGCCCGGATTTTTTATTGCAGCTTGTTTATTGAATGCTTTCTTTTTACTTGTTTTACTTGTTGGTCATGAAGGCATTTCTTGATGATCAAGTGCAGGTGTGATAGAGTACCTATTCTGGAATATACAAAACAATTCATAGTATTATGTCCATTTTGTAGTTGTTTCAAAGGAAAGGAATCAATATCAATGAGATTAGTGATACAACTCTGCTTAATCCTCGTTCTGTTATGTACCATGACAGCATCTGCCCGCGATGGTCGAGAAATGAGCCTTGTTGCTGGCGATTCGCCGCGTCAGAATGTACCCATATCTTTGACTTGGGATGGAGAAGCACCTGATGGTCTCGTTTACGTAATACAACCATCGACTGGTAATCGCTACCCTGCAACAGTACGCAATGGAGAATTGGTATTTATACCTGAAGGTGCGGTACCCGGTGCGGAGCACCGATATGCGGTGCAAGTAACAGACAAGCCTGATGATTATGTGCCAAAAGTAGTTGTTGAAGCACAAGAAGAAGGTGCTGTACTGGCAGTAGTGATCGAAGACAAGCACTTCACCAGCTTTCATGTAAAGCATGAATTTAACAAACCATTCCTGTGGCCTGTCAGAGGTGAAGGAGACATCAGTATTACACGAGACTGGCCGATGATTGAATCGGATCGTGCGACAGACCATGTCCACCATACATCCATGTGGACAGCACATGGGGAATATGACAATGGCAACACTTGGCACATGGGTACAGACGCGAGCGAGCAGCGAATTAATGAAGTTTCCTATGGTTCTGGCGATGCCTACGGCTGGATTGCTCTTGAATTGTCCTGGCTGGATGCCGATGGCGCACCCAAGTTTGATGAAACACGTGAATACCGGTTTTATGCTTCTCCTGTTAATGGCCGTCTTATGGATACCCACATTACGCTGAACATGAATTATGGTTCAGTGACCTTACGCGATACCAAAGAAGCGGGTATGCTGGCTGTGCGGATGCATCCGGACATCTCTGATAACGCCGTAATTACCAATGCGCATGGGGATGTAGGAGAAAGTGCCCTGTGGGGTAAGCCATCACCTTGGTGTGATTTTTCAGCCAACTTGGAAGTTGGCTGGCGTGGCCTCTCCATTTTCGATCATCCCGACAATCCCCGGCATCCCACATCATGGCATGTACGCAATTATGGGCTGATGGCTGCGAATTGCTTTGGATATCATGACTTTAAAGGTGCCCCGTACAATGAAGGTCTCTTGCCAATGGAGCAAGGTGACATGCCACTGGAGGCTGGTGAATCTATTACCTTTAACTATCGTGTTTATGTACATTCCGGTGATGTTGAAGCTGCCAAAGTCGCTGATCGTTACGCGGATTATGCCACCCCCCCACTTGTGGCTTGGACAGATTGACTCATTCGGAAAAGTAAAGTAGCTGATATAGAATTTAATTTCGGAGGGCGTATTTTTGTGCGCCTTCTTTTTTTTGCTACATAAGAAGTTGTATGGAACAGAGGCCCAGGAAATCCGAAAAATAAAAAATAAAAGTGTTGACAAATCAAATAAGCTGTTGTATACTCTCAGCACAACCGGTTCAGCTAATGTGAAATATACGCATAACATGGGCTTCGGGAGGCTGCACTATGGGTGAACGTATCACCCTGAACGAAATTGCCAAAATGGCACGTGTATCAAAGGCGACTGCATCGTATGTGCTGAGTGGTCGTGATCGGGAATACCGCATCAGCCCGGATACTGCGAAACGTATTCGAGATATCGCGGAGCAACTCGGTTATGTACCTAACCGGAGTGCGGCGTTACTAAAAAAAGAGCACAACCACCTCATCGCGCTTATGGCACCCCATTTTTCAGATTTTTATGCTGGTTTGCTGCGCAGTATAGAGCTGAAAGCGGAGCAACGTGATTTCCAGACACTGTTTGGCAGCACCTTTGATGACGTGGAACGTGAAAAGGCCTATATTAACAGCCTGATAGCACGTCGCATTGATGGTATCATCATTCTTCCAGTAGATGTGCATGCTCCCCACCTGAAAATTCTTACCAATTACAAAATTCCCACGATTCTGTTCCGACGTCGTGCGGATTCAGAAGCACCCTTTCTTTTCATGACGTTCAATGACTATGAAGTAGGACGTATTGCTGCCGAGCACCTCATTCAACAAGGATGCAAACGTGTTGCATTTTTGTCAGCCCCAATCTATACCCAGGGCGATTACCTGAAAATAATACATCAAGCCCGCGAAGCAGGTTATCTTGAAGCTTTGAAGGCCCATGGGAAACCGAAACCGGATATCACAAGCCTTTTCCTGGATCGCGGTGTTCCAGAGATGGACCAGGAATTTCTTGAATTGATTCACAAGCATAAAATCGACGGGCTGGTATCTATTGCGGATGACGTAGCGCTGCATGGCAAATATGTATTAAACCGACAAGGCATTCAAGTGCCCGATCAGGTGAAGATTGTGGGATGTAACGATTCAGAGCTGGCTTATTTCGCGACTCCTGGCCTCAGCAGCATCGGGCTCCCGAAATCTGAATTGGGTGCTGACATGGTACAGTCATTATTTCGGATGATAGATAACCGAAAGCAGGAGCTGGATGAAATACTGTTACAACCGTATTTGGTAGCGCGGGGTTCATCAGGATGTGGGTGAGTTTTTTTGCCCTGCTTGCTGAACCGGTTAACCTATAACGGTACTATTGCGGTGGCGCACTGTGCGCTTCCGTGTGGGTATAACTATCACGGATAACTTGGAGGACCTGGTTATGAAACGACAACGAAAGGGCTTTACACTCATCGAGTTGCTGGTGGTAATTGCCATCATCGGCATTCTGGCAGCTATTCTGCTGCCAGCACTGGCACGCGCAAGAGAAGCGGCACGGCGTGCGTCATGCGCCAACAATCTGAAGCAATGGGG
>Ga0334884_1006311_pt1 | contig 10757 bp, 7 predicted proteins | sample GraSluR1_MG_7_FD_207215 | JGI IMG/M metagenome (GOLD analysis project Ga0334884, IMG submission 207215) | Sludge microbial communities from methane-producing bioreactor in Wageningen University, Netherlands - Granular Sludge_12_05 R1 | ecosystem: Engineered > Bioreactor > Anaerobic > Unclassified...
TGTCGCTCGTGTCGCCATGAAAACCTCCTCTGCGAGGGCGGCATGACCCGGACGAAAGTGTCCGGTCTTTCGGCCCCCTCACGGATGGTCAGTTGTGCGACAAGAGCACCTATGCCGTGTGGCCTGGTTGTGTTAGTTTGCGCGCAGGACGATAGACAAGCGATGTGGGCTGGCTGAGAGCGTTGTGCGCGCTTGGAGCCGTTGACATCGCGTCCGTATTCCGCTTAGTTGGAAAGTGAGTGGACATGAGTGACGTGTTTTTCTGCGCGGGGCCCGAGGGTGCCCGAGGCGCGGTTGCGAGGAAGAGGGTGGCGGCAACGACGCGCGCGAGACTCTTGGTCATCGACGATGAGCCCGACATGTTGCGGATGCTATCGTTCATGCTGTCCCTCGAGGGTTTCGAGATCGCGACGGTGGCCAGTGGCGGTGAAGCGATTCGGCTGATGGAAGCGGAGCGTTTCGATTTGGCCCTGACGGATCTGCGGATGCCCGGCATGGACGGCTTCCAGACGATCAAGGCCCTCAAAGCGCTGGATCCGTTGTTGGCGATCATCGTGGCCACGGGTTATGCCACGCCAGAGACGACGGGCCTTTGTAAGGCGATAGGTGCCTTCGACTTGATCAAGAAGCCTTTCAATGTGTTGGAGCTGACCTCCTTGCTCCGACGCGCCTTGGAGGCGCGGGAGGTGTGATTGGCTTTGGTGTCATGGCAGCGGGGCTAGGGCCGCTGCAGAAGGTGCGGCAGGGGAGGGGCGATGGCAACCTTCGCAGTGGTAGGCTTTAGCGCGCACACCCGCGGTTTTTTTGCCGGCCGCGAGGCGACGGAGCAGGCCTTGCGCAGCTTGGCGCATGAGCGTGGCGCTGGGGTGGTCCTTCCTCTTTCGGCGCTGTTGTTGTTCTCGACGTGTGGATACGATCAGGCCTCTTTGGTGGCCGGGGTGCGTTCGATCGCGGGAGATGTGCCGGTGGCGGGTTGCTCGGCCGAAGGGGTGATCACGCAGCACGGCGCACGAGAGGGCGCCTACGCGGTGGCGGTTCTGGCCCTGTTTTCCGATCGGTGGCGCTGCCATGCCCTGTGTGAACGGCAGATGAGTCTGCGCGGCGCAGAAGCGGGCACTTCCTTGGCGCAGCGGGTGCGGCAGGTGACGCGTGATGAGCGTGCGGTGGTGTTGGTGTTCATGGATGGGTTGTCGCGTCGGGGCCCAGAGGCCATCGGGGCGTTGGAGGCCGCCGCTGGCCCGAACTACCAAATCGTGGGAGGTGGTGCGGCAGACATGTTTCGTTTTCGCCGCACCTATCAGTATTTTGCCGACGAGGTGTTGAGTGATGGGCTGGTGGCTTTGGTGATTCAAGGGTGTCGTGCGGCTGAGATTGCTGTCGGGTGCGGGTGCGTGCCCTTGGGCTTGCCGCGGTTGGTCACGCGGAGCGACGGTCATGTGGTGGCAGAGATCGATCACCAGCCTGCGTGGACGCTGATGCGCGAATATGTGGACGCGGCCGATGACGCGCGCGAGGTCTCGACCTTGGCGCACCTGGCGGTGATGGTGCACGGGGACGCGGGTAAAGTGGCGGCGGTGCGCAGTCCCTATCGCGTCGAGCGTCGCGAGGGGGCGGTACATTTTATCTCGGGTTTGGACGAGGGGCGGGTCATTCAGATGACCCGGCGCAATCCCGAGACCTTGCGTGGGTCGGTGCAGCGCGTCGCCGCGTCGATGAGAGAGCGTCAAGGGGGACGTTTGCCGCAAGTGGTGTTGCAGATAGAGGATGTGTTTCGCGGTCGCTTGCTTTTAGGTGACCGAACCGATGAGATTCTGGTGTCGCCTTTGGCAGAGGGCTTTGGGCAGGGCAGCGCCTGGATAGGATTTTTCTCTTTTTGCGGCTTGGCAAGCGTTGGTGGTTCACTGCAAGTGCACAACGATGCCTTGGTATTATGTGCTCTCTACGATTTTGACTGAGCGATCCATGGAAGAGGCAGAGTCAGCTCTGGGCCAAGGCGTTCGTGCTCCCGAGAATGAAGCCAGCGAAGCAGATGAGGCTGGTTTGCTACGGGAGCAGATCGGGGCGTTGGAGCAGCAGATTCAGCAGTTGGTGCGGACGGAACAACGTCTCTTTCGCTACCAGAAGGAGCTGGATCGTCAGTTGACGCGCATCAACGTGGTCAATCACTTTGCGTTGGAAGCGGCGACGGCCTTTGAGGCGCGTCAGATCATCGACATCGCCATGCGGGCGTTGATGTCGGTGTTGGCCTTGGACCAGGGGATCGGCTTTTTGGTCCAGGAGGAGGCCTTGGTGCGGCCGGTGTGCGTGCGCTCGCAGCCGGGCATGGAGCTGTCGAAGTCGCAGACCCACGTGCTGTTTCGTTTGGCCTTTCCGGCGGTGCCCTCTGGCACTCGGGATCCTTTGATCGGTACGGCGGCCGAGATCATGCGGGCGAGTGGTGCATTGCCAAGCATCCTCGAGCGGGTGTTGCCCATCTTTGGGATTCCAGACGAGAGCAGTATCTGTCCGCCACAGCGCAGCGCCCTCTATGTGGTCCTGCCGCTGCGGGGCCAACGAGCTTCCGAGATGTTGGGTCTGGTGCTTTTTCGCAAGGCCGACCCGAGCTCGGCGTCGGTGCACGAGCGCCTTCCTGCCCGGGAAGACATCCCTTTCATTCAGTTGTTTTGCAGCCACTTGGAGTGCACTCTGGAGAACGCCCTGCTGCATGAGCGACTGTCGCGTTTGGCGGCGCAGCTCGAGCAGCGGGTAGCGTCGCGCACGTTGGAGTTGTCGTCATTGAACAAGGAGCTGCAGGCGAGCCTCGAGGAGCTGAAGGCGACCCAGGGCCAGCTTTTTCAGGCGAGCAAGATGGCGGCGATCGGTACCTTGGTGGCGGGCCTGTCCCATGAACTGAACAACCCCATGGGGGTCATTCTCGGCTATGCGCAGACGCTGTTGCAGTGCGTGGAGCTTGACGATCCGATCCGGCCGGGCCTGACGGCCATCGAGCGTCAGGCTGAGCGTTGCAAGCACTTGGTGGGTTCTTTGCTCGATTTTTCGCGTCACAAGACGACGAATCGCGAGAGCATCGATGCCAACGCCATCGTGGGGCGGGTCTACGATCTTGCGCGGGCGCAGGCCCGTTGTGATCAGGTTGATTTCCGCGTCGAGGCTTCGAGTCAGCGGTTGCCGCATCTGTTGGCCAACGCAACGGAGATCGAGTCGGCTCTGTTGAACTTGGTCAACAACGCCGTTGATGCTGCAGGACAAGAAGGGCGGGTGAGCCTGCAAGTGTATGCGAGCACGGAAGGGGGCCGCACGGGCGTGGAGTTCATCGTGCAGGACAATGGTCCTGGTATCGCGCCGGATGTTCAGCCCTGGATCTTCGATCCCTTTTTTACGACCAAGGCTGTGGGGCGGGGGACGGGGCTTGGGTTGACCTTGGCCAAGCGGATTATCGATGCCCACGAGGGTAAGATCACCTTCATATCGAGCCCCGAGCGGGGGACGACGGTGCGGGTGTGGCTGCCGGCCTTTTGAGTGGTCGCGGGTGGACCTTAGGGCGATGGCCACGCGTGCGGTGGTTGCGAGTCCTTGCGGACGCGAATAAGATACGCGCGCAGCGGCCGTTTTGGCCGGGATGAACGACCCACAGGGCTGGAGGCAGTGTGGACTACCCGCACATCGTGACACCACAGAGAATCCGCTTTGCGCGTGAAGTCGCGTACGTGCCACAGAGTGGGCATGACACCGCCATCAAGTCGATGGCCTTTGCCCCAGGGCAGGAGGACGGCGAGGCCCTGCTGGCGGTGATCGATGACGATGCGATGCTGCGGGTCTGGTCAACGGATCCCGCGGCGGTGTTGAGCATCTTACCGCTGCCGGCTTCTTGCGATGGGGTGGTCTGGGTCGACGGTGAGCATGTGGCAGTGCGCGCGCTGCTGGATGGGGAAGTCACTTGGTGGCAACGTAAGGTTTGCGGCGGGGAACGTTGGCAGGCGGTGGAGGCCAGTAGCATTCCACAGGTCGAGTCCTCTCTGGTGGTGTCGTTTTCCGCGGGGCAGATCACTTGGACTGGGGTGCACAGTGGTGGGATGAGCAGCGCCGAGGCACCGAGCACTTGGCTGGCGGATCCTTTGGCGCGGTATTTGGTGTTGGCGTTCAGCCAGTCCGTGGAGATCGTCGATGTCGAGCAGGGTGTGCGCCTGAAGCGGGTCGAGACCGATGGCGAGGCGATTGTCGGTGCGGCGGTGAGCGCTCGGGGAGATCGGGTCTTCGTTTTGACTGAAGGCGGGCGGGTGCTGCGTTTCGAGCCCATGCGTGGTCAAGGGGTTGGCGAGCTCGCGCGCTCGCCTTTGCCGGCGGGGACCCTGGCCTATGATGCGTGTTCGGGCTTAGTGGCTGTGGGGCACACCAGCGGTCAGCTTTCATTCTTGGATGCCGTCAGCGGTCGCCTGGTTCTGCGCACGCCGCGCAAGGTTCCGGGCTTCCTCCTGGAGTTGCCCCTCCTCGATGAGATTGGCTTCGTGGGCCTGCGCAGCGAGAGTCTTGGGGCCTACTTGGCGCCGCAGACGGAGATCCTTCCGATAAGGCCACTGCCGGGTATTCTGGCGAGCGCCTGCGCCAGTCCGCGCTTTCCCGAGATCCACGTCGGCCTCGACGATGGGCGCGTGGTGACCCTCAACCTGGAGACAGAGGCCCTGGTGGAGGAGGGGCAGGCGCCGTGGCCGCTGCAGCACCTCTGTTGCAATCAGCGTCATTTGGTGGGGCTGGGTGAAGGGGGTTGGTGGTCGGATCGGCCGCTTGGGTTGGATCACTTTAGCCCACCGCCAGCATCTGAGGTGTTGCGGGTGGCCCTCGATCCCCAGGACGAGTGGTTGGCGGTTGCCTGTCGCGACGGCAGTGTCCAGGTGGCCAAGACCAGCGGCAAGAAGGGTGCGGTAACTTTGCATTTGGCCCAGGTTCGAGACATTGCCTTTAGCACGCTGAAAGGCAAGACCAGCCTCATGTTGATCGATGCCAGTTGCGTCTTGTGGTCTTGTGAAGCTGGGAAGACGCGCCTGATTCGGGTGGGTCGCCTGGATGTCCCCATGGGGCAATATGGTCGGGTGGTGGCCATGGTGGCTGACGGCGTCAGCGAGTTGCGCTTGTTGTTGGTTGGCGATCAGGAGCACCGCCTGTTGATCAGTGTGGATCCGAGCGGGGCGGAGACGACCCTGTTGGGCTCGGTGCTCTTACAGGGGACGCAGGTGGTGGCGGTCTTTGGGGCTGATCAGGCGCGGCTCAGACAGGGCGAGGAGCATTCGCTGCGCGTGGTGCGGGATCTGCTGGCCTTCGAAGCGTCGGATTGGCTGAGGAGCGAAGGTGCTGGTTTTCTCTGAAGGTGGTATGGGGAGCCGAAGCCAGGGTGAGGGGGTGAGGGCGCCGCTGCCGCTTGACCGTTTCGAGGTCGGGCGGGTGGCAGGTGGGTCGTTCGGTGTGTTGCGACGGGGATAGGGACTTCTCTCACGGGAAAAGCAGTCCCGATGGGCGCGTTTTTCGAGTCGATTTACCTTGTCGTTAGTGGGCAAAAGGGGTAGGTGAGGCCGTGAGGTTGCGGCTGCGATCGGTGGCGCGGAAATGTCGCGCTGGGTGATTGCAGTGATGGTGAAATTTTCCACGGCATGCTATATGGCTTTCTCAGAGGAGAGCGTCGTGCGGTGGCCGCCATGCTAGCCACCCCATCCGTTGAAAGAAGAGCAGGGAAAGAGGTTCAAAGAGGGTTCGCGCTGTTGGCAGTCGCTGCGTTTGGCTGCAGGCGTGCGCTCGGAATTTTGGCCACCAGGCGCGGGAGTAGCGGAGATGACTGCTGAGACACAAGGGGATCTGGAGCAACGGATCGATACGCTGGTGCTGCGTTATGGGCAGGAGCGCAGCGCGCTCATTCCCATTTTGCAGGATGTGCAAGAGGCGTATGGGTTTTTGTCGCGTGAGGCGGTGCTGGCGATAGGTGAGCGCTTGCGTTTGCCTGTGAGCAAGATTTACGGAGTCGCGACGTTTTACAATCAGTTTCGCTTTGTTGCGCCAGGTCGCTACACGATTCAGGTTTGCCGCGGCACGGCCTGTCACGTGCGCGGTTCGGCGGCCCTGGTGGACGCTTTCAGCCGCGAGCTGGAGGTGGCGGCAGGTGCGACGACGAAAGACGGGTTGTTCACCTTGGAGGTGGTGGCCTGTTTGGGCGTGTGCGGGTTGGCGCCAGTGATATGTATCAATGGTGATTTTCATGCGGCGGTCACCCCGAACATGATCAAGCGAATCATTCGCAAGTATCGCAAAGCGGCCGAGGCGGACGCGTCAGCCAGCGGGAGGCAGTGAGCGGACATGGGCGAGCAGATGCACGATGCAGGTTGTGATTGTGGTGGATGCGGCGAGCTCCAGGCGTTGTTCAGCAAGCCCTTTGCTGAAGCGCAGGCTTCGCTTTCGCTTCCGTTCATGCGGGGGCTTCGGCGGGAGGTTGTGGAGCGGCCGGTGATTTTCGTCGGCGCAGGGACCTGCGGTTTGGGCGCGGGCGCGGCGGGGACCTTGCGCGCCGTGGACGCGTATTTGGCCGGCAATGGTTTGGAAGCGGACGTGGTCCAGGTGGGCTGTGTTGGCTTGTGTGCCGAGGAGCCGTTGCTGGATGTGCAGCTTCCTGGTCGGACCCGGGTGATGTTCAATCGGGTGACAGAAGACAAGGTGTTCGAGATTCTCGAGAGCGTGTTCGATGGTCACCCGGCGGTGGAGCCGTGTTTGGGGCAGTTCCGGCACGATGGTTTCGAGCCATGGTCTGGGCTTCCCTATGTGGACGAGCACCCGTTTTTTGCGCCCCAGACGCGCATGGTGTTGGCCAACTGCGGGATCATCGATCCACAGCGCCTCGAAGAGTACGTGGCGCGCGGCGGCTACTTAGGGCTGATGCGTGCCCTGCAGGACTACACGCCCCTCGAAGTATGTGACATCGTCGAGCAGAGCGGTTTGCGCGGTCGCGGGGGTGGTGGCTTCCCGACGGGCAAGAAATGGAAGTTGGCCGCGGGGCGTGATGCGGACCAGAAGTACATGGTTTGCAATGCCGACGAGGGCGATCCTGGAGCGTTCATGGATCGCGCGGTGATCGAGGGTGATCCCCACCGCCTCCTGGAGGGGTTGGCGATTGCGGCGCGGGGGATTGGTGCGACCAAGGCCTATATTTATATTCGCGCCGAGTATCCTTTGGCGATCGCGCGGCTGGAGAAGGCGATAGCCCAAGCGCGAGGCTGTGGCCTGTTGGGTCCCAACGTGTTGGGCTCGGGTTGGTCTTTGGAGATCGTGGTCAAGAAGGGCGCCGGTGCTTTCGTTTGTGGCGAAGAGACGGCGCTGCTTCACAGCATCGAGGGCAAGCGCGGGATGCCGCGGCCGCGGCCGCCTTTTCCGGCGGTGAGTGGGCTCTTTGGCAAGCCAACGATCATCAACAACGTTGAGACCTTGGCCAATGTGCCCGACATTTTGGTGCGTGGCGCAAGCTTCTTCTCTGACGTAGGCACGGCGACGAGCAAGGGCACCAAGGTCTTTGCGCTTTCGGGCAAGGTGGTGCGCACGGGTCTGGTCGAAGTGGCCATGGGGACGACGCTGCGCCAGATCGTCTTTGACATTGGTGGTGGGATTCCCGACGGTCGTCGCTACAAGGCGGTGCAGATCGGTGGCCCATCGGGCGGGTGTATTCCCGAGCACCTTCTGGACATCGATATCGACTACGAGTCCCTCAAGCAGGTAGGGGCGATGATGGGCTCAGGCGGCCTGGTGGTCATGGATGATCACAACTGCATGGTCGATGTGGCGAAGTATTTCATGGACTTCATCCAGCGCGAGAGCTGTGGGAAGTGTATCCCTTGTCGCGAGGGAACCCTGCGCATGCTCAAGATTCTGGAGCGGATCACCTCGGGTCGGCAGAGCGAGCAGGGTCATGATGGCTTGGATCGTTTCCGGGGCGTGATGTACCTCAACCGTTTGGCCCACGTGATTCAAGACACGAGCTTGTGCGGCTTGGGCCAGACGGCACCGAATCCGGTGTTGAGCACCCTGCGTTGGTTCCGCGAGGAGTACGAGGAGCACATTTACGAGCGGCATTGTCCTGCCGGGGTGTGCACGGAGTTGCTGTCCTACAGCATCGTGGCTGAGAAGTGCGTTGGCTGTACGCTGTGTGCGAAGCAGTGTCCGGTGGACTGCATCATGGGTGCGCCCAAGAGTCCCCACTACATCATCCCAGACAAGTGCATTCGCTGTGGTTCCTGTGTGAGTGCATGCAAGTATGACGCGGTACTCGCCCAGTAGTTTCACGCAGGTGAGAGGGGCGTAAGAGGAGTCGGCAATGTTCACCATTGAAGTCAATGGCCGTAGCTTGGAAGCCAACGAGGGCGAGACCCTTCTGGAGACGTTGAACCGTGGTGGTATCGATGTTCCCACGTTGTGCCACATCAAGGGTCTCAGCCCGACGGGCGCTTGCCGCTTGTGCGCCGTCGAAGTCGAGGGGATGCGCAACCTGGTCCCGAGCTGTGCTTTTCCGACGCAGCCGGGGATGAAGGTGCAGACGCACTCGGCACGGGCGGTGCGGGCGCGCAAGACGATCATCGAGTTGCTGCTGGCGGATCACCCCCAGGATTGCAACTATTGTGTGCGCAACAACACCTGTGAGTTACAGGATCTTGCGGCCAACCTCGGGGTGCGCCTGCACCGTTATGGGACCTATCAGAAGGGGGATCACCTCGATCTTTCGAGCCCGTCCATCGTCCGCGATCCAGGTAAGTGCATTTTGTGCGGTCGCTGTGTGCGGGTGTGCGAAGAGATTCAGGGCGTTGCGTGTATCGATTTCGTGAACCGCGGCAGCCAGACCGTGGTGGGTACGGCGTTCAATCAGGGGATGAACATTTCGAGCTGTATCAACTGCGGTCAGTGTGTGATGGTGTGTCCCACGGGGGCGTTGCGTGAGAAGAGCAATGTCAAGGACGTGGTGACGGCGCTGGAGAATCCGAAGAAGGTGGTGGTGGTGCAGCATGCGCCCGCTATCTCGGTGAGTATCGCAGAGGAGTTTGGTCTCCCTGCGGGTCACGACGCGGTGGGTGTGCTCAACGCGGCGTTGCGCCACCTTGGCTTCTCTTTCGTGTTTCCCACGGCCTTTTCGGCAGATCTGACGATCATGGAAGAGGCCAGTGAGTTGGTGGCGCGGATCAAGAGCGGCGGCACCTTGCCGATGTTCACGAGCTGTTCCCCAGGGTGGATACGCTTTGTCGAGCAGTTCTATCCGGAGTTCATTCCCAACCTGTCCACTTGCAAGAGCCCGCAGCAGATGTTGGGGGCGATCATCAAGAGCTACTTTGCCGAGCAACGTGGCTTGAGCCCCGCCGATATCTTCAGTGTGGCCCTGATGCCGTGCACGGCCAAGAAGGCAGAGGCCGGGCGGGTAGAGATGCTGCGGGATCACGTCGCCGACATCGATGCGGTGTTGACGACGCGGGAGTTGGCGCGTTTGGTGCGACGGCATGGCTTGGATCTGCGTCGGCTCCAACCGGAGGAGGCAGACGCCCCCTTTGGGCAGCGCTCCTCTGCGGGTAAGCTCTTTGCCGGCAGCGGCGGTGTCATGGAGGCGGCTTTGCGCACGGCGCACTTCATGCTCACTGGGGAAGAGCTCGCGAAGCTGGAGGTGGTGCCGGTGCGCGGCCTGAATGGGATCAAGGAGGCCAAGATCAGCGTCGCCGGTCTCGAGCTTGGGGTGGCTGTGGTGAGTGGCCTCTCGAACGCGCGTGAGGTGTTGGAGCAGATCAAGGCGGGCCGCCAGGATCTGCACTTCATCGAGGTGATGACGTGCCCCGGTGGCTGTGTGGCTGGTGGTGGTCAGCCGCATGGTTCAGAGCCCGACGCGGTGCGGGCACGGCTGCAGCGCCTCTATACGATTGATGCCGAAGACACGCTGCGGGTCAGCCATCGCAACACGGATGTCCGCCACTTGTACGAGTCGTTCCTAGGTGAACCGCTGGGCGAGAAGAGTCACCATCTCTTGCACACGCACTACCACCCGCATCACGTGGTCAAATGAGGCTGGGTCGGCCGCGGTCTTTTTTCGCAGCGGTGTGCTGGGGAATTGGCCAGGCATGACTACCTTGGTTGAGGCGGTGGAGAGCGCCGCCGGCAACGTAACATTCCCAGGCTCTGGTCTGGGGACAGAGTCGCTCCCATGACCTTGAACAAGCCCCCGCAGTTGGTGATGACCGTCCGGAAGCGCTGTCGCATGTGTTACACCTGCGTGCGCGAGTGTCCGGCCAAGGCGATTCGGATCGCCGATGGCCAGGCCAAGGTGATGATCGAGCGCTGTATTGGCTGCGGCAACTGCATCCACGTGTGCAGCCAGGGGGCCAAGCAGATGATTTCCACCATCCCGCAGGTGGGTGAGCTGCTCAATGGCGATCACACGCTGGCGGCGATCGTGGCGCCGAGTTTCCCGGCGGAGTTCACCGACATCGAGCCCCAGACGCTGGTGGGGATGATCCGCTCCTTGGGCTTTGACCTGGTGGCTGAGGTGTCTTTTGGCGCGGATCTGGTGGCGCGAGCCTACCGCGAGTTGCTGCAATCAGAGGCGCGTTTCATCACCACCTCGTGTCCAGCGGTGGTGGCATTCATCGCGCGCTATTGTCCACAGCTCATCGATTCTCTGGCGCCGGTGGTCTCACCGATGGTCGCCATGGCGCGGGTGCTGCGCGCCATTCATGGTGAGGACTTGCGGGTGGTCTTCA
>Ga0334884_1006312_pt1 | contig 10754 bp, 7 predicted proteins | sample GraSluR1_MG_7_FD_207215 | JGI IMG/M metagenome (GOLD analysis project Ga0334884, IMG submission 207215) | Sludge microbial communities from methane-producing bioreactor in Wageningen University, Netherlands - Granular Sludge_12_05 R1 | ecosystem: Engineered > Bioreactor > Anaerobic > Unclassified...
CGCTTTTCGAGCGTTCGTTGGAGCGCCTCAAGACCGACTATATTGATTTGTATTTCATTCACGGCATCGGCGGGATTGACGAAATCACGCCCGAGATGAAGACGTGGGTCGCCGCGAGAAAAAAAGAGGGCCGTCTCCGCCTCTTCGGGTTCAGCACCCATCGCCGCATGGAGGATTGCCTGCAAGGCGCGGCCCGGCTGGGCTGGATTGACGGCATCATGTTCACCTACAACTACCGGCTCATGCACAAGGATCAAATGAAACGCGCCGTGGACGCCTGCGAGAAGGCCGGCATCGGACTCACCGCGATGAAAACGCAGGGCGGCGGCTCGGTGAAAGCCGACAACGAAAAAGAGCGCAAACTTGCCGGACACTTTCTCGAGCGCGGATTCACGCCGGAGCAGGCGAAGCTGAAAGCGGTGTGGGCCAATTCACAAATCGCCTGCATCTGCTCGCAGATGCCGAACATGAAGATTCTCAACGCCAACATCGCCGCTGCGCTCGACCGCACCAAACTGGCTGCAACCGACCTGGAAGCGCTCGACCAGCACGCTCGCTCAACAACGGGCGATTATTGCGCAGGCTGTTCGAATCGCTGCGCCGCCGCAGCCGGCGGCGCGCCGATCAGCGATGTCATGCGCTGTCTCATGTATCACCACAGCTATGGCGATCCGGCATTAGCCCGCGCCGAGTTCGCCCGCCTTCCGGCGTCCGCGCGATCCCGCCTGGCGACGCTCGACGTTGCAGCAACAGAAACCGCCTGCCCCAATCATCTGCCCATCGGCCACCTCGTCGCCGAAGCCCGCCGTCTTCTTGCGTGACGGAACCGGCGGTTGTGCAACATCGCGGCCGTCCGCAAAAGCGCGCCGGCCAAGCATGATGAACAACGATCCGGCCTTTTCATGCAAATCATGCAACAGGTTGCATGCCTCGCCGTTCGGCTTCCCGCGACAAAAAACGCAACAAAGGCGCTTGTGCTTCCGGCGTAAGAATCATATTTTCCGAGCGCAGTTTGCCATCCGCGGAAGAGATGACCGCGTGAAGCAGGGTTTTGATTACAAGGAAGACAGCGCTCATGACAAATTCAGAACATCACGTCACCGCGCCCGAGGATCGGATAGGATTCGGGCAGAAACTCGCCTATGGCCTCGGCATGCTCGCCAACAATGTTCAAGCAGCCGCTGTCGGCGCGATGGGAATCATCCTCAATCTCGGCCTTGGCATGAACCCGGCCCTCGTGGGAATTCTCGGCTCCATTCCGCGTTTCGTGGATGCACTCACGGATCCCGTTATGGGCTACGTTTCCGATAATGCGCGGACCCGTTTCGGACGCCGTCGCCCTTTCATTTTCACCGGCGCCATCCTCGCGGGCATCATGTTCATTGTCATGTGGCAACTTTACCCGGGCCGGAGCGAGCGCTTCTACTTCTGGCTGTTCATGGCTACCTCCAACCTCTTCTTTGTGGCCTACACAATCTATGTCACACCGTTGATCGCACTCGGCTATGAGCTCACGCCCGATTACCACGAACGAACCCGGCTGATGGGGTTCAGCAATTTCCTCGGACAGTTTGCGTGGCTCGCTGCGCCCTGGTTCTACCGATTCACCGAAAATAAAAATCTTTTTGAAAACCCCGTGCAAGGGGCCCGCACGCTGGCCATTATCATTGGTGTTTTTATCGCCGTGTTCGGCGTCATCCCCGCCATTTTCACCCGGGAACGCTTCGCCGGCGGCCCGCCGGATCGCGAGGGGCTCTGGAGCAACGTGAAGAAGTTTTTCCGCGGATTCTACGTCACGTGGAAATCCGGCCCGTTTGTGCTGCTCTGCTTCGCCACATTCCTCGTATTCAATGGTTACATGCTCGGCAGCACGTTCACCCCGTATGCGATGATTTACTATGTCTTCGGCGGAAACCGGGAAATGGGCGGCACCCTGATGGGCTGGTTCGGAACGCTCAGTTCGATCTGCACGTTCTTCATCATCATGCTGACGGCGTGGATCTCGACAAAGATCGGCAAGCGACGCACCTTTTTCATCATGATCTCCCTCTCGATCGTCGGCTTCGCACTCAAATGGTTCTGCTACAACACCGAGAAGCCGTATCTACTTCTGGTCTCGGCGCCGTTCATTGCCTGCGGAATCGGATCGCTCTTCACCGTGGTGGGCGCGATGGTCGCCGATGTCTGCGATCTCGACGAGTTGAAGACCGGCGAGCGGCGCGAAGGCATGTATGGGGCCGTCTACTGGTGGATGGTCAAACTGGGCATGTCCGTTGCCATGTTCGTAGCCGGGCTCCTTCTGAACAAGACCGGGTTCGATGTATCTCTGGATAAAGTGGGGCTTCCGCAAGCCGAGCGAACCCTGTTCCTGCTACGGGCCTTTGACGTAGGCATCCCGCTCATTACGTCCGCAATAGCAATCCTTCTGGTGATGTCGTACAGCATCACGGAAAAACGCGCTTACGAGATTCGCGCGGAACTCGAAAAACGACGCGGCAAGGCGACCTGAGTCACCTCTGTGGCTGACATCGAGCGGCGGCATTGGCACAATGAATGCCAGATGGCTGATATTGTCCTAACCACGCTGAACGCCCGGTTCGCGCATTGCGCTTTCGGCTTGCGCTACCTGCTCGCCAATATGGGCGCCTTGCGCGAGCGCACAACGCTCCTCGAATTCGACATCAAGAACGAGCCCGCCATCGTTGCGGATACGCTGCTCGCTCAAAACCCCCGCATGATCGGGATGAGCATCTATATCTGGAACGTGAAGCCATGCACTGAACTCGCCGCCCTGCTGAAACAGAAACGTCCCGGAATCGTAATTGTCCTCGGCGGACCAGAAGTGAGTTTTGGAACAGAAGACTCAGAAATCTACCGCCTGGCCGATTTCATCATCGCAGGCGAAGGCGATTTTGCGTTCGCCGAGTTGTGCGGAAACATCCTCGAGGGCCGGCCGCCCGCCGAAAAAATCATCCGTCCACCGCCGGCCGACCTCGACCGCCTCATCCTTCCCTACCCGCTCTACAACGAACGCGACATCCGGCATCGCCTCGTCTATGTCGAGACCTCCCGCGGCTGCCCAAACCGCTGCGAATATTGCATTTCGTCGCTCGACACGCCGTTGCGGTTTTTCCCGATGGACCGAGTCCTCCAAGCCTTCGAAAAATTGCTCGGCCGCGGCGTTCGCACGTTCAAATTCGTGGACCGAACCTTCAACCTGCGAATGGATCGCTGCCTGCCCGTCATGCAGTTTTTCCTCGATCGTCTAACGCCCGGTCTGTTCCTTCATTTCGAGATGGTGCCGGACCGCTTCCCACCCGAGCTGCGGGAAATGATCCGTCGCTTCCCGTCCGGCACGCTCAACCTGGAAATCGGCGTTCAAACCTTCAACCCCGATGTCTCAGCCCGCATTCAGCGAAAACAGGACATGAGCGCAGTCGAAGAAAACCTCCGGTTCCTCCGCCATGAAACAAACGCGCAGTTGCACGCAGATCTGATCGCCGGACTGCCGGGCGAATCCATCGAAAGCTTCAGCAGCGGATTTGACCGCCTTTGCCGCCTGCAGCCGCACCGGATACAGGTCGGCATTCTCAAGCGCCTGCACGGCACGCCGATCGCGCGCCACGACGCGGAATGGGACATGGCGTACGACCCATCGCCGCCGTATGCCATCATCGAAAACCGGCTGATTGACCGTTCCGCAATGAAGCGTATCCGTCAATTCGCACGGTTCTGGGAACTCGTAGCCAACCGCGGACGTTTCCCCGGCACGCTGCCGCTGATCCTGGCGCGCAAGGATTCGCCATTCGATTCTTTCATGGCGCTCAGCGATTGGATGGGTACGCGCTTCGGACGCGATTATGCGATTTCGCTCCTCGATCTGGCTGAAGCGCTCTTCTCTTACTTGACAACGGAAGCCGGATCAAACCCGGACACCGTCGCCGAGGCGATGTGGAAGGATTATCACGCGCAGGGAAAGCGGCGGGACCGTCCGGGGTTTTTGAAGAGAGAGAGGATTGGAGATTAGAGATTGGAGATTGGAAACCGAATACCCAATCCCTAATCCCCCAATCTCATCACCCTCCCGCCCTCCGATTCGCCATCGCCTTTTCATAGACGGCCACGTATTCCCGCGCCGAATTTTCCCACGAGAAGTTCTCCGCCATGGCCGTTGCGCGAAGCTGCGCGATGTGCTGCGGCCGGTCGAACCAGGTGGAAACCGCCCAGCCAATCGTATCATGCAACGCTGATCCCGAAGGCTGCTGGAACTTGAAGCCCGTGCCGCCACCATCCCACTCGCTGTAATTCCGAACGCTGTCTTCAAGCCCGCCGATGGCCCGGACGATCGGCAACGTGCCGTATTTCATCGAGTACATCTGGTTCAAGCCGCAAGGCTCATACAGGGACGGCATCAGGAAAAAGTCGGACCCCGCTTCAATCACGTGGCTGAGCTCGACGGAAAAACCGATGTGCGATCCAACGCGCCCGGGATACGCCGCCATGAGCCAGTGGAAGAAATGTTCCGTGCCCTGATCGCCCATGCCCAGCACCGCCACCTGCATGACCATCGAATTCAGCGCCTTGGGCAGGGCTTCCATCAACAATCCAAACCCCTTCTGCTGCGCGAACCGTGAAACAATGCCGAATACCGGAACCTTCGGATCAATCGCGAGATGAAGCCGCCGCTGAAGATCTTCCTTGCAACGCGCCTTGCCGCTCAGGTCGGCGCTCGAATAGCGCGCGGCGATATACGCATCGGTCTCCGGATTCCAGTGTTCATAATCCGCGCCGTTGAGGATGCCGACAAGGTCTCCGCTTCGCGCATTGAGATAAGGCGCAAGCCCCATGCCCCCATCGGGCGTCAGGATCTCCGCGCGGTGCGTCGGGGAAACCGTCGTAAGCATATCCGCAAACGCCACACCCGCCTTCAAAAGATTGATACCGCCAAAATCTTCAAATTTGTTCGGCGCGAAATGCTCATACCCGACCCCTATGTAGGGAAATGCGCTCGCGTGATACTTGCCCTGGTACCCGATATTATGGATGGTCAACACGCTCGCCGTATTCGACAACGGAGAGAGAACCCGATCCCACGTCTTGAGGAAAACGGGCACCAGCGCCGTCGGCCAATCATGCGCGTGCATCACATCCGGAACGAAGCCGACATCCTTGCATATCTGCAACGCGGCCTTGGAGAGCAGCGCAAAACGGAATGCGTTGTCGGGATACTCGCCTGACGGCTCGTCGTAAATGCCGCCGCGCCCGAAGAACCGTTCGCAATCTACGAACCACACCGGCACCTCGCCGTCCATTTTCGCGCTGTACACGCCAACCCACTGCTCTTCACCGCCCCCCATATGCACGCAGGCGGAACGATCGAACTCGATCCCATAGCGAACGCGGTCAATGGTACGGTAAAGGGGCAGAACAATCCGCGCATCATGCCCCATCCTTCGTAACGCTTTCGGCAAGGCCGCCACGACGTCGCCCAGCCCTCCCGACTTCGCATACGGTGCGCACTCGGAGCCGACAAAGAGAATTTTCATCCCTGTTCCGACGGCCGCCGGTTCTGCCGGTTGCGCGGGAAACTTTTTCTTCTTTGCGCGCGGAGCGCGCTTTGCGGAAGCTGAACGAGCGGCGCTTTTTTTGCGCCGGGAAGGCGAAACCACATCACTGAGTGTTTTTGCGCGAGGCATTTCAGAACTCCTGGATCGGCCGGATTAAAGCCCGATCATAACCAATCATTTCCGGCCCACGGGCATAATGTAAAGAGGCGCTTCCTCTTCCGGCAAGCCGAGAACGCCGGCCACTCCCGCATCGTCGAACGCGGCCACCACGACCGCGCCGAGGTTGAGCGCCACGGCGGAAAGCAATACGTTCTGTCCCGCATGCCCGGCCTCCATGTGCACATAGCGGCGGCCGCGCTCACCGTAGCGGTCCGTGGTGCGCGGATAGATGGCCGTGAAGACGATCATCACCGCGCTCGAGCTCATCCATGTTTGACCAAGCGAAGCTTCCGACAAGGGACGCCGGACATCGGCATCCTTGATTTTCGTCAGTGTGTGTTCTCGCGGGTCATAGCGATAAACGCCGGGAGTCAATCCCTCCGCCTTGCCCACGACCAGCAGGGTTTCGAGCGGATAAAGGGCCCCGGCTGAAGGAGCAGTGCGATAACCGCCCACACTGGTCACCCCCTGCGCCGCCCAGAGCAGCTGACCGATTTCTTTTCCAGTGATTTCGCCGTCGCGATATTCACGCACCGAACGCCGATCCTGCAAGGCCTTGTTCAGATCGCAGTTCAACTGGTAATCCGGCGGAGGAAGTTTGATCTTTTCAGACATAACCGTGTCCTTTTCAAATTCTGACGCACAGGCCTGAAGCGCAACGCACAAAAACACAACCCCTGCCGCAATTCCGGATTTTGGGGCCTTTTTCATCGCGCAGCTTCTCCTCGGCACTGCCTGCCTATTATGACAGCCCCCACCCCGATCGCCAGCCGTTTTTTCAGGGGGTAGCGTGAAGCGGCCCATATCTGACTCCTCAAATCTCCAAGCCCCAACAACTAATGACAAATGCCCGCTTTTCCCTTGTAACCGACGTAAAAGCCTGCATAGCATAAGCATCCATTCGGATAAGTCATGAGAGTTCTCATCATAGGCGCCGGCAATGCGGGCAGAAATCTCGCCACGAAGTTGTGCGAGGAAAAGCGGGACGTCGTCCTCATTGATCGCGACCCGGACGCGCTCGCCGAAATCCAGGCGCAACTGGACATCCTGACCGTGGAAGGCGAAGGGTCCAGCCCGGTCGTCCTGGAGAAGGCGGAAGTACGAAAAGCGGATCTTGTTGTCGCGGTGACCGACAGCGACGAGGCCAACATTCTCGCCTGCGTGATCGCGCATGCGGCGGGAGTTCCCCACAAGGTTGCCCGTGTGTCGAACCGTGATTTTCTGACCGCCCCCGAACAGCTTAATCTCGAGCGCGTGGGCATTGATCTCGTCGTCAGCCAGAAAGAGGAATGCGCCAACGAGTTGCTCAACATCCTGCGCATGCCGGGCACTCTTGAATCGGTGGACCTGCTGGACGGCAAGGTTCTCGCGGTCGGCATCAGGGTGCATATGGACAGCCCGCTCCTGCGCTCTCCGTTGCGCACATTTCCGAACCAGGAAATTCTGCGTTTCATTCGCTTCATCGCCGTGGTCCGGGGTTCCGAATTGATTGTCCCCCGCGGCGACACGGAATTCCTTGTCGGCGACGACGCCTATTTCGTCGGCCGCCGTGAAGACGTGGCCCGCTTTCTCGACTGGGCCTGGCCCGAACGCGCCATGGCGGACAAGGTGGTCATCGCGGGCGGCGGCGACCTCGGTTTGCGGCTCGCGCAGCTTCTCGAGGGCACGGATAAGGAGTCCGTGCTGATCGAGCTGGACGAGGAACGCGCCCACGATTGTTCCGAGCTTCTGGACCGGACGCTCGTGATCAAGGGCGACGCGCTCGACCGGGAAACGCTGGAAAACGCCGGTGTGAGCAAGGCCGCATTCGTCGCCACCACGCACGATGATGAGAACAACATCATTGCCTGCCTGCTCGCGGAAAAAATGGGCGCGCGTTTCACCCTGGCGGAAATCAACAAGCCGGAATACGTGCCCATCGTGGATGAACTCAGCCTGCTCGACCGCGCGGTGAGCCCGCCCCTCTCGATGATCAATGCGATCCTTCACTTTGTTCGCGGAAAATACGTCAAAGAAGCGGCGCTTTTCCATCGCCTGCCGGGCGAATTGATGGACCTCGTTGTCCCGGCAAAAAGCAAGTGGGCCGGGAATGCCGTCAAGGATATCAAGATGCCCATCGGTATCGTGCTGGCTGGAATACTGCGAAACGACGAAGTCCTGGTGCCGACCGGCGACCTCGTGGTGCTGGCCGGCGACCGGGTGGCGATCTTCGCCGCTCCGCAAGTCGTCGGCAAACTGGAGTCCATATTCCGGCGTTAACTATCTGCTCTTCCAATATGAATGCGACCGCTGTAGCACATGTAGTGGCAATCCTGCTCATCATCGTCGGCGTGGTGATGATCCTCTGTAGTGGCGTTTCGTTGGCTTATCAGGATCCGCTGCCTTCCTTATATGCACTCTTGATGTCGGGCTTGTTTACCCTGCTTGTCGGCACTGTGGTTCGCGCGTTTACACGGAGACCGCTGGACCTGAACTGGCGCGATGGCATGGGAATCGCCACCTTCGGATGGACTACTGTCGTCCTGTTCGGCGCTCTCCCGTTCATTTTTTCGGGGACCATACGAGACGTCACGGCAGCGATATTCGAGTCCGTTTCCGGCTTTACCACGACCGGAGCGTCCGTCTTATCGGACTTGGAAAGCATTCCGAAAGGGATCCTGCTGTGGCGCGCCACAACGCATTTTCTCGGAGGCATGGGTATTCTTGTTCTTTGCGTTGCCATTCTTCCCCTGATCGGCGTGGGGGGAATGCAGTTGTATCGCGCGGAAGTCGCCGGCCCGTCCAAGGACCGCCTCACTCCCCGCATCGCCAGCACGGCAAAACTGCTATGGGGTGTGTATATGCTGTTGAATCTGCTCGCCACCCTGATGCTCAGGCTGGGCGGAATGACGTGGTTCGATGCCATCTGCCATTCATTTGCCGCCGTGGCAACGGGTGGATTCTCCACCCGCAGTGCCAGCATTGCCGCCTACAACAGCAGCTACATTGAAGTTGTGATGATCGTATTCATGTTCCTGGGCGCAACCAATTTTGCCCTCCATTATGCTGCGCTTCGAGGTGACGTCCGTCGCTTCTTCAAGGATCCGGAACTCCGGCTTTTTTTGGGCATAATTACAGTAGCTTGCGCCATCGTGACCTTGAATATCTGGCATCGGGTATACCCGTCTTTCTGGAGCGCTCTGCGCAACGGAGTCTTTGCAACCGCCTCGTTGTTCACGACCACCGGCTTTGGAACCGGCGATTTCGGCGAATGGCCCGCAACATCGAAAGTCGTGCTTCTTCTGGGCATGGTATTGGGCGGATGCGTGGGTTCCACGGCGGGTGCCATCAAGCAAATGCGCATTATGGTGGCGCTCAAACGCATATTGCTCCGCGTGAAGATTTTTATCTACCCACAGGCATCCATCAGGGTGAAGGCGGGTGGACAACCGGTGGATGATGACATCGTGACCAACATTCTTACTTATGTGGTGCTCTATCTCGTTGCTATGGTTATCGCAACGATCCTCATGACCCTGTTTTTGCCCGACATCCTCTCAGCCATGTCGTCGGTGATCGCCACCATGGGCGGTGTTGGTCCGGGCTTCGGTCTTGTCGGCCCCACAAAGAACTATGCCTGCATTCCTTCCGCCGGAAAAATCATCCTCATGCTGTGCATGTTATTGGGACGGCTGGAGTTCTTCTCCATCATGGCGCTCTTCTATCCGAGCTTCTGGAAACGATGAGCTGCTCGACGGCAAGTTTCAAGTTTCCAACTCCTGTAGCCGCCGCTGGTAAGCGGTGGCGGTTTCATCGCCACGCCTAAACAGGCGCGGCTACAAGTTTCCGACTTCTCTTTCACCACTCCGGACCGCCCGCGAAATCCACCCATACACGCACCGTCTCGTAACGGTAGTATCCCGGCTCCCATACGCGTCTTCCACGGCCGCCGCGCCGGCCACCATCCACATGCACCCATCGCCCCGGCACCCAGACCGGCTGCCTGCGATACTCATACCGCCCTCTCGGCCGCTCATGCACCACCACCGGCTGCGGATAAGGGACAGGCACATACACGCGTTCCTGGTACACGGGAGGCGGAGGACAACTCGGCTGCACATACACCCGCTCCTGATAAACCGGACCCGAATGCGCTGAGTTTGCCACCAGCCAGCCGCCTAAAAAGCCCAATGCAGCCGACCATTCCCTGTTGATCGCCTGCGCCCGAATCGGCGCCCCCAACACCACCGCCACAGCCAAAACTGTAATAAGTGTCTTCATAATATCTCCTTCCTGCTTGTGAGACGTCGGAGGGAGGCGGTTTATTCAGGGAGGTGGGGAGGGTTTCAGGTTTCAGGTTTCAGGTTTCCCGGCTTCGCTGAGGCAAGCAGATCAGGTTCCGTTCCTGACACCTGAAACCCGACACCTGACACCTCTCCCCTCACTCCGCCTGCAGTGTCACGATCAGCGTGCCGTTCTCGTGGGATACGCCGCCGAGAACGACCGGAGTCCGGCGGTCCACCACGACGGTTGTATTCAGCACCAGGTCATTGCCGCGAAACCATTGCACTTGCGCGCGCAGTCGGTTGTCTTTCGCCCCCGAAATGTGGATCTGCAGGCGATTGCCGTGGCCCAGCGTGAGGGAAGTCGAACCGGGCACCGCCACCGCTGCCGTGCTTTCACCGTAATGCCGGTAATATTCAAACCCGAACACGCGGCGCAGCTTGTATTCCACATTGTCGAGCCGCGAATCCTGGGCCGCCGGTTCGTTCGAAGCCAGGATCAGTGTCGCCTTCAAGGCCACCGGACGATCCGCCGCGGCAACAGGCGCCAACGGCGAAAGCGCGAGCATCACGCCAAGCAGCAACACGCTGAAAAATCTATCACGTACCGGCATGAGGCGGCTCCTTGTGATTGGCTTCCACGACCCAGATAATCACCAGCCCCGATTCGATATCCTCGTACACCATCGGCGAGGCTCCCGGCAAGCCGGTTTCGACCCACTCTACTCTTCCACCATCGGGCGGCACAATGGCAACTTCGGGAACA
>Ga0334884_1006313_pt1 | contig 10751 bp, 6 predicted proteins | sample GraSluR1_MG_7_FD_207215 | JGI IMG/M metagenome (GOLD analysis project Ga0334884, IMG submission 207215) | Sludge microbial communities from methane-producing bioreactor in Wageningen University, Netherlands - Granular Sludge_12_05 R1 | ecosystem: Engineered > Bioreactor > Anaerobic > Unclassified...
TACGACCACGCCACCGTCATCCAGGTCTGCTCGGTGTTCGGCCAACTCGGCCTCACCTTCCTGATCGCCCTGGTCAACGCGGCCCTGGCCCAGGGGCTGCTGGGGGTGCTCCCCGCCAGATTCCGCAGCGCCCCGATGGACACCCCCGCCTGGTCCCGCACCGCCTCCGGCGTGGCCGTACTGGCCTATGGTCTGGTGTTCTGTGTGTACTTCGGTGGCGCCTACGTCCTGGCGCGCGCCAACACGCCCACCGGCGGCCCGGAGCTGAGCGTCGCCATCGTCCAGGGCGCCGTACCCGTCGCCGACGGCGCCCAGAGTGCGGAGATCGCGGCCCGCACCTACACCTCCCTCAATGAGACCGTGCCACCCGACACGGACCTGACCATCTGGCCCGAGAGCGCCGTCCCGGGGTTCTTCACGCTCGACCCGCCGGTTCAGGATGCCCTCCGTCAGGGCGCAGGGCGCTTCACCGGGCATCTGCTCGCGGGATCCCTGGAGGTCGAAGGCGACAGGCACTACAACGCCGCCCTGCTCCTGAACCCCGAGGGACAGATCGTGGACCGCTACCACAAGAACGACCTGGTCATGTTCGGCGAATGGGTACCGCTGCGTGACAAACTCCCCTTGCTCAGTCGCTACCCGATCCGCAGGCACGACCTGTCTCCGGGCAGGGGGCGCAAGGTGTTCGATGTCTCGGGGGTCAAGGTCGCTCCCCTCATCTGCTTCGAGGCGATCTTCTCGGACCCGACGCGCGAGGTGTGCCGCATGGGGGCGCAGATGGTGGCGGTGCTTACCAGCGACGCCTGGGCCCAGGGGACGGTGGAGGCCGCCCAGCACTCGGCCACGGGGCCGTTCCGGGCCGTCGAGGCCCGCAAGTACGTCTGCCGCGCGGCCAGCGACGGGCGCAGTGCCATCTACGACCCATGGGGGAGGCCCCTTGCCCAGGTGCCGGTCGGCCTGCCCGGAGTCATCGCCGAAAGCCTGCCCGCCGTGGACGGCCTCTCGATCTACCACCGCATCGGCAATGCCCCGCTGGTGACGGTCTGCATCCTACTGATCATCGTGGGCTGGGTGGCGGGCTGGCAAGAAGGAGGGCGGCCCCATGCGGCCACCGATCGGCATTCTGTGCAGTCTCACTAGCGGGGCGTCCGATTCGCCTCAGAACACCTGCCCCCATGCCTACTGCCGCGCGGTCCTCGCCGCCGGCGGGGCCCCGGTGCTCATCCCTTACTCCGAAGACCCCGACGCCACAACCACCGCTCTATCCCTGGTGCGCGCCGTGCTCATCACCGGAGGGGTCGATGTGGACCCGCAGGCGTACGGCCAAGAGCCCCAGCGCGCCCTGGGTGAGATCAGCCCCCAGCGCGACGAGATCGACAAAGTCGCCGTGGACTTCGCCCTCCGGCGTCCCGATCTCCCGGTCTTGGGGATCTGCAGGGGTGTGCAGGCGCTCAACGCCTTCGCCGGAGGCACGTTGATCCAGGACATCCCCTCCCGCGTGCCGGAAGCGGTCAAGCACACCCAGAACGCGCCGAACTGGCACGGAACCCACAGCATCGCGATAGAGCCCGGCTCCGTCTTCGCCTCCGCGGTGGGTGAGGCGCCCCTCATGGTCAACAGCTTCCACCATCAGGCCGTTGACGAGCCGGCGGAGGGCTTCCGCATCGTGGCCCGGGCCCGCGACGGCGTCTGCGAGGCTCTGGAGCGCGAAGGGGCCAGATTCTGCGTGGGCGTGCAGTTCCACCCCGAGCACATGGTGGGTCATCAGGACCGCCTCGTAGCCCTCTTCTCGCGCTTCGTCGATGAGGCCGGGGGCGGGTAGGAACACAGTCGGCGCTCAGTCCGCCCGGACTGCAGTCGGTGTCGGGCGATTGCTGCCCTGCCCTCCTCGGCCACCGGTCACACACGCAAAACGGGCCGCCCCACTGTGGGGCGGCCCGTTTTGAGCCTGAGTAAGTAGCCAACGGATCAGGGATACCCGTCCTTGCAGAGCTGAGCGAACAGGTTCCCCAGCTTCTTGACGTAGTTCTTGGTCTCCGTGTAGTTGGGGATGCCGCCGGCGCGCTTGACGGCATTGGGCCCGGCGTTGTAGGAGGCGGCGGCCAGCGCGAACTGGGCGTAGTTGCTGCGCCCGTCCCACATGTCCAGCATCTCCTTGAAGTGCTCCACTCCGGCCCGCACCTGCTCCTGCACATTCCACTTGTTGATGACCTTGAAGTCCTTGAGGTTGCAGGGCATGAGCTGGGTGAGCCCGACGGCCCCGGCCCGGGAGACGCAGTGGGGGTTGAAGTCCGATTCGCACTTGATCATGGCGAACATCAGCCGGTGGTCCACCCCGTTGAGCGCCGAGTAGTAGATGACCCAGCGCGCGATCCAGTCCGCCTGGCGGTCGGACAGTCGCGGGTTGAACTTCCTCATCCAGTCCATCCAGACCTGGAGCGTCTCGGCGCCAAGAACCGGGTAGCCAATCCCGCCCACCGGGTCCCACGTGCCGTCCTTGCCATCCCGTGGCATCGGGCCGGTGGCGGCGGGGATCGGGGCCAGGCGGGGCACCCGGGAGCCTGCGCCGTTCAACTGCGGCGGCATGGCCTCCTGATCCGTGCCCGGGATGACCGCGGTGTTTGTGCGGGGCTGTGCGGCGGCGGCCTCGTGGGGCACGGCCTTAGCTATGGCGGGCTCGCAGGGCAGGTCGCCCTCCATCACGATGGCGCGCAGTTCGAAGCGCAGCTTCCCCGTCTCATCGGTGGGCACCGTCACGACGGCCTTCACCCGCTCGCCGTCGCGCAGGCCGCGTAGCTCCGAGGGGGAGACGGCGTACAGAGACTGGCCCTCATCGGTCTCGATGCGGATCAGCACGCGGCGGCCGTTGCCGTTGGTGCCGTTGACCGCGATACGACCGGCGAAGGTGCCCTCGACCACTATCGTCCGCCCGGCGTAGGCCGAGGGGCGGATGTCCCCCGACCCCGGAACGGTCTCCACAGCTCCCAGGGAGTTCACCGCGTAGGAAAACAGCGCCACCGCCTCGTCCGGCTCAGAAGGGTACTCCGCGGGCGGCTGTATCGTGTTGGCCCACAACGGACAAAGGGCCAGCAGGAAAAGCGGTACCGTCATTTGCATCTAGAGCCTCCGGCCGGCCGCAGTCTCATCCCCGGCTGTTCCCCAAGAGCACCGGCACAAAAAAGGCCGCGCTCCGCGCGGCCCGATCTCTCCCCGCTGCAACGCGAGGCGGTGAGCTTCACGGGCGGCGAGGCGGTCTGTATTGTGGATGGTACCCCCACGGGGACTCGAACCCCGGCTAACGGGCTGAGAACCCGCCGTCCTAACCGCTAGACCATGGGGGCACCGTTCAGCGTGGTGTAATATACCAAAACAGGCGGGTGCCTGTCAACCCCCAGCAGCAGTCAGCAGTCTGAAGCCCCCGTTGGGCGCGCTTCCTGACGCCTGAACAGAGCAGAAGGGCCTGGCCGTTCCTCAACCCGTAAGTCGGGCTTTCCGGCCCGTGTGTGCCCGGCGCCCAGCGCCGTCGGCCGTTGCCCGTCCGCCGTCGCTGTCGGGCCCAAGGACCGCGCGGCGGGACCGCCGGGCGGGTGCGCCTCCCAGGCCCGGAGTTCCGTCCGGACACAGGAGGCCATGGGCCCCCCTGTGCGCACGAGGGCGCTCGGTGTGCCGCCGGCAGTCACCTCCGCACGCCATAGGGCCCCCCGGCCGTCCCACCTCCGACCGGGCTCCTCAGAGGTCCTCCCTGGCACTCCGACGAACTGCCCTCCGCCCACACACGCCGCAGACCGAGGTGTCTCTATGGACCCCAGGCTTCGCGCCTCCATCATCTCGCACACCCATTGGGACCGCGAGTGGTACATGCCCTTCCAGGGCTTTCGCATGCGCATGGTCGCCATGATCGACGAGCTGATCGAGAAGATGGAGGCCGACTCTCGCTACCGCTTCTTCCACTTCGACGGCCAGGCGATTCTGTTCCGGGATTATCTGGAGATCAGGCCGGAGATGGAAGACCGCCTGCGCGCCCTCTGCCGCGCTGGCCGCATCATCGCCGGGCCGATGTACGTCGCCCCCGATGAGAGCCTCCCGGGCGCCGAGACCCATGTGCGCAACTTCCTTCTCGGGCTCCGAGTCGCCGGGGAGTGGGGGAGAGTCCTGGACAGCGGCTACATGATCGACGTCTTCGGCCACATCAGCCAGTGGCCCCAGATCCTGCGCGGTTTCGGCATCGATAACGCAGTCCTCATGCGCGGCGTCAATGACGATACTTGCGGCGCCGAGTTCATCTGGAAAGCCCCCGACGGCAGCGAGGTGCTGGCCATCAGGCTCTCCAATGACGTCTCCTACTCGGACTTCTGGTACCGCGTACGCCAGGCCGACGAAGGCGGCCTGCTGGCGATGCCGCAGGCCGTGGAGCGTCTCGCCGATCTGATCCGCTGGCAGGCCCAGAGGCACAGCACCGGCGAGCTACTGCTCATGGACGGGGTGGACCACATCGAGATCCAGCCCGACCTGCCCGACCTCATCGAGAGCTTCAACGCTCAGCACGGAGACCTCGCGCAGGTGGCCCACGAGGCCCTGCCCGACTACCTGCAGCGGCTCCGTGCCGCCGTGGATCGCGAGACCCTCGTCACGCTACAGGGCGAGCTCAGATCGCCCAACAAACACTCCCGCCTGGGGCAGGTGTTCTTCGGCTACCACTGCTCCCACCCCGGGCTGAAGGCTCAAAACGACCGCTGCGAGGCCCTCCTGCAGTATTGGGTCGAGCCCCTGATGGCCGCCGAGTTCCTCCAGTCCGGAGAGTACGATCCGGCCTATCTGTGGTACGCCTGGGAGCAGCTTCTGCAAAACCAGCCCCACGATTCTATCTGCGGCTGTTCCATCGACCAGGTGCACCGGGACATGATGTACCGGTACGACCAGTGCCGTCTGGTGGCCGAGGCGCTGATAGACCGGCACTGCACGCGCCTGGCGACTCGCCAGGCCGCCGAGTGTGAGGTCGAAGGCGCGCAGGCGGTGCACGTCTTCAACGGCGCCGGCGCTCCGGTTGCCGGCACCGCCCTGCTCACCATCCCCGTCCCGCACCCTCGGCCGGAGCACTTCGACCTCCTGGACCACAGCGGCCGGGCCGTGCCGGTGCAGATCGTCGGCGAGCAAAGAGCCGTGCCCGAAACGGAGGTTCGCTGGGGCTGCATCCCGCGATTCCCGGCCAAAGACCGGCTCACCGTGGCGGCGCAGCTCAGTGTACCGGCCATGGGCTCGGCCACCTATCACCTCGTCCCCGCGCATCGGCCCCGCCGCACCACCTGCACCCTCCACGCCGAGCCGGGCGTCCTCGCCAATGGCCTCATCGAGGTCACGGTGGACACCGACGGCACTCTCGTCCTGTGGGACAAGCGCGCCGACCGGGTCTACGAGGGCCTCATGCGCTTCGAGGACAGCGGCGACGTGGGCGACGGCTGGACGTACAGAGCTCCGCGGCTCGATGAGCGCGTGCTTTCGTCGGGCGCCGCGGTCGGAGTGATCTGCGATGGCCCGCTCTACGCGGCCCTGCGCGTGGAGAGCACTCTGAGTGTTCCGCGGGCCGCGGCGCCGGACGGCGCGAGCCGAAGCTCCGAGCGCGTGGACATGCGGATTGTCTCCACCGTGGCGATCCTCGAGGGCGATGCCGCCCTCCACGTCGAGACGGTGGTGGACAACCCCGCCCGCGATCACAAGCTCAGGGTCCTGTTCCCCACGCAGCTCGAGACCGACACGTGGCTCACAGACACGCAGTTCGACCTCACCCGGCGCCCCATCGCCGTGCAGGAGACCGCCGACTGGGACGAGCCGGCCCAGGAGATCTGGTGGCAGCAGAGCCTGGCCACCGTCAGCGACGGCGAGGCCGGCCTGGCCATCATCGCTCCGGAGTGCAAGGAGTCCGCCTGCATCGACGATGCCGCCCGCACTCTGGCCCTGAGCCTGTTCCGCGCCTTCGGCAACACGGTGGGCACCGCCGGAGAGGATGGGCCCCAGATGCTGGGACGCAACGTGTTCCGCTACCAGATCGTCCCCTATCAGGGCACCGTGGCCAGGGCCGGTCTGCTGCGCCGCGCGGCCGCGATGCGCGCCGGTCTGCGCGCCATCGTACTGCCGCCGCATGGGGGAGAGGCGCCGCCGAAGACGGGCCTCGTCGAGCTGTCACCGGCGTGGCTCACCCTGACGGCATGCAAAAAGCGCGAGGACGGCGACGAGATCGTGGTCCGCTTCTTCAACCCCGACACCGCCGCCACCGAGGCCAGGTTGCAGTTCCCCGCGGACATCGCCGGGGTGTGGAGAAGCGATCTGAAGGAGGAGCTGGGCGACCCGCTGCCCACCGAGAACGGCCGCCGCGCAGTGGTGCCCGTGGAGGGCAAGCAGATCGTCACGGTGGCGGTGAGGTTCGCGTAGAGCCGTGGCCGAAGGGCCCTTCACAGCCGTCCCGCCAGGCGGGATCGGGCTCTTTGGCCCGAGTAGATGCCTGTAGCAGCGCGCTTTTTGACCTCTTAGGCAAGCTCTGGGGCCGCAATCGAGCCGTTGCTCACCGCCCCGGTCGGGCTTCTCGGCCGGACCTCCAGGCGCGATGAGGCACGTCCCACCTCAGTACGGCCACGTCCTTGGCAGCGGACGCTCCATCTCCAGCATGCGCCTTGCCAGCTCACCCCGCATCTCCGAGAGCGTCTCGGCGTACTGCTCCTCATCGGAGATATCCTCGTACTGCCCGTGGGTCGCCTCCAGGTCGTACAACTGCTCCTGACCGCCGGCGCGCAGGACATACCGGTAGCGGTCGGTACGCAGGCTCTTGCCGCCGGTGTCCTCAAGCAGCGCCGACTCCCGTGTGCGCGCCTCGGGGTCGTTCGAGGTCGGCAGTGGTCGGCCCTGCAACCGGCCGGCAAGAGGGATCGCCGCAGACTGCAGCAGAGTAGGGACGACATCCACGGCCTCCACGATGTGGTCGATCGCCTCGGGCTCCGCGATGCCGTTCGGCCAGCGGATCAGCATTGGAACGCGGCTGATGCAGTCCTCGCCCGGAAACCCCTTGTCAAACCTCAGGTACTCCCCCAGATACTCGCCGTGATCGCTGGTGAACACCACTACGGTGTCCTCCGCTATGCCCCGCTCTTCCAGGCAGTCCAGAATCCTCCCCACGTGATGGTCGACCTCGGACACCATGGCATAGTACCCCTGCTTGGCCAGGCGCAGAGCCTCGTCTCCGAAGCGCTCGCCTCGGCGGGCCTCGATGCACGCCGGGAACTGGGGCACAGAGAGCTGCGCCGGATCGTACAGGTCCAGATACTCCTGGGGCGCGATCCACGGCGAGTGAGGAGAGTAGAACCCGCTGATGCACAAAAACGGGCCGTCGCGGTGCTTGCCGATGTAATCCATGGTCTGCTCGGCCACGAAGGCCGTGTGGGTCAGATCCGAGCCGGCCTCGAAGGCGGTGGTCCCGGGCCCTCGCATCTCCGGGTGCGCGACATCGTCGGCGATGTGAAGCGTCCCTTGCCAGACCTCGGCGGCCGGAGGCAAACCGCAGCTTATCTTGTCCAGCTCGCCCGGAGCACGATGCCGCACCCAGGCACGGTAGGCATCCTCGTAGCAGCCCGGCTCGTCGGAGACCTCCAGATGGTCAAACCCATAGGCCGGGTGCACCTCGCGGTGGTCGCGGTTCGCGTGGGGCAGAAAATGCAGCTTGCCAATGCAGGCGGTCTGGTACCCGTAGTTGCGCAGATAGCCGGGCAGCGTCAATAGGTCCTCGGGCACCGGCACTCCCATGTGGGTGATCCGCAACTGGGAGGGGTACTGCCCGCTGAGCATGCTTACCCGGCTGGGCATGCACACAGGGTTCTGAACGAAGAACCTCTGGTAGTTCAGGCCCTGAGCCGACAGACGATCTAGATTCGGGGTCCGGATCTCGCTGTTGCCATTGGCGCCCAGGGCGTCCCAGCGCTGCTGGTCGGTGTACAGTATCAGTATGTTGGGCCGCTTCATGGCGCGCTCGGTCTCCTGGTCTTGCCGCCCCGCAGGGCTCCCGTCGTTGCCATTCCTCATCCCCCTCGACCGTTGGAGCGGGGGAAAGGGGAGACAATCTCCACGGCGGCTGCGCCCCTTGCCGCCCCACGCCACTCGGGCCGCGAGGGGTCCGGCGGCCACCGCCCGTCACGATGTCTCCCGCGGATGGTAGTGCCCCTTGTACTGCTCGTCAAAGGCCACGAGCCGCCCCGCACGCAGGACGAGGCTGATACTCGCCTTCTCATACAGCACCGAGATATCCGCAAGCGGGTCACCGGAGACAACGATGACATCCGCATCCTTACCCGCCTCAAGCGTCCCCGTCTGCTCCAGTATCCCCAGCGACTCCGCGCTATTGCGTGTCCCGGCGACAATCGCCTCCATCGGCGACAGACCGCAGGCACACAGCTCGATTAGCTCGTGCGCCGCGTCTCCCGGCCCGCCGTCCGTACCCACGGCCAACTTCAGACCCATCGCGTGTGCCTTAGCGACCCCCTCGCGATGCACGGGATGCGCGGCCGCCATGCGCTCCCGCGTCCAGGGGCCGAAGCTCGTATTGCCGATCACCTTCTCGCTGGTGATGTGCAATGTCGGCACATAGTACAGGCCCCTACCGCGTATGCCCTCCAGCGCCTCGCCGTCGATCAGAGCCCCGTGGTGGATGTTGTCACACCCGGCCGCGATGGCGTGGTTGAGCCCCGGCTGCGAGTGGGCGTGCACCGTGACCTTGCGCCCCTTGGCATGGGCCTCCTCGGTCAGCGCCAGCAGCTCCTCGTACGTGTAGTCCTCCCACTCGACCCGCTCCTCGGCCCACTGGAAACCACCCGAAGCCGAAGCCTTGATGAAGTCCGCTCCCGCCAGCACCATCTCCCGCACCCCGCGCCGCACCTCCCACGGCCCGTCTACCGTGATCCCCGGCTCATTGGCGTCGGTGCGCCGCAGGTGCCCGCAAGTGGCCCCCACGACACAGCCCACGAAGTACCGCGGGCAGCGATCCACCAGGCCCTGCTCGATGGCCTGTCGCAACCGCACGCCTCCCGGACCCGAAGTCACCCCCGCAACCGTCGTCGTGCCCCGGTCCGCGCACTCCCTGAGCCTCTTGAGCGCCCCAAAGTCAAACCCCACATGCTGGTGGGTGTCGATCAACCCCGGCATCACCGTCTTGCCCCTCGCGTCCACCACCTCGGCGCCCTCGGCAACCTCGATGAGCGCCGCCTCCCCCACGGCGGAGATCTTGCCCCCCTCGATCGTGAGCGTGCCACTGTGGATCGGTGGCGCCCCGGTACCGTCGATGATCGTGCCCCCGACGATGGCGATACTTCTCATCAGGTAGGCCTCCGTGCATCCAGTACATCAACCAGGGACCTCGCCCCGGCCAAGGCGTCCATTTCGCGGGCCAAAGGCCATCCTCCTGCCTCCTGCCGGCGGTCTCCCGCCCCCGGTCCGGCGGCATCTTGCAGGTACTCCCTCCCCATCGGCGAAACCCTCCCCCATCGCCGGCCACCTTCGGAGGTACTCGGTCATGAGAGCCCTGCTCACCGCCCTGCCCCTCGCGATTCTCCTCCTCGCTAATGGCCTCTCAGCGGCACAGGGCGACTCCTCCCTGTCCTGGCGCGGCGTCTGGGAATGGTCCATGCCCAAGAGAACTCCCGAAGACATGGCCCGCATCGCCGACACCTGCGACCGGCTGGGCTTCAACGTCCTCATGACCTCGCCGCCCCAGACCCTGTCCCGCCGTCTGCTCCAGGAGTGCCACCAAAGAGGCATCAAGCTCTACCGCTCCACGGTCTTCACCGGCGGTGACAAAGACTGGCGGCAGGTGCTCCTGCCCGAGGAGCAGGCGCGCTTCGAGCGCCCGCGCCCCGAGACCTTCCAGCAAGGAGGCGAGCCCTTCACCGCCGATGAGCTCTTCTCCGGCCACCTGCCTTGCTTCAGCAATCCCCGAGTCCGCGAGCACTTCGCCAAGATGGTCGCCGACCACGCCCGAGGCGAGGTGGACGGACTGGCCTTCGACATGGTCGGCTATGTCAACTACCGCCGCTGCCACTGCGACCTGTGCAACGAAGACTTCGCCGCACGTCACCTCGCCGACCCCGGCCTCACTCAGGACGCCTGGGCCGAGCAGGTCCTCGTGGACTTCATCAACGAAATGGCCGCGGTGGCCCGCGAGACCCGCCCCGACATCGAGCTGAGCATCCACATCTACCCCTACTTCGCCCCCAACCCCTATTACGGCCACCGCCTCGATATCGACTACGTCGGCGAGACCGTCGCCTGGTTCTTCCGCCCCCATTGGCCTTTGGAGAAGGTCCACCGCCTCGTCGAGGACGTCGTCGGCAAGCAGGGCACCGCCTTCTCACGCCAGAAAGCCGCGCCCTTCATCGGCTTCTACGCCGATCCACACCGCGACTTCCGCTCCTCCACCCGCGTGCGCAGAGAGATCGAGGCCATCCTCGCCGGCGGCGCCTCCGCCATCCAGTTCGCCGAACTGGGCAACCTCGCCCGCAAGCCCGCCGTCGCCGCCGCCGTGCCCGCCGCGCTCAACCCACGCGGACCCCTTACCGACTGAACGACGGACTGACCGACGGATCGACACGTCGACGGCGAGACGGCCTAACACCCTGGGGCTCCGCCCCAGACCCCGCCAGGGGACCCGTCCCCTGGACCCCATCTGTGAGCAGCGTGCGATGGCCCACCTGGATGCGACGCCCAACCGTGGTCGGTCG
>Ga0334884_1006314_pt1 | contig 10749 bp, 11 predicted proteins | sample GraSluR1_MG_7_FD_207215 | JGI IMG/M metagenome (GOLD analysis project Ga0334884, IMG submission 207215) | Sludge microbial communities from methane-producing bioreactor in Wageningen University, Netherlands - Granular Sludge_12_05 R1 | ecosystem: Engineered > Bioreactor > Anaerobic >...
TTGAAAATTGAACATTCGATCGGGGTTTTCTACCGTATTTTTCAGCTCGCTTTCAACCTTTAACTGCTCCACCCGAAAGACCTTGGACCAGTTCTTTTTCAATAATCATAAATAAAATAACCACCGGAATCAAGGCCAAAAATGCTGCTGCCATAAGATACTGCCATTGAACGGTCCACCGACCAATGAAATTATATAGACCAAGAGTTAACGGTCTTTTTTCCATCGAGGTTATAAAGGTTAAAGCGAACATAAACTCATTCCAGGCCGATATAAAAGTATAAATGATAGTTGTAACTAATCCCGGCATAGCAATTGGAATAAGAATCCGGGTTATGGTTTGGAGGCGAGAACATCCATCGATGAGGGCTGCTTCTTCAATGGCTTTGGGAATACTACGAAAATAGCCACTTAATAGCCATATAGCAAAAGCTAAAGTAAAGACACCATTGGTTAGAACCAGGGAAAGTAAATTATCTAAGAGACCAAGTCGTGCGACAATTTTAAAAAGTGAGATGACTACAATAATTGGAGAAAACATTTGAACCACTAAAAAAAGATACATCATAAAGTTTTTTCCCATAAATCTTAATCGAGCAATGGCATAAGCAGCTGGAATGCATAAAAGCATATTGAATACAGTAGTTCCAAAGGCGACAATAAAACTGTTTCTAAAATAAGCAACCAACGGGTATTTCGACCATATGTCACTAAAATTAGTAAAGGTTAAATTTTTAGGAATCCAGTGAGGAGGATTAGAATAAACTTCTTCAAGTGGTTTGAGCATGGTTGAGATCATAACAAAAAAAGGAAAGAGTAAAACTAAAAGGACAAAGATAATAGCCGGATAAACAAGATAGTGAGTATTTTTTCTATTCATTATTTATTGCGCTCCTTCTCGGAAGAAATTTCGGGCATAAATAATACTCACAGTAAGGAGAATCGCAAAGGTAATAACTGCCATGGCTGCCGAAGGACCAAACTTGATGTATTGAAATGCATATTTATAAATATAGGTGATAAGAATGTCGGTTGAGTTAGCAGGACCTCCTTTGGTCAAAATGTAAATAACATTAAAATCATTAAACGTCCATAAAATAGAAAGCAAGGTTGCCACTGTCAATACCCCACTTAAAAGAGGAAGAGTGACAAATCGGAATTTCGAAATTGAGGTTGCACCATCGACTTCAGCAGCTTCATACAGTTCTTGAGGAATTGCCTGTAATCCAGCTAGAAAAACCAATGCCATGAAAGGAATTCCACACCAAATATCAACCCATAAATTTGCCATAAATGCAGAAAGGGGATAAGCTAACCACACTGGCGGGTTTAAACCTAACCATCGTAAAGTATAGTTTAATAATCCAAAGTCGTTATTGTAAGTCCATTGCCAGAGCATGGCACTGATTGGAATGGAGCTTGCCCAAGGTATGATGATTAAAGTCCGAGCTAATTTTCTTCCTCTGAAATCGACGTTTAAAAGAAGAGCGATAATTAATCCGATTACCGTTTTTGCAGTTACTGCCAGCGCTGTCCATACGCACGATCGAATAATAATTTGCCAAAATTCAGGGAGTTTAAAAAGTGTAATATAGTTCCCCATTCCAAAAAAACCAGTTAAATTTGCTAATTTATTGACTTTGAAGAAAGACATGAGAAAAACGTAAAAAATGGGATAAAACATGAAGACGATTAGAAAAACTGCTGAGGGTATTAAGAGGAGATAGGCTAATCGTGATTCTGTAGTCCAAAATTTCCCAGCCCGACTCATAATCTTCTCCTTTTGTAGATCGCTAAGAAGTGATTCCTGTAACTTTTAAGTATATTAGAGAGGGGATTTTGTCTCCCCTCTCTAAAGCATATTTAGAATCCTCTTACGGCATCAATAGAAGCTGCAGCATCATCCATCGCTTGTTGTGGTGTTTTCTGTCCAAGGAAAGTTGCCTCGATATTATCCCAAATCAGATCGTTGCATTCTGGCCACTCAGCCATCAATGGCCAAGGTTTGGCACCAGCAATTTGATCAACCATGTACTTATATACTGGAGTTTGGAAGAACTCATTGTCGGCAAGTGATTTGGTAACCGGTGGGAAACCAACCAATTTATCGAATTCCAGCCTCCACTCATCGGAATAGAAAAAGTCTAAGAATTTGGAAGCTTCGGCTTTCGCTTTTGAATCCTTAAACATAACTAGGGCGTCGGTAACAATAAGTGAACTCTGAGGTTTCCCTTCAAAATGAGGAAGAGGAGCAACATCCCATTCAAAAGGAACATTTTGTTGGGTAAGAAGTGTCGCACCAAAACCTCCGGTCATCATAATAGCAGCGTTTCCAGATATAAAGAGATTTTGAACCTCATCTCTTTTGTATGCAGTCACTCCCGGTTGGGTTAAATTATCTTTAACTAAATCGTTCATAAAGGTTAAAGTGCTAACACCGGCTTCGTTGTTGACAATACATTTTCCGTAGCTCCCGTCTTCATTGATATCAAAGAAATACCCATCATTACCAAACAAGAAATAAGCAAATTCAGTGAGCTCAACGTATTTTTGACCAGTTAAGGCTATTCCATAGAAATTTTCTTCCGGTTTGGCTACTTTTTCTAACATAGTGCGCATTTCTTCAAAGGTTTCCGGAGCTTTGTCTAAAAGATCGGATCGCCAATACATGACCCGAGTTCCCGCCGCTACTGGCAAACCATACACCACTCCCTTAATTTTTCCTTCAAAAAGTGCTGGATCTATATTATCGAGTAATTCTGGGCTGAGATGTTGCTCAATTGGTTCCACAACCCCCATATCCATCAATTCCAGCAGCCAACGAGTTCCAATAACTGAAAGATCAGGAGGATTGCCTCCCGCAATATAAGTAATGAGACGATCATGCATATCATTCCAAGGTGTAGATATTATTTCTAAATCAATATCCGGATGTTTTTCTTCAAAAGCCTTTTCTAAATTTGTAGCATATTCCGGAGTTAATCCATCATACTCTGCCCACATAACTCTAACTTTAGTTGCAGCTCCAACCATTAAGGCTAATCCCAGAACTAAAAACATTGAAAGACAAACGACCCATAATGATTTTTTCATAATTCACTCCTCCTTTAGTGTTACATTAAAATATTCTTTAGGTAAATGTTTTAGATAAAATGTTTCACCCCCCTTAAAAATATTAATAATTTTCACTCACCCGTTAAATATTTTATTTAAAGATAAACATAAAAAATGATAGACGGTATTATTATACCCTCATATTCATGATACAATCAAGATTATAAGAAAGGTTTGCCAGCAAAGCGTCGATGGAATAGTGATAAGGAGGAATCATTTCTGCAATCAAGAAATCATCATATCCAATTGATTTTAGACTTCCCATTACTGCTGGAAAGTTAACATCACCCTCAAGAGGAAGACAGAATCCATTGATGTTTCCGACTGAAAGTTTAAAGTCTTTTATATGAATGGTTACAATTCGTTTTCCAAGAATCTCGATCCACTGTTCTGGATATCCTGAAATAAGAACATTGGCAGTATCAAAATGAACTCTTACCCATTGATTATTAAAACTATCGATAAAACTGCGGAATTCTAAGGGGGAAAGAAATAATTTATTCCATACGTTTTCTAAACCTATAGTTATTTTAGCATCAGCTGCAAATTTTGCTATTTCTGAAATTGATAATCGTGAATTTTCATAGGCTTTTTCGTATGGAACTACTTCTGAAGAAGGGTCCCAGGGAACATTAACATACCCTGGGATTAATAAAATAGACTTGGCTTCCAAAGTAGAAGCGATTTCAATCAAACGCTTAGCGATATCAATAGCTTTTTTCCTAACTTCGGTATTAATGGATGCCAAATTATATTTCCAATGTAACCCTGAAGCAATGCAACGAATTTCTATATTTTTATCTTCTGAATGAGCTTTCCATTCCAGCAACTTTTGTTGATCGATATTTAAAGGAAAACTACCTTCTTCATCAGGGCATAGCTCTACACCATCGAAACGGTGTTTCGCTGCTAATTGAATAATGTCCGGTATTGAAAAGTTACCAGGAAATGCCCATTGATTAACTCCTTTTTTCATTTTTAATCCTCCTTAAGAAAAAATGATAAGAAATCATTATAGTTTTTTATTACCACTATTTATTTACTTCTGCTTGATTATTTATTACTCGTTCCCGTATTTTTAGAATTGACCCTCATGCTGCTTTCACAGCACCAGATGAGGTCGAAAACAAAGATTCGACATGCTATGGCATGTCGCTACATTAATCAAAAAATGAGCGCAATACATACTTTCCCCCTACAATTTTATATCCTTTTGTGGGGGCTTGATTTATCATGCCCGTGTATTTTCAGGATTGATTTTCATGCCATGTTACGTCATTTGATGACAATGAAAAATATATATATGACGATCAATCTCCCCCTTTAGCAAAGGGGGTTGGGGGGATTTGAATTTTTTCCTGCTCCGTCATTGCGAGAAGTCCAACCAAAGAATGGTTGGACGACATGGCAATCCCATTCACACTCATAGTCATGCTAATAAATTATGGAATGATTTGAATTTTCATATGATCGGGGTCGTGATAAAAATCCTGTATCCCTCTTTCAAAATCTTCTAAGGAATAAGTTGAAGATATAAGGTTTTTGACCTGTATTTTACCCGAGGCAAGGAGATTGATCGAATACTGCATCGTTTTTTTCACAGCGTAGGAGCCAACGATATGAATATCACGACGAAAAATATCATAAGGTTCGACTTTCATCATATCACCAATAGGAGCAACTCCAAAAACTAAAAAGGTTCCATCGGGCTCAACAAATTGCAGCTCTCTTTCCATAACTCGGGGTGATCCAGTAGCATCGGCAACCAATTCAAACCCAAAAGGAGCAATCGCTTTTAATTTTTTTTCTCCTTCTGCATTGTTGAGAATCACCTCAGACGCTCCCATCTTTTTAGCAAAATCAAGCTTTTTTTGACTAATGTCAACCATAATCACCTGGGAAGCACCGCTTATTTTAAGCAATGACATTAAAAGCAAACCAATTGCTCCAGCTCCAAATATTAAAACCTTTTCGCCTGGTTTGATCCCACTTCTTCGGACTCCGTAAACCACACACGCTAGTGGTTCAGCAAGCGCTGCTTCAGAATAACTTAAATGGTCGGGTATATGAAAGACACCCTTTTCGGAAACGGCAACATATTCAGCAAAAGCTCCATTTTGAGTTACACCTATCACGTGACTATCCAAACAATGATTGTTTTTATTTATTTTGCAAAAATAACATTTATCACAAAATATATTGGGATCGGCAGTAACCCGATCACCTGGTTGAAACTGAGTGACTTCTTCTCCAACTTCCACCACTTCTCCTGAAAACTCGTGGCCGGCTACTAAAGGGAAATCAGAAAAGTATTCACCTTTTAAAATATGAATATCTGTGCCACAAATCCCAGCAGCTTTAACTCGAATTAGAACTTCATCTTTTTGTGGTACAGGTTTTTTAATATCACTTATTACAAATTTTTCTTTAGCTTCGAATAGACACGCTTTCATTTTTATTTCCTCCAGTTAATATTGATACTAAGGGGAGAACTCCAAAAGGAATTAAAATAGCGAGAGATCCGATAAACGGCACAATGCTGGACTTAAATCCAAATGCCCAGGAAAGGATCAATGCAAATGCCAGGCCAGTGACCATGCTAGCTAAAGCGCCCTGGCGGTTGGCTTTTTTCCAAAAAAGACCATAAACATATGGTGCAGCAAAGCTACCAGCAGTTGCTCCCCAAGAAATCGACATTAAATTTACAATAAAGGTTACTTGGGATATGGCAATAATCAGGGATAGAAAGATAAATAAAATGCATAAAATTCTCATCACCGTCACATTGTCTTTCCCATATTTTTTTGGTAAAAGGTCTATGGTGATTGCTGAAGACGACACTAGAACTAATGATGAGAGTGTTGACATTGATGCAGAAAAAACCAGCAAGAGAAAGATGATTGAAAAAGCAGTGGGCATGTATTGAATTAATAAATTGGGCATAAGAAGATCAGGATTGGCTACCCCATTCATTGTCGGAAGTTCTTTAAAAAAGAGATGAGTTAAAGCTCCGGAAAAATAGGCACTAAAACTGCAAACCAGTGCGAAAATGGTGGTTATAATGGTAGCAGTAAATATCACTTTTTGATTTTTAATTGAGTAAAACTTCTGAACCATTTGAGGGAGTCCCCAAGGACCAAAGCTGGTTAAAACCACCAAACCGAAAAGACCAATGAATCCCGGCGGGCCAACAACACCTACCAATTTAGGGTTGATAGCACTCATTTTTTCCACTACCTGACTCAAGCCTCCAACTTCAGGTCGACTTAGTAAATACAAAACCATATAAATTGAACCAAAAAACATGATTCCGCCCTGGACTAGGGTGGTAATGCTCACTGCGAAATACCCACCCATAACCAGATAAACTCCGGTAAGAACAGCCATGAGCAAGAGGGCGTATACATAGGGAATCCCCATAACCACATCAAATAAATAACTCAGTCCCATATAGACAGATGCAGAATAAGGAACTAATAATATGAAAATAATAACCGCAGCAAGATATTTCAATATCTTGCTTCCGTAGCGAGCTTCCAAAAATTCCGGCATAGTCCGAGCGTTAAGTTGCTCGGTTACGGAGCGGGTTTTTTTTGCTAATACTAACCATGCTAAAAGCGATCCAACAAGGGTATTTCCGGCAACAATCCATAGGTCGGAAAGACCGTAACCCCAACCAATCCGACCAGCATATCCTATAAAAATTACTGCACTAAAATAGGCACCTCCATAAGCAAATGCTGAAACCCAAGGGCCAAGGGTCCGATTAGCTAAAAAGAAATCGCCGATATTTTTTGTTCTTTTCAAGCTATAGAAACCAATTGCTATCATAATTACAATGTAAATTACTAAAGCTAATATCTTCACTTGCGAATCCACCCCCTTTTATTTATTATTATCTCATATGAATAACCAAAACATTGCTCAAACTTTTGCTATTTTACAGGAAAATAAAAAACAATGGCAAGATTCAACTCTGGAAAGTTTGGAAAAAAATCCCTTTTTCATTTTAGTAGGATGTATTTTAAGTTTACGAACCAAGGATCAAATGACCCGTCAAGTTGCTGAACGGTTATTTAAGATAATTCGGAGCCCGCAACAACTTCTCAGCTATTCTGAAGATGATATTGCTCAATTAATCTATCCTGTTGGCTTCTACCGAAGGAAAGCGAAAAATTTAGTTGATATTTCGAAAATTCTTATTCATAAATATCATAGCCAAGTCCCCTCCACTTTAGAGCAACTACTAGAACTCCCCGGGGTTGGACGTAAAACTGCCAATTTAGTTCTAACTGTCGGGTTTGGTAAACCTGGTATTTGTGTTGACACCCATGTTCATCGGATCGTAAATCGATGGGGATATGTAAAGACCAAAACACCCGAACAGACTGAAATGGCCCTTCGTGACAAACTTCCTCAAGAATTCTGGATTCCCATCAATTCCTTGCTGGTATTATTCGGTCAAAATATTTGCCTTCCTCGACGACCTCGCTGTGGGAATTGTTCTATTGAAAATTTCTGTGATCAAGTTGGTATTGAAAAAAGGGAGACTCAAACTAAATGAACATTTTCATTGTTCCTCTTATAACCATATTTATTATTAATATCTTGTTCTACCTGATCTTTTTTCGAAAAAAGCCGTTATCGCTTCAAAATTGGATTACAATTTTCTTCTTTCCTTTTATTTTGGTGATGATCATACCCTATCATCAGGTCGAACGATTCTTCCTCAATAGATTAGCAGGATTCCTACCAGTTTTTTCAATTAATTCGATTCTTGTTATTGTTGAACTCATTCTATTATCTGTAAGTTTGCTTTTTTTATTAAAAGTAACCAAAAAAAGCGGTATTGAACTTTTCAGATATTTTTTATTGATTGGAGTCGGTTTAGGTTGCGGGCGTTTTTTTAGGAATGTGATTTTAGTATGGTATCATCCACTCAGTTCCTTTTTTGGATATGGCCAGTTTTCAAATTTTATAACCGGTTTTTTCATAGCACAGGAAATCCTTCAAATTCTCATCGTTATTGTGAGCAGTGGCTTTTTAGGAATTGGCTTAATGAGGTTGACAAAAAAACAACACTCAGCTGGTATTATGTCGATTATTTTTGCCTTTTGCATTTTAGAAATTGACGCTTTAGTTCAAGTTCTTTTCCAATATGTACCGTCCTTTGCCTTCTTCTCGGCTGTTTATGTCATTAGTATATTACCCCTTCTCTTCATTTTAGGAGGCGTATTTTTATGGATTTCTTATCGTCGTCAAGAGAAAAAAGAATTAGAAACCAAAAAAGCAAGTACCGACGTTGTTTCGGACTCATCTGTTTCATAATTATCATCCTTTTTTCATTCAAACCAATTGCCTTGGCAACTGAAACCTTAAAATATTCAATTATTTCTAGAGATTTGGTTTTGGGTGAGATGTTTTATGAAATTGAAACCATCGATCAGAAAATAATTATTCGTTCTTTTTTTGTCACCAATCAAAGTGAAGAACCTCAAAAAGACATTGAATTGATTATTAATCGTGAGGATTTAGCTCCAAAACTATCCAAGAAATGGTTGAAAATTTCTGAAGGTGAAATAACTATTGAAGCTCAATACAGCCAGGAAAAAGTGGATGTAATATTAGAATCTCCCTATGGTAAAAAAGAGACGTCACTAAAAATAACCGAGTCAACTTTTGATATGGAACAGATATTTTTTCTGCCCAGTTTAGAAAATTCTGGCAAATTTATCGATCGACAATTTCCGGTTCTCGTCCCAGCATCAGGTATGATTTGGTCAGGTAAAATCTTGAAAGTAGATGAGGATGAAAATTCGGTCCTTTTAAAATACACTTTAGCTGGAGAAATACTCTATTTACAATACGAAAAAGCCGTCCCTTACCGACTTTTAACAATGAAAGCTCCCAACCGAGGATATGACTTAATTCTAAAAGATGAAATGAAGTAACCGGGTGAATAGAATAAGGAGGCGTGATTTCTTAATTTATTCGCGCCTCCTTGGAAAAACTAAGGTCTTACTATAGTATCGAGAGTTAAAGGAATAATTTGTGAAGCTGTAAAAGGTGCTCTAAATTTCCACCGGTATTCGGCTCCATAACTACTTCGAATCCAGACTTCATGATCAAAATCAAGGGCAACAAAAGTGCTAATCCTATCAAATGGTTTTAAGTATCCAATATGAATACTGTCAACATACACTTCACCATAGACCAGCGGATCAGCTGAATCAAAGAATATTTTTCCGATTCCAGTGGTTACCTTAACTCCAAAACCTAAAAACTCACAACCAGAGACAGTTATTAAAAAAACCAGAAGAAGGGCAATTAGTATTACAATGAATATACTTTTTTTGGACATTCTATTAGTGTCCTTTGTTATGTTTTAATTTATTAATCTGCAAACAAAAATACTGGTTTAAGGGAGCCAAAATACTTGTCCACTATATTGTGGTGTAATATAACGGCAGCAGTAACTCCCAGTTCCAAAACTATAATCTACAACTTCAACTAAATATGTTCTTCCAAAGGTTAAAGTTCCACCAAGACAAGATGTACCTACAACATTAGCCCCATCAATTACACCCCAATTACTATTATCTACATAGAGAGTTCCATATATTGAGGGACTGTTGGTACAAATTCTGATAGACCCAGTTGCTGGCGTAATCGGAACATCGACAACCACACCACACCCAGCGATTACCAATGTAACCATAACCGCGGTTATTAAAAACAATACTTTTACCTTTTTCATAGTTTTACCCCCTTGATTTATTTCATTGGTATCTTACTTTTAAAATGCTTATCTGTCAATGAAAATAAGCTTATGATTTTCGACTTTTACTATTCCGGTTGAAGCACGAATTAACCGATCCATAACTGCATGACCCAAACCATTTTGCTTCACCGGAAGTGCAATAATGGCTCGATAATCCATTCTTTCTAACGTTCGGAGTTGATGAAATAAATTGGCGGCAATCTCTTTCACATCACCATCTTGACTTAGAGAAAAGATAGTACTTTCAATCGCAAAATTAGAATCAGGAGTTAACAGAGCATAACCATTCACGTCAATTTCTATTAGTTTATCAAAGTTTCCTTCGTAAATGTATAGAGGTGTTTTTGGTGAATAGTGTTTTTTGGTAAGGCCAGGTGATAACAACTTTGATATTTTCATTTTGACATTAACCCTGCCTACTACTTTTTCGATATCCTCAATAGGTATTCCTCCTGGTCGAAGGAGTATAGTCTCTTCTTCGGTTACAAAAACCACTGTCGACTCTACCCCAACCGTGGTTGGTCCTCCATCTAAAATAAAATCGATTGAATCTCCAAGGTCAGAAAGAACGTCTTCTGCTTGGGTAGGACTTACGTGTCCAAAGCGATTAGCACTGGGAGCGGCAATTGGGCACCTTGAATATTTGATGAGTTGCAAGGCAATTGGATGAGAAGGCATCCTTACCGCAACAGTATCTAAACCAGAGGTGACAATATCGGGAACACTTTCTTTTTTAGGAAGAACGAGAGTTAAGGGACCAGGACAAAAAACCTCGATTAACTTTTCAGCTTTTGATGGAATAATGCTACACAATAAACTATAATCATCCTTTTCGGCGATATGTACGATGAGTG
>Ga0334884_1006317_pt1 | contig 10748 bp, 12 predicted proteins | sample GraSluR1_MG_7_FD_207215 | JGI IMG/M metagenome (GOLD analysis project Ga0334884, IMG submission 207215) | Sludge microbial communities from methane-producing bioreactor in Wageningen University, Netherlands - Granular Sludge_12_05 R1 | ecosystem: Engineered > Bioreactor > Anaerobic >...
TCTTTATTAAAAGAAACATTTAATTTAAACAATATTATTTTTATTCCTTTAGATAGGTTAGACAATATAGGTCATTCTGATGGAATTTGTAGATTTTTAAATGAAAAAACAATTTTACTTCCAGTTTACAATGAAGATTATGAAATGGATAATGAATATATATCTTCAGTTTATCAGGAATTAAAATCTAATCTTGGTAAAAATTATAATTTTACCTTTTTACCTAGTGAAATTTCTGAAATTATAAATCCAGATTATACTTATTCTGCTGAAGGTAATTATATGAACTTTTTAAGAATAAAAGATAAAATATTTTTACCTACATATAAAAAATTCCCTTCTTTAAATGAAGAAAATTTAGATATATTAAAGAGAAAATTTGAGGGTGAAGTGATTCCTATAGATTGTACTGATTTATCTTATTGGGGTGGAGTTTTAAATTGTATAACTTGGTTGAGTAATTAGATTTATCAGATTTTTGGAAAGGAATTGAATTTATTTTATATTTGATTTTAAGTAAATTACTAATAGTTACAAATAAAAGCCTAATATTATGAGTAATAATATTATTAAGAACTTCAAAAACGAAGAAAATAAAAAGATTAAAACTGATGAAAAGACTCTTCTTGAATTAGTTAAATCTCATAAATATAGAGTTTATACCCTTCCTAAGCTAAAAGAATATGTAGAAAAAGTTTCATCTACAAAAGATGAAAAAATTATAGAAATAGGAAAATCTGTAATTAATAAACTTAAACCTGTAAAGGTTGTTGGTGAAAAAGGAGAATATACTGTTTTTCTTCAAAAAGCTCTTCAAGATTTAGATATTAAAATTCTTAAATTTATAAACTCTAAAGGAGGAAATGTATCTATTGAAGATATTGTTTCTGAGTTAGGTATTGGAGAAGATGAATTAGATGAAATACTTGAATCTTTAGAGAGTGAAGGAATTATTGAACTTAATGATGAAGAGATATTAAGTATTAATAAAGATATCCTTTCTCAGAGAGAAAATCTTGATTTAGATTCTGAAGATGATTCTGAAGATGATTCTGAAAATGATTCTGATAATCAAGACAATCAATTTCAAAACAACCAGGACGAAAACCAGGATGAAAACCAGGATGGAAACCAGGACGAAAACCAGGATGAAAACCAGGATGATGATATAGAATTTTCTAAACAAGAAAATCAAAACAATCAAGAAGAAAACGAGAATCAGGACGAGAATCAGGACGAGAATCAGGACGAGAATCAGGACGAGAATCAGGACGAGAATCAGGACGAGAATCAGGACGAAAATCAGGACGAAAATCAGGACGAAAATCAGAACCAGGACGAGAATCAGGACGAAAATCAAAATGAAAATCAAATAAGTCTGGGGAATCAGGACGAAAATCAGAACGAGAATCAGAATGAAAACCAAAACCAAGACCAAAACCAAGACCAAAACCAACAAAATTTAAATAATATAACTCCTGAACAACTACAACAATTTGCTCAAAAAACTCCAACTGATAAATTAGTAGAATTCTATCAAAACTCTCCAGATGAAGAAAAGAAAAATATAGCTAAACAAGAGTTAGCTAACAGAGGAATTGATGCTGATAATCCTCAAATTGACAATGAAAATCAAAATGACCAAAGTATTCAGGAAAATCAACAATCAGTTGAAGAATTGAAAGAGTACATTGATGAATATTTAGGAGAACATGACCAAGAGGATTTAATTAAGAATGTTATTAAACTTATACAACAATCTCCAGGAAAAAGGAAAGAACTAAAAGAACATTATAAAAATTATTACTCCAAAACTAATGCTGGTAATACTCTTATGAAAGTTGATGAAGAGGATTTCGGTCGTTGGTTGGAAGATGATTACCTACCTAATTTTACTTTTGGAGATTTGAAAGATTACGCTATTAAGCTTTTGGTAGCTAATCCTAAAGAGATTAAAAAATTTAAATCTAATTTAGAAGATTTAAAAAATAATGGCCTTTAATTTGGTTAATTTAAAAACTTAAAAATTATGTCAGCACTTACTCCAGCATTAAGATTTGAAGATGTAAATAATACTATAAATGTAGACATTATTACATCTATTACCAATCCTGATTCAGATTTATTTACTATCTTCCAAATTTCAGAAAATATCCTAGGTTCTAAAAATAGATTAATAGAATTAGGATTTGATATTTTAGAAGGATTAACTTATTCAATTGGAGAAGCTAAAACCTTTGCTTATACAAGAGATTTAAAACTAATTTTAGTAATGGGAAAAGAAGAAACAGTTTTACAAGATTTTTCTGGTATTTACTATAATGGAGGGTTGGGATTGGATAATCTTTAAGGTATCTTCTACAATGGAAGATTGGGATTAAATTTTAAAAAAAATGAAAAATGTTTTCTTTTTCTCAAAATTGTCTAAATTCTATTGCAGGGATAGAACAACATATTTGGAGCAGTGAGCCTGAAGTAGGAAACTTCTTGTCTGCTTTAATTAAATTAAATAAAATTAAAGATATTATAGAGGTTGGAACTTTTAAAGGTCTTACCTCTTCTTTTCTTATAGATTCTATTCCTGAAGATGGTTCTTTTTTATCTGTAGATATTGAAGATTGCAGAGAAAATTCTGTAAAAGAGTATTTTAAAAAAAATAATAAAAAAGCAAAATTTGTATTAGAAGATTCTTGTAAATTTTTAAAGTCTTTACCTGAAAGAAGTGCTGATTTAATATTTTTAGATTCTTTTCATGGTTATGACCATGTAAAAAGAGAGTTCAAACATTCTGAAAGAGTTATAAAGCAAGGAGGGTTAATCTGTGTTCATGATTATTATTCTGCTTTTGATGGAGTAGGAAGGTGGATTAATGAGATTAAAAAAATGAATTGGTTTGAAACTCTAATTTTAAATACTCCAAAAGATAGAGGTTTGGTTGTTTGTAGATGTTTACATATAAATTATCCTAAAATTTAATAAATTTATTGTATGAAAGCAGTTTATACTTATTGGTCTAAAGAACAAGATAAAAATACTTGTGGATTTAATAGTTTTGAAGATTTTTTAACTACAATGTCTTTATCAGTAAATATTGCTTCTAACCATTTTAAAGAGATTGAGTTAGTAACAAATTCTTTTGGAAAGTATATATTAATAGATATATTAAAATTGCCTTTTACTTCTGTAAATTTAGAATTAGATAAATGGGATAATTTGCCTAGTATGTTTTGGACATATCCTAAAATCTTAGCTTATTCTTTACAAAAAGAACCCTTCATCCATATAGATAATGATGTTTTTCTTTGGTCTGGTATTCCAGAAAAATGCTTAAAAAATGATTTATATTTTCAATCTAAAGAATGGTTTGGGTTAGAGGGATTTGGATGGTATCATCACTTAGTAGACTTAATGATTAAAAAAGCTCCTTTTAAACCTCAATTTATTGTAGAAAACTTATTAGATGTATCTAAAAATTCAAAAGAATATACATTTAATTGTGGAATAGTAGGATGTAATTCTGACAAAGGATTAAAAATAATAGAAAGATGGAAAGACCTATCTACTCAATATGTGCTTTCTCTTGAAAATTTGGATTTTTTTAATAATGCAGATAATCTTCAAATTCATCAAAACTTATTACATGAACAATATTTTGTTGGATGTTTATTAAAAGCAGAAAACTTATTAGACAATGTGGGAGTTTTGTTAGAAGATTATAACAAAGAAAGTACTTGTGGAAATTATAAATATACTCATTTGTGGGGTTTAGTAAAGAGAGATAGCAATGTAATGAATAAAGTTTATAAAAGGTTAAGAGCTGATTTTAGTTTACAATATGATAGGATATTTCAATTTATTATGTCTAAAGAAATATTTATTAAAAACTTTAACCTTATTTAATAATAAAATTTTGGAAGGGGCTAAATTTATTCATATCTTTATATAAATCAAAGAATTATGATTACTGATAAAAAAATTCAAAATATACAAAAAGGCTTTTATATGGACAACGCATATAATAGAGCTAAAGGAAGAGTAGGACAACCTTATGATAATGATGCAAAAGAGGTCGAAAATAGAAAAAAAGAAGAAGAAGATTTAAACCAAATAAATCTTGATTCAGTTCAACCTACTCAAGAAAATTTAAGAGATATACTTCAAAATTATTTTCCCAATAATTATAATCAATATAAAGGTTTTGTGGATTATTTTCTTAAAAATCCAAATCAAAATACAAAACAATACCTTTTAATGAATATGATTTCTAAAACTCAAATAACTCCAGCTTTAGCTAAAAAGTATAATGAGGTTTCTAAATTTTTAAATAAATTTCAAGGTAAATCATTTGAGGTAAAAGAAGAAAACAAGCAATCAAAAGAACCTATTTTTGCTGGTACTAAGGGAGGACAAAAAGTAGAAATATTAGGAGGAAATCCTGCAAAACCAGATAGTGTATTAACTGTTAAGTTTTCTGATGGAACTATTGGCTATAGAAAATCCAAAGATTTAGATTTTAAAAATATACCTGAAGAAAAGAAGGGTTATGATGTTACACCTTATAAAAAAGAAGGTAAATACCAAGTTCAAAAAGATGGAAAAACTATAAAAAGTTTTGACTCTAAAGAAGAAGCTAATACTTTCAAAATAGGAGAGATTTTAAAAGAAAATTCTGAAGCTATTGAAGATATATTTTCAGACTATAATTTAACTGAGGAAAATATAATATCTGAAATATCTAAACTAGTCAATTTACCTATTGAAGAAATAACACCTATTATAGAAGAAGTTTCTGCTTTAGCAGGAGAAGAAAATCCAGATGCTTCTTTTGAAGAATTACTAGAAGAAATTTTAAATTTAAGGCTAAATCTAACACAAGATAAAAAAGAAGATAAATTAGATTTTGAAAAACATTATTCAAAAGAACAAGCAGAAGCTTATGCTTTAGGATATGACCCTGACAATGAAATTCACATGGAAGCTTTTAAAAGAGAAAAACAAATTAAAGAAAAATTAAAATAATTTATATATGTTGCTAAACAATCAACCTAAGAAATTCTTAAAAAATTTAATCAAAAGTTTTCCAATAGAAGAAGTTTTTGATAATGAAAATGAAATTCTTCATGAGTTAGCTGAATTACATGGAGTTTCTTTAGAACAAATTCAAAGAGAATTTAAAATAGGTACTGAGATTGAATATGAGCATACAGACAATACTATTGAAGCTAAGAAAATTGCTTTAGACCATTTAAAAGAGTTTCCTGACTATTATACAAGATTAATAAGGATGGAATTTGAAGCAGAAAATAATATTAATTAATAAATATTGAAACTATGGCACTTATCAATAAAAGCAATTTGATTCTTTCTTCTTTTAAAAATTTAGAAGAAATTGAAAAAGGACGTTATGTTGACAATCCTAAAAATAGGAAGTTGAATAGGGTTGGTCAAGAATACAGAGGGAGTAAAGGAAAAGACTCAAAAGAAGGAAATAAAGTAAAAAAAGAAGGAACTCAATCTTCTAATTGGAAATTAAAACTTCCAAACGAATACACTTCTCCTTTTGAAGGTGGGCCATTAGGGGGACATGATGCTGTAGACGTTTTATTAAATGAACTTGGAGGACACAATGATGTTGTAGAAGCAACAATTATGAAATTAGGTTTAAAGGGTGAAGAAGAATCTAAAGTAAGAGAACAATTTCAAAATGAATTTGAAAGAGAAGGAATTGTTAACATGGGAAGAGGTGGGAATTATGAAACTCCTGCTGATATTTTAGATGCCTTAGTTAGTCATTATGTAAAAGAGTTTAATTTATCTCCAAAACCATCTAATGATAAACCTTCTCTTAAACAACAAAATACAACAGAAAAAGAAGGAGCTAAAAAAGTAGGTCAAAAATATAACCCAGATAAAATGATAAAAGGACAACCAGAAGAAAATTTAAAAAAAATATCTGAAAAATACCCTAAAACAAAACAATACTTAGAGAGTCAAACAAGTCCAATACTTCCTTACAAAGATTCAGGAGGAACAATAGATGTTGGGGGAAATAAGTGGATTGTTTTAGGAGTTACTGAAAATAAAAAGGATATTAAGATATTTAACCCTAAAACTAATTCTGTAGGTCATTCTCCTATAAAAGATTATCTTAGTCACATAGGAGAAGGAAAAGGAAAAAAGTTATCTGATGTAATTTTTGATATGTAATAATTTAAACTATGAAAACAAATAATCTTAATAAATCTATTTTTAATATAGTTAAAGGTTTCTATTTAGACACTCCTCAAAATAGAAAATTAGGAAGGGTTGGTTTAGGATATGATAAAGATGCTAATACTACTAAAAAGGAAGAAAATAAAGAAACTGAAAAGAAATCAAAAGGTAATTTAAAATTTTCTTCTCTAGAAGAAGCATCTAAATATGCAAAAGATATTTTAAATAAATATGGGGATGATTTAGCTAAAGTAGAAGAAATATATGAATCTTTAAAGGATAAAGAGTATTCTAAAAAGATAGGAGGAGTAGATAGAAGATATAAACTAATTGGGAAAGATTTTGAAAATAATCCTATATTGATAAGTGATACTTTTAATATTCTTTATAAACCTAAAGTTAAAGCTTCTATGCAAAAACCTGGGAGTATGGCAAGACCTTTAAAAGATTTTTATGAAGATATTAAGAAAAATTTAAAAGGGATTCAAACTAAACTAAAAGGAAAAGTAACTTTCAATGATATTATTGATAATGGCATTGATTACAAACAAATATCAAGTAAAGATATATCTACCAAAAAACCTTTAAGTAACAGATGGAGAATTTCTGAGATAAAAATTGAAAAAGTAGATAAAGAAAAGAAAAAAGTTCAAATTTCTTATAAAGAAGGTTGGGATAAGGAGAAAAAAACATTAAATTTTGATGATTTAATAATAAAAATTTAAAAAATGGAAACAACAAATAATTCAAACAGCAAAGCTATTAAGAAAGAAAGTTTAGAAGGTAAAAAAGCTAAAACTAGACCTTATAAAGAAAGCAATCTTGTAGGTAAGATTTCTGATTTAAAATTTACAAAAGTAGTGAAGAAAAATGATAAAAACTCTTTCTAAGTCTTCTAGTAAGATTGCTATAAATATTTTTAAAGGTTTTTATATGGATACTCCTCAAAATAGAAAGTTGGGGAGAGTAGGATTAGCTTATGATAATGATGCTAAAACTTCTATTAATTTATCTCAAAAAGATAAAGATTATCTAGAAGAAAAATACCAAAAAACAAAAGATACAGTAGCTGAAGGAGTGAAAGCTCTAGAAGAAAGAGCTCGTAAAGATTTAGATGATTTTTATCAATATAAGAGAAGTTCAAAGCAGTTTGAGTTAGCTCAAGAAAAATTTGGTTATACCAATGTAAAAAATCTGGAAAGTCTTTATATTAATTTAAGAGAAGAAGAAAACCTTATTAAAAAATCCACAACTGAAAGTAAAAGAAAATATCATATAGAAAATGCCAACAGAGACAGAGTAGAACTTCTTAAACAAATAAGGGAATTTAACAATAATTTACCTGGAGGAGTAGGTCCTAGAGCTGGAGAAGATTTATTTAGAGTTGTTAAAGAATTTGTAGATTTAGATAAAAAAACAGAGAGGGAAAATATATTTAGAGCACATCATGAAAAAAGGCACATTCCTACTAAAGAAATTTTCTCTAAAATAGCTCCGAATATAGTATATTCAGAGGAACAAATGGAAATCTTAAAATCTAAAGGAAATTCTATTTATGAATATATGAATGGTAGTGGAATTGTAAATAATCCATTAAGAAATGAAAGTAAAGATTGGAGCTCGTCAAGGATAAAAATTAGAGAAGATTTAGATTATTTAGTAAATTTAGGAATTAATCAAGATTTAACTCTTTATAGAGGGATAAAAGCAGATTTTTTAAGTATTAGTAATTTATGGGAAAATGTTGGGATAGGAAGTGAATTTCATGATTTAGGTTATGCATCTTCCTCTATAAATCCACAAGAAGCTTATACCTTTTCATCAGATGGTTATGGGGTTATTTTAAAAATAAATTACAAAAGAGGTCAAAAAGGTTTTGCAGTTCCTCTTATTGCTAATTATGGACAAATAGTAAATAATTTTCATGAAATAGAATTAACTAGAGAACTCCAATTAGCTTCTAGAATAAGTAAATTAAAAACAGATTATGAAATTGGAGTTGATAAAGGAAGAATAGATATTTCTTTTGAAGAATATCAAGAACAAAATTGGGAGGATATAGATAGAGAAATTACTATGAAAACTTTTACTAATTTAAATTCAACATATAATTATTTTAAAGAACATGAAATAATTCTTCCAAGAAGTCAGAAAATGAGAGTAACAGCAATAGATATACTTACAAAAGTAATTGAGGTTGATTTAATAGATTAAGCTATGAGTAAAGAACAAGATATATCAAAAGAATTAGAATTTATTCAACAATTTAAAAAAGAAATAGAAGTAGAAGAACAACTTTTACTTCAAAAGGCTTTTACTTCAAGCAATCCTAGTCATATCTTGAAAGCTTCTTCTATTGTTGAAAATCGTTCTCCAAAACAAAAATCATTTTTATTAGACCCTTATTTTTCCAATATAGGTTTAGGATACAGAAATAAAAATATCAATATTACTTATGGAACCTTACGTCAAATGGCTAAGGAACCTATAATTTCCTCTATAATAACAACAAGGGTAGAGCAAGTAGTTAATTTTGCTAATTTTACAGAAGATACTTCTAAAGTAGGTTGGACTCTAAAAAAGAATTCTCCTTTATCTTTTGACAATAAAGTTACTAAAGATATTTATACAGAAGAAGAAAAAGATTTAATGAGGTCAACAATTGATTTTATTAATAATTGTGGAAGAAGAAATAGAGTTTATCAAGGAGATAATTTTGAGTCATTTTTAAGAAAACTTGTTCCTGATAGTTTAGCATTAGACCAAGCAACTTTTGAAGTAATTCCAACAAGGAATTTTAAACCTTATGAATTTTTTGCTACAGATGGAGCAACTTATAGATTTTTAAATGAACAAACTGCTAGAGAGTGTGAAGAAGTTAATAATTATTTCCCTAGTTATGGGCAGTTATTTCAAGGACAAATTTCAGAAGTTTTTTATCCTTGGGAATTAGGATTTATAATAAGAAATTATTCAACTAATATATATAATAATGGTTATGGAACATCTGAGTTAGAAATACTTATCAAACAAATTACTTGGATGTTATATAGTGACCAATATATGGGTAATTTTTTTCAAAATGGTAGTAATCCTAAAGGATTCTTTGCAATAGAAGGAAATGTTAGTGAAGACAAATTAGCTGAATTTAGAAGTTCTTGGAGAACACAAACAGCAGGAGTTGAAAATGCTTTTAAGATTCCAGTTGTTCAAGGAGGAAAAATAAATTGGGTTGATATGCAAAAATCAAATGTTGATATGGAATTTTCTAAATGGAAAGAATTCCTTATCAAAATTTGTTGTGCCTTTTACAAAATAGACCCTAAAGAAATACATTTTGATTTTGGAGGTCAAGGAGTTACTTATGAAGGAAAAGAAACAGAGGAATCAAAGATAAAATATTCTAAAGATAAAGGATTAAATCCAATCCTTAGAACAGTTGAAAGGTGGATAAATAATTTAATTGTTGGCCCATATACAGATAGGAGATTTAGATTTGAATTTACAGGAGTTAATGTTGATGATAAAGCTGCTATTCTTGAAAGTGATTTAAAACAATTAAGTCAAGGTGGTTTATCTTGGAGAGATTTTAGAAGGAAATATGAATTATCAACAGAATTAGAAGAAGGAGACTTTTTATTAAATCCTACTTGGATTCAATTTTTACAAGCTAAAATGGGAATGGGTGGACCTAATAATCAAGTTTTTGGAGGAGGAACACCTGATTTTAATATGAGTCCTGAAAGTAGTGGATTTAACCCTTTCAATTTAGGTGAAGGAAATCCATTTATGAATCTTGAAAATGATAATCCATTTTTGAAAGATTTAAATGTATTTATGGAAAAAGCATTTAAAAATCCTGAAAGAGAAAAGATAAATCTTTAACAATGGCAAAAGTTTATAAAGAATTACCAAGATTTCCTAAAATATCTGAACAAGGATATGAGACTCTTTTCAAAGGTTCTTATAGAAAAGTGATAAGGAAAATGGTAAAAGAAGTAACTAAAGAAATGGTAGAAATTATAAAGGAGAGAAATAAATGATTTTTAATAATAAAGAATTTAAATCTTTACTAGATATTGTTCATTTTAATCATCTTATTTTTATAGTTACAAATATAGGTGTTGATATATTGACAGATGAAGAGTTAGATTTTTTGAAAAAATATGGATTAAATGAAAAAGACTTAATTGATGTTGAGAATAATCCATTAGAACAAGCTTATAGATTTGGTGTTTTATCAGCTGCAATTGGAGACAAAGAAAGTGAAGGTTTAAACTATGATGATTTTTTATCTTATTTAAATAGTGGTACTTTTGTTCCCTTATCAAAAGAAGAATCTTATGCTTTAGAATTTATAAAAAATAGAGCATATAGTGATATTAAAAATTTAGAAAATGGAATCATTAGAGATTTTGAAAATATACATTTAAAAACAAGTGAGGAAATAAGAGCTAAATATGAGGAAATAATTGGAGATTCTGCTAAAAAAGCTATTCTAGATAGAGAATCTTTAAAACAATTAACTTTAGAAA
>Ga0334884_1006319_pt1 | contig 10747 bp, 10 predicted proteins | sample GraSluR1_MG_7_FD_207215 | JGI IMG/M metagenome (GOLD analysis project Ga0334884, IMG submission 207215) | Sludge microbial communities from methane-producing bioreactor in Wageningen University, Netherlands - Granular Sludge_12_05 R1 | ecosystem: Engineered > Bioreactor > Anaerobic >...
TTGCCAGGCACTTAAGAAATGTTTCGATAGAACGTATCACTATAATACCTCTCCGTATAGAAGAGATAAAATCGAACCACTACAACTGAGATTGAGGTTCTGAAAAAAAATGGGGGAATGCCTGATAGATTAACTCTTGACAACAACACGTAATGCTCAATAAGTCGAGTGGCTGGAGGTATCGTGGAGTATATCAAATTTTTACTGTTTCTTTGTTGCTGTATTCCCTCCGTATCGGTTGCTCAGTTAACTCTGACAATTGAGATAAACGATCTGCGAAATGATATCGGCCATGTTCATCTTGAACTGAGTAATGAAGACGAACAATGTCTGGTTTCAGTAACTGAGAATATTTCAGACCATAGATGTGTAATAATTATAGAAAATTTAGAGTCGGGAAAGTATGCTTTCAGATATTTTCATGATGAGAACATGAACGAACAAATCGATACTAACTGGCTGGGGATTCCTAAGGAAGGGATTGGCTTTTCCAATGATCCCGGAATGACTTTTGGTCCACCATCGTTTCGAAAAACATTGTTTGACTTAAGCGAATCACCATTCATGAAAAGCAAGCCCAAGTACTTTTTTTAATTGAACACTCAATGATATGATTATTCAGGATCAGGAACCATTCAATAAAACGGAGGGGCTAGTGACATTAAACATGGACACAATCAAAGAGTTGTGGACGAAAACATATAACCATGAGGGGAAACCGGACTGGTCACATATTTTTAAATACTATCACAGGGATATAGTTTTTCAGGACACAATTCAGCGGATTGAAGGAATTGACGATTTCATCGCTATGTGCAATCGGCTTACTAAACGGACTAAGCAGTTGAAGATGGAGATAGTATCGATGGCTCAAAACGAGAATGTAATAATGTTCGATTGGATAATGACCATGATCTTCAAGAAATACCCAAACACTCCAATCTATGGATCAACAAAAATCGTTCTGAGTGAAGATGGTTTAATAAAAGAACAACGGGACTATTACGATCTCTGGGGCGATATATTTAACAACATTCCCCATTTTGGCAAGATGTACCGAAAGTTCCTGACTAAAAAATTCGGCTAAGATCTCTGATATGAGAAAGAAAACAACCCAATATTTTCGGGAGTACAAGTGGTCTAACATCTTTGCCATGATAAGAAATGGCAGGTTAGACCCGAAAATTTGCCCGGATAGATTTCAAGACAGGCTTGTAGTTATAACCGGTGCCACCTCAGGGATCGGTAAAGCTACCGCTCGCAAATATGCTGCCCGGGGGGCTAATCTGCTCTGTATCAATAGAAATCGTGAGAAATCGGAAAGACTTCAGCGTGACATTGAGAATGAGTTTGGTGTTAAATGCAGTTATCTGATCGCGGATCTAAGCATCTTAGCAGATATTTTCAAGGTTTCTGAAGAACTTCTGAACTTAGACAGCCCGATTGACGTGCTAATTCACAATGCCGGTGTTTACTTAACGAGTCGGGAGTTTACGCCCGATGGACTGGAAAAAGTTTTGGTAGTTCATTACTTCTCCTCCTTCATAATGAATTACCTCTTGATGGATAAGTTAACCGGGCAGAAAAATGCCCGGATCATAATGGTCGGTTCTGAAGGACATCGCTTTGCCGTTTGGGGGTTAAGGCTTGACGATCTGAACTGGAAAAAGCGAAGATATTCCGGATTAAAGAGCTACGGCTCGGCTAAAACCGCACAATTACTCTCAATGATCGTGTTCAATGAACATTTGCGGAATACAGGAGTTACGATCAATACGATTCATCCCGGAGCAGTAAAAACAGATACAGGACAGGAAAACGGACCGTTTTACCGCTGGTTTAAAAGGAACTTTTTTGATAAAATCCTTAAAACACCTGAAATTTCAGCAGAAGCATTATACTATTTGGGAGTCTCACCGGAACTCAATGGTGTTAGTGGAAAATACTTTAGTTTAACGACCGAAGAGGAACCGGCACCCCCTGCTATGGATAAGGAGGCAGCCTATGAACTTTGGGAAAGGACCTTGAAGTTGTCAGGATTAAAGGCTTATAACCGATGAAAGATTCATTTGTATCATCTTTTATTCCCATGAAATTACAATGAACGAGAAGAGTTACGATACCATAATCGTGGGGGGTGGAATTGCCGGTTTAACAGCAACCGCTTACCTGGCTCGCCAGGGTCAAAATGTGTTACTGTTAGAAAAGAACAGAGAAGTTGGTGGATTGGTAAATACTTTTTCGCACAATGGTTTTTGTTTCGATGCCGGAGTCAGAGCGCTGGAAGACGCAGGGATAATCTTTCCGATGTTGAAGGATCTTAACATTAACCTCGAGGTATTGGATAGCCCTGTTTCTCTCGGTATTGAAAATGAAATACTTCATATTGAAAATTTAGCGAGCCTTTCACAATACCAGAGTTTACTGAAGAAATTCTACCCCGAAAGCGGAGACGAAATCGATCAGTTGGTAAAAGCGATCAGAAAGATCATGAAGTATATGGATGTGCTTTATGGTCTTGAGAATCCCCTCTTCAAGGATCTGAAACGCGACAGATCATTCATCTTCAAAAAACTTCTCCCCTGGTTACCTCGCTTTTTGCTTACAGTTGGAAAAATAAACCGCATGCAGTTACCCGTTGAAGACTACCTAAAATCCACGATAAAGAATCGCTCGCTGAGGGATATTATCTCACAACACTTTTTTAAGAATACACCGACCTTCTTTGCTCTAAGCTATTTTTCGCTCTATCTCGACTATTTTTACCCCAGAGGAGGCATGGGCAAACTGTCGGAAGCCTTAAAAGACAAAATAGTAAAGCTGGGGGGCAGGATCAAAACCGGAACTATGGCAAATCGGGTTTTCCCTCATGAAAAGAGAGTCAGAGATGAGAACAACATCAGCTATAGATATAAGAACCTGATTTGGACAGCCGATCTAAAGACACTCTACAGCATAGTTGAAACCGAAAATCTGCCACCGAAACTCATTGCTAAATTTGAAGATCGAAAGACCAATATCTTACAAAGTAAAGGCGGAGAATCTGTATTCACACTATTCCTTGAAGTTGATGAACCCCTTGAAAGCTTTCGGAGCATAGCTGCCGGTCACTTTTTTTATACCCCGTCACGCCAAGGGTTAGGAGAAACACACCGCACTGATCTATATCATGTCTTGAACAACTTTTCCGTAATCAGCAAAGAGGAAATACTTGATTGGCTTGATAGATTCACATCCCTCAATACATACGAGATATCAATACCCGGTCTGAAAGACAGTGACTTAGTTCCTTCCGGTAAAACGGGATTGATCATCAGTTTCCTTGCAGAATATGAGCTTTTCAAAAAGATACAGACAGCAGGCTGGCTTGAGGAATTTACTAAAGAAATTGAAGACCGTCTTTTAAGAATTTTTTCGGAGTCGATATTCCCAATGCTAAAGGATAAAGTAATAGATCACTTTTCCTTTACACCTATAAACATCAGTGACAGAATAGCCAGTTCCGGAGGGGCAATCGTAGGATGGAGATTCGGAAAAGAGATGCCTGTTGTTAATAAGATTCAGATTGTTGATCGATCAGTCATAACACCTCTGCCGTCTATCTATAAAGCTGGTCAATGGGCATACAGCCCGGCTGGGGTTCCAATGTCGATACTAACCGCTAAACTGGCTGCTAACAGAGTTCTCAAAGCGAAATAGTACGATTTAACTATTTCTTCACTTTACCCGTAAATGCTCCCTCATTCTATGCTGAACTCCGAATCAGAGTTATGATTTTTCTATCTATTATAGTTCCTGAACTGCATTGAGCGAAGCGATAATACAGGTCAGGATCAAACACTTAGGGAGTGACGGGCGGGTATAGAAGAAAACAATCCCGACCGGGGGATGAGACATTATCCAAAAAAAAGTTGACAGGAAATAGCGACTGGTCTTTTTCAAAGACTTGATAAAATATAAACAAAAAAGGATAAAAGTATGATGATTAAGGTAACAATTAACGATTTAGAGGTGGAAGTACAAAAGGAAACCAGAATTATCCATGCCGCAAAAAAAGCCGGTTTTAAGATACCAAGTTTATGTTATGTCCAGGATATCCCGGCCACATCCAGTTGTGGTGTCTGCATGGTTGATGCAGACGGACAGCATGTAAGAGCCTGTTCAACAGTTTGTACCGAAGGCATGAAAATCACGACCCACAGTAAAAAACTAATGGACTTACGTTACTACGCCTTGCAACTGGTGCTGATGAATCATCCCAACAACTGCCCGGAATGTGTAAGAAACGGGAATTGTGAACTGCAGGCACTTGCCCAGCAAATGGGAATCAGAGAGCTTCCTTTCAGCTCTTTGCCGAGACCGTATACGGAAATCGACTCGTCATCACATGCTCTGATTATGGATCCGAGGTATTGTATTCTGTGTGGACGCTGTGTTCATGTATGTAATGAGATCCAGGGTGTTCATGCTTTGATAAAATCCAACAGAGGTTTTGACAGCCTGATAGGGCCCTCATTTGAGAGAAAACTTGATGAGTCCGAATGTGTTAAATGTGGCCAGTGTTCGGCTTATTGCCCCGTCGCAGCGATCTCTGAAAAGGATGATACTTCAGCTGTATGGGAAGCTCTTGACGATCCTGAGATGATTGTGGTAGCCCAGGAAGCACCCGCTGTAAGAGTAGCCCTTGGTGAGGAGTTCGGTCTGGAGCCAGGGACCAATGTAGTTGGCGAGATGTACACGGCCTTGAGAATGTTGGGATTTGACTACATTTTTGACACCAATTTCGGTGCTGACCTGACGATTATGGAAGAGGCGATGGAGTTTGCCACAATTCTGACTGATAAACCGGAGAAACTACCATTAATCACTTCCTGCTGCCCATCATGGGTAGATTTTCTTGAGAAATTCTATTATGACCTTATTCCACATTTTTCCACAGCCAAATCTCCTCATCAAATGGTAGGAACTATGGTCAAGACTTATTGGGCGAAAAAGATGAACATCTCTCCGGAAAAGATCTTTCTGGTCTCGATAATGCCCTGTACTGCAAAAAAATACGAGATAGAAAGAATGGAAGATATGTATGCTTCGGGTTTTAAAGATGTCGATGTGACGATAACGACCCGTGAATTTGCCCGCCTGCTGAAAAAACGTGGAATTGATCTGAAGGGACTTCCGAAAGGTGTGGCAGATGACCCGTTGGGACAATACACCGGTGCCGGAACAATATTCGGAGCTACCGGCGGGGTAATGGAAGCTGCCATCAGAACAGCATATTACTACGTTACCGGTAAAGATATGCCCAATCCAAAGGTCGAATTTGTGAGAGGACATAAAGCCATCAAAACGGGTGAGCTGGAAGTTGCCGGGAAACAACTCCGGATAGCCGTAGCTTCTGGACTTGCCAATGTTAAGGAACTTCTCGATCGTGTTCGTAAAGCAAAGAATGAAGGAACGGAGATACCATACCACTTTATCGAGGTTATGGCATGCCGTGGCGGTTGTGTAGGCGGCGGAGGACAGCCCTATCTCTCTCTCAATGTGATCAGGGATCAGAGAGCTAAAGGATTGTACAAAGAGGATGACGAACATCAAATCAGGCACTCACATCACAATCCTTCCATAAAAAAGGTTTACGATGAATTTCTGGAAAATCCGAACTCCAAAACGGCACACAAGCTTCTTCACACAAGCTATATTGCCAGGCCGATTAACTATCCCTGAAAGAGACCCCAAAACTTTAAACGCTCAGATCCATTGACCAGAGAAAGCAACTAAAGCGAACCCGGTTTTCAGCACACAGATTTATAATCTGCTGAAGGAATTATCTATAAAGTGGGATAAACCAGCAGTTCACACTCGTCATGATCTGCCATTTCTTGTGTTTATTTATTAATGACAGCTGCTTCCGGATTCTCTGCCAGTAATGATTAAAGAATCTACATCTAATGTTCTCCGGCAAAACAGGGTCTCCCCCCTGCAGTATGTTTAAATGATTTGTTCTCCTAAACACCCGCTCTTAAACTGACGAAAACTATTGAGAAAAAAAAGCCCTATTCTTGAGGCAATAGACGTAAGTTTATCACAAAGAATGATTTCTCTTTTGCTTATCGCGTTTTTTTAGATTGGCAGGCTGCCATAGAGAAGATAATCTCATCAAGGTTAGCTATTCCTTGACAACCAAATTTTATTGACAATATCTTAATTTGATATTTTATAGGTTTATAGGATAAGAAACATGTTGTGTTAGCGGGGGAAAAATGATGGCAGCTTTAAAGAACTTTGGTAAGATTTTGTTTTTAACTTTCATTCTTGCCGGTAGTCTTGTACTGAGCAGAGTTATCCTCTTTCAACTTGGCGTTGAGATACCAAGGTTACCGCAGCAAGCGGATGAAAATACTGCAGTTTATTACTTGCTGACCGGAAGCTTATTCTTAGCTGCCGGGTGGTTTTTTCTTATCAAGGACATTGGCGGATCGCTAAGAGAAAAAACCTTGATCTCTTGGTTATTCATTTTCATAGGATTTTCAATTGGAATTACCATTGAAAGTGCAATCTATTCAGATGTTGAATCATATCATTTAACTGTTTTCCTGCTTATCATACCGGCAATACTATATGCCTTTGTTGCTTCCTTAATGACTCATAGAGAACAACCATCAAGATCATGCTACCGGGAACTGCTCTCGTATTTCAAAAAATGGTCAAAAGGCATTTGGCTGAGGAAAATCGTCTTAGCAATTGTTTCTTTTCCAGTCATTTATTTTGTTTTCGGAATGATAGCCGCTCCTTTTGTTTTAGAGTATTATTCTAATGATATTGAAGGCCTTGCCCTACCCCCGCCAGGCACAATCATCCTGGTTCAGCTGATTCGTAGTACATTGTTTTTAATAATTACGATCCCAGTGATCATTAGTTGGACTTCATCCAAAACAAGACTCGTGCTTTCTTTAACTATTGCCCACTTTGTAATGGTTTTCGCCTACGATATATATCTTGCGATCGTAATGCCCTTAAATCTGGTATTAATCCATGGAATTGAGATATTTGCAGTTTCATTCGTATATTCCTGGATATTGGTAAAGATTTTGTGGCAGAAATATCACTCATATAGAGGAGTTTCGGAGGATTTATTATGAATATCAAGAAGGGATTGATTAGTTTTATTACTGGGTTTGCTATTACCCTGGTTGTCAGCATTGCCGTAACCTATCTTTATAGCTTAGCTTTTCATGATGCTGCCAGGATCGACTGGGAAACGTCTTTCCGTTTAGCCGTGACCTTTGGGATACTAATCCCTATTATCGAAGCAAGAAACAAAAAACCAAAAGTGAAGGCAGAAGAAAGAAAGTGAAAAACAAGCAACTCGAATAGAGACATATAATGAGCGGTTGAAGTGATGGTGGAGAACACATATCGAGACTGGTCCTTTAAGGATAATGTACACGGGGTATCTTGATCAGTCTTTTTTAGATAAGAATGTTCTCCGGTTCTCTCTTTTTTGAGCCTGAAAAGTTAATGAACAACTCTTTCCCTGATGAGTTAAACAGCAGCTTCCAGCGGTATTCCTTTGAATTTGCTCCGGTTCAGGGATTTTAACAATGCTCTTTCGTGCCGGGAATCGAGCTCGATAGTGCTGTTATTATCGTTGATCACGATCCTTCCTATCTCTATGTTCCTGCTGATCCGCAAATTATTAATGAGTTTCATCAAATCCTTTTTGGACAAGTTTTGCCTGGAACCGATATTCAGCTTGAAGAGAGAGAATTCATAGAAGCTTATCTTTTTACGCTCTCTCGTACTTTTAACTTCCTGCAGGTCCTCGTTATCTTTGTAGTAACTCAGAAAATGATTGAATTCGACAGAGACGAATCTCTGGATTAATTCCTGGTGGGTCATCCAGTTCAGTTTTTTATAGATCTTCGGAAGAAACGATTCAATCTGCTTGCTGTCAACCTCAACTCTTTCGACCGTATCAATAAAGTGGAAAAGCTGTTTTTCACAAATCTCTCTCCCGGTAGGTATGGTTCTAAAAGCGATCTCTTTCCCTAATTTTCCCTCGATCGCCTTCAGAGCCCGCATCTCTTTGCTGTTAACAATACTGAGAGCTGTTCCGCTCTTCCCTGCTCTCCCGGTTCTTCCTGTTCGATGAATATAGATATCCGGTTCTTTGGGCAGATGGTAGTTGATGATATGAGTAAGATCATCAACATCAATACCACGGGCAGCAACATCGGTAGCGATCAGAAGGCGGACATATTTACTGCGGAAACGTTTCATTACAAACTCCCGCTGTGCCTGGGAGAGGTCTCCGTGCAAGGAATCGGCATTATATCCGTCATGCTGCAATTTACTGGCTATCTCCTGAGTCTCTTTTCTTGTCCGGCAAAAGACGATCCCATAGATCTTGGGGTTCATATCAGCGACTCTTTTCAGGACAAGATACTTCTTGGCAGCCTCTGTTTTGAAGTAAAAATGACTAATATTTTCCGCACCTTTGTTTTCCGTGCCGGCACTTATCCGGTGAGGATTTTTAAGATATTGCCGGGCGAGCGTTTCAATTTCTCCCGACATTGTTGCCGAAAAGAGCAGTGTCTGTTTTTCAGCAGGAGTTTTGCTCAATATTCTTTCGATATCATCTTTGAACCCGATATTCAGCATCTCATCTGCTTCGTCCAGGATCAGCATATTTATCCGGTCTATCTTTAAAATATTCTGATTGATCATATCATTTAACCTGCCCGGTGTACCGATAACTATCTGAACTCCAGCCCTTAACACATCCTTTTGCTTGCTGATCGATGCCCCGCCATATATTACGGCACATTTGATACGGGGAAGATATTTGGCATAGTCCAGAAAATCATTGTAGATCTGGAGAGACAGCTCTCGGGTCGGACAGACGATCAGAGTCTGAACCAGATCACTTTCGGCATCGGTCATAGCGAGAACCGGAAAGCCATAAGCAGCAGTTTTTCCTGTTCCCGTTTGAGCGAGGGCGATCAGATCCTGCTCATATTCCAGCAGCCAGGGAATCGTCTGTTCCTGTATTGCCGTTGGGTTGACGAAATTTAAGTCCGCCGCAGCTCTCTGGATCGGCTCAGGTATAATGATTTGTGAGAATTCTATCATAAATTGTTCCTTTAAAATTGTATTTCACGCCACTTTTCCGTGCGGGGTTAAACTGTAAAGAGTTATTAATTGTTTGGTGATTTATATCATGTTTAGGAAGGATTTTAGTGTTCTATTCAAAACCTTAAATCTCCCCTCCCCTCTACCGGTTTATCGGTCCGGAGGATCAATACTTGTTACCCCGAAGAATAACCGGGAGAGAGTTTCGGCATTCAGCACATCAAGCCGGTATTTTTTTCTTTCTTAAGTGTTTCAGGATCGCCGGGATAATTGAAATGGCAGCTAAAGCCAGCAAGGCGATCAAAACATTTCCGGAAAAGATATCTTCTGTCGTCTCGATCCTGGTAAGCTGACTGCCGGCAAAAGCATAGGCTAACGAACCCGGGATTATCCCTAAAGCAGTAGTCCAGAGGTAAACTTTAGCTGGGATGTTAGTCAATCCGGCAAAGATGTTGATCATCCAAAAAGGAAAGAGGGGAATTAATCTCAAAGTCAACAGATAACTATACCCGTTTTCAGCGATCTCTTTATTGAATTTTGCCAGCCTGTCCCGGTATTTTGTCTGCAAATAATCCCCAAAAAGGTATCTGGCAAAGAGAAACACTCCAAAAGCTCCGGAAGTAGCAGCAATATTAACATAAATCGTTCCTGTGATCGTTCCGTACAAAAACCCTCCCAACATGGTCAGAAGAGAAGCGCCGGGAATCGAAAAGGCAACCGATAATGAATAAACCAGAATGAATAGTACCACAGAAAGCAGATAATTATTGGACACATAATTCTGCAAAACCTCACTGCTCTCTTTAATGCGTTCAAACGTCAGCATATCAGCTAAACCGCTGTTTCTGATAATAACAATGATACCGGCAGCAATGAGCAGCAGAATAATTTTATTCAGAAGTTTCATGACCTGTTCTTCCTCCCCGGCAGTTAGATCTTTCTTAGAAAGACGTTTTTTATCAGACTCTTCATCCAGGGACGAAAAGACCTCTTCAAGATCTCCAGACTGGCTTTTGCATAAATCTCACTCTCGGTGGGATAAGAAAGGATCAGCGAAGAAAAAACGGTAGCCTTCATTTTTTTGTTGAGAGCAAGACTTGCTAAGGGAATCATTTCTCCCGCTTTATTGCCTACGATCGTAGCCCCTATCAGCCGGTTCTTCTTCCCAATTATCAGTTTGAGAAAGCCTGCTCTTTCGCCCTCTGTTTTCGCTCTGTCATTCTCCGCCAAAGGTATCATAACTTTTTCTCTGAAAAGCTTTTGTTTCAGAGCCCATTCTTCCGTATAGCCTACATGAGCAACTTCGGGCATCGTATAAGTTGTCCAGGGAACATAGGAATAACTCGTTTTTTGCGGAATCTTCAGTACCGAATTATAAACTACCTTAACCGCCTGATATGAAGCCATGTGGGTGAATTGATACGGTCCGGTTACATCCCCCGCAGCATATATGTTTCTTATGCTTGTCTGCATCCTTCTGTTAGTTATACTGATCTTTTACAGTTGAAGGCGGATTTTGGCATTCTAAATTTGCGAAACCCTTTATTAATGCGGGTTTAATTTTTTCTCGCCAAAAACTGTAGTGCCAATTATTTTTCCATATAGCTTGACAATA
>Ga0334884_1006323_pt1 | contig 10739 bp, 9 predicted proteins | sample GraSluR1_MG_7_FD_207215 | JGI IMG/M metagenome (GOLD analysis project Ga0334884, IMG submission 207215) | Sludge microbial communities from methane-producing bioreactor in Wageningen University, Netherlands - Granular Sludge_12_05 R1 | ecosystem: Engineered > Bioreactor > Anaerobic > Unclassified...
GCGGCGACGATCGAACAGATTGGCCTTGGCTTCAGACCCTTCATTCGCTGTCGTGAGAAGCCAGGAGCGTTTCACCTGTTGGCGGTCAAGACTTCGGCCTTGGGTTTTGGACTTCAGTTGCCACGGATTCGCTTGGGTATGCCTGTCGACCCCGCGCTCGTGCCGAGTATCGTCGCGCATGAGGCGGTCTTTACGGCCGACACTCCAATCTCCTTCACCATTGATGGCGATATGCACCGTGCTGTGGGCCCGTTGCGCTTGAGCGCTGGGCCGCGGTTGCGGATCATCGTGCGCTGACGGGGAATCAGAGCTCGTGTTGGTGGGTGATGCTGCCGCTCAGGGGTTCGAGGCATAGGAGGCGCTGCTCTGGCACCAGCAGCCAGAGGCATGCATCGGTGAAGCGCAGGTCGAAGATCTTCTGTGGATGAACTCGACGCACGTGGTGCTCCAGTAACTTGATGTGGGTATGGAGCGTTTCCTCCTGGAAGTCCCATATTTGTATGACGCCGTTTTCAAAGGCCAGGGCGTAGTAGCGGGCGTCTGGTGAGATGGCGTGGGCCAGTGGGCGCTGGCCCAAGATGTTGGCGTAGGGTGCTACACCTGTGAGTTGTCGGACCTGTTGGTGCGGGAAGTCGAAGATGAGCACGTCTGATGGGGTAATCTGGATGGCTTTTTCGCTGGTTGGGTCTGCGATTGGGGCGAGGGTTTGGTGGTCGAAGTGGAGGGGGGGCGCGTAGCGTTCACCCGTGGGGGTCGTCAGGTACTGTCCCTCTAATTGACGGATGATGAAGGGCGGCTCTTGTCCCGGTCGTGGGAGCAAGAAGGTGATGGGCAGTGTCCAGAACAAGTAGCTGCCGTCTCGGCCGGCAGCGAGGAAGAGGGGGAAGACGGAGACTGGGTGCAGGGATCGCGCTTGCTCCAGGAGGGAGAAGGTGGCGACTTGGGCCTTGTCGCCCAACCACAGGAGGTGCTGGTCACCGAGAAAGCCGATGAGTTGTAGGAGGCTTTCCTTGGGGGTGGTCAACTCGGTCCATTGCTCCGTGTTGCGTTGCCACAGGAAGAGAGTGCCGGCGTCGATGGCGATGGCCGCGCCGTTGTCGGCGATGGCCACCTGTCTCGGTGTTGCCGTGTTTGGTGGTGGGGGTGTGGCGGCGATGTAGCGCAAGTCTGGCAGTTGCCACAGGACGATGAGGTCAGGAGAGAGTGATGCCAGGGTGTCTCCGCTGGGGGAGAGGAGGATTTGTCTGACTTCGCGGCGGTGTTTGGGGGGGATCCCCGCTGTGGGCGGGAGGGCGATGCCCGGTGTGGTGAGAGAAGGGGCTGGAGGCGCGGCGCAGGAAGGCGTGACAGGCCCAATGGTCACGAGGGCGGCCATGAGCAAGATGTTGATGGCCCACGCCTTGGGTGTCGCGAGGGTTTTGAGTTGAGGCGTAGACTGGGGTGGCATGGGAGTCTCTGGTCATGTGTTCCCATTCCTGTGTAGCGATTTGGGGGATTCTTGGGAAGAGATAGCTAGAGGTTGGCATCCCGCCTGGTGTGGGTTAAAATGGATTAGGGCTAGCGACCTGAAAGGAGGACGCATGGACACGAGCTACGAGGCTCTATTGCGGCGCCTTTATCAGGGTGATAGGGCGCTGAGTCGCAATCGCAATTTTTGGCTCTATGAGCAGCCGGCGATGCGACGGGCGGCGCGTTCATTTCGGCGTCTGAAGAGCGTCGAGCGCGATCTTCTGCGCTATGGTCCACAAGGACAGGTGACGGTCGAGGTGGTCGGAGACTCGTCTTGGCTGCGGGTGGTGATCGCGTCGCCGAATTACCGGCGCGTGACGCGGTTGTCTTGGGCTGAGGTGACGTTGTTGCACGAGCATCCCGGGTTGAAGGGGGTGTTGCCCGAGCCTGCGTTAGGTCTGGGCGCTTAGTTGTGCTGGGGATGACGGCGGGCTTGATTCAAGATGTGCTGGGACCTGGGCGGGTGTTGGTGGGCTCGTGTGAGTGGCGTGGTGTGGGCCTGCATGGCGGCATGATGGGCTGTGTACAGTTGCGTCCCGCGCCCTTGGGTTGGTGGTTGGTGGGGCGAGGGGGTGAGCGCTGCCGGGTGGGCGAGGCACGGGTGGTGGACGTTGCGCGGAGGGTGGTCATCGAGATGCCGTGGGGTGAGCGGTGGGCCGGGGTGGAGCATTTGTTCGCGGCGTTGAATGGGCTGGGCTTGCAGGGAGTTGAGATGGCCTTGGTAGAGGGGGAGGAGCTGCCGGTTTTGGATGGCAGTGCAGCCGGCTATTGCCAGGCGATGCTGGCGCGGGGGTTGGTGCAGGCGCGGCAAGTTTCTTGGTATCGATTGCGGCGGCCGGTGACGGTGTGTGAGGGTGATGCTTGGCTGCGGCTGCGGCCGTCGTCACGGCGTCGGGTGGCTTATGGGCTGGATTATGGAGAGCTGCCTCCTCGTATGGCGAAGCGCGTGGTGTGGGAGGATGGGGCAGATTTCGTGGATCGGTTGGCGGGGGCGAGAACTTTTACATTTTTGTCGTGGTTGGATAGGCTACGAGCGTCTGGTTTGGCGCGAGGTGGTTCATTGGCGAACGCGGTGGTTTTTTCGGCAGGTCAGTGTCTGAATCCCGATGGGCTACGTTTCCGCGACGAGCCGTTGCGCCACAAGGTCTTGGACTTTTTGGGTGACTTTGCGTTGTTGGGGCGCCCGCTGTTGGCGGCGGCGGAGGTGTGGCGTGGGGGACATGCACTGCATGTCCATGCCGTTCATACTTTGTTAGGCCGTTGACGCCTGGGCAGGAGACAGGAGGAGAGTTGAGATGAGCAAGTGGATGATGCTGGCAATGGTGGTCGCTTTCGTTTGGTTGGGTGGGGTTGGTTGTGGTGGTATCGAGCGCATCCCCACGAGCGCCATGCCGCCAGGGGTGGAATACTCCGGTCTTTGGTACTCCAATTACGGCGATATGGAGTTGGTTCAGACGGGTGAACAAGTCAAGGGGACGTTTACCTATCGGAGCGGCGGTACCCTTATGGGAACGCTGGAGGGCGGGGTGTTGCGTTTTGATTGGGTGCAGGAAGGAGACTTGAGCGTGGGTCGGCGCGAGGTATCGGGTAAGGGATATTTCGTGATGAGCTCCGATGGTCAGAAGCTCGAGGGCAAATGGGGTTATGGGGACAAGTTCAGCGGTGGTGGGGTGTGGACGGCGGATCGCGCGAAGGTGCGTTATTGACCGCTGTCGTCTGGCTTCAGTTGGAGTGCTGTTTGCTGCAGACCTCGATGGGCTGGAGTTCTTCGGCTAGGTCGGTGTGGGGGAAGACGGCGCGGGCTTGGGCCAGGAGGAGGCTCAGGTCATCGTAGCGGGGGCTGAAGTGGGTGAGGAGGAGGCGCTTGACCTGGGCCGCGCGCGCGCAGCGTGCGGCGTCGTTGACCGTTGAGTGGCCACGTTGGTGAGCTTGCTCTTGAGCGTCGTTGGCGTAAGTGGCTTCATGGATGAGTAAATCTGCGTCTTGGGCCAGGATGCGTGTGTTTTCGCAGGGCGCAGTGTCGGTGCAATAGGTGACCGAACAAGATGGGATTGGGCGGAGGAAGTCGTTGGCGATGAGGATGCGTCCGTCGGGCATGTTGACGTCTTGGCCCTGGCGCAGACGGCTACGACAGGGGCCATGGGGGACGGCGCTGTCTTGGAGTCGTTGGGCATCGAGTCGCGCACAGGGATGCTCGGTGATACGAAATCCGAAGCAAGCGATGCGGTGTTGCAGGGGGAGGGCTGTTAGTTGGAGATCGCCGACGGTGAATGGGGTAGTGCGCTGTGTTCCGCACTCATGGAGGTGGATGGGGAAGTCGGGATAGATGACCTGGAGGGAGCGGAGGGTGTCGAGGTAGGTGGCGAGTCCAGGCGGACCGATGAGGGTGAGAGGCTGCTGGCGGTTGCATAGGGAGAGGGTCCCTAGCAGGGCGGGCAATCCGTGCAAATGATCGCCATGGAGGTGGGAGATACAGACGAGGCTGAGGCGGTGCGGCCGCAGGGCGGCGCGTCGCATTTGATGTTGGGTCCCTTCCCCGCAGTCGAGGAGGAGGAGCTGCTTGGCGGTCTGGATGGCAAAGGCCGCGGTCATGCGCTCGGCGGTGGCTTTTCCAGCGGAAGTGCCAAGGGGTATCACACGCATGACTCAGCGGACCACCGGTTGGAGGGCGCCGGTGAAGAGGCGGGAGACGGAGTCTCCGTAATGGATGCAAGAGATGGCCCGTGCCAGAATGGGGGCGATGCTGAGGACGGTGAGGGAGGGGAAGCGTTTCTGGTCGGGTAGGGGGATGGTGTCGGTGACGATGACTTCTTCAAAGGGGGCATTGGCGAGTCGTTCAGTGGCGTTGCCACTGAAGACGGCGTGGGTACAAGCAGCGAGGACACGCTTGGCGCCCTGTTGGTGGAGGTACGATGCTGAGCTGACCATGGTGCCGGCCGAGGCGATCTCGTCGTCGATGAGGATGCAGGTTTTGTCTTTGACATCGCCGATGATGTTCACGGCTTTGGCGCATTCATCGTCAGCGACCCGGCGTTTGTCGATGATGGCCATTGGGAGTCCAAGCTGGTCGACGTAGCGGATGAGGTCTTTGACCTCTCCGGCGTCCGGGGCGACCAAGACGGCGTCGTGTAGATCTTTGCGGAGGAGGTAATCCGAGATGAGAGGGGCGGCTAGCAGGTGGTCGGCTGGGATGCGGAAGAAGCCTTGAATCTGGGGCGCGTGGAGGTCGATGACCAAGACGCGGTTGGCGCCCGCGCTTTCAAGGAGATCAGCCATGAGGCGCGCAGTGATGGAGATCCTGGGGCGGTCTTTTTTGTCGGAGCGCACATAGGGCATATAGGGCAAGACGGCTGTGATGCGCGCCGCTGATGCGTGCTTGAGTGCGTCGATGAGGATGAGCAGTTCCATGATGTTGTCGTGCAAAGGCGAGCAAGCGGTCTGCACGACGTAGACGTCGCAGCCGCGCACATTCTCATCGACCTGGAGGAGGATGTTTTCGTTCGAGAAGCGCACGCTCGAGATCCGGCCCAGGGGTTCTCCGAGTTCAGCGCAGATGGCTGTGGCTAGTTTGGGGTGGGATGAACCGGAGAAGACCTTCATTCTATCGAAGCGCATTGCGATCTCCAGAGAGGTGTTGAGCCTTGGTTGTGGGTGCGGGTGGTGTCGAGCGCTGGTTGTCAGTGAGCCCCGTTCTTGCGCGCAAGTTCCGCCGATGGGTGGGCCTATAGCAGCTTTTTTTCTCTTGGTCACGCCGGCGTGTCAGGGGCGTTTGCGGTTAGAAAACGAGCAAAAGCTCCCCTAGGGGAGCTTTTGCCGCAAAAAGACAGGCAAGCCTAGTTTCTCAGCTCGCTCATGTCGATAATGATGACTCGTGAAGCCGGCTCTTCACTATCCTCTTCTTCCCCGGCCCGGGGCGGCCAATGGGGAATGTAGAGGGGAAGGCGCAAAGGTTCCGGCTCCCACGCTTCTTCCCTGCGGCGACGGATTTCGTCGATGATGAGGTAATCGGGAATCATGGTGGGCTCCTTCTGCAACGAGAACCACTGGGCTTGCCCCCTGCGCGGTGGGCGTCAGGTTGGAATCTATGCGCCTCCTTACATTCGTCCAGCAGCCACGGCGCAGTGACTGCGCGTTGCAGTGTCCTTGCGAGAATCGTGACAAATGTTGGCGAGGTGTACAGTGTTCGCATGGGCTTAAGTAGGTGGGCCAGCCATGGGTTCCGGGTGGCGCGAGGGTCGCTCGTTTCACCCTTTGGTGTAATTTTACAGCAAAGGGTGGGGAGCGGCAAGGTTGGACCCACGGCCCCGGTGGGGGGGCTTTGTGTCCGTGGGTTGGCGCACAATGAAGTGGCCGCTAGGGGCTTTGTGCTGGCGGCTTCTGAGCTGGGTCAACAGGTATGATGGGGAGGTCTTGGTCATAGAGCCAGCAATAGCGCCAGTAAGTCATGGAGACCCGCTTGGCATAGTTGCGGGTCTGGCCAAAGGTGATCATCTCGACCCACAGGTCTAGAGGGAGGTCTCCGTTTTCGCGGAGCCAGCGGCCGACGTTGCCCTGTCCGCCGTTATAGCCTGCGATGATTAGGGTGGGGTGCTGGGCGAAGGTGCTGGCTAGCTTGGCCAGGTAGCCAACGCCCAAGGCGATAGCGATGGGGGGCTTGAAAAGATCTTGCTCATTGGGGGCGGGCATTCCCAATGATGACGCGGTGGATCGTGCTGTTGGCAGCATGAGTTGCATGAGGCCACGCGCATTGGCCCAAGATTCGACCGCAGGGTTGAAGGCGCTCTCTTCGCGCATGATGGCGTAAACGAGTTCCGTCGGGAGCTGGTGTTTGTCGCCGTGGGCCTTGACTTGTTCCCAGAAGGGGCGTGGATAGGCGAGGGCCCAGTGGCGTCGCCCTTCTTCAGTGAACCAGGAGGAGGAAGTGGCCAGTTGAGCTGCCATGCGATGGCTGCCGAGGTAGTCATGTGCTTGTTGGTAGAGGGCGGCGTTGAGCCAAGCGAAGGTCGGGTCTTCGGGGTGTGCATCTCGCAACCGCTGGAGCTCGGCTTTGCCCCACGGGTGGAGGCCAAGAGCGAGGAAGGTGCTGCCGCGTTGAAAGGCGGGGTCGCCAGCGATCTCGGGCCAGGGGAGGCGGATGTTGTCTAAGTGCGGCTCGATGGGACGGCTGCGGTGGCTTTGCACCCAAAGCTGGGCGTCTTTGGGTGCCAGTCGATGGAGGCGGCTCAGGGAGAGGCTAGCGTAGTACGTCAGTGGGTGGGCATCGAGGATGGAGAGGAAGGCTTGCACGGCAGCGTCTTTGTCACCCTTCTGCTCGAGGGCGCGCGCTTGGAAGTAGGCGAGGCGTCCCATGGAGTAGAGGTCGTCTTCGCCGGCGTGGGCGCCATGGCGATCGACATAGGCGATGGCTTCGCGCCATTGCCCCTGGGTGTAGAGCTGCTGGAAGAGGAGCCAGTGTGCGTCTTTGGCCATGTCGCCGTCCGGGTAGGCGGCGAGTTGGTCGTTGAGGGCTTGAATGGCATCGTCGGTGCGCTTCTGTTCGAAGTGGATGCGGGCAATGAAGAGGTAGGCATCGTCGGCGTAGGAGTGGGTGGCGTAGCGGTCGATGATGGTGCGGTAGTGCTGAATGGCCTTGGGTTGCTGTCCGGCGTTCCAGGCGGCAGAGCCACCGGTGTAGAGGGCCTTGATGTGCCAGTCGGTGTGGTCGCAGTGGTTGATGGCCTCGTCGTAGTAGGTGAGGGCTTTGGCGTGCTCACGGAGTTTGGTGTGGCTCTTGCCGATATGGAAGGTGAGGTCGCACCAGCGGTCGCGTTGTTTCTGGGGGTCAGCCTTTTTGCGCAACTCTAGCATGGCGGCGATGGCCTGCTCGGAGCGGTGAGCGTTGTAGAGGCGCATGGCGTCTGCGTAGGGGTCGGCGGGTGGTGGGGCTTTGGTGGCGAAGAAATCTGTGGGCAGCTTGGGTCGCAGCGCCTCGAGTTTTTCGGCGGCCATTTTGGCTTCTGCGGAAGATGGCCAACGTTGCTGAAGGGTACGGTAGTTTTCAGCGGCAGGTTGGGTGAGTTCGAGTTCACTCTGGGCGTTAGCCAGGGCCAAAAGGGCGCGCCGTTGCCACGGCTGAGGCAGCTCGGCGTGGAGTGGTTGTAGGAGGTCGATGGCGTGCTGCCACTGGCCAAGGGCGCCCTCGCTGAGGCCGTGGATGGCACGGCTGTGGGGCGCGATGAGGGCGTCGCTGCGCACCAGCCCGGCCCATTGGGTTGCGGCGTTGAAATCGCCGAGGGCGAAGGCCGATTCGGCGGCGAAGGCGGCGGCGTAATCGCGGAGAGGACCGTTCAACTCGACGACCGCAGCGAAGTTGGTTTGTGCTTCAGCGAATTGATCCTGCTTGAGGAGGGCGTAGGCCAAGGCAAAGCGATAGGCTTCGAGATGGGAAGGCTCCACATGCGTCGCGGCTCCTTGCAGCGCTGCTGCGAGTTGCTGGCTGGCCGCTTGCCACTGCTCCTGGCGGAAGGACTCGCCGGCTTGTTCCCAGGGGGATTGCGCGAACAAGTCGGGGAGCAGGGCAGGGGGTGGTGCTGGCGTTGTGGACGCAGTTTCGGGCGGGGCCTGCGCGGTCTCTGCTCCAAGGTGGTTGACCTCTGCGGGTCCTGGTTGAGGGATGCAGGTGACCATGACAGCAGCCAACAGGACCCAGCAGAAGGTGGGAGGCGCGTGGCGTTGAAAGAATGTAGTCGCGGTGGTCATCCATGAACTCCTTGAGGCGCTGAGGGAAGTTCCAACAGAAGCGTGTTGGCAGATGCCCCCGGACGACCAAGCCTCATGCAGGTCAACGTGCAGGGGCGCGCAATTCCTCGACAACCATGTTGATTCGTGGCGTCGATGGGGTCAAGACTCCTGGTGACATTGCTCTCACAGCCCTGTCGAGGGGCGTCAGGGGCTTGCGTGAAAGGCTGTGGGACAGGATAGTAACGTCGGGAGTGCGCTCCGCGGCAGGTTGAGGTGTGAAGCGGCCGGGTGGTGGTGCGCCGAGACAAGGAGCAAGGAAAGAGATGGATAGGGCGCTCGACTTTCGCATTCCACGGCTAGGGGAGGCCAAAATTGCTTCACCGATGCGGCTCTCCAAAGTGATGGACGATTTCATCGCCAATTACGTCGACGATCAGGCTTATGTCATCTATGACCTGCGCTGTGATCTCGAAGAAGAGCGTTTGGTGCGCGCGTACGAACGTCCATCGTTGATGGAGAAGGCCGGACCGCGGGAGATGGTGTACTTTGATCCGAGCAAAGTGTGCGCCGCCATTGTGACCTGCGGCGGTCTGTGTCCAGGGCTCAATGACGTGATTCGGGCGCTGGTCATGACCCTCTGGCATCACTACGGGGTGAAGAACATTTTAGGGATACGTCATGGTTATCACGGGTTTTTGCCGGAGAACCACTTTCCCCCGATGCCCCTGAGCCCCGAGTTGGTGTCCAAGATACATCAGCAGGGGGGCACCGTGCTGGGGTCGTCTCGTGGCGGGGCTCGAACCGCGGCCATTGTCGATGCGCTCGAACAGCTCAATGTGAACATGTTGTTTACGATCGGTGGCGATGGTACGCAGCGCGGCGCCTTGGCCATCTGTCAGGAGGCGGCGCAGCGGGGCAGGGTCTTGTCCGTGGTCGGGATTCCCAAGACCATCGACAACGATCTGAGCTTCGTGCAGCGCTCTTTTGGCTTCGAGACGGCGGTGGGTCGTGCCGTGGATGCGGTATGTGCCGCCCATGTGGAGGCGACGGGCGCGGTCAATGGCGTCGGTCTGGTCAAGGTCATGGGGCGGGAGTCGGGCTTCATCGCGGCGAGCACGGCTTTAGCTTCAAACGATGTGAACTTCGTTCTGGTGCCAGAGGTACCCTTCGATTTGGAAGGCGAGAACGGTTTTTTGGCCCATTTGCGCCGGCGTCTGGAGCGGCGCGGCCACGCGGTGGTGCTGGTGGCTGAAGGGGCTGGCCAGCACTTGGCGCAGGCCGAGGGTCATGACGCGTCAGGGAACAGAGCGTTGGGTGATATCGGCACCTTCCTGAGAGATCGCATCATCGTGGATGCCAAAGAGAAGGGCTGGGTGGCGAACCTCAAGTACATCGATCCGAGTTATATCATCCGGGGGACTGCGGCCAATCCGAACGACTCGATTTACTGCTCTCGCCTGGGTGCGCACGCCGTTCATGCGGCGATGACCGGACGGACGGCCATGCTCGTCAGTTTGGTGAACGATGTTTTCGTTCACATTCCGATGGCGCTATCGGTTGCGCAGCGCAATCGCATCGATCCCGAGTCTTCTCTGTGGCGGGACGTGGTGATCGCGACAGGGCAACCTGCCTTGATGGTCAACAGCCGCTGAGTCGTGGCGATGGCACCGGTTGTCGTGTAGCCATGGCGGCGCGTTGGCGTTTGGTGGTTCAGCGGCGTAAGAGGGTGGACATCTCTTTGACGCGGTCGATGTCTACCGGGTTGGCGACCTTTCCCTCTTCCTTGAGCCAGGTGCCGACAATGAAGGCGTCGGCGTGAGGTTTGAGCACCGGCAAGGTCTGGGGGCTGACGCCGGAGCCGATGATGACGGGACAGTTTTTGGCTGCCGCGCGTACTTCGGCGAGGCGTGCAGGATCCACTGGGGCACCGGTGGCTTGTCCGGTGACGATGACGGCGTCAGCCAGGCCGCGCTCGAGGGTGTCTTTGGTAGCGCTTTGGGGATCCAAGGGGGTGAGAGGTGCGGCGTGCTTGACCAGGATGTCGGCACAGATGGTGACGTGTTCCTGGCCCAGTTGTTGGCGGTAGCGCAGGGAAGCGTAGGCTTCGCCTTCGATGATGCCTTGATCCGTGAGGTATGCGCCAGTGTGGACGTTGACCCGGACAAAGGCGGCGTCGGCAGCGGCGGCGATTCCGAGGGCCGAGAAGATGTCGTTGCGGAGGCAGTTGACACCGACAGGCAAGCCGAGGTGGGCGACGCAACGCCTGACGAAGAGGGCCATGAGGGCGCACTGGTGGGGCGGAATGCGGTTCTGCGGATCGCCCTTGGGGAAGGGCGCCGAGCCGAAGTTCTCGACGATGATTGCGTCGCAGCCACCGCGGGCGAGGTGTTCAGCGTCGCGCCACGCGAAGGCCTCGATCTCGCGGAAAGATGCGGTGGCTCGAGGATCTCCGGGCATGGCCGGCAGGTGCACGACCCCGATGAGGCCTTGGGGGCGCCATTGGTTGTGTA
>Ga0334884_1006332_pt1 | contig 10723 bp, 8 predicted proteins | sample GraSluR1_MG_7_FD_207215 | JGI IMG/M metagenome (GOLD analysis project Ga0334884, IMG submission 207215) | Sludge microbial communities from methane-producing bioreactor in Wageningen University, Netherlands - Granular Sludge_12_05 R1 | ecosystem: Engineered > Bioreactor > Anaerobic > Unclassified...
AAAGATGAGATCCTCACGCCCTCAAAAAGCGAGGGCTCAGGATGACCGATTAAAGGCACACCCCCCTTTATCCCCCCTCAATGGGGGAATTTATAAGATGGTATTTTCAGGATAGACCCTCATGCCAATTGTGTGGCACCAGATGACAATGAAAATATGTATCCAGGAATCGTTCCCCTCTTTAGAAAAGGGGGTTATGGGGATTTGAGTTTTTTTCCTGCTCGGTCATTGCGAGGAGCGTCTTATGCGACGTGGCAATCTCTACCATCCACTTAGTCATTCTGAGGAGTCCGGTGTTTTTGCCGGACGACGTGAGAATCTCATTCTTTAAAGTATTTATGAAGAAAAAACTTAAAAGATGGGATCCTCACGCCTTCAAAAAGAGAAAATTCGTGATGATATCAAAACGATTCTTTTTCTCTTGATGGGAGAAGATTGGAGTGCGGGTGAAAACCCAGACTTAGATCAGATTTAGTAGCTCTAAACCCATTACCTATAACCAATTATATATTTTTCAGAATAAATAATTCTTTCGGGGAAGATGGTTATATAGCCTCAGAGAAATTGTTTTTTCTCATTCATTTTTTGCTTAAAATATGAACCCTTATTCCTGCCCATGTTCACTTTGTTTATTCCATTTATAGCAAAATATTTCCAATAATATATGCCAATTATTCAAAATAAGCATATTAACGGGATTGACTTATGATTGCGATAAATCTATTATTTTATTAAAGTAGTTTTATTACGGGTTATTAATACTGAGATAATAATAAAAATATATATAAGTATTTTCTCCTTCAATAAAAAATTGATGTAAATCGTTTTTGGAGGGGTTATAAAATGCCAAAGGAAATTTATGATTCTTATGAAAACATGCTTTTTAATCTCGATAGTGCAGCGAAAAAACTGGGTTTGGATTATGATGACTATCTTTCACTTCGATATCCAGAAAGGGAGTTAGTCGTTTCTATACCAGTTGTGATGGATAATAATCACGTTGAAGTATTTACTGGATATCGAGTTCAATATTCGAGTAGCCGAGGACCATGTAAGGGTGGGCTGAGATATTCAAATGATGTGGATATTAATATTGTAAAAACCTTAGCAGCTTTAATGACCTGGAAAAGCGCCGTGGTAAACATCCCATTCGGAGGCGCGAAAGGTGCTATTCGTTGTGACCCATCACATTTGTCAAGAGAAGAGTTAAAACGTATTACACGTCGTTACACAGCGATGATCCTTCCGCTTATTGGTCCAGAAAAAGATATTCCGGCTCCTGACATTAATACCAACGATGAAGTTATGGGATGGATTATGGATACCTATAGTATGTTTAAAGGGTATTCAGTCCCTGGGGTTGTTACCGGAAAACCTTTGGAAATTGGAGGTACCTTAGGAAGGCAAGGAGCGACTGGACGAGGAGTAGTTTATATAATTAATGATATAGCGCCTTTGATAGGATTTTCGCTGGTTGGTGCCAAAGTGGCCATACAAGGTTTTGGGAAAGTTGGAAGTATTTTAGCCCAGCTTCTCGCCCATCAAGGATCTAAGATTATAGCTGTATGTGATATAAGTGGTGGCATATATCGAGAATCTGGTTTGGATATTGATGACCTTATTAAATATGTAAACAACAACCCCAGTAAAACAATCAAGGGGTATAAATCTCCAGGTGTAACAGAGTTTCCCAAAGAGGAAATTTTCTACTTCCCGGTTGACCTTTTTATACCAGCTGCTAAAGAAAACCAAATCACTGCTTCTATAGCAAAAAAGTTAAATACTAAAATAATCGCTGAAGCTGCTAACGGGCCAACTTTGGTTGAAGCTGATGAAATATTAGAATCCCGAAAAATTATTGTTATTCCGGATATTCTGGTAAGCGCTGGTGGCTTGGTGGTTTCTTACTTTGAGTGGGTACAAAATATACAATCACTGATGTGGGATGAGAGCGAAGTCAACGAATTGCTAATGAGAATAATGAAAAGAGCTTTTAACGAGGTGTGGGCAGTTCACCAGCAAAGAGAGGTGAATTTGAGGATGGCAGCGTATATGTTGGCAATTGACCGCGTAGTAAAAGCTAAAAAAATTAGGGGTGTATTTCCATAGACTGGAAAAATAAAAAATGAAAAATCCTCCAAAATTAGAGTTGATTTATCGAATAATAAAAGAAAATGGGCCTCTTTCCAGGAATGATTTATCGAAAGCAACCAGTATTGGAATCCTCACCGTTGCAAAGTTTATTGAAAGGTTAATTTTAGAAGGTAAAGTGGTTGAAAGTGGCTGGGATAAGAAGACCGGTGGGAGACCGGCACGATTAATCAGTATTAATCCCAATTTTGGCAAGGCATTAGGAATCGAACTGGGAGGTTCCTATATTAACTGGGTTATTTCCAATTGTGTTGGGGATATATTTCAAAGAGGAACGATAAAAGTTCAAAAAAACGAACCAATTAAGAAAAATCTGGAAGATCAAATAAAAAAGATTCTAAATGATGACGAGAATATAAAATCAATTGGTATTGCCAGTACTGGTATAGTGGAAACCGTAACTGGCACATCACTTTGTTCTCCCCAACGGGATGATTTAAATGATTTTCCAGTAAAAAAGCATCTTGAAGAAAAATTCAATCTTCCAGTTTATTTAGATGATGTGTGTAGAACTGTTGCTTATGTTGAGCAAAATCAAGGAGTAGCAAGAAGTATTAAGAATTTTTTATATTTTTATCTTGATGTTGGAATTGGTCTATCAATAGTTTTAGATGGCAAAATATATCGAGGCCCTTTTGGCATTTCCGGAGAAATTGGACACTTTATCATAGATGAAAATGGCCCATCTTGTGGTTGTGGAAATCGCGGATGTTTAGAAGTGTTTACATCGACAGCAGCAATTGTCCGTAATGCCAGAAAATTTATTGAAAATGGTGTGCAATCGAGCTTGCATAATCAAGAAATAAACATCGAGAATATCATTAATGAAGCCAGAAGAGGAGATAAATTGAGTTATCGTTTGATAACTGAATCGGGGGAACGTATCGGAGCAGTGGCTGCGCAGGTAATCAATTTTACTGGAATCCCTTTGATTATTTTTGGAGGTCGTTTAAAACACGCCAACCAATTATTAACTGAACCAATCCAACATATAATTAAAAAGAATTCTTTGTCAGTATTAAGTCAAAAATTAGAAATGAAAATTTCTTCTTTGGACGAGTGGGCAGGGGCGCTTGGCGCCTCAATGCTATCCTTATTGGAAATTATTCAATAGAAAAATATTAATAAAAAATTATAGGAGAAGGAGGGTTTTATGAAAAGAATAAAAACTGGGATTATTGGTACTGGTTTTGTTGGAACAGTACACATTGATGCTTTAAGGCGCTTGGGCTTTGTCGATGTAGTTGCGGTTGCCGAAGCGAATGAGGAATTAGCTCAAAAAAAAGCTGCCGATTTTTTTATCCCTCGCGCCTACGGGAACTACCAAGACCTCATCAATGATCCGGATGTTCAAGTTGTTCATAACTGCACGCCTAATCATCTTCATCTGGAAATCAATACTGCTATTATTCAGGCTGGAAAACACATCTTCTCCGAAAAACCTTTAGGTATGAATCGTTTTGAATCAAGTAAAATGTTGGAATTAGCAGAAAAACATCAATTAGTACACGGGGTTAATTTTAACTATAGAATGTATCCTTTGGTGCAAGATATGAAACACCGGATTCAGAAGGGAGAACTTGGAAAAGTTAATTTAATCCATGGATCTTATCTGCAAGACTGGCTTTTTTATGAAACCGATTATAACTGGCGTATAGAACCAAAGTATGGTGGAGCAACTCGAGCAATTGGAGATATCGGTTCGCATTGGTGTGATCTTGCTCAAACGCTTACCGGGCTCAAAATTACCGAGGTATTTGCCAACTTATCAACTGTGATACCGGTAAGGAAAAAATCAAAAATTGTTGAGACTTTTAGCGAAAATCGTGAACCTACCGATTACGAAGAAATACCGATACAGTCAGAGGATTGGGGAGCGGTTTTAATTCGGTTAGAAAACGGAGCCAGTGGGGTTTTCTATGTTTCACAAATAAGCGCAGGAAGAAAATGTTATTTGAATATCGAAATTGATGGATCAAACCAATCCTTTTATTGGAATCAGGAAGAAGGGGATCGAATGTGGATTGGGTATCGCAACCAACCGAATGCTTATTTCATGAGAGATCCGAATCAGCTTGATCCAAAGTGTCGGGGATATGTACTTGCACCAGGTGGGCATCCCGAGGGTTGGTTGGATAGCCTTAAAAACAGCTTGCTGGCTTATTATCGTGCAGTGCTTGATGCAAAAAACTCGATAAACAAAAAGCCTGATTATGCGACTTTTCAAGACGGTTATGATATTAGTTGTATCGTCGACGCAATTGTGGAAAGCCATCAAAAAGGAAAATGGGTAAAAATTGCCCGATAAAGGAGGAAGATCAATGACTGTCAAACCGACTTTTGGAGGACCGGGTTCATATGTAATCGGAGATGAAGAGAAGAAAGAAGTGATGGATGTTTTAGAATCCGGGTATGTTTTTCGATATGGCTCAGAGGACGATCCCAATTTTAAAAAGAAAGTATTTACTCTAGAGCAAGAATTTTCTCAGTTGATCGGAGTCAAGCATGCAGTTGCGGTGAATAGCGGAACCAGCGCGCTCCTTACCTGCTTGGCTGCTCTTGGTATTGGGCCTGGTGATGAGGTTATCGTTCCTGGGTATACATTTATCGCTTCGATTTCGAGTATTATTGTAGCCCGAGCCATTCCTATGTTAGCTGAAATTGACGAATCGCTCACCCTTGATCCAGGTGATGTCGAAAAAAAGATCACCAGCAAGACGAAAGCCATTATGCCAGTACATATGCTGGGAAATCCTTGCCAAATGGATGCTATTATGGATATCGCCCGACGGCATGGGTTATTAGTCATTGAAGACTGTGCTCAAGCTGCCGGGGCATCCTTCCAAGGGGAGAGAGTTGGAAGTATTGGTGATATCGCTGCTTTCTCGTTGAATGTGTTTAAAACCATCACTGCCGGCGATGGTGGTATTGTAGTGACGGATAACGATGACTATTATGAAAGGGCTTTTGGATTTCACGACCAAGGCCACAAACCCATGCGGGCTGGTGTCGAGGTTGGAAAAAGAAGCATTGTTGGTTTGGATCTTCGCATGAATGAATTGACCGGAGCATTTGCTTTAGCTCAGGTGCGAAAAGTAGATACAATTCTTAACACACTTCGTGAAAAGAAAAGTAAGCTCAAAACCGCCTTAGCCAAGATTCCGAATATCAACTTTAGAACCATCAACGACCAAAATGGAGAATGTGCCACTTTGCTTACTTTACTTTTTAAAGATAAAGCCACAGCTGATGCCTTTGGGGAAAGGGCTGGAACTAAAACCATTGCTCATTCTGGTTGGCATGTTTATAACAATATGGAACAAATTTTACAAAAGAAAACTTCAACCCTCTATCCCTGTCCTTATGAATGCCCGGCTTACGGAAAAGAAATTCAATATTATGCTCATATGCTTCCTCAGACCGATGATATCCTTGATCGAGCAATCAACATCAGTGTTGGTGTTGTTGATAAAGGTTTAGGTTCAGGGTTTGGAATCAATATTAATTCCAGTGACGAAGAAATTCATGCAGTAGTGGAAAAAATTGAAAAAATTATGAATGAGATTACCTAGAATAAATAGCTTATTTACTGATAAAAAAATTGTATTCATGGTTTTTAAAATGAATTAATAGGGGGTCTGAAAAGGAGGTGGTTGGTTGTATTAAGAATAAGTGTTCAATTAAGGATTAAGGTTAGGTAGTTAACAAACAAATTATTTATTGCGAATGAGGAGGAGACCATGAACCACAAACTTTCAACATTAATATTTGTTTTCGTTGTAATGAGTCTGGTTTTAAGTTTAACTTTTAGTGCAGTTTCGCAAGAGAAGGAAATCGTTCTTGGAACATCAATCATTACTTATGAACACCCCTTCTACATTGATGTTGTAAACGGTATGAAGAAAGCTGCCGAAGAAGCTGGTGTCGAAATGTTACTGGATGATCCCAAAACCAAACTCGATGCCCAAGTAAAAGCTTTAGAAACCTATATTACCCGAGGAGTAGATGCAATTGTTCTTTTTGGAGTTGACCCGGAAGGCGTAGTCCCGGTTGTTGAAGAAGCAGTTGCCAAGGGAATACCGGTTATCACTGCTGATATGGAGTTAGTGACTGATAAAGTTGTTACTTTTATAGGTTCAGATAATTATCAAATTGGGACTGAAGTAGGCGAATGGACAAAAAATTATATTGAAAAAGAAATGGACGGAAAAGCCAAGATTGGTGTGCTTTGGTGGGCAGTATCGGTTGCTCAACAACAACGTACCCAAGGTTTTCTTGATCAAGTCACTCAGTTGCCGGGTGTTGAAATCGTTGCTCAACAAAACGTTGAAGAGGGACTTCGCGAAAACGCCATGACAGTTGCAGAAAATATCATGACAGCGAATAAAGATATTGATTTTCTTTTTGGCGGAAACCAGACCTGTACTATGGGAGCCGTCTCGGCGGTGGAAGCGGCTGGTGCGAATATAAAAGTAGTTGGTGTAGACATTGATACCGAAATGGTTCAGGCAATTAGAGATGGGAAATTATTTGCTACTGTTGCCCAACAACCAATTGTTTTAGGATCGACTGCCATTGAAACAGCTTTAAATAAATTAAAAGGCGAAGAAATCCCAAAAAGAATAACAATTCCAGTTCTTTTAGTTTCTCAGGAAAATTTGGAAGAAGCTACTCAAGCATTAGAAATTCTTGACTATTAGCTTGTTTAAGGATGTTATAACGGAATAAACCATGAGGGAGAGGAGTGAGTTTTCTCTCCCTCATTTAAATTAAGGGAATAAGAATATCTCTTTCATAGCTATTTATGAAAGAGGATCAACGAAAAACGAGGGATTTAATATGCATGAAGAACCCATTTTAAAAATGAAGAGTATTTCTAAAAAATTTGGATCAGTCCAAGCTTTATACCAGGTGGATTTTGAGCTCCATCCTAATGAAATACTTGGTTTATTGGGAGACAATGGTGCTGGTAAGTCAACCCTAATTAAAATTATTTCTGGAGTTTTTACCCAAGACGAAGGTGAAATATTTATTCATGGAAAATCAGTTACTATTTCTGACCCAGCTGGTGCAAAGGAGTTAGGTATTGAAACGGTTTATCAAGATCTAGCTCTGGCCACTAAGCTCAACATAGCTGAAAATATTTTCCTTGGTCGAGAGAAAATGAAGAAGTTTCTTAAAACGCCAATTCAGGTATTAGATAAAAAGAAAATGGAAACGGAAACGAGGCCGCTATTAGAAAGATTACGAATTGCTTTGGATCCAAAGTTAAAAGTTGGAACCTTATCTGGAGGACAACGTCAAGCGACTGCTATAGCAAAAAGTGTTTTTTGGGAAGCGAAAATTATCATCATGGATGAACCAACTGCTGCCTTAGGGGTTGCAGAAACTGCTAAGGTCCGTCAGATCATTTTAGATTTAAAAAAGCACGGTGCTTCTGTAATTCTCATAAGCCATAATCTTGAAGATGTATTTTCAGTTGCTGATCGTGCTATCGTTTTAAGAGGGGGGATGAGGGTTGGAGATCGAATCATTAAGAACACAACTCGCGATGAAATTGTTAAACTTATGGTTTCAGGTGAACAAAAGCAAGAAAATAATAATGTACAACTGAATAATGTGACGAGTTAATGATTTAATGAAAAACTATCTTTTTTGGAACATTGCAATTTAAACAATTAAGTCTGGATATTTGATTTTGACTAATATCTTCTGAGGGAGAAATACACTATGAGTCAAGAAAAAAAATCAACTTTGGGCTGGTTTATGTTTCTTTTTGAAAACTATGGTTTATTGCTTGGATTTATTATTTTATGCTTGTTTTTATCGATTGCCTCTCCTTATTTTCTTACTGTGGAAAACGTATTAAATGTTGGGAGACAGATATCTATCACTGCCATAGTAGCTTTTGGCATGACATTTGTAATAACGGCTGCTCAAATTGATTTGAGTGTAGGTTCAGTGATAGCTTTAACCGGAGTAACTGCTGCTGCTTTTCTCCGTCAAGAAAATTATCCACTAGGTTTATGGGTGATTGCCATTTTTGCTATAGGGCTAATAATTGGGCTTATGCATGGTTTTTTCGTTGCCAAGCAAAAAATACCAGCTTTTCTGCTTACTTTAGCAACAATGGGGATCCTTCGCGGAATTGGTTTTATTTATACTCAAGGAAGACCGATTTATATAAAATCTGAAGGCTTTCGTGCTTTAGGCCGGGGATTTATTGGTCCTATTCCTACGCCTATCATTTTGATGCTGGTTATTTGGATAATATGTTATTTTATTTTTACACAAACGAAATTTGGCAAATATGTATCAGTTGTTGGTGAAAACCAAGAAGTAGCCCGAATATCAGGGATTAATGTCGATAAAATATTAATCTATGTTTTTATCCTTCAGGGAATTCTCGCTGCAATTGGAGGAGCAATTATGGCTTCTCGCCTAGGTACCGGATCTCCACAGGTTGGTCAGGGTGAAGAATTGGATGTCGTTTCTGCAGTTATCCTTGGTGGTACCAATTTATATGGCGGAGAAGGAAGGATGTTTGGAACATTATTAGGAGCCATGATCATAGGCACACTTCTTAACGGAATGACCTTGCTGAATGTATCTCCTTACGTTCAAATGGTTATTCGTGGTTTGGTTATTTTAGGAGCAGTTTGGATGAATATGTATCGTTATCGAGTAAAGCGTTAATTATGGTTAAGTTTTATTTTGTGGAGCACTTATTGCATAAGGCTTATATAAAAAGGAGATTGAAAAATGAAGTATTACGAAAAGATACTCCGGTCAATAGAAGAATTGCCAGTTTTTGATGTTCATTCTCATATTTCAATAGATCAGCCGCAGTGTCGGGACTTGTCTGATATTCTATTTTATCATTTTATGAGGCGGGAGCTTTACTCAGCAGGACTGATAGATGATAATTTTCTAGTTTCCAATGCTCCATTTGAAAAAAGAATCGAGGAGTTTTTTAAATATAAACCTTTGGTTGAAAACACAACTACCTATTGGTGTATAAAAAAAATATTAAATGATATTTATCAAATAAGCGATGGTGATATTTACCCTGATAATTGGAAAGATTTACAGCAACAAATAATTCAAAAAGGCCAGGATTTTTCCTATCCAAAATCGATAATGAATCGGATGAATGTTCAATGCTCACTCATTTGTGAAAATCATTGGAGCCAAGAAGGATTGGCAAGAAATCCATTTTTAGTCCCCTTATATGAAGATTTGGATCTTTTTCATTTTGATCCAACCCGAAATTTAAGCCTTCTTGATTTGGTTGCTAACGAGCTAGGAGGTTTACCGGAGAATAGTGACCAAGCTCAGCAGTCTATTTACGATTTCTTTAAAAAGAAATCTCAAGCGGGGATTCGTTATTTTACCGCTTTTATCAGCTCGGCATTTCATTTAATAAAACCGGTATCGGGTCAAATCAATGAAATTTATGATAAGAAAAAAACCGGGATTCAGCTGAATGCCGAAGAAAACCATATTTTATTTACCTGGTTATTTTATAGTTATTTGGAAGCGCTCCATGGCATTGGAACACCAGCACAATTTGTTATTGGAGCATATTGGGCTCGTCCAGGAATGAGATATGGCGAATCCTATGTTTGGAATAATCATCAATTAAGTCTTGACCTCGTAGGGGTCTTTAAGGATTTCCCGAAGATTTCAATGAGTTTAATGTTTGCATCGCTTTCGATGGCTCAAGAATTTACCATTATTGCTAGAATGCTACCCAATGTGAGTTTACTCGGTTTTTGGTGGCATACTCTAATACCAAATATTATTGAACAATTAATTTCTCAAAGAATAGAATCCCTTCCTTCCAACAAATGGATAGCCATTGCTACTGATGCCTATTCAATAGAATGGGCTTATGGAAAAGTGAGTTTGGTTCTTCATTGTTTAGCCCGAGTTTTAAGCCAAAAAGTTGAAGAAGGATATTTTACCGAAAAAGCCGCAATCGAATATGCTCGTCGGATTCTCTACGAAAATCCGAAAGAAATATATAAATTGGAGTTTTGATAAAGATTATTTGACTCCGAATTCTTTTTTAAGGGCTTGTTTCATAATGCTAATCGGTGCATCTTTGCCCGTCCAAAGTTTGAAACCAATGGCTCCTTGATACACGAGCATTCCTAAACCATCAAGAGTTTTTGCTCCTTGCGACTGAGCTTCTTTAAGAAATTGGGTTTCTGGAGGGTTGGGGATCACATCACAAACAATTGAGCCTTTAGGGATAGAATCATAGAAGATATCTGGTTTTTGTTCGGCATGAGGGAAAAGACCGATTGAGGTTGCATTGACTAAGATATCAGTTTCGGGCGGGATCCGGTAGGTATCATTCCATGCTACATAGGTGGATTCCACTTTAGTTTTTGCGCGAAGAAGGTTTGCTAATTCTTTTCCCCTTGATGGGGAACGGTTTATTATTGTTATTTTGTTTGTACCAGCTAGAGCGAGTTCAACACTGATTGCTCGAGCGGCTCCACCAGCGCCCAAGATCACTACATTTTTCCCACTCGGATCGACTTTGGCATCCTGAACGAGCGAA
>Ga0334884_1006333_pt1 | contig 10722 bp, 6 predicted proteins | sample GraSluR1_MG_7_FD_207215 | JGI IMG/M metagenome (GOLD analysis project Ga0334884, IMG submission 207215) | Sludge microbial communities from methane-producing bioreactor in Wageningen University, Netherlands - Granular Sludge_12_05 R1 | ecosystem: Engineered > Bioreactor > Anaerobic > Unclassified...
GCCCTGCGAGACCTGGGCAACACCGTCATTGTCGTCGAACACGACCCGATGACCATCGAGAAGGCCGACTATGTGGTGGAGTTCGGTCCCGGGGCCGGGGTGCACGGGGGAAAGGTGCTGTTCGCCGGCTCCGTGGAGGGGATGAAGGAGAGTCCCCGGTCTGTGACCGGCAAGTACCTCACGGGCCAGGCGGGCACGCCGACGCCGACCGAAAGACGCCGGGGCAACGGGTCGTGCCTCGAGGTCAGGAAGGCCTCGGAGCACAACCTCCGCGACATCTCGGTGAAGTTCCCGCTGGGCTGCATGGTCTGCGTCACAGGGGTCTCGGGCTCGGGCAAGAGCACCCTGGTGCATGATGTCCTGTTCCGCGCCCTGCGCCGCAAACTGCACGAGACCGTGGACCGCCCCGGCGCCCACGAGCGCCTCCTGGGCACCGAGAACGTGGACAAGATCGTCAACATCGACCAGAGCCCTATCGGGCGCACCCCCCGCTCGAACCCGGCCACCTACTCCGGAGTCTTCGCCCACATCCGCGAGTTGTTCGCCGCCACTCCGGAGGCCAAGATCCGCGGCTACAAGCCGGGGCGGTTCAGCTTCAATGTCAAGGGCGGTCGCTGCGAGGCCTGTGAGGGCGACGGCACCGTCAAGATCGAGATGCACCTCCTCCCCGACGTGTACGTGCCCTGCGAGGAGTGTCACGGCACCCGCTACGACCGGGAGACCCTCCAGGTGCACTACAAGGGCAAGAGCATCGCCGATGTCCTGGACCTCACCGTGGAGGAGGCGCTCCATCACTTCCAGAACGTGCCCATCCTCGAGCGCATCCTGCGCACCCTGCGTGACGTGGGGCTGGACTACGTCAAGCTCGGCCAGCCGGCGACCACGCTCTCCGGAGGCGAGGCCCAGAGGCTCAAGCTGGCCCGGGAGCTGTCGAAGATCGGCACCGGCAGCACGCTGTATATCCTGGACGAGCCCACTACGGGCCTGCACTTCGCGGACATCGAGAAGCTCTTGGAGGTGCTCAATCGCCTCGTGGATGCCGGCAACACGGTGATCGTGATCGAGCACAATCTGGACGTGATCCGCCGGTGCGACTGGATTGTGGACCTGGGGCCCGAAGGCGGGGCCGGGGGCGGAACGGTGGTGGCGGCGGGCACACCGGAGCAGGTGGCCCAGAATCAGAAGTCGTACACGGCGCAGTTCCTCAAAGAGGCTCTCCAGCCATAGGGTGTTGCCAAGAGGCCCGGCCTGCCTGCCCCCTGTCATCCCGAGCGCCGGTCTCGCGCCGCCAGATAGCGAGCAGTCTCACTGGATGCCGGGGAGTCCTCGAGCTATCCCGTTCAGGAGCGGACGCGCTCCGATTGGCGCTCCCCGGCGAATGTGCGCTTCTCGGGCATGCCTCCGGGCCGGGATCCGCCTGTCTACCCCAGCAGCGTCTTGAGGTGCTCTACCCCCCGCCCGAGCTGCCGCGCCCGCTCTGTACCGTCGTACTTGCCGAGTGACTCGTCTTCGATGTACAGCCCGCCGTCGTAGCCGGCGGCCCGGAGTATGGAGATCACCGTTCCGTGGTCGATGTCGCCGTCGGGGAGGGGGCACACGTGGCGGCCGTAGTCCCAGCCGGCCCGGCGGCTGGTATCTCGCGACTCGGGCGAAAAGTGCAGATTCTTGCTGTGGACGTGCTTGACGTCCGGGGCGAACCGGCGACTGATCTGGTAGACGCCGTCCAGGGCCATACCGGACCAGTAGAAGTTGGCCGGGTCAAGCGTGAGCCCCACGCGGGGTGAGGCCGTCTTGTCCAGCACCGCCCGCAGCCATGCCGGATCATTGCCCTGCAGGCCGTGGTTCTCGATGCCAAGGGGGATTGCCAGGTCGGAGGTTGCATCGAGGACGAACCCCAGGGCCTCGGAGTAGATGTCCACGCGCCGAGTAAACGGCAGTTCCTGCTGGCCGGTCATGGCGGCGTCGAGCCGGACCACGCCGGCTCCGAGGCCGGCGGCGATGCGCACGCCGTCGGCCACCCAGCGCAGCTCGGCCTCCGGATGGTGGGAGTTGAAGTTGTTGGCCAGCAGGACCGCGCCTACCCGGACGCCGGCCCCATCGAACGCCTCCTTGGCCCGGGCGACGCGGCCGGGATCGGTGAGCGGCGGGCGAGGGTCGATGAGCCGGGCTTCCGGGCCCGTGACGCTCAGGTCGCGGCTGAGGGCCAGCTCCACCGCCTCGAGGCCCAGCGCGGCCAGGCCCTCGCGGATCGTGGCGTAGCCCGCGTGCTGGATGATCACGTCGCGTACTCCCACGTGCATGGCTACACACTCCATGGCCCCGGGCCCTTGTCACATCGCCCGGCGCCGGACCTTGGGTTCTGCGTTTGGCGCCGGGGGCGCCGAGGCCTGCCGCCTGACCGCTCTGAGCAGCAACGCCGGCAGCACCGTCAACGCCGCGATCAGGGCCGTGGCCAGCACTCCGAACCCCAGGAGCGAAGACAGCCACGAAAGCGCCGTGGCCAGGTTCTCGGAGTACCAGTGCCACACGGCCGAATCGGGCAGGCGGAACCCCAGGTAGAACAGAGCGCCGATGAGCCCGGTGGCCAGACACAGGAGGGGGACCACACTGCGCCGCAGGTCGGTTTCGCTGGGGGCCATCTCGGCGCCGATGCTGAACCCCAGCAACAGGAAGAGGTAGGTCCGCCAGTCGTCATAGTGCAGATTCCGCAACGTGGCCCACAGGCTGTCCAGAAGCCTCGGCGCTACCCCGCCGCCGTCCAGGCTCTCACCGGCCAGGAAGTGAACGCCAAGCAGGCGTGCGATCTGCTCCAGAGCGAAGGTCCCCAGGATCAGAGGGAACACGGCGGCGGTGGCCGTGGCCAGCCAGGGGAAATGGATCGGCGACCACGGCTCCCCCGGCCGGCAGCAGCCGCGGCCCCGCGGATCGCCCACGCAGAAGGCCAGCTTCTTCACCCGGTACCCGCACAGGATGTACCCAACCGCGTGGCTCAGCTCGTGCACCATATTGCCCGGCAGGCGCAACAGCCGCACGAACCACCCACCGCCCTGGCGCCGCACGACCAGCGCCTGCAGTACCCATACGAAGAGGATACGCGACAGGGCATAGAGAAAGACCGCCTCGAGGGCGACGATGAGGACCTTCTGCGCCAGCAGTAGCGGAGGCATCACCGGGCGATTATACCAGATCACCCCGGGGGGTAACAGGGGCGTGAGGGCGCTGCCCCCCCACTGCTCCCACCGCACAGAAAGCGTCACGCTCACTCGTGAACCGGGGCGGCCTGACGGCCGCGAGCGAAGGTCGCGGTGCCGGGCGCCCCTCAGATCCGTCATTCCATCCCGCGCCACCGCCCTTGGTGGACGCGATTGCACCCAAAGGAGCACAGTGATGAAGGTTACCATCGTGGGAGCCGGGAACGTCGGGGCCACTTGCGCCCAGCGAGTGGTGGAAGCGGGCCTCAGTGACGTGTACCTGGTGGATGTCGTCGAGGGTCTGGCGGCCGGCAAGGCCCTCGACCTGGCCCAGGCCGCGCCTCTCGTCGGCCACGGCTGCAGGATCACCGGCGGCACCGATTACGCCCCGACTGAGGGCTCCGACGTCGTCGTCATCACCGCCGGCATCGCCCGCAAGCCGGGTATGTCGCGGGACGACCTCCTGGCCACCAATGGCAAGATCATGACAGAGGTCGTCACCAATGTCTGCCACCATGCCCCCAATACGATCCTGCTTGTCGTCTCCAATCCGCTGGATGTCACCACCTACATCGCCCAGCAGGTCTCCGGGCTGCCCCGGGAGCGGGTGTTCGGCATGGCCGGCGTCCTGGACAGCGCGCGTTTCCGGACATTCATCGCCATGGAGGTGGGGTGCTCGCCGCAGGATGTCACCGCTATGGTGCTGGGCGGCCACGGGGATTCCATGGTTCCTTTGCCCCGCCACGCCACGGTCAGTGGCGTACCCATCGGTCAACTCATCGGCCCCGAGCGGATCGCGCAGATCGTGGACCGCACCCGCAACGGAGGCGCTGAGATCGTGGGCTTCCTCAAGACGGGCAGCGCCTTCTACGCACCGGCGGCCTCCGTGGTGCAGATGGTCGCCGCCATCCTCCGCGACGAGAAACGCATCCTGCCCACCTGTGTCAGACTAAGTGGCGAGTACGGTCTGGAGGATGTCTTTGTCGGGGTGCCGGTCAGCCTGGGCGCCGGCGGGGCGGAGAAGGTCATCGAGCTGGACCTGGACGAGCCAGAAGCCACGGCCCTGCAGGCATCGGCCGAGGCCGTGCGCAATACGGTGCAGGCGTGGGAGAACCTCAGCATGTGAGTCTCCCGTGGACCCCGGGGGCGCTGGGGCCGGGGGAGGGCCCGCGCCTCCGGGGAGTGTGACTACCATGAGACTGACGGCGATTGTGTTTCTTCTGCCGGCGCTCCTGCTGCCCATCGCGGGCTCGGAGGCCGAGGTGGGGGGCGTCGTGGGCAACGGCGGGGTAAGGCTCTTCACCGTGGCGGCGGTGCCGGGGTACACGGCGGCGCAGCGGGTCGAGGTGATCCAGAAGCGCCTCATCGACATCCTCAGCAGTATCCGCAAGGGTCAGGACCCCGGCGTGGCGGTCCGGGTCGAGGACGGGGCGCCGGTGATCTATGTGCGCGGCCTGCAACTGGTGACCGTCACCTGGCGCGACGGGCAGTTGCACTCGACCCCACCTCAGCAACTGGCCACGTTCTGGGCGGACGTTCTCCGCACGAAGCTCCCGGTGATCGCCCCGGACACCGCCGGCGGCGCCCGGGATACCTGGGCGAGATAGGTCCGGTAAGGGCGTCAATTAGGCGCAGACCGACGGTTTTCGGGCCGCCTATGGCCCTACTGAACCCGGTTCGGCATGGTCCTGGCCCACGGCTGCGGAGGCCACAAAGCCGGGCCGAAACTGTCGGCCAATGCGCTCTTCTCCGCCGTTGCCGTCGCCGTCATCCTGTCCATCCTGTTCGCCGTTCCGGTCGCCGCTATCCTGTCTATCCGCCGTTATCCTGTCCATCCTGTCCGCCGTTGCCGTCGCCGCTATCCTGTCCATCCTGTCCGCCGTTGCCGTCGCCGTCATCCTGTCTATCCGCCGTTATCCTGTCCATCCTGTCCGCCGTTGCCGTCGCCGTTATCCTGTCCATCCGCCGTTATCCTGTCCATCCTGTCCGCCGTTGCCGTCGCCGTTATCCTGTCCATCCGCCGTTATCCTGTCCATCCTGTCCGCCGTTGCCGTCGCCGTTATCCTGTCCATCCCGTCTGCCGTGCCCGTCGCCGTTGCCGGCGGGCGAGACAGTATCAGCCTAAGCCTCGACCAGCTTGTACCCCGCTCCCCGCACGCTCAGTAGCCTCGCGGGATTGTGAGGGTCTCTCTCGATCTTGCGCCGGATGCGACCGACGTAGACGCCCACATTGGTCAGACCGCTACCGTTCTTATCACCGATGATGTGCCTCAGGTCGTCGGGCGAGAAGACGCGCCCGGGCTCCTGGGCCATGGCGGTGAGGATGCGGTACTCGGTGAAGCTCAGCCGTACGGGGTTGCCGTCCACCTGCGCGGCATGGGCCCGACGGTCCAGTTCGAGTCCCCCCAGCTCGAGGCGCCCATCGGCGGCCTGCTGGCTCTCGATGTGCACACGGCGCAGGAGTGCCTTGGCATGGGCCTGGAGCTCGCGGCGGTCGGGCGGGGTGAGCAGATAGGCGTCGGCCCCCAACTCCAGAGCGACCAGGGAGTCTATCCGGGCCTCCTCGGGCTCCACGAGGACCATGATACCCGCCCGGCTGGCACGGCTGAGGCTGTGGCAGAGCGGCATGCCGTCCTTGCCCTGTTCTCGCAGCCGCAGCACGATCAGCTCCGGAAGCACGGCCGCCACCAGATCCGCCGCCAGTCCTGGGTCATCGCATACCGTTACATCATAGGCTCGAGGCGCCAGGGCTCCCCTCACGGCGGAGGTGATGTCGCCGGCGCTGTCTACGACCAGCACTGGGATCTCACTCATTAGCCTTCCCTCCCGGCGATTGGCGTCCAGACAGCCGCAAACCCCCCTGCAGCCGTCTCGTTCCACGGAACGTCTCCATCTCACTTGCCTACAATATAACGTCTCGAAGACGGAAGTGCAAGGCACTTTAGTCAAGTTCGTGTCCTGCCTGGGTACTTCAGCTACGTCGCGAGCCGGCACCATACCGGCAACGCGGAGTTGCGGCCCCCAAGACGCCGGATGGTGCATCGTGACTTGGAAGAGACGCCTTTATGATGATCTTCTGACACACAATGTGTTGCCCACGCATGGATAGAGACCGTTGCCGGAGACCTGAGAGCTACTTCGGCGGCGCGCAAGGCACCGCTTCCGGGAGCCGCCCATGGGCCTGCGGCATGGCGTGCCGCGCCGGACAAGGGCATCGGCCCGCGCGGGGCGGTCGTCTGTCCCGTGAGGACGTGAAGTCGCGGCTCCAGATCGCTTGAGAAAGATGGTCTTGCCACAGCTTCAGGGGTCTATTCCCCACTATATCACCCAGTGAAGTTTCACTCCATGATGAAAAGAACCTGCGGTCTCATTGTGGGAGACGCCGGCCTTCCACGAGTCTTTGGGGTGCGCCGATAGTGTTGACACGCGCGAGACATCGCCAAATCCATGCGCAAGTGCAGGTCAAGCCATGGGCTGTTCTTCTGTTTCGTCTGGTCCTCTGGGTGGCGCCATCGCCGGACGAGCAGTGCTCACAGCGCCGGAGCAAGAGCCGGCCTGCAGGCGGCACTGAGGCTTGGCCTCGCGCGTCAGGATTGGAGAGCTTCTCCGCTGCGGTGGCGGCCTGACGGGATGCAGCTACCAGAAGCGTCGGGCGGCGGGTGCTCGGCCGGCGCCGCAGGTCGGGGAGGTACGCAACCGGAGCGCCGTGTCTGGCCCGCCGTCGTGGGGCTCCGGTACACGCCCGTTCGCCGCAGGTCCTCGGAGCCGGTAACGGGAAATGGACGCCTCCCGGAGACTGTCCGGGAGAGCCGTCGTGCTTCCGCGGAGGTCCGCCATGCGATTTGTCCCCTATGCCCTGCTATCCCTGTGTGTCACCGGCTTCGCCCAGGAGCCGGCCCTCGTCCCCAATGGGGACTTCGAGACCCTCAAGCCCGTCACCGCCGACGCCGACGGCCTGCTCAGCGGCTGGACGCTGGGCACCCCGCCCCAACTGCCCGAGAAGTGGACGCTGAACTCGGCGTACCCCGGGGAGATCTCCATCGGCACCGAGGGGGCGTACTCGGGCGAGACGTTCGTGCGCCTCAGGGCCTCGGGCAAGACAAGCGCCCACCTGTACCAGACACTGGAGACGTTGCGTCCCGGCACGTGGTACCGGGTGTCGCTGTGGGTGCGGGGAGGGCCGGTGCAGGTCCAGTTCTACCAGTATTTTGCCTCCGGCCCGATCGTGACGCAGATCGTCGGCGGCGGGGAGGCGCCGGCCGATGAGTGGCGGCGGGTGAACGCCTACTACCAGACGCCGCTGGGGGACTTCGTGCGCGCCGCCTTCGCCGTGGAGACCGGCCCCGGCCAGACGGCGGACATCGACGCCGCCTCCATGGAGGTTCTGGAGCTTCCCGAGGTTCCCGGAGGAGGGCGGCCGCTGGTGTTCGAAAACGACCCGGCGCGGCTGGCCATCGGGGCCAACGGCCGGCTGGAGGAGCTGCGCTGCAGGGCCACCGGGGAGAACTACGCCGCCGAGCGGGCGCCTCTGGGGGTCTTCTCGGCCACGCGAGAGGGGCGTAACTTCCCCGCGCACCTGGTCACCGCCGAGGACGATGTGCTGACGGTGCAGTTCATCGAGCCCGACGTCCGGGCCAGGGTCCGTGTCACTCCCCGCCAGGAGCACTTCCTGTTTGAGGTGCTCCTGGTCGAGCCACAGGACGTGGAGAGCCTCACCATCGAGTTTCCGGTCAAGCGCCTGGCCACGGTGGGCGCGGCCTTCAATGCCACGTATGACGAGCAGTTCGGGGCCTGCTTCTTCGGCACTACCGTCAACTCGCGGAACCTCCCCACCTCTCACAGCACCACGGTGCAGGGGCTGCGGGTGGGCTGCTACGCCAAGCACGGGATGGTGGGGGCGAAGTTCGCGCTGGTGGCGGCGCCAATGGCGCAGTTCAATGAGTCGATCATGGCCGCCGAGCGCGCCAACGGGCTGCCCTGCCCGCTTCTGGAGGGCGAGTGGGCGCGGTTCTCCGAGCCGGTGCGCCGCTCGTACCTGTTCGGGGTCGGGGTGACGGAAGGCGACGTGGACCAACTCATCGAGTACGCGAAGATCGGCAACTTCGGCACGATCATCATCCTCAAGAACGACTGGCTGGCCAACCACGGGCACTACGACATCAATACCAGGGGCTTCCCCCAGGGGGTCGCGAGCGTCAAGCGGATGGTGGACAAGATTCACGCGGCGGGGATGGGTGCCGGAGTGCACGTCTTCGGGCCTTCGATCTCGCCCAATGACCCGTACATCACCCCGCGGCCCGACGACCGTCTCGCCACGGTGCCCTGCCCGCCGCTGGCGGAGGCGGTGGACGAGCAGGCGACGACGCTGAGCTTCGTCGAGCAGCCGAACCTGCCGCCGAAGACCGTGGAGACCCAGGCCTTCCCCGGCCGCTACCTGCGCATCGGCGATGAGATCATCCGCTACGGGGAGGCCGAAAGCGGCCCGCCCTTCTCCTATACCGGCTGCGTGCGGGGAGCGCTGGGGACCCGGGCTCAGGCGCATGCGGCGGGCGCCGAGGTCAAAGGCCTCCTGGCCATGTGGGGGTTCTTCCTGGTCGACCCGGACAGTACGCTGGCCGAGGAGATCACCCAGAACTTCGCGGACCTGGTGAACGAGTGCGGATTTGACATGGTGTACTTCGACGCCAGCGACGGCATCCAGGATGCGTATCTTGACCGCTGGTACTATCTGAACAAGCTGCACCTGGGCTACTACAGCAAGTTCAACCACGATGTGCTGTACCAGACCAGCAATGGGACGGGCTGGGACATCTGCTGGCACATCATCCCCCGTAGCGCCTCGGCCGACGGCCACGGGGATCTCAAATGGTACCTGGACCAGAGGCTGAACGGGATGCTGGGGATGGCGGCCAACTACACCCGTGCCGACGTGGGTTGGTACTACATGTTCGACGAGGTGCGGCCCGATCAGATCGAGTACGTCTGCGCCAAGACCATCGGCATTGATGGGTCGATCTCGATTGAGACCTCCCGGGCCTCGATGGAGAAGCACCCCCGGGCGCGGCAGATGATCGAGATGGTGGGGCGGTATGAGAAGTGTCGGCTGTCGCGGTACTTCCCCGAGGAGATTCGGGAGCGTCTGAAGGAGCCGGCGCGGGACTTCAAGCTCTTTTCCCGCGGTGAAGAGGACTGGATGCTGTACCGTGCCAGGTACGAGGAGCCGCGGAGGGTGGACGCGCTGGACGGAGCGCAGAATGTGTTCACCGTGCACAATGATGGCGACGGCCCGCGGCCGCTGGGGGTGGAGATCGTGCGGGGCGATCGCAAGGTGGTCTCGGCCGACTACCAGGACCCCGCCGCCCTGACGATCGAGACCTTCGAGGATGCCGCCGAGTACAGGGAAAGTGAGCGCAATGACTACGAGAAGTTCGTGATCGGCGGCGACAAGGTGCAAAGTGACGCCGGCCCGGTGCGCCAGGGGGTGACACAGAGCTTCTCCACCACGGCGGAGGGGGCGTTGGTGGGGGGAAGCTGCGGAGTCTACTCGGCCAAGAACGCGGGCATTGACGGCGGCTGGGGCGGCATCGGCCGGCGCTTTGCCGAGCCTTTGGATCTCAGCGCCTACAAGGCCATCTGTCTGCAACTGCACGGTGACGAGGCCGGCGGGGCAATTCGACTCCAGTTCCGGGATGTGGCCGGGCAGAGTGCCGACCTGGTTACTCCCATCGGCTACAAGGGTTGGCGCATGCACACCATGGACCCCGCGGACTTCCCGGCTTTCGATTGGTCCAAGACGGAGTACATCCTGTTTTACTTCAACAACCTGCCGCAGAATGCGGATGTGAAGGTGCTCTTGGATGATGTGCGGGCGGTGCCCAATGTGGACGTGGGGACCAGCGTCACGGAGCCGACGTGCGTTGTCAACGGGACGCCGGTGAACTTCCCGGTGGACCTGGGGCGAGGCCAGGCGGTGACCGCCGAGGGGCCCGGAGGGGTGAGCTTCTGGGAGGGCGGCATGCTGCCGGGCAGTACGCTGGAGGTGTCCCAGGAGGCCCTGGTGCTACAGCCGGGCGACAATGTGATCGAGCTGCAGTGCAAGGCGGGCACGAACTTCGCGGGCGATGTGGATGTCTTGCTGTACCAGATGTGGCCGCTGGAGCAGTGAGGCGCGGCCCGGCGAGGTGGGAGACACGCCGGTGGCCGGGTCGTGGGCAGTGGATGGAGGCTGCTTTGGCGGTGTTGTGGTCTCCGGCGTGAGGAGTGTGGTCTCCGGTGCGGTCTTGGAGGACCGCAGGCACGGAGGCTTGCGGTCGGTGTCTGGGTTCCTGGCGAGGGGTGTGTGGTGTCCGTTGCGGTCTTGGAAGACCGCAGGCACGGAGGCTTGCGGTCGGTGTCTGGGTTCCTGGCGAGGGGTGTGTGGTGTCCGTTGCGGTCTTGGAAGACCGCAGGCACGGAGGCTTGCGGTCGGTGTCTGGGTTCCTGGCGAGGGGTGTGTGGTGTCCGTTGCGGTCTTGGAAGACCGCAGGCACGG